>Ga0164241_10004367_pt1 | contig 13751 bp, 13 predicted proteins | sample OricomyardsoilBY_FD_108780 | JGI IMG/M metagenome (GOLD analysis project Ga0164241, IMG submission 108780) | Backyard soil microbial communities from Emeryville, California, USA - Original compost - Back yard soil (BY) | ecosystem: Environmental > Terrestrial > Soil > Unclassified | place: USA...
AGTCAACTAAGCCTGCATTCTCTTCGCCTGCTTCAACTAACAGGTGTTTACCTTTGCGTGGCAGGGTTTTAAGCAGGGTTATCGAATTTTTATAGCTGCAATGCTCGCTCCACATTACAGAAAATATACTTAGCTCGTTAAAATTAGGGGTGCGGCCCAGTATTTGTTTAATCTTATCGAATTCTTCGGGCAGTAAGCCTAATTGTTTTGCTTGTTCTACGGTTGTTTGTTCAAGATGTGCAGCTGCGCTCATATATTGGTTTTGGAAGCCCAAAAATAGACTTTAAAGCAACTTATAAAAGAGAGTTTTGAAAAATAGCTGTTAACATTTGTGTGTTGGCTAGTTTTTATGGCCTAAACGGGGTATTATTTTATTGATAAACCTCAATGCCCGTAACCCTAAACCTTTGTAGGTAAATATTACATTCGCCACCTAAAATTTTAAAATATGGCATTGATAGATGTACTAAAAGCACGCGGCAATAACCAATGCGAGCTATGTAAAAGCGAAAATAATCTTGGTTTATACGAAGTACCACCACATAGCGAACAGCGGGAGGGAGATACTATACTGGTATGCGAAAAGTGCAACCTGCAACTAAACAAAAAGGAGGAACTGGACAGTGCACATTGGCAATGCTTAAACGAAAGTATGTGGAGCGAGGTGCTACCTGTGCAAGTAGTAACATGGCGCATGCTTAACAGGTTACGTAACGAAAGTTGGGCCGCAGATGCCTTAGACCAGATGTACTTTGATGATGAAACCCTTGCATGGGCAAAGTCAATGGGTGACCAAGACGATAACGGCATGGTAGAACTACACAAGGACAGCAACGGCAATCAGTTATTTGATGGCGACACAGTGGTGCTGATAAAGACCTTGGATGTAAAAGGCTCAACCCTAAGCGCCAAGTTAGGCACGGTAGTTAAAGGAATACGCTTGGTACCTGATAACTTTGAGCAGATAGAAGGAAAAATAGACAGCCAGACGATTGTGATATTGACTAAGTATTTGAGGAAGGGGTAATTCTGGGCTAGTAAATTAGTTACCCCACCCAACCCTCCCCTTTAAAACAAGGGGAGGGCAGAGTTTGCCTTTTATGCCTTGGGCTATTGATTAAACTTCTATGTATAGCTTTTTTTAAAAGGGGGAAAGGAGATGAAATATTAGTTCTGCGCTAGTAAATTAGTTACCCCACCCAACCCTCCCCTTAAAACAAAGGGAGGGCAGAGTTTGCCTTTTATGCGTTAGGCTGTGATTAAACTTTATTTATAGCATTTTGAAAGGATATAAAATTTTAGTTCTGCGCTACTAAATTAATTAGTTCTGCGCTACTAAGTCCAACAAGGGCGAGTTGAAGATGCTTGCGGGTGATATTACGGGTTCGTCCATAGGTAGTTTGTTGCCGTAGCGCTCCATTAATTTATTCATCACCAAATTATTACTCAGGTCGAAATCTCGTAAGTGTTCTACTTTACCTATTTCAAGTCCGGTTGAGCGCTTATATACTTTCCATATTAATTCCGAACAGTAAATACGGTCGTCGTTCCAATTAAATTCGCTGTCGTAGTTTTTGCCTGTCATCTTTTTGCCCTCGGTAAGCATCAGGCGTTTTACACGTGGTGTAAGTATAGTGTCTGCATTTTTAAGGCGCTTAATTACAAAGTGCTCGCCTTTGCCACGGGCTATCCAACTGGCTAAGGGGGTGCGCTTTACGGGTTGTACGGCTTCAAAAACATAGTATTGATTGGCATCTTTATAAATAATACCGCAATGGCTATAGGGCGAATGAGTTGCTACCTGTATAGCCTTGCTTTGCGATGAAAGGGATGTTTGGAAAATAATGTCACCATCGTGCAGGCTGCCGCTATCGGCCAATTCTTTTACCTCGGCTTTAGCACTTTGTGTATGATATACCCGCTTAACTATTGATGAAGATTTGTAGAAAACACCCGCAGCTATACAGGTTAGCAAAATGGCTGAAGCAAGGATGGCATAGCGTTTCATGGGCATAATATTATTACATGCCCTTAACGTAAACGCTTTTAATTAATTGTGAGATTCACATTGGCTACCTAATTCTATTCATATCTTATTAGCAAACAGAGGTGAATTACCCCACCCACTCAAATCTATGTCTTACGGCATTAGAATTGAGTCGCCCTCCTCTAATTTTAGGGGAGGGCATAGTACGGGCTTGAAGTTGTAGTATTCAGCAAAAACTTGAAATGGATTGATTCTATGCTATTAATTGCTCACCTTCATTTCTTCCTCAATAGCTATTAAACAGTTATTGCACAAGCAACTGGTGTAGCCTTGTTTTTGTATGTATTCACGGGTGGCATTGCTAAGTGTATGCTTACTGCAATCGCAAGGTATAGGCAAAGTGGCCCTGCACTCGAACGTGGCATGGCATCGCGGGCAAACCTCTTTTACAGGTTCTGCTTTTTCAAGGGGTGATACAGGGGGCATGTGGCTAAAGTATTAAATTGGCAGGCTATGTTAAAATATTTCAGCTTTAAGATATTGCGGTATTTTATAACCAATTCAGTTAAGATATTAATCTTCAAATAATTGATGCAAGCATTTGTTAAGCCCTATGCCTTATCAATTCGATATTTATTTTTAATATCAACTATAAACCAGCCAACCAGTACTAATGTAGCTACTGTAAACGAAATAGATGCTGCTAAGCCTGCCCCGCTCATTACGTATTTGGGTATTAATAAACTACTGAAAATTACTAGCGCAATCACGCCCGCCATGTTAGAAATTATAAGCTGCAAATATTTGCCTATACCCAAATAGAAGCTACTTATTACCACCCACAAGTTGTAAACTAAAATACCCGGGAATAGAAAGCGCATGCTATGTTTCACATCGGCAAAGCCGGCGCCAAATACAAATACATATAGCTGTTGCGGCACCAGATATATAGCTAATAGTGCGAATGCGCATATCAGGCTACTTGTTTTGGTAAACTGTATAGTGCGTTTAGCTTCGTGGTTTACCTCGGCACTGTTGGCTGTTGAAACATAATGTATAGTAGCAATGCTACGGGGAATAATCCAAACGGCTTCTAATATAGATATGCCTATGGAAAAGATGCCCAAATACTTACTGCCTTGTTGCAAACTTAATTGATAGAAATAATAGCGCAGGTTTAGTAGTTGCAATATCTCGACTAATTGATACAAAAAGCCGTATCGGAACGAGGTTTTTAAATCGGGCCACGAAAAGTGGGCAACAAAATCGCTTACCTTAATCAGCTTATTAATGAAAAAGAAACTAATAAATGCCGTTATTGAATAAGCTATTAGTGAGCTGTAGATGTAAGCATAAGCATCGGCTATATGCATAAAGTAGAAACAGAATAATATACCAGCAACCTGAAACAGCAGCGAAATAAGTTGCAGTATGTTAGCGTTGTTTATTTGCCTGCGTGCCAGCAATATGGTTTGGTGTATGCTTATTATGGCCGATAACAAACTTAATACGGCCACCGAGGGTATATGAATAGCGTAAATAAGCCCTGTGTATTTTAAAAATATAAAACCCACTATTGCTATTACCACGCTCCATACATAAGCGGGTATTACCAAAAGCTCAATTTTATTACGGGGTATTAAGTACACCAATGCCTGCCCACCCAATATATTGCTGAAAAATATAAAGAAGTAAATGGTAGTAATAAGCAATGTAACCTCGCCTTTAATGGCGGGGCCGCTATGGCGCGCAATCAGCAACGCAATCAAAAAATTGAAAAACGTTGAGGCAGCGCGGGTAATAACTGTGCTTACTATTTGCCGATTCAAAACCGATTATTTGCGGCAAATTAAGAACCTTTCAAAGAATTTCGGATTTTAGGGGGCAAATGGAGATGATTGTTCACATTGTTTTGTACTTAATATACCTACTATTGTTTGTGTGGGGTATTACAAAACTTAATTTTTTTAAGGTAGAAGGGGTGCGTACAACACACCTTGTTGGCTTCTTTTTACTAAAGGCACTGGCAGGTATTGGCTTAACTTTAGTTTATACCTATTACTATACCGACAAAGGGACTGCCGATATATACCATTACTTTAAGGATAGTATTGTTGTATCGTGTATACTTTTTGTAAAGCCATTGGCTTGGCTAAAGGTTATAACGGGCATAGGCATGTACCAGCCCGACACGTTTAAATATATAGTACCTACCGCCTATTTTAGCCACCCCGGCAGCGATGTTGCAACTAATAACTCCCTCATCATCCGCATAACATCGTTGTTTAACTACCTATCGCTGTTTAATATTTACATTAATACCTTGTTGTTTAATATGCTTGGGTTCGTAGGTTTAGTGGCTATACTAAAAGCTGTTAAGCCGTACTTTGCAGGCAATGTTAAGTGGTTGTATATTCCACTGTTTTTATTGCCATCGGTTGTTTTTTGGGGTTCGGGCATGCTTAAGGAGCAGTTAATGTTAACATTTATCGGTTTTTATATATTGCTGCATAACCGGGTTGTGGTAAAGCACATTGCTATATCATGGATAATAATGGTGGTATTGTTTTTGGCTGTGTATAGCATAAAGCCATCGGTAGCGGCTTGCTTGTTATTAGCTACGTTTTTTTTACCGGGTTTTCAGGTTTATAAGCCTAAACGTTTAATAGCACTTGGTATAACGGTTGTTGTATTACTAATTGCAGCCATTGCCCTTAACCTACCAACTAAGGTTGCTAATATGCTGCTTACTAAACACGCCGAGTATGCAGCTTTGGCTATTAGCGAAAATGCAGGCAGCGCACTTTATACATCGGTACAAGGTGCAGGGGTAAGCGCTGTTATTAAGTTAATACCCACAGCGCTCACAAATGCTATTGCGCGTCCTTTTTTATGGAGCCACAATAAGGTATTTCAATTGGCTTTTGCACTTGATAATACTGCGTTTTTATTGCTCATTATATTCCTTTTATTCAGGGCCTTTCAGTTTCCGAAAGGGGAGAAGCGCTTGCTCATGTTATTCTGCTTAACCTTTGCTATTACCAACTACTTAATTATTGGTCTTACCATACCCGTAATGGGGGCTATTGTACACTACCGTATTATTGCTGCTCCGTTTTTATTACTGGCTGTATTGCTTTGTGTGGATTTGAATGCTGTTAAAGCAAAAAATTAAAACAACGGTGTTAACCACAGATATCGCAGATAACCACAGATTAAATACAGAGGTTTAATAGCCGAAATGCACAGGGTAATTTGACAAAACCTTTAGTTTTAAATCTTTTCATTCAAATCGTATTTTATCATAACCATCATAATTAATCAGCGTTCTATGGCATAAAAAAGCCCCTTACAAATACTTGCAAAGGGCTTTTTACATTTCAATATAGTTTACATCCTAAAAGCATACAGATAGCTCATTGGCTTGTTAGGGTATATGCCCTCTACCAATACCTTACCCGATTTATCTTTCAACAGGTTTATAAAATCTTCTTTACCGTTTATGGCTACATCATCAATTTGGGTAATAATAAACCCTTTGCGGATATCAGTAAACTCGGTTAGCTTACCATCTTTCAGGTCGGTAATTTTTACACCGCCTGTTATGCCATAAGTACGCCTTTCGGCATCAGTCAGGTTTTCAAGTTTTATACCTAATACATCCAATACATCGTTCAGATTATCAACCGAGGCTGTGGTGTTGTATTTATTTTTTAAAGTAATGGCGGCTACCTGTGTTTTGCCATCGCGTATATATTCCACATCAATTTTATCGCCGGGCCGGTATTGGGCAACATGCTCTTGCAATTCGGGCGATGAGTTAACGGGGAAGCCATTAATTTTGGTTATGACATCCTTGTTCTTCAACCCGCCATCCTCGGCCGATGATCCTTTGTTTACATTATCTACATATACGCCCATTGGCTTATCAAACCCCATATCCTTTGCCGTTTGGTCGTCCATAGTACGGATAGATACCCCCAAGAAACCACGCTGTGTTACCCCAAATTTCTGTAAATCGAAAATTACCTTCTTAACTATGTTAGATGGCACCGCGAATGAGTAACCGGCATACGAACCTGTTGGCGATGCAATAGCGGTGTTAATACCTATTAAATTACCGTTTACATCAACCAACGCGCCACCGCTGTTACCAGGATTTACTGCGGCATCGGTTTGTATAAACGATTCAATAGCTGTGCTACTGCCTTGTGCGGCTTCGCCGTTTAGTAAGCTTATATTCCTGCCCTTGGCGCTTATAATACCAGCAGTAACTGTTGATGCTAAATTAAACGGGTTACCAACTGCCAGCACCCATTCGCCCACTAATGCTGAGTCGGAATTAGCGAAGCTGATGCTTGGCAGGTTATCCGCATCTATTTTTACCAAGGCAAGGTCGGTGTCTTTATCGCGGCCTATTACTTTGGCTTTATAAGTTTTGTTATTGTTTAGCGCTACCTGTATTTCATCGGCGTTTTCAACCACGTGGTTATTGGTTACTATATAGCCATCGGTTGAAACAATAACGCCCGAACCTGTTGCTACTTGCGGCTGATTGCTATAAGGGCTTTGTCCATGAAAGTAGTAGTAAAAATCATCGCCGAACAGGTCCTTAAACGGGTCGTTGCCGCGGTTGGCGGTTGGCCTTTCGGGCTTAAAGGTTGATTTAATGTGCACTACGCTGGGGGTTGCCGCCGCCGCTCCGTATCTAAAATCTATGGGCTGTATATCGCCCTTGCCTATAGTATATGCGGCTACCTTAGCTATGGGTGTTTGTTCTACAATGTTTACTTGCTGTTTGTTCCAGCCCAAGTGGTTGTATATGCCTACGGCCGCAAAAGCACTAACAAATGCCACCAGTGCAGTTGGAATCATTTTCTTAAGGCTCATATTTTTTAATTTTTAGTTTTGCCAAATAACGTTTGGTGCTGTAAAGTTATTTCACTTAAAACGTAATTTATAACCCAACGTAACTTCTATTAACCTGTTTTAACAGCCACTTTTAATGACCGTTAAATTCTATAAATACCAAGGCACCGGAAACGATTTTATTATGATCGATAACAGGGCCTATGGTTTAAACAAACAAGCCACCCAATTGGTTGAGCATTTGTGCAACCGCCGTTTTGGTATAGGTGCCGATGGCCTTATTTACCTGCAAGATAAAGCAGGTTACGATTTCGAGATGGTTTATTTTAACAGCGATGGCCGCGAAAGCACCATGTGTGGTAATGGCGGGCGCTGCCTGATACAGTTTGCCCGACAAATGGGTATTATAACTACCCATTGCAGGTTTATGGCTATAGATGGCGAACATGATGGAAAAATACTGAACAATGGTCGCGTATCGCTTAAAATGATGGATGTAAAGGCTATACAAAATATGAATGGCGAATATGTGCTAAACACCGGCTCGCCACATTATGTAAGGTTTGCCAATTACATTGATAAGATGGATGTAATTGCCGATGCAAAAGCCATCCGCTATTCGGATATATTTTCCGCCGAGGGTATTAACGTAAACTTTGTAGAAAAGAAGAGCGACCGCGAAATATTTGTACGTACTTACGAAAGGGGAGTGGAGAATGAAACCCTGTCGTGCGGTACAGGTGTGGTGGCGGCATCCTTAGCATTTGCGGCTAAAAACGGGCAAACCATAAACGAGATAAGCGTGCAAACATTGGGCGGCAACTTACAAGTTACGTTTGAAGCTGATGGCAAAGGCTTTAAAAACATATACTTAATTGGCCCCGCCGAAATGGTTTTTGAAGGTACTGTTGAAATTGATTTATGATCATTCATTCGGAGAGGGAATCGGCGCTTTTTGGGTTTAAATTTGGCAGGTACGAAGGGGAATTAAATGAACCTGAATTACTGCTGAATGAAATAAATAAGGGTGGTTATGATTTTGTACGTATTAAAGTATTGAACGCCGAAGAAGATTTATTTTTGAACATCGAAAAAATGGGACTGCCTTACCGCCTGTTAGATATACACCGCTATTACACCCTCGATTTTAAAAAAACTCCTTTAGCTAAGCCTGCCGAAAGCCCCATGCAATTGATTAGGAACGAGGGGCAATTAACAGCACATGTACATCAATTAGTTACCGATACATTTACTGAACTACCCATGGGTTATTTCAGGTACCCTGAAATTGAGCAGTATTTCCCAAAGCATTTGCAGTTGCAAAATTTGGCCGAGTACATTTCAACAAGTTACCAAAGCACCTATAACCCCGGCAGGCAGGCATGGGTTATAACCTATAATGGCGAAGCTATAGGTTGTAGTTCAACTGAATTTAAAGGTGCAGAGGCTTATACCACATACATAGGCTTATTGCCCCAATACAGGCAAAAAAGCCACTACGCCGAGGTTATACGCCAAATGCAATACCTGATACAGGAAGCAGGGTGCCAATATTGCACCGGCAGCAGCAGGTTGCACAATTTGGCCAGCCAAGCCGTATTTGAGCGCGAAGGTGAACGCTATAGCCGCCACGATTATGTGTTTATGCTAATGCCTAAATTGAAGCTCCGGCATTAATTTTTTGGTTTTTTACATCGCGTAGTTTTGCCGTATTGATAATAGGGTTAATTTTGCGCGCGTTTTAACCAACCCAATATAACAATGGACGATGGTAGTTTACTTCAAAAAAGAAAATGGCGAGCTGAAGAGAATTCAGGCTCCCGAGAAGGGCTGCTGGATACATGTGTACGGCCCCTTCGGTAATGAAGCTACTCAGAAACTGAGTGAGCAATTGAACATTGACATTGATTTTATCTCCGATTCACTGGATATTGATGAGCGGTCGCGTTACGAAAGCGACGAAGGCAAGGACCTGATAGTAATGAAAACCCCGCTTGAAAACGACGGGCTATCCGATTCCGAAGCTTTAATTATTACTATACCCATTGGTATAATCCGCACCCCTGAGCACATAGTTACCGTTAGCCTGCATAAGAATAACGTAATTGAGTATTTTATAAATACACCGCCTAAGAATTTTAATCCTGAAGATCAGGAAATGTTTATCCTTTCGTTATTTGAGAGGAATGCTACATCATTCTCCGATTTTTTACGGGTATTAAATAACAAACGTTATGCGTTTGAAAAAGCTTTGTACAGTTCGTCGCGTAATGAAGATTTATTTAAGCTGTTGAATATACAGAAGAGCTTAATATACTTTGTGACCAACCTGCGCGCCAACGATTTGCTTTTAATGAAAGTACAACGCAGTAACTTCCTTAAAATACAAGATGAGGAAAGATTGGATTACCTGCGTGATATTATAGTTGATAACCAGCAGGCGCTTGAAGTAAGCGAAATGTATTCGAACATTTTGAACGGTACTATGGATGCATTCGCATCTATTATATCGAACAACCTGAACGAGATAATGAAACGCCTTACATCGGTAACCATTATTATAAGCATACCCATGTTAATTGCCAGCTTTTATGGCATGAACGTGCGGCTGCCCGGCGAGGGACACCCTTATGCATTTGTGTTTGTATTCGGGTTATGTATCCTGTTTTCGGGTATTATTGCCTATTTCTTTATCCGTAAGCGCTGGTTTTAACACAATATGTAATTAACTGAGGTATATCAGTAAATTATTGGCATAAAATTAGCAACTTCATATTGCAAAAGGCACAATATGAATCAGTATATGGTTGAGTTTGGTTTGCCTGCTTTTTTAAGTCAGGCGTTTGTTGAGTTAATACCGCAGCAGAGGGAGTATATTAATACCATGTTTGAAAAGGGTGTTATTACCGGGTATTCATTGGCCGCCGACCGTTCCAGGTTATGGGTTACTTTTAGCGGAAATAATAAAGAGGAAGTAGAGCGTGTAATAAAACGTTTTCCTATATATCATTACGTTGAGTATAACATCCGCGAATTGGCATTCCATGAATCGGCCAATACGGTTATTCCTGCTATATCGCTTAATTAACGTATACCCAGCTCGGGGTGCTTGCCTTTAATAGGGCGGTAAAAACTTTTAATTTCTTCTATCTCATTTTCGTAATTACCTGTAGGGTAAAAGGTGGGGCCAATGCCAACTATTTTATGCTCAAAATCTAAATAGGTAAGCACTATGGGTACATGGGCGTTTAAGGCTATGTAATAAAAGCCTTTGCGCCAAACAGGTGCATAAGCCCTTGTTGCCTCGGGCGACATAGCCAATATAAACTCATCATGCTCGTTAAATTTTTGTACTGCCAAATCAACCATGTTGTGGTGTGCAAACCTATCAACGGGTATACCGCCTATTGCGCGCCAAAATATACCAAATGGAAATACAAACAATTCCTGCTTACCAAAAAACCTGAATTTAATGCGTAGAATATAACTGGCAGCAAGGCCATAGATTACGTCCCACCCGCTGGTGTGCGGTGCGCCTATTACTACCATTTTTTTAAATGGGGGTATTTCGCCTACGGTTTTCCAACCTGTTAACCAAAATAAAAACCTTGATAATATTCTCAGCATACTACTGTGCTGAAAGATACAACAATTGATAGTATTTCTATTTCAGGTTATTGCCCCTTAAAAACTCTTCAACACCCATTTTCTTTTTGCCTTCTAACTGACATTCGGTAACAGCAATTTTGCCCTTTGCACAATTAAAGTGCAGGTATGTTTTACCATCGGTACTATAAGTGCCGGGTTCACCCTGTTCGCCATCCAACTTTTGAGCGGTATATATTTTAAACACTTTGCCGTTTATATGTGTAAATGCAGCAGGGTAGGGGCTAAGGCCGCGTATAAAGTTATATACCCCGGTAGCTGTTTTATTAAAATCAATCAGGCAATCGGGTTTAAATATTTTAGGTGCGTGTTTAATTTCGGTTATGTGGTCCTGTGGGGTTTGCGGGTAGTTGCCCTCGGCTACGGCATTAACGGTGCGTATAAGTGTTTTAGCGCCTAATTGCATTAACTCGCTGTATAATTCGCCCGCAGTTTCGGTATCGCGAATAGGGGTTTTATCGCTGAAAATAATTTTGCCGGTATCAATTTCGTGCTGTATAAAAAAGGTGGTAACACCTGTTTCGGTTTCACCATTTATTACTGCCCAGTTAATAGGCGCAGCACCGCGGTATTGCGGCAGTAGCGATGCATGCAGGTTAATAGTTCCCATAGGTGGCATGCTCCAAACTATTTCAGGTAACATCCGGAAAGCCACTACTATAAACAAGTCGGCATTTAATGCTTTCAGTTCAGTAATAAAACCTTCGTTTTTCAGTTTTTCGGGTTGCAATATGTGTAAGCCTTTGGCTTTGGCATATTGCTTTACATCGCTTTCGGCAAGCTGCATGCCCCGCCCTGCGGGCTTATCGGGGGCTGTAACTACGCCAACTACTTGGTGGGTTGAGTTTACCAATACATCCAGCATAGGCACTGCAAACTCGGGTGTGCCCATAAACACTATTCTCAATTGCTTCATAAGGCAAATATAGGGGTATGCAGGTAGCCCGGAAATTAATTCCCATACTAAACGAGAAGATTATTTTATGACAGCAAATTTTTTAAGTTCCCCTTTCTTGATGATGTTGTTTATTTGATTCACCTCATCAGTATACTTTTGGCGGTCGCCAAGGTTGTATATTTCAGTAAATGGATCTTTATCAATAATCAAATCCATCATGTCTTTCAACTTCGGGGCTTCGGCTAACTTAGCGTAGTCATCATACGTCATCGATATAAAAACGCTATTGGCTGTTATTCCTCGGTTATCTAACCAATAACCATTGGCTAAATGGGTAGGGTAGGCGGGCTTACCATTATAGAAAACATCTTTGGGTGCTGGGTATGCTACTATGGCACTTTTATCGGCATTTAAAGTTACCGTTACGTACTTACTATAATCGGCTTTGGTTTTGTACACAATTGCCTGCAAAGTAGCGCCCGTGTTATTGCTTACAACAGGCTGCTTAGTTTTACAGGCAGCCATGGAAAACATAGCCATGGCTGCTGTAAAAATATATATGTATGGGTTCATTACTCAACTATTAGTTTGCTGGTAGCAACACCTGTTGCTGTTTTTAGTTGTACGCTGTACATGCCTTTGGCAAATGTGCTTACATCGGTTTTAATTAACTGGTTGCTAAGTGTGCCCGTGTTAGTAGTTACCAATTGGCCTGTAAGGTTGTAAATGTTTAAAGTGTATTCGCCTGTTAAGTTACCTGCATCAATAAACATTTGGTTGCTGGCCGGGTTCGGAAACACAACTAACTTATTATCGGCAACATTATCAATCCCTACGTTTTGTCCGCGGGTAATTTGCATATCTAACAAATAAGTACCAACAGTACCTGTAAAGTAATCGGCTACAAAAAATATAACCGTACCGCCGTTTGCTACATAAATAGGTGCAGGCATTACATCATCATAAGCATCGCTTAGTGTGCCGCCATTTACCTGGTAACTAAACTGTACATCATTAGTATAATTCTGTCCGTTACCGCTGCTGTAGCTATCGTGCACACGTGCGTTAATTGAATAGTTAGTGCCCGATGGCAGGTTTATTTTATAGTAATCGTAATCGCTGCCTATGTGGTTATTCGATCCCGCACTTGTAACGCTGGCATTATTACCGCTAAAGTTTACCTGAAAAGCGTAAGCCGCATTAGCAGTATTATTGGTTTCGTAAATATCGGGGTTAAGCGGTTGGTCGGCAACGGTAACAGGCGTAGGGTTCGGGTAGCTTTGTGTGTATATCAGGCTCCAGTTTTGCCCGTCGGTTGAACTGAAATAACCAATATAATAACTACCCGGATCAACTGCTATACCGTTCGATGCAAATTGATAAGTATTGAAAAAACCTGCCTGTAAACTTACGCCGCTTAATTCCTGTATGTTTTGTACATAATTACCTTGCTCGTCAAATAAGTCGGCAGATAAGTAGCCATTAAAATTAGTGGCTGCATAATTGGCAATTTTAGTTTCAACAGTAAACGATTGGTTTTTGGTAATTACCGTAGGTGTTACAGTAGTGTTATCATACATCTGTATATCGCTGTACGGGCCCGTTACGGTAATGGTAACAGGATTGGCAAAAGTTGAGGGGTCGATAAGTGAATAGTTATTACTGCCGCTTTTGTAGAATATACCAATTTGGTAAGTGCCCGGTATTAAGCTAAGTGTGTTGGCTGTAAAGGTTACGTTATAATGAAACCCTGCCTGCGCAGTTTGGTTAGTAAACTCCTGTATAAAATCAACAAATACACCATCGCTGGTAAATAATGCTGCTGCAAAATCGCCGGTAAAGTCGGTAGTAGCTGTATTTGCAATATCGGCATATACACTAAATGAGCCACCCGATTGAAAAGGGTTTGCACTTACCGTAGTAGCTGAGTATAAAGCTATACCATCTGGGTTAACGTTGCCGCCGCCTCCGCCGCCGCCGCCACCACCGCCGTTAAGCGGTTTAATGCCAATTACAGCCTGTTGGCTTGTATTAAAGCCACCTGTGCCACCGCCTGCGCCAAGCGATGTGGGGTCAAGGTTATTAAGCGAAAAGAAACCATCGCTGTTACCGCCCCAGCCCCAGTTCATGTGGAAGAAGCTGTTAGCATCGTAGCCATCGCAAACCCAAGTGTGCCCGCCACCGTTACCAAAACCTGCATATTGTATAGGGCGGCTATTGTCTAACTCGGTTTTAAGTAAGTTACTCCAGTTAGCATCGCTGTAATTTTGCCTTACCACACCTTGCAGAGTTGCCGGGTCGTAACCGAAATAGGTTTTGTACGAATACTCG
>Ga0164241_10004368_pt1 | contig 13748 bp, 13 predicted proteins | sample OricomyardsoilBY_FD_108780 | JGI IMG/M metagenome (GOLD analysis project Ga0164241, IMG submission 108780) | Backyard soil microbial communities from Emeryville, California, USA - Original compost - Back yard soil (BY) | ecosystem: Environmental > Terrestrial > Soil > Unclassified | place: USA...
TTCCAGCCCGATAGCTGCGCCGTTCCTCGCATGGTCGCGGATTCGTCCGGGTGGGCCTCGCCTGGAGGGTCTGGTGTGGGTCGGACGAATCCGGTTGGCGGCCGATCGGCTACTCGTCGAGTTGCTTGCCGGCGAAGTACATCAGCGGATCGCTGAGGATCTCGATCTGGATCCCGTCCGGGTCCTTGAAGTACATCGACTCCTCGATGCCGCGATCCGGCCCGGCGTAGGGGACTCCCGCAGCGTCGAGACGTTCGCGGATCTGCTCCCAGCGGTCGCGGGGCGTGGAGATCGCGATGTGCTGGACTGTGCCGATCGCCTCGACACCCGGCTCCAGTCCGAGCCCGGGGAAGTCGAAGAAGCCGAGCAGGGTCTGGTTTCCGAGATCGAAGAAGAAGTGCGAGGACCCGGCGTAGTCGCGGTTCTCGACAAGCTCCACCAGCGGGAACCCCAGCAGCCCCTGGTAGAAGGCGATCGTCTGCTCGACATCGGAGCAGATCAGGGCCAGGTGATGGATGCCCCGGCCCGGCGTCGACGGCCGGTCGGCGGGCGCGGCGAGATGCTTTCGGCGCAGCTCCTCGCGACGCGCTTCCAGGGCAATCAACGCGGTGTCATTCAGCTCGGTCTCATCCGGCATGCTGAAGCCCTCCCTTGGAGAGGCCCGGTGCAAGGCCTGACCCGACTGTATCCACGGCGAGGGGCTCAGGCCTCGGACTTGGCGATGTTGACCATCCAGGAGATCCCGAACTTGTCGGTGCACATGCCGAACTCGTCGCCCCACATCTGCCTCGAGAGCGCAAGCACGACCGTCCCGCCCTCGCTGAGCCGCTCCCAGTACGCCCTGAGCTGGTCGTCGTCGTCACCACTCAGGCTTACCGTGATGTTGCTGCCAGCCGGCACTTCCATGCCGGGCGGTGTGTCCGAGGCCATTATCGTGTAGCCGCTGTCGGTCTCGAGCATCCCATGCATGATGTTGTCGGCATGCGGTTCACCCGCGGCGCCGAACTCGCCGAAGGTGCTGAGACTCAAGGCGCCGCCGAAGATGCTCTGGTAGAACTCCATGGCCGGCCGGGCGGTGTCGTGGAAGCTGATGTACGGGTTCAGTCTCGAGGTCACGCGAGGCTCCTTCGGTTGGGTGCGATCAACTCCCAGCAGCCTAGGCCGGACCGCCGACAGTCGTCGAGATCCCTCGGGTGCAACCCCCGAGCCCTCGCGCCGACCACCCCGCTTTCGTAGTTGTCACGATCGAACGAGGCGGGCGATCGCCGCGGAGGCCTCCTTCACCTTCGCGTCCGCCTCGGGTCCCCCGGCGACTGCCGCGTCGACTACGCAGTGGCTCAGGTGCTCGTCGAGCAGGCCGAGCGCCACGGACTGCAGCGCCTTGGTCATCGCCGATATCTGGGTGAGGATGTCGATGCAGTACTTCTCCTCATCGACCATGCGCTGGAGGCCCCGGGCCTGACCCTCGATGCGCTTCAGCCGCTTGAGGTAGTCGTCCTTGCGCTGGATGTACCCGTAGTGGGATGCGTCCTCCGCCATGAGACCTCTCCGTCCATCCTTGCCGAATCGCCTCCACTATACCCCCCTGGGGTACGGCGTGCCAGCAGGTGGATGCGGAGACCGGGCGCGCGCCGCCAGCGGGGGCCGGGACCTGAGTCCAGTTGCGGCCACGACAAACCCGGATAGCGTCGGGTCATGGCCTTCGGACGCAGGTCGAATGCGACTCAGGAGTCGGTGGGTTCGAGCGGCCCGGCCGGCCCCGCGGAGGATGCCCTGCTTGCCGTCGGCAGGTTCTTCAGCCGATGGGACGAGACCGAGGACGGCCGAGCCGTCTTCCGCGAGGGTGGCCGGCAGGGCGACGTGTTCTACCGGGACCGCTGGAGCCACGACAAGGTAGTCCGCTCCACCCACGGGGTGAACTGCACCGGCTCCTGCTCCTGGAAGGTCTACGTCCGCGACGGCATCATCACCTGGGAGTCGCAGCAGACCGACTACCCGAGTGCGGGGGCCGACCGACCCGAGTACGAGCCCCGCGGATGTCCCCGGGGAGCGGCGTTCTCTTGGTACACCTACTCGCCCACGCGGGTGCGGTTCCCCTATGTGCGCGGGCTGCTGCTCGACCACTACCGGGAGGCGAAGTCGCGCCTCGGTGACCCCGTGCTGGCGTGGGCCGATGTCGTCTCCGACCCCGAGCGACGTAGTAGCTATCAGCGGGCCCGCGGGAAGGGCGGCCTGGTCCGGACCACCTGGGACGAGGCGGTGGAGCTGGTCGCGGCAGCCCATGTCCACACGATCAAGACCTACGGCCCGGATCGGTGTGCGGGCTTCTCGCCGATCCCGGCCATGTCGATGGTGTCGCACTGCGTCGGCAACAGGTTCATCCAGCTGATCGGCGGCGTGATGACGTCGTTCTACGACTGGTACGCCGACCTCCCGGTCGCGTCTCCCCAGGTCTTCGGCGATCAGACCGACGTGCCCGAGTCGGGCGACTGGTGGGATTCGACCTACCTGCTCATGTGGGGCTCCAACGTGCCCGTAACCCGCACCCCGGACGCGCACTGGATGACCGAGGTGCGGTACCGCGGCACCAAGGTTGTCACGGTCAGCCCCGACTACGCCGACAACACGAAGTTCGCGGACGAGTGGCTGCCCGCCCAGGCCGGCACCGACGCCGCGCTGGCGATGGCGATGGGGCACGTGATCCTGCGCGAGTACCTGGTCGACCGTGAGGTGCCGTTCTTCGCCGACTACATCCGCACCTACACCGACCTGCCGTTCCTGGTCACCCTGCAGGAGAAGGACGGGGCTTGGGTTCCCGCGAAGAACCTGACAGCCGCCGATCTCGGTGACTCGACCGAGGGTGCCGAGTGGAAGACGGTGCTCCTGGATCGTGACGCGCAGCGGCCCGTCGTGCCGAGCGGATCGCTCGGGTTCCGCTACACCGACAGCGGCAAGGGCAGGTGGAACCTGGACCTGGACGGGGTCGTCCCGGCCCTTACCTGTGCCGATCTCGCCGACTCCGACGTTGCCGAGGTCCTGCTGCCCTGCTTCGAGGCCGCCGACGGCTCTGGCTCCGTGCTGCGCCGGGGGGTGCCCACGGTCGAGGTGTCCGGCCGCCGAGTTACCACGGTGTTCGACCTGATGCTCGCCCAGTACGGCGTGTCGCGGCCCGGTTTGCCGGGGGAGTGGCCGACCGGGTACGACGACGCGACGGCGCCGTACACACCAGCGTGGCAGGAGGCGATCACCTCGGTGCCGGCAGCCGCCTGCGCCCGGATCGCGCGCGAGTTCGCGACGAACTCCGAGCAGTCCGAGGGGCGGTCGATGATCATCATGGGTGCGGGCATCTGCCAGTGGTTCCACGGCGATGCGACGTACCGGGCGATCCTCGCGCTGCTCATGCTCACCGGTTGCATGGGCCGCAACGGCGGCGGCTGGGCGCATTACGTGGGGCAGGAGAAGTGTCGTCCGATCACGGGCTGGATCTCGCTGGCCAACGCCCTGGACTGGAGCCGTCCGCCACGGACGATGATCGGCACCGCCTACTGGTATCTGCACACCGACCAGTGGCGGTTCGACGGCTACCGCGCCGACGCGCTCGCCTCGCCGCTGGCCGAGGGGCACCTGGCCGGTATGCACACCGCGGACACGATCGCCACCGCCGCCCGCCTCGGGTGGATGCCGTTCTATCCCCAGTTCGACCGCAACCCCCTCGACCTCGCCGACGAGGCGATTGCGGCCGACCCGGAGCGGCCGATCGAGCATGTGGTCCGCTCGCTCCAGGACGGTTCGCTGGGCATGGCCGTCGACGACGTCGATGCGCCCGAGAACTGGCCACGCACCCTGATGCTGTGGCGGGCGAACCTGATGGGTTCGTCGAGCAAGGGCAACGAGTACTTCCTCAAGCATCTGCTCGGCACCGACGCCAACGTCACCGCGGAGCTGCCGGAGAATGGGATGCGACCCCGCGACGTCGCGTGGCGCGACGAGGTCCCGGAGGGCAAGCTCGACCTGTTGGTCAGCGCGGACTTCCGCATGACGTCGACCACCTTGCTCTCCGACGTCGTGTTCCCGGCGGCGACCTGGTACGAGAAGCACGACCTCTCCAGTACCGACATGCACCCCTTCGTGCACGCCTTCACCCCCGCCATCGACCCGCCATGGGAGGCGCGCACCGACTTCGAGATGTTTCACGCCGTGGCACGGTCGTTCTCCGACCAGGCCCGCGTGCACCTCGGTGTCCGCTCGGACCTGGTGAGTACGCCGATGCAGCACGACACCCCCGGGGAGGTGGCGCAGCCGGGCGGCGTCGCGCTGGACTGGAGGGCCGGCGACGTGGCTCCCGTGCCGGGTCGCACGATGCCGGCCCTGCAGATCGTCGAGCGCGACTACACAGCAATCGCGGACAAGCTCGCCGCGCTCGGACCACTCGCGGACTCGGCGGGCTTCACCGTCAAGAACGTCACCTACCGCCTGGAGCATCAGGTCGCCCAGCTGGCGTCGGAACACGGCGTCCTGCTCGGCGGTGCGGCCGACGGCCGTCCGGCTCTCGACACCGACATCAAGCTCGCCGAGGCCATTCTGACCCTTAGCGGTACGACGAACGGAGCCCTTGCCACGCAGGGGTTCCGCACCCTCGAGGGGCGGGTCGGCAAACCGCTGGTCGACCTTGCCGATGGCTCGGAGGAGCGCCGGGTCCGGTTCGCCGACACCCAGGCGCGCCCGGTTCCGGTGATCACCTCGCCCGAATGGTCGGGGTCCGAGACCGGAGGGCGCCGCTACGCCCCGTTCACGGTAAACGTCGAGCGGTTGAAACCCTGGCACACCCTGACCGGGCGGATGCACTTCTTCCTCGACCACGACTGGATGCGCGACCTAGGCGAGGCGCTGCCGATCTATCGGCCGCCGCTCGACCTGCATCGGCTGCTCGGGGAGCCACGCCTCGGGCCGGACGGGTCGCAGCAGATCACCCTGCGCTACCTGACTCCGCACTCGAAGTGGTCGATCCACTCCGAGTACCAGGACAACCTGCTGATGCTCGCCCTGTCGCGCGGCGGTCCCACGGTGTGGTTGAGCAACATCGACGCGAGCGTCATCGACGTGCACGACAACGACTGGGTCGAATGCTCGAACGCCAACGGCGTCTTCGTCTGTCGCGCCATCGTGAGCCATCGGATGCCGGCCGGGGTCGCGTTCGTGCACCATGCGCAGGAGCGGACCATCGACGTCCCGAAGTCCGAGTCGACCGGACGCCGGGGCGGCATCCACAACAGCGTGACGCGGTTGCTGGTCAAGCCGACCCATCTGGTCGGGGGCTACGCGCAGCTGTCGTATGCGTTCAACTACCTCGGTCCGACCGGCAACCAGCGAGACATGGTCGCCACCGTGCGGAAGCGCAGTCAGGAGGTGACCTACTGATGAGGGTCATGGCCCAGGTGGGCATGGTGATGAACCTCGACAAGTGCATCGGGTGCCACACCTGCTCGGTCACCTGCAAGCAGGCGTGGACGAACCGGGCGGGGGTCGAGTACGTCTGGTTCAACAACGTCGAGACCCGGCCGGGACAGGGTTATCCGCGACGCTACGAGGACCAGGAGACGTGGCGTGGCGGCTGGGTGCTCAACCGCCGAGGCCGTCTCAAGCTGCGTTCCGGCGGCAGGTTCGCGAAGCTGCTCGGCATCTTCGCCAGCCCGGTGCAGCCCAAGCTCGAGGACTACTACGAGCCGTGGACCTACGACTACGAGTCGCTGGTCAACGCGCCGCTGGGCGACGACTTCCCCGTCGCCCGGCCGAAGTCGTTGATCACCGGCGAGGACACCAAGGTCACCTGGTCCGCCAACTGGGACGACAACCTCGGCGGGGCTCCGGAGAAGGGAGATCTGGACCCGATCGTCGAACGGATCCGACGTGAGTCCGAGGACAAGATCAGGTTCGAGCTCGAGCGGGCCTTCATGTTCTACCTGCCACGGATCTGTGAGCACTGTCTCAACCCGTCGTGCGTGGCATCCTGCCCCTCGGGTGCTATCTACAAACGCAGCGAGGACGGCATCGTGCTCGTCGACCAGGATCGCTGCCGTGGCTGGCGCCAGTGCACGACCGGCTGTCCGTACAAGAAGATCTACTTCAACCACAAGACCGGCAAGGCCGAGAAGTGCACGCTGTGCTATCCACGGATCGAGGTCGGGCTGCCGACTGTGTGCTCGGAGACGTGTGTCGGCCGACTGCGCTACCTGGGCCTGTTCCTGTACGACGTCGACCGGGTCACCGCCGCGGCGTCAGTTCCGGACGTGCGCGACCTTTATGAGGCGCAGCTCGATCTGCTGCTCGATCCGGACGACCCGGAGGTCATCGCGGCCGCCCGGGCGTCGGGGATCCCCGAGGACTGGCTCGATGCGGCGAGACGGTCGCCGGTGTACGCCCTGGCGAAGAAGTACCGGGTCGCGCTGCCACTGCATCCGGAGTACCGGACCATGCCGATGGTCTGGTACGTCCCTCCGCTCTCCCCGGTGGTGGACCTGCTGCGCGACCAGGGTCATGACGGCGAGGACCGCGATACCCTGTTCGGCGCCATCGATGCGCTGCGGATCCCGGTGGAGTACCTTGCCGAGCTGTTCACCGCCGGCGACACCGAGGTGGTCACGGGCGTTCTCCGCAAGCTCGGCGCCATGCGGTCGTACCTGCGCGGAATCACGATGGGCGACGGTCCCGACGAGCAGATCGCCGAGTCGGTGGGCATGTCGGGCACGGACCTGTACGCGATGTACCGGTTGATGGCGATCGCGAAGTACGAGGACAGGTACGTCGTACCGAAGGCGCATGCGGAGCAGGGCCGACAGCTCGACGAGCTGGCCTGTTCCTTGGACTACGAGGGCGGGCCGGGACTCTACGAGACTGGCCCGTTCGGTGAGGCGTCAGGTCGACCGGCTCCGGTGGCGGTCGAGACGTTCCACGCGCTCAAGCAGCGGCAGCAGGGGACGGGGATCGCCCCGGCCGAGGACATGCGTGGTCGGGTCAACCTGCTGAACTGGGACGGAGTCGGTACTCCGGAGGGTCTCTTCCCGAGCCACGACCAAGGTGACCCGTGAGCACCCGCCTGGTGCACCGGATCAGCGCGGCCTGTCTGGACTACCCGACCCCGGGCCTGCGCGCTGACCTAGGGAAGTATCGGCAGGCGCTCGGGCTGGTTCCCGTTGGTCCCCTGCGCAACGGACTGGACAGCTTCCTGGGCTGGCTGGAGTCGGTCCCGTTGCGGGAGGCGGAGCTGCACTACGTCGAGGTGTTCGACCTGTCCCGCAAGCACGCCCTCTACCTGTCCTACTGGACCGACGGCGACACCCGCCGCCGCGGCGAGGTGCTTGCCGGATTCAAGCAGCGGTACCGGGAGTCGGGCTGGCTGGTCGACACGCACGGCGAGCTGCCCGACTACCTGCCGATGGTGCTCGAGTTCTCCGCTCTGGCCGACCCGGTCGCGGGCCCGCGCCTGTTGCAGGACTTTCGTCCCAGCCTGGAGCTCCTGCGGCTGGCCCTGGAGGAGTGCGGGTCGCCCTACCGGCACCTGCTCTCGACGGTGTGTGGGACGCTCCCCGGGGCGTCGCCAGCCGATCGCGCGGCGGTGCACGCGATCGCCAGGGCCGGTCCGCCCTCGGAGTCCGTCGGGCTCGCCGACGGTGACCCGAGGCTGTTGCCGTTCACTGCAGTCGCCGGTGGTGGCCGATGAACGTCCTCCTGTGGGGTGTGCTGCCCTACCTGGTCATCGCCAGCCTGGTCGGCGGCACCATCTGGCGGTATCGCTACGACCAGTTCGGCTGGACGACCAGGTCCTCGCAGCTCTACGAGTCCCGGCTGCTCCGGATCGGGTCACCGCTCTTCCACTTCGGGCTGATCTTCGTTGTCGTCGGGCATGTCGGAGGGCTGCTCGTTCCGGAGGCATGGACCGAGGACGTCGGCGTCTCACAGCACCTGTATCACGTGAACGCCCTTGTTTTCGGGGGGATAGCCGGCTTCTGCACTCTGGTGGGAATCGCCATCCTGGTCTATCGTCGCCGCACGACGGGTCCGGTCTTCATGGCCACCACCAGGAACGACAAGGCGATGTACGTCGTGCTTGTCGCCGCGATCGTGCTCGGGCTGTGGACCACGTTGCACGGGGTCGGTGCCGGGGAGGAGGCGCACAACTACCGCGAGAGCGTGTCGCCCTGGTTCCGGTCGCTCTTCGCCCTGCAGCCCGATGTCGACTCGATGGCAGCCGCGCCCGCATCCTTCCACCTGCACACGTTGGTCGGCATGCTGCTCTTCGCGGTCTGGCCGTACACCCGGTTGGTGCACGCCTTCACCGCGCCCGTCCACTACCTGTTCAGGCCCTACATCGTCTACCGATCTCGCGATGAAGGTCCAGTGCCGGGCACCCGTCCGGTCCGTCGTGGGTGGTCGCCGGTCGGTAGCCGGGACCGGGACCATTGACCCGAGGAGATCAGTTGACCACATCAGCCCCGGCGTCTTCCTCTCTGCAGACCCGCAACCTGCTACTGGCTCTGTGGGCGTTCACGATCACCTTCTGGGCCTGGAACCTGATCGGACCGCTGGGTGCCAGCTACTCCGAGCAGCTCGGCCTCTCGACGCAACAGAAGTCGCTTCTCGTGGCCACGCCGGTGCTCGTCGGCTCACTCGGCAGGATCGTGACCGGTGCGCTGACGGATCGCTACGGTGGCCGCCTCATGTTCACCGTGCTGTCGGCAGTATCGGCGATCCCGGTGCTGCTCGTGGACATCGCCGGCAACCACAGCTCCTTCGGGTTCCTGCTGATCTGCGCCTTCCTGCTCGGCATCGCCGGAACCACGTTCGCCATCGGCGTACCCTTCGTCTCGGCCTGGTTCGACGCGTCGCGCCGCGGCTTCGCCGTCGGGGTGTTCGGGGCCGGCATGGGCGGTACGGCGCTCTCAGCGTTCTTCACCCCACGCTTCGTCACCTGGTTCGGCTACACGCTCACGCATGTCATCATCGCGATCGCCCTCGTGGCGACGGCGGCGGTGTGCTGGATCGCCATGACCGACTCACCATCTTGGAAGCCGAACGTGGATCCGGTGGTACCGAAGCTGGCCGCCGCCGCCAAGCTGCCGGTCACCTGGCAGATGTCGTTCCTCTACGCGGTGACCTTCGGAGGCTTCGTCGCCTTCTCGACCTACCTCCCGACCTATCTCGGCGATGTCTACTCGTTCGATCTCACGGGTGCGGGCACTCGGACCGCGGGCTTCGCCCTTGCCGCCGTGATCGGCCGGCCGATCGGTGGCTGGCTATCGGACCGGCTCTCGGCGAAGCTGATCGTGCTCATCTCGTTGTTCGGCGCTGCCGCGCTGTCGGTAGTGATCGCCACGAAACCCGACCCAGAGCTGGCGGCGGGGGCCGCGTTCGTCGCGATGGCCTTCGCGCTTGGGATCGGAACCGGTGGTGTCTTCGCCTGGGTGACCAAGAGCGCCCCTCCGGAGCGGGTGGGTTCCGTGACCGGGATCGTCGGGGCTGCCGGCGGACTCGGCGGCTACTTCCCACCCTTGGTCATGGGTGCCACCTACAACGAGGCGACCCACAGCTACACCGTCGGGCTCCTCCTGTTGTGTTGCACGGCGCTGCTCGCCGCCCTCTTCGTCATCATCCGCATGCGCTCCTCCGGCGACTCCTCGAGACAGCAGGTCGCCGCCGCTTGAGCACTGCCCTCGAGCGTCTGGGGTCGAGCCAACGTCCCTCCATTGCATGGTGTCGCTGTTTCAGGAAGAGTCTGGCCGGTGAGTGGACAAGAGCCAGACCCTGCGCCGGCGGCGGCCGGTCAAGCCGCGCTCGATCCAACCGCGGTGATCCGCTCTCGGTCGTACCTCTCCGCCCTCGTCCTCGCAGCGATGCTCGGCATTCCGATCTCGGCCGTCGCCTACGGCTTCCTGGCGCTGGTCACCAAGATCCAGGACTACCTGTTCGATGACCTGCCCAGTGGGCTCTTCAGCGGTTCGGTGCCTGCCTGGTGGCCGGTGCCGTTGCTGATGCTGTGTGGTGTTGTCACCGGTGCGACGATCCGATACCTACCCGGCAACTGCGGTCATTCACCGGCCCTCGGGTTTCACGCCGACGGCGGACCGCCGAGCTCCCGCGATCTTCCCGGCGTCATCCTCGCCGCCCTGGCCACGCTCAGCCTCGGTGCCGTGCTCGGTCCGGAAGCGCCGCTGATCGCCATCGGTGGCGGGTTGGCAGCCCTGACCATCCATCTCGTGAAGCAGGATGCGCCGCCGTTCGCCCTGACCCTGATGGCCTCCGCGGGCAGCTTCGCCGCCATCAGCACCCTGCTCGGGTCGCCTTTGCTCGGCGCCTTCCTGATCATGGAGGCCGCCGGCATCGGCGGCGCGACCCTTACCCTGGTCGCGCTGCCGGGACTGCTCGCCTCGGGGGTCGGCGCGATCGTGTTCGTGGGCCTGGACAGCTGGACGGGGCTCGGCGACTTCTCCTTGTCGCTCACCACGGTGCCGCCCGCGGTGACTCCCACCGTGGCCACGATGGCCTGGGGGCTGGCGATGGGGGCGGCCGGCGCCGGCCTTGGGTGGGTGATCCGCTGGATCGGTCTGTCGCTGCGTCCAGTGGTCCATGCCAGCCGGGTCGCTGTCACGACGATGCTGGGTCTGCTCATCGGCCTGACGGCGATGGTCTACCAGCTCAGCTCGGGAAACAGCTTCACCCAGGTCCTGTTCTCCGGTCAGAGCGCACTGCCGGACCTGGTGGCCCATGCTGCCGACTTCTCGGTCGGTGTGCTCATTCTGCTCGGCCTGTGCAAGATGCTCGTCTACGGTCTCTCGTTGAGCGCCTTCCGGGGCGGCCCGGTCTTCCCGGCGATGTTCCTCGGTGCCGTGCTCGGTATCGCGGTGAGCGGACTCCCCGGCATGAGCCTCGCTCCGGCGATCGGCATGGGCATCGGTGCAATGTGTACGGCGATGCTCCGCCTCCCGTTGACCTCGACGCTGCTGGCCAGCGTGCTGCTCGGGGCGGATGCGATCTCCGTGTCGCCTCAGGTCATCGTGGCGGTCACCGTGGCGTACGTCCTCACCATCGTGCTGCCGGCGCCTCGAACCGACGCCGTCGCATCGGATTTGGAGCCGGCTCAGCCGCGATAGTTCCGCGGTCGCGTCCCCCAGAATCGGGGGGACCGACTGCTCAACTGTTGCGAAGCGCTTTGATCAGCTGACTCTTGCTCATCGTCGAGCGCCCACTGACGTCCAGCTCGCCGGCTCGTTTCGCGAGATCCTTCTTCGTCCAGTCCTCGTACACCGGCGACGCTCCGCCCTTCTTTCCAACCTCCTTGCGAGAGGTGTTGGCCGCCGCGTTGGCGATCCTGGCCGACTTCTGTTTGCTGTTTCCCTCGTCTCGGAGCTTCTCGTAGAGCTCATCATCCTTGACGGAGGGCCCTGGCTTCTTCTGGTCCGGCATGTGTCGCTCCTCTGGGTCGCGTGCTCGCTTGCCGCAAGTCAGTCTGGACTTGTTGTACCCCGCCATCGACCGGCGCATGTGTTCCGATCCGTCGCTTGTGCTGGGGTCTCCCGGGTGGCTTGCTCGCGCCGCGCTGGGAACGCCCGACCCGGATGCCGAGTCGGACTTTCACTGCGTCCCGAAGGGCGCCAAGATAGTGGCCATGTTCCTTGCATCCATTGACGAAGAGGCAGCCAAGGGCCCGGTGGCCGACTACTACGCCCAGCAGCGTCAGGCATGGGGATTCCTGCCAAACTATGCGGCCTGCTTCGCGACCCGCCCCGACGTGGCGGAGGCATGGAACGCCCTCAACTCCACCGTCCGGTCCGGGATGGACCGACGACGATTCGAGATCGCCACGATCGCCGCCGCGAGGTCCCTCAGGTCGACGTACTGCACCGCAGCGCACTCGACGTTTCTGCGCGACCTCTGCGCCGACGAAGCGACAATGCGCTCGATCGCCGAGCAGCCCAGCGGTGCCGGTCTCGCAGTGCAGGACCGGGCCGTGTTCGAGTTCGCCACGAAGGTTGCCGTCGATGCCTCGTCTGTCGAGCAGTCCGATGTCGACGCGCTGCGGACCGTAGGACTCTCAGACCCGGAGATCGCCGACGTCGTGTTCGCGGTGGCGGCCCGCGCATTCTTCACCAAGGTGCTGGATGGACTCGGATCGAAGCTGGATGCCCAGACCGCGTCGTCGATCGGCCCGGAGCTGCTGAACGCCATGATCGTCGGTCGTCCGGTGGCCGGTTCCTGAACCGCCCTCCCTGCGACCGCTGATCCTCGATGCACGATGATGGGTCTTCGGCGGATCTTCCGTCCGGGCAGCTTGTGCCGCCTCGTCCAAGCTGGAGCCGCCTCGTCAGAGCAGCTCGGCCAGCAGCGCCGCGGCCCGGTCGGCGCCCGCGGTGTCCACTGGGCGATAGCTCACCTCGGCCACGATCTCCTCGGCGATCATCGCGGCCAGCCAGTCCGGAACGAACGGTGACCCCGGTGGCCGGCGTAAGTTGGCTGGTCCGAGAATGGGCTGGTGCCGCGCCAGCGTCGCGACAGGCCGGCCCTAGACCCATTTCCGCGGACTGGGAGGAACGAGTGACAATCAAGGACATCGGGCCGGGACCGCAGAGTTTCGATCTGGAGAAGGAGACCCTCGCGAACGCGAACTATCGCACTGTCGCCTGGTCGGGGAGATATCTGCAACTGACGCTCATGTCGATCCCCGCCGGCGCGGACATCGGACTCGAGGCACATCCGGAGACCGACCAGTTCCTCCGTCTGGATGGAGGGCGTGGCCGCGTGCAGATGGGGCCGGCGGAGGACCGGCTGGATTTCGACCGCGAGGTCGAGGACGGCTGGGCGGTGTTCGTGCCCGCCGGCACCTGGCACAACATCACCAACATCGGCGACGGCCCGATGCAGCTGTACGCCGTGTACGCGCCGGTGCACCACGACGCGGGCATGGTCCAGGCCACTGCGGACGACGCGGAGCATGACGAGGCGTCGGGTGCCGACGAGCCTCCGAGCTGGTCGGTCCAGCCCGCGCGGCAACCCTCGGACAAGCACGCCTGACCACCCTGCATGGCCGACCCCCGGTGCGGGTCGACCTAGGCGAGGAAGGGCTCGTGGTGGTACCCCGAGGCATCGAGGGTGGCGACGGTCGACTCGGGGACCTCGATGAAGACCCCTGGAAGGTCGGTGAGCGGCTCCGACACGACGACCCTGGCTCGGTGGCCGAAGTGACGCAGCCGCTCGGCGTCGGGATACATCTCCCGCAGGGTGTCGAGATCGGCGCTGTGGAACAGTGACCGCGATCGTCCCTCCGACGAGTACCGGAACGCCCACACGGTGACACCGTCGCTTACCGCGAGCGTCCCCTGCATGGCGAACGGCACGTCATGCTGATGGCCCACGCTCTCGACCAGGCGGATCGCCTTTCCGATCGCCGCGATCGGGTCGTCGACGAGGCCCATGGTCAACGCGAGATGGAAAAGGACCTCGGTATCGGTCGTGCCCAGGATCTCGTCGTACAGCGACGCGTCGACGGCGAACGTAAGGTCTCGCTTCAGCCGCGAGAACTGGTGGATCGCGCCGTTGTGCATGAACAGCCAGTTCTCGTGTCGGAACGGGTGACAGTTGGTCTGTTGGATCGGCGGTCTCGCAGCGGCGCGCACGTGGCTGAAGAACAACGGCGACTCGATGGACTGGGTGAGCTCACGAAGGTTCTGGTCGTTCCAGGCCGGCTCGGTGCTGCGGAA
>Ga0164241_10004369_pt1 | contig 13747 bp, 12 predicted proteins | sample OricomyardsoilBY_FD_108780 | JGI IMG/M metagenome (GOLD analysis project Ga0164241, IMG submission 108780) | Backyard soil microbial communities from Emeryville, California, USA - Original compost - Back yard soil (BY) | ecosystem: Environmental > Terrestrial > Soil > Unclassified | place: USA...
CCGCGGTGCACGAGGAAGGTGCCGTTGATCACGACCGCGCCGCCGTCGTCGAACAGCGCCACCGCCTTCTGAATCGTGAAGAAAGCGCCCTTGAAATTGATTGCGACAACCCGGTCGAAATCGGACTCGGTGACAAAAGCGGTCGGGGCGCCGAAAGCTACGCCGGCATTGACGAAAACACCGTCCAGCCGGCCGAAAATATTCTGGATCCGGCCGATCAGCTCGTCGAGGTCCTCGGTGCGGGCCACGTCCGTGGCAACGGCAAGAACCCGATCACCAGTGGGATCCAGCTCCTTCGCCGCGATGTCGATACGATCGCCGCGGCGACCCGCGATCACTAAGTTCGCGCCCGCCTCGATCAGTCGCGTCGCGGTGGCGAAACCAATGCCGCTACCACCGCCGGTAATAAGAAACGTCTTGCCTGCGAATTCGGACATGAAACCATTTCAATACCCGTGGTATGCACCCTGCATCTTTCTCATTGCGTAGACCCGGCAATGAGGAAGATGCAGGTATGACCGATCGCCGCGAAGCTTGTCGAAGGGCTGAAGCGCCCGAGGGGAAGGACACGTCGATGCAGGCCGTCGTTGGTACCAAACCACTTTGCAGCCGGCTCAGCTCCGGGGACGGAGCGGCGATCCTGGTTGCCGACTTCCAGCCGCTCACCACAGCGCCGCGGCTCAGCAGGCTTGTCAGCGAGGCGGCGGCTGGTCACTCGGTCTACCAGGTGGACCCGCGCGGTGCGCTGTCCGGCGACCGGCTCTACGCCACCCTGCCGGAACTGGCTGACGAGACCGCCGCCGTCTTCCGCGCCGGCGAATCCGGCGCGGCTTCCGATCAGCGGGTGTTCGTCGTGGGCCACTGCAGCTCCGCCGCCCTGTCCCTGGAGATCGCCGGACGGCTGGCCGGCGAGCGGGACGTCACCGCCGTCCTGGTGCAGCCGACCTGGCCCGGTACGGACCATGTCACCGAGATTTTCGCCGAGTTCCAGGGAAAGCTGGGCGTGGGCAGTCGCCCCTGTCCCGACCTGGATGGCGATCCGTGGTCCTGCGTCACCGGGATGGAGCAGCTCATGAAAGAGGGGCTGGCGGGGGTGGCGACGCGGCTCGGCCTCAAGAAGGCCCCGCTGGCATTCTCCGAGCTGCTGGTGTCGTACCGAACCTGGGTTTCTTTCCTGCTGGCCTGCCGCAACGACCAACCCGTGCGGATACCCTCCGATGCGGTCGCGATATCGGTGCTGACCGACGAGCCCGGCTTCGTGTTGCCCGGGAGCGGTCCGGGCCGGTGCCGAATTACACCGCCACCCCCCGCGGAACGGCCCGATGCCGTGACGCCGGAATTGGCCAAGCACGTGCTCGACCAGATCAACAGCAAATGACACGCAGCGTCGGTGCCGACGCGGGAGGGGCTTCGCGGGTAGCGTAGCCGCGGTCTCGCAGCTGCCCTGGAGGTTGACACATGCATTCGTTCCGCACATCCGAAGACGTCACGCTCGGGGTCGAGCACTTCGGCGACGCGGCGGCGCCACTGGTGCTGCTCGCGGGTGGCACGACCATGTTGTCCTGGCCCGACGCGCTCTGCGAGTCGCTCGCGCGCGGCGGGCGTCACGTCGTGCGCTACGACCTGCGCGACTGCGGCACGTCGACGACGGTCGACCCCGACAAACCCGCCTACACACTCCGGGATCTCGCCGCCGACGCGGCCGCGCTCGCCCGCGGGCTCGACGACCGGCCCGCGCACCTGGCCGGCATCGGCACCGGGGGGATGGTCGCCCAGGTCGCCGCGCTCGACCACCCGGACGCGTTCTCCGCGCTGACCCTCGTCGGGACGCGGTCCGTCGCACCCGGCCCGGTCGACGACGACCTGCCCGACCACGACCAGGCGGCGATGAAGCAACGCTTCGCGCTCCCGAAGCCCGACTGGTCCGACCGTGCCTCGGTGGCGGAGTGGGCCGCCGCCGCATCCGCGATCTTCGGCAACGACCCCGGCGAGGCACGGGAAACCGCCGAACGGATCTTCGACCGCACGCCGGGCACGTCGCCCTCCCTCCAGCGGGCCAACCAGCTCGGCATGGTGTTCGCCAGTCTCAACTGCAAGCCACGCTGGCGTAAGCGCCTGCCGGAGCTCGCGTTGCCGACGCTCGTGGTGCACGGTCGCCGCGACCCCTTCTTCCCGGTCGGATGTGGCGAGGCGCTCGCACGCGAGATCCCTGGGGCGAAGCTGCTCGTGCTCGACGAAGCCGCGACCGCGATTCCCGCCGCGTCTGCCGATGAGGTCGCCGCGGCGATGCTCGCGCTCTGATTCCGCCGGTTATCCTTGCGCCCGATTTGGGCGAGTCGCGAGCCGACTCGAAAAGTGTGACGATCCAGGTTGCCCGCGGTATCACGCCGGCTGAGGCAATGGACCGCTCCACCGCTGTCTTGACACCAGAGGGAGATGTCGTCGGATGCAGTACCTGCTTTCCGTGATCCACGACCAGCCCGGCATCGCCGATCCGGACGAGCAGGCTGCGATCGACGTGTTCAATGACCGGCTCCAGGCCGAGGAACACTGGGTCTTCGCCGGTGGGCTCTGTGCGCCCGACGACGCCACCGTCATCGACAACCGGGGTAGCGAGGCAGTCATCACCGACGGTCCGTTCGTGGAGTCGAAGGAGTATCTCGCCGGCTTCTGGGTCATCGAAGCACCCGACCTCGATGTCGCGTTCACGCTCGCGGCCGCAGGTTCGAAGGCCTGCAACCGGAAGGTCGAGGTGCGGCCGTTCCGGGACGAGTGAGAATTTTCGACGTCCGGGAGGCGATCACCCGCGCCCACCACGAGGAGTGGGCGCGGGTGATCGCCGCACTCACCCGGCGTTTCGGCGATCTCGACATCGCCGAGGAAGCGGTCGCCGAGGCGTTCGCGACCGCCGTCGAGCGGTGGCCGGCCGACGGCGTGCCGCCCAACCCCGGCGCCTGGCTGAACACCACTGCCAACCGCAAGGCCATCGACCGGCTCCGCCGCGAGAACAAGCGCGACGACAAGCAGCAGCAGGCTCGGCTGGCCTACGACGACAGCCCGCCCGAGCCTCCCGGCGCCATCGACGACGACCGGCTCCGGCTGATCTTCACCTGCTGCCACCCGGCGCTGGCGATGGAAGCCCGCCTGGCGCTGACGTTGCGCATGGTCGGCGGTCTGACCATGCCCGAGATCGCCCGCGCCTTCCTGGTGGCCGAGGGCACCATGGGGCAGCGGATCACCCGCGCGAAGGCCAAGATCAAGGCGGCGCGCATCCCCTATCGCGTGCCGTCCGCCGAGGACCTCCCGGCACGCGTCTCCGGCGTGCTCGCCGTCCTGTTCCTCGTGTTCAACGAGGGCTACCTGGCCACCGGCGCCGACACCGATCCGGTGCGCCACGAGCTGACCGCCGAGGCGATCCGGCTCACCCGCCTGATCCGTGCCCTCCTGCCGGACGACGGTGAGGTGGCCGGGCTGCTGGCGCTGATGCTGCTCATCGAGGCCCGCCGCCCGGCCCGGGTCTCGGCCGGCGGTGAGCTAGTTCCCCTGGCCGAGCAGAACCGTGGCGCGTGGGACGCGACGCTGATCGGCGAGGGCCACCGGCTGGTGCGCGAGCGCCTCGCCGCGGCCGCCGCCGGGGTCGCTCCGGGTCGCTACCAGATCCTCGCCGCGATCAACGCCGTGCACACCTCCGCCCGCGACATCCGCGACACCGACTGGTCGCAGGTCGTCGCCCTCTACGACCAGCTCGTCCGCGTCGACCCCTCGCCGATGGTCGCCCTCAACCGGGCGATCGCGGTCGCCGAGCTCGACGGCCCGGACGTGGCGCTCGCGGTCGTCAACCGGCTCGAGAACACGCTGGCCGGCTATCACGCCTTCCACACCACCCGCGCCGAACTGCTGCGCCGGATAGGCCAGAGCCAGGAGGCACGCGCGGCCTACGACCGGGCGATCGACCTGGCCGGCAACACCGCCGAGACCGCCTACCTGACCCGCCGGCGCGACCAGCTGGGATAGCCGGGGATCACGGTCCGATTTCCGCATCCTCGAAGGTGCGGTGCTCGGCACCCCTTCGAAACCATGGACATCTGCCCTGGTCCGGGGCGACGTCTCCGTGTCGGAAAAAAATCTCGAAGGCGGTGTCGGATCGGGCCAGGGGTGTTCGTAGAAGGGACAAGAGGTCGCCCAGGAGGGGCGTCCCGACGGAACTGACAAAGGACGTTCCTCATGACTGACTTGAAGGAGCAGGGTGCGGTCGGCACAGTCCGCTCCAGCCGCCGGATGTGGGCGATCCTGGGGCTGGTGCTGCTGGCCGACGCCATCGACGTGATCGATGGGACGGTCACGAACATCGCGGCCCCCACCATCGCCAACGACCTCAACGGCGGTGTGAGTCTGATCAAGTGGCTGGGACCGGCGTACATGCTCGCCATGGGTGTCCTGCTCCTGATCGGCGGACGGCTGGGTGACAAGTTCGGCCAGCGCAGGCTTTTCCTGCTCGGCATGGCCGGGTTCACCCTGGCCTCGGCAGTCGCCGGGTTCTCCCCTGACCCGGCCCTGCTCATCGTCGCCCGGGTTGCTCAGGGAGCGTTCGGGGCCCTGCTCATCCCGCAGGGCATGGCGATCATGACGAAGGTGTTCAGCCGCGACATGCTCGCCAAGGCGTTCGGGCTGTTCGGCCCGGTGCTCGGTATCTCCAGTGTCGCCGGCCCGGTCCTGGCCGGATTCATCATCAACGCCGACCTGTTCGGTCTGTCCTGGCGTCCGATCTTCTTGTTGAACCTCGTCCTCGGCGTCATCGGGATAGCCGTAGCGATCAAGATCCTGCCGCGTGACGACGACGGCGACCGCTCCACCGTCGTCGACGGCTGGGCGTCCGGCCTGCTCGCGGTCACCATGCTCGGGCTGCTGTACGGCCTGATCGAGGGTTCGAGCAACGGCTGGACCGCCGTCCCGGTCGCCTCGATCGTCGTCGGCGTCCTGTTCTTCGCCGCCTTCGCCTACCGTCAGCGCACCGCGACCAACCCGCTCATCGTGTCTTCGCTCTTGAAGAACCGGGGTTTCACCTCCGGACTGATCGTGGGCCTGATCGCCTTCGCGGCCGGCACCGGCCTGATCTTCGTGCTGTCGCTGTTCATGCAGGAGGGGCTGCACGCCAGCGCGCGGGACGCCTCGCTCGGCATGGTGCCGCTCACCGCGGGTCTCATCCTCGCCGCGTTCGCCGCCATGGGTGGCCTGGTCGCCAAGCTCGGTCGCAGGCTCGTCTTCATCGGCCTGGCCGTCGCCGTCGTCGGTTGCGGCTGGGTCCTGGCCCTGGTCGAGAGCTCCGGGACGGACATCAGTATCTGGGCGCTGGCCCCGGCGTTCGTCGTCATCGGCGTCGGCACCGGCCTCTGCTTCACCACGATCCCCACAGTCGCCCTCGGCGACGCGAAGCCCGAGGAAGCCGGCAGCGCCAGCGGCTCGCTGGGCTCGATCCAGCAACTCTCGTCGGCGATCGGCTCGGCCGCGGTCACCTCGGTCTTCTTCCAGGCCGCAAGCTCCGGCATGGCCCACGCGATGGAGGTCACGCTCATCGTCGTTCTGGCCCTGACGGTCATCAGCATCCCGTTCGTCGCGCTGATGCCCCGCCAGGCACCCTCAGAAGAACCCCCCGGCGAGGAGTGATCAACCGCCCGAACATGACGAGAATGGCCGGCCGACGTGGTGACTCCCACTCGTCGGCCGGCCATCGTCATTGTCTGAACGACGACCTCAACGTTCCCCGAGGAGCGCAACCGAAACCGAGGTGGTGCTGGTGGCTCGTCGGCGTGAGGTGTTCGTGGAGGCGACGGCTCGGCGTCGGCGACGTGGTGGACGAACGCTAGCCTTGCTGGCCGTGAACGTCACGAGCGTCGCGCGTCCGCAGACTGACGGCCAACGGCGTCAGAGCGGGTTCGATGTACTGCGGATCGGGGCGATCTTCGGCGTCATCGCGATCCATGTGTTCGGCGGACTCGTCTCGAGCCCCGCCGTGCGTGGCAGCGGCTCATGGTGGTTGGCCGTGTTCGCCGACATCGGGTTCATCTGGGCGGTGCCGGTCTTCGTCATGGTGAGCGGCGCCCTGCTGCTCAGGCCGGCCGGGCACATGGATGGGCCTGCCGCGTTCTATCGCAGGCGGCTGGTGCGCCTCGGTTGGGCGTTCGTCTTTTGGCAGGTTTTCTACATCGTGGTTGTGCGGATCGGCATGAGCCACGAGCAGTTGTCCGCACGCAAGATCGCCGCCATCGTGTTCAGCGGCAACACCTACACCCACCTGTTCTTCCTGTGGCTGATCGTCGGCCTGTACCTGGTCGCGCCGATTCTGGTCGCGTTCCTCGCCGACGGTGGTCCGCGACGCGCACGATGGTTTGCCGCGGTAACGATGGCCACGACGACCTGCGCGTACATGGCGAGCTCGGTGCTCGGGCATTTCGGTGTGCCCGCCGCGTTACCGCTGACGGTGTTTACGCAGTGGTTGCCGTATGTCGGCTACTTCCTCGCCGGTTGGGCACTGCGGGACGTACGGTTGGCCGGGCGGTCGCTATGGCTCGGCCTCGCGGGAACTTGCGTCGTCATCGTTGCCAACGTGCTGCTTTTCGCCCAGCCGCAAGCCGTTCCGTTGCTCAGCGCGGTCCTCCCGGTCAACTATCTTGGGCCGCTGGTGATGCTCAGCGCGGTTGGCGTGTTCGTCGTCGTGAACAGCGTGATGGATCGCGTATCGGTGGGGGTGATCGTCGGCCGGGTGCTCGGCGTCGTCTCCGACGCCGTATTCGGCGTCTACCTCTGTCACTTCTTCCTGCTCCTCCTCGCCGACAGGTTGTCGACACCATTGAGCCTACGAACCGAATACTGGTGGGCCGCCATCGCGATGTTCGCCACGGTCACCGTCGTTTCGTTCTCGGTAAGCATCACACTGCGGCGCGTGCCCTACCTGCGGCGGCTGTTCTGATGTGGAACACGCCATGCGCACTGCCGGACCATCGCTCCAGGGCCGGACGTCGTCAGGTGTTGCCGTGACCGACCTTGGCCTTGGCATGTCGGGGTTTCGGTGGCTTCGCCGGGACCTTCTTCGTGACCTTCCTCGCCGCCGCGGTGGTTGGCACGTTCGGACGAGCGGTTGACGGCGCCGCAAAGTGCTCGGGCGTGGACCTGGGCTCCGGCTGCGGTGGCCCCGTGGGGACCGCGACCCGCGGCTGCCACGAGGCCATCGCAGCGGGCGTTTCCGCTTCTCCCACGGGAGTACCGGCGTCCACGCTGGGGCCGGTCAACGCGGCTGCCATGAGGACGGCCCCGGTGACGACCGTGGCGACCTGAGACAGCCGGCGGCGCGCCCGTGGCGCCGGCCGCGCAGTCGTCGACGCGTCGGTCGTCTGCGTTCGCAGCGCGTCGAGCAATTCGGCGCAGCGCGCCGCGGAAGGTCGCTTCGCGGGATCGCGGATGGTCATGGCGGCAAGCAGCGACCGCCAGGCCGGCGGTAGCCGGTAGGGGATCCTGGGCTGTCTGGCGAGGCGGGCGAGCGCGGTTTCGACTTCGTTTCCGGTGTAGGCCGGTTCGCCGGCCACCGCTTCGAGCAGGAGGAGCCCCAACGCGTAGACGTCGACGGCCGGGCGGGCGTCGGAGTCGGTGATCTGTTCGGGCGCCAGATAAGTGGCGGTGCCGACGAACTCTCCGGTACCGGTGATACGAGCGGCGCCGACTGCGCGCGCGATGCCGAAGTCCGCCAGGTAACACGCGCCGAACTCGTCGATGAGCACATTGGACGGTTTGATGTCACGGTGGACGACGCCGTTGCTGTGCAGGTAGTCCACGATAGAAGCGAGTCTGGCGCCCAGTTCGGCCACTTCGACGGGAGTGAGTGGGCCGCTGTCGAGGCGGGCGCGCAGGGTGCCACCTTCGACGAGCTGGGTGACCAGATAAGGTTCCCCGCGCTCTACGTAGAAGTCGTGGACCTCGAGTAATCCAACGTGGCGCAGCCCCGCGAGCAGCGTGGCCTCGGACTCCATGCGAGCCGTCGCGATGTCGTCCAGCGGCGAGCGGAACACCTTGCCGGCCACCCGCCGGGCCAGCCGCAGGTCTACGCCGGCGTACACGTCGGCAGCACCACCGCGACCCAGCATCTCCTCGAGTCGATACCGACCGCTGAGAATCCGGACCGGGGAGGTTCGCGCATCATGATCGCCACGCATACCTGCACCTCTCCGCAAGAGTTGTCGTCATACCCGCCCGATGTGGACCGAAACCCTGTCCACGAACGGCATTTCAGTCATTGATCGGATACGGAGAGCGATAGTCGCAGGCTGGACGCATCCGACGCCATTTGGAGTAGCCGACCACTCCTGTCGGGGGTATCGCATGGTCGCGGGTTTTCGGTACTCGGCCTCGGGTATGCACCTCGCCGGCACGAGAAACAGATTTGTACGGGGCTGAATACCAGAACGGGGGCCATTCGCATTTTTTTTGCGGAGGCAACAGTGAAACGTGCTCGACCAATTACGCCAATCGAATGGCCGACCCGGCCCGCTAATCTTTACTCAGGGCCTTCCGCCGAGTCGAGCGCGAAACCGCCTGAGCCGTCGGTGGCCGCACCCGCCGAGCGACTCCGCGTGTGCCTGGTCGGCGGCACCCGCCCGGAGGGCTTGAAGCTGGGACCGGTCGCCGCGGCCATGCGCGAGGAGGGCCGGATCGATCCTCTGATAGTCGCAAGTGGACAGCATCCTACGATGTTCCATCAGGCCATGGACGTGTTCGACATGCGTCCGGACATCACCGTTCGGCCGGGCCGCCAGCAGGGTGGGCAGGCCGAGCTGACCAGTCTGCTGCTGGCCGAGCTGGATCGGGTGCTCGCCGACTGCCGGCCGCAGGCCGTGGTGGTTCAGGGCGACACCACGACGACGCTGGCCGCCGCGCTCGCTGCGTTCTGGCAGGGGATCCCCGTCGTCCACCTCGAGGCCGGGCTACGTTCCGGGGACCTGTCGGCACCGTTCCCCGAGGAGGGCAACCGAAAACTGGTTGGGCAGATCTCCTCCTTGCACCTCGCTCCGACGCCCGCCGCGGCGCGCAACCTGGAACTGGACGGCATCGCCGGACCGGGGGTGCTGACCATCGGCAACACCATCGTCGACGCGGCCCTGGCATTGTCCCGGGTCCGGGTCGAGTACTCCCATCCAGCGTTGCCGGGCGCGGAGCGGCGGGCGGCCGCAGGCGACCGGCGGCTGGTGCTGGTGACCGTGCACCGGCGGGAGTCGTGGGGCGAGCCGCTGCAGCGCGTACTGGAAGCCGTGGCGGAGCTGGTGGCGTCGGTGCCGGACATCGAGGTCATCGTGCCCGCTCATCCCAATCCGCTGGTCCGTGATCAGGTTCTCGCCACCCTGGGCGGCGTCGATCGGGTGACGGTGACGGATCCATTGCCCTACGTCGATCTGGTACGGCTGCTCCGATGTGCGTCGCTCGTGCTGTCCGACTCGGGCGGCATCCAGGAGGAGGTCGGCAGCTTCGGTGTTCCCGTGCTCGTGCTCCGCGAGGTGACCGAGCGGGCGGAGGCGGTACATGCAGGTATCGCCCGGCTGGTCGGAACCGACGGCGACCTCGTCCGCAAGACCGCTACCCATGTTCTGGAGGAGACCGCGGCGCAAGCCGGCGTACCCCCGTGCCCCGACAACCCGTTCGGCGACGGCAATGCCCGCTACCGGGCGGAGCAGGCGATCGCGTGGCACCTCGGGTTACTGGCGACGCCACCGGACCCCTTCATCCCGCGGGCCGTGCCGGCGGACGTGGTCCGTCCATGATCGGCAACGGTCTCGTCCGGCCCCGCCGCTGGCCCGCCGGGCTGCGGTTGCTGGTCTTCGGCGCGGTGGTCGTACTCGTGGTCGCCTTCGCCGCCACCGCGATCAGGCACGTCATGGGCGGCCCACCGGCCCCGGCCGCGGCCGACACACCGAACGAGTCCCAGGCCGCCGCACCCATGCGATCGCCCGCAGGTCTGGCCAAGCTCGCCGCGGCTCCCGGCGACCCCGCGCCGGGAGGCGATCCCACGCGATCCACGCTCGTGCTCTACGACGAGGGCGGCACCGGCTCGTTCGGCAACGAGACCGCGATCCAGGTCGGCAACCTCGTTTCCCACAGCAGCGCATGGAACCTGCAACCGGTGCGGGAGTACCGCGCCGGTGAACTCGGTCAGTACACCGGTGCCATCTTCGTCGGGGTCGGCGGCACGTCCCTGCCCGCCGCGTTCCTCACCGACGTGAGCCGATCGCGGATTCCCGTGCTCTGGATGGGCCAGGGAATCGAGCAGCTCTTCCAGACCGACCCGAGCGCACGCAGCAGGCTGGGCTGGTCGCCGGACGGCAACGACCCGGCCGCCATCACGAGCGTGCAGTACAAGAAGCAGGCACTGCCCCGCAACGCCGAGGGCGACGCCGCGACGACGCGGATCGCCGTGCACAAGCCCGGAACGGTTCGCGTGCGCGGCATGGCCCGCCACGACGACGACTCCACCACGCCATGGGCGGTGACATCCGGCTCGCTGACCTATATCAACGAAGTCCCGTTCGACTACGCGGAACCCGGCGACCGGTCACTGGCCGCGGCCGACCTGATCAGCAACACCGCGCGGCCCGGAGGACCGGATCGGCGCAGAGCGCTGATCCGCATCGAGGACGTCGGCCCGAACAGCGACCCGGCCGACATCCGGGCCATCTCGGACTACCTGGCCAAACAAGGAGTTCCGTTCACCCTCGCGGTCTATCCGTACTATCGCGACCCGCAAGGGGCAGCACACAAGGGCAAGCGCGTGTCGTTCCGGCTGGTCGACCGGCCCGAGATGGTCGACGCGCTCAACTACGCGCTGCACCGTGGCGCGGTCCTCGCCATGCACGGGCTCTCCCACCAGTTCGGCGACCGCGGCAATCCCTACCGGGGCACCAGCGCGGACGACTACGAGTTCTACCGCGCCCATGTGGACAAGGCCGACAACGTCCAGCTCGACGGTCCGGTGCCGCAGGACTCCAAGGCGTGGGCCGAAAATCGGATGCAGGTGGGCCGCGCCGAGTTCCGCCGCGTTGGCCTGCCCGTCCCGGAGCTCTTCGAGTTCCCGCACTACACGGGCTCGATGGCCAGCTACCGGGCGGCCAACGAGGTCTTCGGCGTTCGCTACGACCAGGGCACCTACTTCGCCGCAATGTGTCCAGGTGGGCGCTGCGACAAACGACCCGCCAAGCCCGGAGAGCTCTTCCAGCAGTTCTTCCCCTACCTGGTGCGCGACGTCTACGGCAGCGTGGTGATCCCGGAGAACCTGCTGAACGTCTCCTCGTCGTTCAACAACAACCCGCCGCGCTCGGCGCAGGACGTGCTGGACAACGCGAAAGCCATGAGCGTCGTCCGCGATCCCGTGGTCAGCACCTACTACCACCCGTTCCTCGGCATCGACCGGCTGGCGCAACTGGTGGAGGGCATCAAGAAGCTGCACTACACGTTCGTCTCGCCATACGACCTGTTGAGGTGACGGGATGCCCGTTTCCCGTCGCCTCGTCCTGGCCGCGCTGGTCGTCGTCGTGGTGCTCGGTGCACTCGGCGCCGCGGTCCGCGCCTGCGCGGGCCCGCCGTCGGTCGCCGATCGCGTCGCCGACCCCACCTGGCAGGTCACCGTGTACTACACCGCCGTCGAGTCCTACCACCGCGACGCGACGGTGCAGGTCGTGGGTTGCCGCACTCGTCAGTGCCAGCAGGGCACCGACGAGCTGGGCCGGTATCCGCGCGACTTCGTCACCGCGGTACGCGAGGAGGGCACCGGACGCATCACCAGCGGGCCACACGCCGGCGGATACCTGAACTGGTCACACAACGTCGGCTACTGGCTCGACGACGCACCGAGGGACGCCCACGGACGCCCGCTCGAACCGTTGCGCAGCGCCGCCGCCGACGGCATCCCGGACGGCACCCGCCTGCGGATGCTCGGCTGCGGCCGCCTCGACTCCGGCGACCCGGTGCCCGGGCGGGTGTGCCGGACGTTCCGCGACGCGAACTGGGAGATCCGCGACCAGTTCACGCCGGGACGCGGCGGCGACAACCACATCGACCTCTACGTCGGTGAGGAGTCCGAACCCGACTACACCGCCTCGGCCGTGCTGTACGTCGCACTCACCGACGCCCGCTTCGACCTCCGGGCATAACCGAGGCCTGCGAGGAAAGGAAGACCACGTGTCCACCGTTCGACTACTGCCACTGGCTGTCCCGGTTGCGGCCGGCGTGGCCGCCACCGGCGGGACCGCGATCATCGTGTCCCTCATCGGCCTGCTCGTCTCGCTGTTGCTGGCCCGCACCGTCGTGCACCAGCTCCGCGACAGCGACCCGACCGACCCCCCGGCCACGCCATGACGACCGGTGTCCTCCCCCTGGTGACGCTGATCCTCCTGCTCAGCTGGCCACTGCTGACCCTGACGATGGCCGTCATCGGCGCCCTGCCCACCCGCCCCACCCGCCTGCACGGTGAACGCGGCACCCGCCACTACTGGATCATGATCCCGGCCCTCAACGAGGCCAAGGTCATCCGCAACACGGTCACCGCCGCGCTCGCCCTGCACACCGACGAAGCCCCCGTCCACGTTCTCGTGATCGACGACGGCTCCGACGACGACACCACCGACGTGCTCCGCGACATTGAGCACCCCCGGCTGCACGTCCTCACCCGCCGCCCGCCGCAGGCCCGTCAGGGCAAAGGACCCGCGCTCAACGCCGGATACCGCCACATCCGCGACTGGGCCATACGCACCGGCCGAACGAACTCGACCATCGTCGGAGTGATCGACGGTGACGGCCGCGGCGCACCCGACATGATCAACACGGTGGTGGACCAGTTCTTCGCGGACCCGCGCGTCGGCGCGGTGCAGTGCCGCGTACGGATCACCAACCGCCGCTGGCTGCTGGGCTTCCTGCAGGACATCGAGTTCGCCTGCATCGCACACGCCGCACAGCGTTTCCGCGACCTCGTCGAGGCCGTCGGGCTCGGCGGCAACGGACAGTTCGTCCGGCTGCGCGACCTCATGCGCTTCGCCGACACGCCCTGGTCCACCTGCCTCGTCGAGGACTTCGACCTCGGGCTGCGCCTGCACCTCGTCGGCGTCCGGATCCGCTACGCCTCAGCCGCGGTCATCCACCAGCAGGCAATCGTCCACCCAGGACGGCTGCTCCGCCAGCGAGCCCGCTGGGCACAGGGCAACCTGCAGTGCGCAGGCTACCTCGCCCGGCTGTTCCGGTCCCGCCGCGTCCGCAGCGTCGGACTCGTCGACTTCCTCGCCTACCTCATCACACCCTGGCTCACGATCCCGATGTCACTCGTCGTGCTCACCGCCATCACACTCGTCGTCGTCGGACTGGCCACCGGCAACTCCATCGGCGGCCTGGTCGCCACCGGACCGGTCGTGACCGACGCCATCACGCTCTGGATCATCGTGATCTTCTTCCCCGGCATCGTATGGGCCGCCTGGCACTGGTGGCAGCTCAACGACGAACCCCTCTGGCGCTGCGTCATCGCCGGCTTCTGCTACCCGCTGTTCCTCATCATGGGCGTGATCGCCACCTGGCGCGGCCTCATTCGTCACATCACCGGACGCAACACCTGGGCCAAAACCGCAAGACACGACGAAGCCCACCCACCGCCCGGTCCCCTCGTCACCCCGTCAACCGCCCCCCGCGACACGAGCACTCCCCAACTCCCCGACGCCACCTAGGCCAC
>Ga0164241_10004370_pt1 | contig 13740 bp, 8 predicted proteins | sample OricomyardsoilBY_FD_108780 | JGI IMG/M metagenome (GOLD analysis project Ga0164241, IMG submission 108780) | Backyard soil microbial communities from Emeryville, California, USA - Original compost - Back yard soil (BY) | ecosystem: Environmental > Terrestrial > Soil > Unclassified | place: USA...
AAAGAGGCTGCCGCCTCAGCTCGAAAGCGCCTCGACTGCGAATTTGCCACGAGCATCCCGTCGAGATCGGAACAGGAGAATCTGACGCTCGGCATTCCAGCAGTATTCAAGCGGTCCCTTCGGCAACGCCGCGGCTCTGCTGAGAGCTCGCGCTTGGAACCTGCGTAGACATAGCGCGAGGTCGGAGGCGAGTCCCAAAAAGCGACTCGGGATGCGTACACCCTCCCGTGACTCCTTTTGTCACACTGGCTAAAAAGGAGTCGTTACCCTCGCGCTGCCTGTGGCCATCACCGTGCATTTCCTCGCGCTGGGGCGGCATTTGCTCGAGCGCTCGTCTCCGGCACGGGGCTTGCACCAGGCGGCCTAGCTCGTCCCACTCGATCGTCGTTCTCTGCGAGAACTACACCGTCTTTTTAGTTGCTCGATGGTGCCCTTGCTCGAGTGGGCGAGCGACCCCTGCCCTGGAGGCCTGCCACCCTGATGGATAGTGGATCGACGACGACTGCCGATGGAGTCGAGTGCTCGCGAAGAATAGCGATGGTGTCGACGCACGGCTACGTGGGCGCCGACCCACCGCTGGGCGCGGCAGATACGGGCGGTCAGGTCGTCTACGTGCTCGAGCTGTCCAAGAAGCTCGCCCAGCTCGGCTACGAGGTCGACATCTGGACGCGACAGTTCGAGGCTCAGGTCGCCACCGAATGGGTTGCGCCAGGGGTACGGGTACTGCGCGTGCCCTGTGGCGGCACTGCCTTCATCCCGAAGGAGTATCTACATCGAAGTCTCGATGATTGGACCGACGGCACGCTCCGGCGGATGCGTGACGAGGGCCTTCGTTATGCGTTCCTGAACAGCCACTATTGGGACGCGGGGGTCACCGGGGAAAAGCTCTGTGCCGCCCTGTCCATCCCGCACGTGCACACCCCTCATTCGCTCGGCATCTGGAAACAGCGGCAGATGGTCCGCGATTACCCGGGGGATGCCGCGAGCTTCGAGAACAACTACAACTTCGAGGTGCGCAATCGCTACGAGCGCGACATCGCGGCGCAGGCGGATCTCTTGGTCGCAACCAGCCCCGATCAGCTCGATCTGCTGCACCGCGACTACGACGTCGCCGAACAAAAAATAGTGATGGTCCCTCCCGGCTACGACGACCATCGCTTCTATCCAGTGGGCAACGACACCCGTGAACTGCTGCGGCGCAAGTTCGGTCTGGAGGGCAAGGTCGTTCTTTCGCTCGGACGTATCGCGCGCAACAAAGGTTACGATCTACTGGTACAGGCCTTCGCGGAGGTGGCGGCTCGAGATGCCACGGCGCGTCTGCACCTCGCGATCGGTGGGGAGCGCTTGCAACCCGCGGAGGAGGCGCTGCTCGAGGGCTGCCGCAAGCTCGTCGCCGATCTCGGCCTGACCTCTCGCGTGACCTTCGCCGGCTTCGTCTCGGACGCCGACATGGCCGACCTGTATCGTGCGGCAGACGTATTCGTGCTCTCCAGCCGCTACGAGCCGTTTGGAATGACCGCCGTCGAAGCCATGGCCTGCGGTACCCCGGTCGTGGTGACCACCCACGGCGGGCTATGTCGTGTCTTGCGCTTCGGCATCGACGGGCTCTTCGCCGACACCTTCGATCCGCTGGATCTGGCCATCACCATCCTCAAACCACTGCAGTATCCCCGCCTCGCCGCTCGGCTTTCGCAGCGGGGGGCAGAAGCGGCGCGCCGCAGTTTCACCTGGGCGAGAATCGCACAGCAGTTGCTCGAGGCCACCCGGAGCTGCACCGTGGCCAGGCAGACCGCCGCGGAGCAGACCGCTGCGGAGGAAACCGACGCGCGCGAGGACACCGAGTCGAGCTCGCGAGTCCGCTGGGCTCGTTCGATCTGAACGGCCCCTCTCGACTCGGTATCAACGGGGTTCGCGCTGGAGATCATCTGGGCTAGTCTGTCGGGCCCGGCTCCGCGCTGACACGCGGGCTGCCGGGTTGGTCGATGAGACTCGTTCCCAAGCTCGCCGTGGCTTTGCTGGCCGGAGTGTTTTTCGTGGTGGCGGTGTTTACTGCCTGGCGCGTTCGCGGGGAACTTGCCGCCTTCGATCGCGACATTCGGCGCGACCAGCGAGTGATCGGCCTGACGGCGGCGGCAGCCGTTTCCAAGGCGCCCACGCGCGAGGCGGCCGTGCGGCTCGTGCAGAGTATCGATGCTTCGCGCGAGGCGATGAACATTCGCTTCGTCTCCCTGGCGCAAGCTGCGGGATCCGCACTGGGCCCCCTCACCTCCATCCCCCCCGACCAGAGGCCCCAGCCCGGGGCCTGGCTGCAGCAGGAACAACGCCTGGATACGGACACTGCGCGCGGCGACTACCTGGTGACCCACGTCGCCGCTCCAGTGGCCGACGACGCCAGTGGAGCCATCGAGCTTACGCAACCGCTCGCCTCTAGGACCGGCTATATCTCGCGCGGAGTGTCCAACGTATTGGCCTCGAGCGCGGCCATGCTGCTGGTTTGCGGCCTGATCGTCCCGCTGATCGGTGCGCGGCTCGTCGGCAAGCCGGTCTCTGAGCTGATCGCTGCGGCTCGCCGCATTGGCGCGGGAGACTTTGCCGCGATTACGACGGTACAACGCAAGGACGAGTTCGGCGAGTTGGGCCGTGCCCTCAGATCCATGAGCGTCGACCTCGACACGGCCCGGCGCAATGGGACGGAGGAGACCGAAGCTCGCATCCGCACCCTGGAGCAACTGCGGCACGCCGAGCGGCTCGTCACCCTCGGCCACCTCGCCTCGGTGCTCGCTCATGAACTGGGCACGCCGCTCAATGTAGTCGCGGGCCACGCCAAGCTCATCGCCACCGGCAAGCTCTCGGGCGATCCCGCGAGGGAGAGCGGCGGTGTCATTGGCGCCCAGTGCGAGCGCATGACGCAGATCGTGCGCGGCATTCTCGATTACGCCCGCCGCAAGCCTCCCCGCCGCATCTGGATCCATGCCTCGGACCTGGTCCGGCAGGTCTGCGACCTACTGCGTGGCCTGGCCGAGCAGCGCCAGGTAAAGCTGTTCTTGGAACAACACGACGCAGAAGCGAGGTTGTTCGTCGATCCCGGTCAGCTGCAACAGGCATTCATCAATCTGGTCATGAACGCCATCCAGGCCAGTCGCACCGGTAGCCAGGTACGCCTCGGAGTGGCCACGGAGCAGCGCGAGCTGCCGAAAGGTGCCAGTACGGCCTACGTGGTCCTCTCCGTGTCGGATCAGGGTCCCGGCATCAGCCCCGATTCCCGGGAAGAGATCTTCCAGCCATTTTTCACCACCGAGACCAATGGCGAGGGCACCGGCCTGGGCCTGAGCGTGGCCCGCGATATCATTCTAGAGCACGGCGGGTTCGTGGAGGTGGTCTCCTCACCCGAGGAAGGCTCGACCTTTCGACTCTATTTGCCGCAGCGAGCCGAGGTTTGACCGCCAGAGTCCTGGTCGTGGATGACGACCCCGCCACCTGCCGCATGATCGAACTCGGGCTGCGCTCGGAGGGCTACGAGGTGAGCTCGAGCAGCGGTGCCCGCGCGGCGCTCGACTCCGCCCAGACCTTCGAACCGCACGTGGTTCTGACCGACATCAACATGGGCGCGACCTCTGGCCTCGAGCTCTGTCAGTCGCTCAACGAGCAGTGGCCGGACATCCCCGTGCTCGTCATCACAGCATTCGGCAGCCTGGAAACGGCGATTCAGGCAATGCGGGCCGGAGCCTACGACTTCATCACCAAGCCCTTCGACATCGAGGCGCTGGCGCTGGCGATCGCCCGGGCCGTGCAACACCAGCAGCTCAAGAGCGAGGTGAAGCGGCTGCGAGCCGCCGTGGGGCAAGCCGGTTGGGGAAACGACATGATCGGCACCAGCGTGCCGATGCTGGAGCTACGTGCGCTGCTGGAACGGGTCGCCCGGACGGATACCACGGTGCTCGTGACGGGCGAGACCGGGACCGGCAAGGAAGTCGTTGCTCGCGTGCTGCATCAACACGGCAAGCGGCGCAACGGACCTTTCGTGGTCGTCAATTGCTCAGCGTTACCGGAAGCCCTGCTGGAGAGCACGCTCTTCGGACATGTGCGCGGCGCCTTCACGGATGCTCGGAGTGCACGTCAGGGTTTGTTCCTGGAGGCGCATGGCGGGACGCTATTACTCGACGAAATTGGCGAGATGCCGGCCGGGCTGCAGGCGAAGCTGCTGCGCGCTCTGGAGGCCCGCTGCGTGCGCGCCGTGGGCGCCGACAGCGAAACGCCCTTCGACACTCGCATCATTGCAGCGACCAATCGCGACCTGGACGATGCGGTCCAAGAGGGCCGCTTTCGACAGGACCTGTACTACCGCTTGAACGTGCTCCACGTTGCGTTGCCACCTCTGCGCTCCAGAGGCGGAGACGTGGTCGCGCTAGCGCATCACTTTCTGCTGAAGTTTGCGCAGCAATCCGAGCGCCCCGTGCTGGGCATATCCGAGGCGGCAGCACGCCGGCTCGCGAGCTATCCCTGGCCGGGGAACATACGAGAGCTGCGCAATTCCATCGAGCGCGCAGTGGCGCTGACTCGATTCGATCACATCGCCGCCGATGACCTGCCGGACCGCATCAAGAACTTTGAATCGAGACACGTCTTGGTCGCGGGTGACGACCTGGCGGAAATGGCTCCGCTCGAGGAGGTAGAGCGCCGTTATATCCTGCGCGTCTTGCAAGCGGCCGGCGGCAACAAGAGCCTCGCTGCCCAACGCCTGGGCGTCAGTCGCAGGACCTTGTATCGCAAGCTGGGCGAATACGGCGTCGACTGAGCTCCTCAGCGCCCAAAGGCAGGCTGCTCGAAGGACGCTGGACCGTGGGGACAGCCCATGCCTGCGACACCTCCTGCTTTCTCGGAAACTTACTGAGCAATCCGGGCCCGGGGTCTTATGTTTGGTGAAAGAAGGCCTGAAAATGGAACGATTCAACCCCGAAGCTGTGGATCTCGCCGCGCTGGCGCAAGTACTGCGGCGCGCCTGTGGGGACGTCACCGTCGGTGCCGTGATGGGGCGGACGCAGCTGAGAGACGCGGCGGTCGAGCACCTCGGCTGCTCCCAGCTCGAAGGCGAGCAACTGGTCGATACCATGGTCGGGCGAGGCTTCTTGGTTCAGGAGCGTTTAGAGAACGGCCTGGCCGTCTGGCGCATTCAAGCATGAGGCCCGCTGCGCTGCCGCGCATCCTCGAACTCCAAGGCGTGCGTCCGTCGAGATAGCGCGGCCAATCGTGTGAGGCGATCACGCTGGCCTCGTCGCATTCCGCCTCGACGCTCGCGGGCGATGCGATCAAGCGGGGCTTCGCAGCGGCTCTCCGGTGCGCTGGCGCGCGGGTGTGCGGCAACGCTCAGGGCCGGCATGCCTCGTGCACTTGGCCGCAGCCAGCCACTCACCAGGGAGTCCTTCGATGCCACGATCCAACCACGGCCTTGCGTATCTCGCCGCGCTCACTGCCGCCTGCAGCTCGACTGCGGAACCCTCGGTCTCGACCCAGCGCTTCGAGCTCGCCACAGACGCGGTGATTTTGCCAGAAGCGCAGCTGGCGACGCTCGCTGATCCGCCGCCGAACGCCCCACCACCACCTGCCATCTGCGGTGACATGAACGGAGGCGGCGACCAACACGTCGACTTCGCAGCGTTGCGCGCCGCCAAGGTCGCGGAAAAGCCCGTCGTCGAACAGCGTCAGCAGGCCTTGCTCGAGCTGCGCTACGACCTTGCCGACGATCCCTCGCCAGAGGTCAACATGAGCGGCGGCAAACCACTCCAACGTGGCGTGCGCGCACGCCTGGCGGAAGGCCTGACGTGGGAAGCGCTCGCCGAGCTTTCGCCCGAACAGGTGCGCGCCGAGGGCCTGTTTCCACCGGGTTTTCTGCCTCTGCCGCACCCCAAGCAACCCGAAGGCGGCATGTTATTTCCGGAGAATCAGATCCGGGAGGTGCTGAGCCAAACGGGTCGCGATCTGCGACGCTTCGACCTGGAGCTGGATCTCCCAGAGCACTTCTTGCCGGAGTTTCCGCCCCCCATTTTCCTCACCACACGGCCCGATCTGGGCGATGTATCGCAGGGGCAACTCGTTACCACCGATAACTACTTCGATCTCTTCAAGTGCATCTTGAACCCCAAGCAGCTCGACGGACTGCGCTTGTTGCTGACTCCTTTCGCCCAGCAACAATTCAACTTGATCGATGATCGCCGCTCGGACCACCCGAGCCTGGGTGTCGCCTGCCTCGATTGCCATGCCAACGGCCACACCAACGGCGCCACCCACCTCGTGGGAGACATTCGCCCCCAGGAATCACGCCATCGCCTCGACACGGTGTCGCTGCGCGGCGTGAATATCCAGCAGATTTTCGGCTCTCAGCGCGCCCTCTCCAGCGTCGAAGATTTCACCGAGTTCGAACAGCGCGCTGCGTACTTCGACGGGGACCCAGTGCTGGCCACCAAGAAGGGCCTCAACCCACTGGATCGCGGCTCGCAAGTGCAGGTGATGGCCGAGTTCCAGAAGCTCCTGGACTTCCCACCGGCGCCCAAGCTCGATCTCGAGGGTCACCTGATCGCCGATCTCGCCACGCCGGCGGAGCTGCGCGGAGAGGCGCTGTTTTCCGGCAAGGCCAAGTGCAGCTCGTGCCATCAGGCGCCTTATTACACGGACGACACGATGCACGACCTGAAGGTGGAACGCTTCTACGAGCCGCAGCTGATCAACGGCATGCTGGCCGGTGCCGATGGTCCGATCAAGACCTTCGTGCTGCGCGGGATCAAAGACTCGCCGCCCTATCTACACGACGGGCGTTTGCTCACCCTCGAGGACAGCATCGAATTTTTCAACCTGGTCCTGGAGACACGCCTGTCCGCCGAGGAAAAGGCCGACCTGCTGGCGTTTCTCGAGACCCTCTGAGCTCGCGCGAGGTCAGGGAGTTACGCGCTACCGGTCGGCTTGACGCTGCGGGCGAACGAGTCGGCCGGTAGTGTATTCAACACTTCGCGCGCGCGTACGGCTCCGCGCCGCGCCATGGTGACGCCGTATTGCAGCACACCGAAGCCGCGCGTCGAATGCGCATCCACGGAAATGACCAACGGAATTCCGCGCTCGCGCGCGGCAGGGATCCAGGCGGGCGGCAGATCGAGGCGATGAGGATCGGCGTTGATCTCGATGGCGCCCCGGGCTTGCGCCAATGCGTCGAGAACCACGCGCAGGTCGCAGTCGATCGCGTCCCGGTGGTTTAAAATGCGCCCCAGCGGGTGTCCCCAGATCTTGAACAGCGGATACGACAGGGCGCGCGCGAGCCGCCGGGACATCGTCTCCCGATCCGCTCGATGACGCGCGTGAATGCTCGCGATCAGCACGTCAAACTTCTCCAACACCGCATCGGGATAGTCCAATTGACCGTCCGCGAGGATATCCAGCTCGCTGCCGCGAAGGATGCGGATTTGAAGCTCCGCCTGCGCCGCGCTGATTTCATCCCACTGTCTCTGCAGCTCACTGATGGCCACACCGCGCGCGTAATGGGCACTTGCCGAATGATCGGTGATGGTGATGTATTGCATGCCCAGCGCCTGAGCGGCGCGCGCCATCTCCAGGACGCTGTTTTTGCCGTCGGAGTAGTTGGTATGGCAATGGACCATGCCCACGATGTCCTCGGCCTGGACGAGATCGTCGAAGTTGCCTCGTTCGGCTTGCTCGAGCTCAGCTCCGCCCACCCGCAACTCCGGGGGTACCCAGGCCAGATCCAGGGACGCGTACAACTCCCTCTCGCTGGCGAAGGCCCCGAGGTGCGGCGCGCTCTGCGGGGCTACAGTGGCTGGCCCGGGGGCGCAGGGGACGCTGGCCGAGCGCACCGGCCGGAGTCGCTGGGAACGGGCCAGCAGTGCCTCCACATGCCGCGCAGTGCCCGTCGCCTCGACCAAGGTGGTTCCCCAGTCGCTTCGCACAGCGTGCAACCGGATGGGGAGCCCCGCCGTCGAGTACGCGACGCTCTGAGCGAAGTCGACGCGCACGATCTGCGGGGCCTGCTCGAGCTCCCGTAGCGCCCGAGCGACGTCAGGCTGAACCGCAAACTCGATCTGCCCGACGGTCTCCTCCCCTCGGCGCAGGTCGCCCACCAATTGGACCTGGGCGCTCCCCCGGCGCAGGGCGACCTGGAGCTCTCCGGCGAGCTCGAGCGCGGCGGCCAGGATCAGGGGCGAACCTGGCTCACCCCGCGCCAGGAGAGCACCTTGGCAGGCCTCGAGAAGGCGTTGCTCGGTCTTGGTGCCAAAGCCTCGCACCTGCCGTACGCGCCCGGCAGCGCAGGCCGCTTGCAATCGAGCGATCGAGGTAATTCCGAGCCCCTCGTGCAACGCGCGGATTCGTTTCAGCGTCATTCCGGGGACCCTCGCGAGCTCCGCGGCCCCCGCCGGATACGAGCTACGCAATCGCTCCAGGTAGACGGACGAGCCGCTGCCCCAGAGCTCCTCGATCTGTCGGGACAAGGCGGGACCGATCCCCGATAGCCGGGACAGCTGCCCCTGTTCAACGACGCGGGCCAGGCCTGGACCCAAGGTCCTCACGATGCGCGCGGCGTGCTCGTAGGCCCGGACCTTGAAGGATGGGCCGCCGCCCAGCTCGAGCAACGTAGCGATCTCCTCCAGCGCACCGGCAACGTGGACCGAGCCGAGCCCGACGCTGTCCGCCATCTCCGCCGCCATCCGCACAAATTAGCCCACCAGACAGGCCGGTCGAGGTCGAAACCGCAGCTGCTCTCGCAGGCACCACGCCTCACGTGGAGCGTATTGAGACCTCCTGAGAACGCTTGCGCTCGTGAAAGGGCAACACGTCCAGGATGGCCAGGTAGGTCGCGCCTTGCCGCCGCCGAACCGCGGCGCGCAGCAGATACGGCCCAGGCGTCGACAGACGCTGATGAAAGCGCGCCCACTGCTCGGGTGATAGGCGCGCTTCCACGAGTCCGTGCTCGTCTTCGAGCGTCGAGAACTGCACGGCGCCGCGCTCGGCGACCGGAACGTTGCGCGCCGCCGCGAGGACGCCAGCGAAGCTGATGACGCGGTCCACGTATTGACCCAGCCGATCGCTCGCGACGCACGAGTGTCGGTCCGCCTCCGGACGCAGCAGGCGCATGGGGTGATCCGAAATATGCATGCCAAGGTAGCGCAGCTCTCCCTGAACGCGCGACAGCCCCGCGTACCGGGCGACCAGCTGCGGCGGACCGGCGGGAAGTCGTTGCCGTGCTTCATCTATCGTACGCCGCGAGTCCGACCGGCTGCCCCGCAGCCACTTCCTCAGCAGCGCCTCGTGAACCCAGGGGTAGTCGCCTCGGCCCAGGCCCGCGATCTCGTCGAGGGCGCCCGACCAGGTGAGCGCCTCGAGCTCTTTCGGAAGCAAGGGGAGCTGAGCCAGCAGGGCATCACACGACGGGCGCCCCACCCTGCTCTTTTGCCACGCGAGCAGGCGTTGCCTGGTTTCGGCTCGCACGCCTTTGACCAGGCCAAGCCCAATACGAATCGCGGTTCCTTCTCGTTCTTGCGGAGCCGCCTCGAGCTCGCAACCAGCCAGAGCGCGCAGTACGGACGGCAACCGCAGCTCGATGCCGCGGCGCGCGAGCTCCGAGGCGATCACTCGACGGGGATACGCGCCGCCGTGATGATTCAGGCTGGCGCAACCAAATTCCAGGGCAGCGTGACACTGGAGAAACGCCGCCCGATAGGCCAGCAACGCCTGGCTGGCGGCATGCGCTCGACTGAAGGAATAGCGTCCAAAACGCAGCACGTCGATCCACATCGCCTCGGCAAATCGTGACTCGAACCCTCGTTCCAGAGCGCGCTTCCGGAAGCGGCAGCCGGCGCGCTCGAGCCAGGCCGTGTCGTCCGCGCGCTCCACCAACCGCACGCGCAATGCCTCCGCGGTGGCGAGCGGGAGGCCGCCCAGCGTCGACAACACGAACAGGATGTCTTCCTCGTAGAGCAACATGCCCAGCGTCTCGGAGAGCCGCGGGGACAGCTCGGCCGGAAGCTTCGCGACCGGCGCCTCGCCACGCGCTCGCGCGAGAAACGCCTCCTTCGCGCTGCCGGAGGCCGGACCGGGCCGCAGGATGGCCAATGCATGCGTGATGTCCCTCGAGCTCCGGATCGGCAGGCTCGCGAGCACCGCCCGCATGGCGGGACTTTCGAGCTGGTGGCAGCCGATGGTTTGCGCAGCATGGATACGCCTCAGCGTGGGCGCGTCCTCGCTCGGGATAGCGCTGACATCCGCCTGCGCTCCGAGGCAAGGGCTGGCGCGAGCAGCGCTCAGGCGCACGGCGTCTTCGATCTCGTCCAGGCAGCGATTGCCGAGCAAGTCTAGCTTGCAGAGGCCGAGCGCCGAGGCGGACTTTGCATCGTACTGCGCGACGAGCGGTCCGCTCGCACTTCGTTCCAGTGGTATCAGGGCGAGCTGCTCGCGCTGCGCCAGCACCACCCCGCCCGGGTGCAGCGTCAGGTAACGCGGCTTGCCGACCAGCCGTGCCACGAGACGGCGTGTGGAGCTCGTCGCGCCAGGCCAGTGCAGCCCGCCCAGCGGGTCGTTCGATCCGCCCAGCTCCGGAGGCGGCAGGCGGCGTAAGCAAGCTTCGACCTCCGGGGACGCGACTCCGAGCGCTTTCAAGCCCTCGCGCAGCGCGGAGCGCGGTCCGAAGCCATGCACGGCGCAGAGTCGCGCCGCCCGCTCGGCAGTCTCGTGCTCGAGCAGCCACTCGAGGAGCTGATCGCGCCCCCGGCTCGCCACATCCAGATCGATATCCGGTGGCCGTCGCCGCTCTTCACTCGCAAAACGCTCGAAGTACAAGCCGTGCTCGAGCGGGTCGACAGGCGAAAAATCCAGCAGGTGGCCCACCAGCGAGCTGACCGCGGAGCCCCGCGCCATCAGTGGAATCGCCCGACGCCGCGCCTCCAGGACGAGGGCAGCGACGGCCGCGAACAGCTGGGCGAGGCCCAGCGTATGAATCGCGGCGAGCTCCGCGTCCAGGCGTGCCTGGTAGCGCGGCGTGGATTTTGCCGGGCAGGCGCGCAGCGCCTCTCGACACCCGCTCTCGAGCATCCGTTGCAGCGCCTCCTGCGCCGGCCGACGCTGCGCTTCGAGCAGATCGAGTCGACACGCCTCGGCAATGGTCTCCGCCTCCCGAACCGCTTGCGGTACATCAGCGAAGAGCTGCCTCACACGCTCGCGGTCCAGCAGCAGTCGTGCCTCACCGGCACCGCGCCGCTGCGGCATCGGGGAGCCCAGATGGACCGCCCCCACCAGAGCTTGCAGCTCGGCGTCTTGCGGGTGAAGCAGTGTAGCATCCAGATCGGCCACCAGCCGCACCCCCAGTTTGCAACTGAGCGCCCTCAGCTCGGGCTCCGAGCCACTCGGACCGGGCCGGACCAACAATGTCCGCACCCAGTGCGGGCCTAGCAGGCCAACGAGAGCCGTCAGGACGTCCGCGTCATCGGTCAGCACGTAGAGGCCTTCGCAGTCCGCCGGAATGCTCGACAGCGGGTCTGCGGAGCCACCTCCAGCGACACGACGCTGCGTGACGATTTGACACAGGCGAGCATAACCACGCCGATCCGAAGCCAGTAACACGATGCGCCGAGAGCGTTGGCCGAGCGCCTTGCCCGGCTCATGACCACCCCGCAGCTCCACCCCCGAGATCGGACGCAGGCCCTCGGCCTGGCAGAGGCAGTGAAACTCTACCTGGCCTCTGAGATGCTCGACATCGGTCAGCGCGAGGGCTTGAAAACCCGCTCGGCCCGCATATTGCACGAGCTCTGGAATCGGAGCGATTCCCAAGCCGATCGAATGCTGGCTCTTCAAATGCAGCGGAACGAAACTCATGCGGTGGCGTGCCAGTGCTGGAAGCGCGCACCGAGCTTAGCCCGTCCGCAGGGCGCCCGTGCGGCTGCCACCCGAAAATCGCAGGGGACGCGGCCGTGAGCGCGCGCGACTATCTCCCCGCCCGTAGGACACTCCCCGCGCTGCGCCAGGCAGCCGCTCGCTGTGAAGGCTGCCCATTGCACGAGTTCGCCACACAGGCGGTCTTCGGGGACGGACCCGCGTCCGCGCCCCTGATGTTGGTCGGAGAGCAACCGGGAAACGAGGAGGACCTTCAGGGAGAGCCCTTCGTGGGCCCCGCCGGCCAGCTCCTCGACCGCGCCCTGGAGCAGGCTGGCATCTCGCGTGAGCAGGCGTACGTGACCAATGTGGTCAAGCACTTCAAGTGGGTGGCGCGAGGCAACCGGCGACTACATCAAAAGCCCAACGCACGGGAGATTGGTGCCTGCCTGCCCTGGCTGCAATCCGAGCTCGAGCTCATTCGACCGCAAATTCTGGTGTGCCTCGGAGCCAGCGCGGCGCAAGCCCTGCTCGGCAAAGCCTTTCGAGTCACCGAACGGCGCGGCCAATGGCTGGAGTCCGAGCTCGCACCGTACGTGACCGCCACAGTGCATCCCTCCTCGATCCTGCGGGCCCGCGGTGACGACCAGAGGCATCGCGAACTGCAGTTGTTCGTCGACGATCTAAAGCAGGTGGCGGAGCTCTTGCGCTCCGCAAGCAAGTCCGCAGGCAATTCCGCAGGTAATGGCGCGCGGGAACGGCGAAGGGCCAGGTCCCCTTGAACCCTTCCCACTCCGGCACGCTTCGCGAAGCGAGACGCAAAAGTGTTTCTCTCGCAAGCCCCAACATGCGACACCATTCGCTCAGGGACCCGTTGCAAACCCACGTGCATCCGTACCAGGCCCGCTCACCCACGGATCGTCGAGCTCTGCTCGATGCACTCGCTGATATGGTCAACTCCAACCACGCCGAGACTGCGCGCAACCCAGGACAATGACCTGGCGGGCGAGAAACACTGCATGATACCGAATATGCACAGGGTGGACCACAGCCACGATGCCGTCGCTGTTTCACCACGCTTTTCCAGTCGAGTGCAACAAACATGACGGAACAAGGCTCGAAGGAACCGCGAGCAGCCATTGCCATTGAAACCGGTGCTGGGCAAACACGTCTCGGACAGCCCGGGTCTGGATCCGCTCCAGCATCATCGCACCCAACTTCGGGGGCTCGTGCGTTCCCGATCGTCGCCATCGGTGCTTCCGCTGGCGGGCTCTCCGCGCTCAAGCTCTTCTTCGACAATGTTCCACCAGATAGTGGGGTCGCCTTCGTCATCGTCGTGCATCTATCCCCCGATCACGAGAGCCACCTCGAGCTGCTGCTGCAACCCCATGTGAACATGCCGGTGCAGCAAGTGACGGAGACGGTGCCGATCGAGAAAAATTGCGTGTATGTCATCCCCCCCAACGCGAATCTGGACACCATCGACACCCACCTTCGGCTCACTGAACTGGAGAAGCGCCGTCAGGGGCGCGCCCCCATCGACCACTTCTTCCGGACGCTAGCGTCGACCCATGATGCCGATGCGATCGGCGTCGTACTCACGGGCACGGGCTCCGATGGCAGCATGGGTTTGCGCTGGATCAAGCAAGCAGGTGGTCTGACGATCGTGCAGGACCCGACGGAGGCCGAATTCAACGGCATGCCCCAGAGCGCCATCGCCACCGGCTCGGCCGACCTGATCCTGCCGCTGGTCAAAATTCCGGAGGCCATCCTGCGTTTTACGCGCACGACACCGCGGGTGAACGTGCCCGCCAATGAGAACGACCCCGATGCTGAAACTCGACAGTTTCTTCACAAGGTCTTCGCTCAAATTCGAGC
>Ga0164241_10004371_pt1 | contig 13736 bp, 11 predicted proteins | sample OricomyardsoilBY_FD_108780 | JGI IMG/M metagenome (GOLD analysis project Ga0164241, IMG submission 108780) | Backyard soil microbial communities from Emeryville, California, USA - Original compost - Back yard soil (BY) | ecosystem: Environmental > Terrestrial > Soil > Unclassified | place: USA...
CGACGGCCTATGCCTCGACGGCGGCGGATGGCTTCGGCAACGATGACGACGCCTGCATGGCGGACTGCGGCGGCCTTCCGGACCACGAATTCACGGACGATACGGACGCCGGCACCCGCTACACCGTCAACTACGCCGCCACGCCGGGCACGCTCGCGTGCCGCTTTCTCGCGCTCAGCCGTGCTGCCCAAGCCGGTAAGGACTTGGGCGAGCAATGCGGCTCTTCGGTATTCGGGCGCGGCGACTGCGAGGAATAGCGCGGCAGCGGGGCCGAGCCCGTCAGTGAGCGCCGATCGCGACGCCGAGCCGCGCGCGGAGGAGCGCGTACTCGGGGCTCAGCGAGTAGAGGACGAGATCATCCACCTGCTCGCGCGCCGTCACGAGCGAGAGCGGCGCCCGCTCGGTCACGGCCGCCGCGAGCTCGAGGTTGCCGCATGCCAGCAGGCCTGCTCGTCCCGCGAGGAGCTCCGCGCTTCGCGCCCAGTCCGTCAACTGTGTCGAGACGTCGGCGGGCGTGCCCGTGCCGATCGCCGAGGCCAGGTTCGTGAGTAGCGGTCCGCGTAAGAGGCGGCGCAGTCCGCGCAAGAGAAGCTTCGCGTCGGCGTCGAGGCGCGGTGCCGGGCCCTGCGTCACGAGACCCGCTGCAGCGCGGCCGAGCGCGGCAAGCTCACCCTCGCCCGAGAAGTGCGCGAGGAGCCGGAGCTCCGGCCGGAAATAGACGAGCACCCGCGCCCAGCGAAACGCGAGCTCCGGGAGCGCGAGCCCGCTGCCGACGCTCTTGCTCGCGAGCACGGTGGGCGTCTTCTGCTCCGCGACGGCAAGCTCTCCTGGGACACGATCGAGGACGTAGAGCTTCGGGCGGGGCAGGCCGAGCAGGCGCGCGGACCAGAGCAGCGTGCGCGCGAGCGTCGTCGTGCTCTTTTCCGGATCCTGCTCGGCTTGCGGGTCGAGCGGCGCGCCGCGGCGCTTGCGTTGCGACGTCTCGAGCCCGAGCTCGACGGCGCCCTCGCCGAGCGCACGCACGACCCTCTCCGCCGCGGCGTCACGCTCGGGGTTCAAGAGGTGATTGAGCCAGTCGGCCTCGACGACCACGCCGCGCGCGGGCAAGAGCCCTTCGGGGCGGTGTTGCGCGGCAAGCGCGGCCTGCGCGCTGTTCGCCGCTCCCAGCAACGAGAGCGCCGACGCGGCGTGGTAGGCGCCCTCGGCGTCGTTCGAGCGCTGGAACAGCCCGAACGTCCAATCGAGCGTGCTCGTGTCGCGGGCGTCCCCGCGCAAGGCGACGCGCGCTTCGGCGAGCGCACGCGGCAAATCTCCCGCGACTTCCGCGTTGACGCTCGCCTCGAGCGCACGGGACCGCTCGTCGGTGCTGACGCGGCCTGCGGTGGAAACCGGTTCCAGCGACGGCGACGGCGGCGGAGGAGGCGCGGGAACCAGGCTCTGCGGCCGCGTGCCGACGAGCACGCTGAACGGCGCGCTGCCTGGCTCGAAAATGCAGGTCGGCAGCGCAGAGAATAGGGCTTCTTCGGCGCGCAGCGCCGCGACGAGCTCGCCGGTGTCGAGCGGGCCCGCGCGCGTCGATTGCCAATCGAGCACGAGCTCGAACAGGCTCGCAAACGGCGAGCGCTCGCCGGCATCCGCCTCCGGTCGATGCGCGACGAGCACGTGCGCCGGCGTCGTGCCCGGTCCGAGCGCCGTCGCGAGCACCCGCGCCGCGTCCTCGGGCGGCGTCGCGTCGTCGAAGGCGGACAGTGTGTCGAGCACCACGAACGCGTTTTGGACGCGCTCGTCGAGGACGCGGCGCAGGCGCTTGAACGACAGCGCGCCGAGGCGTTCGCCGTCGAGCAGCAGCGCGGGGCCGCGTTCGTCGTTGACGACGGCGTAGCCGGCGAAATAGAAGAGCAACGCTTCGACCGGCTCGCTCGTCGAGGCGAGCGCGGGCTCGAGGATCTCGGTGAGCCCCCGCTCGGCACGGAACGTCTGCACGACGTAGCCGGCGTCGCTGTCGGCGAGCCGTTGCCCGAGCACGTCGAGGTTCAACGTCGCCCCGGTGACTTCCGGAAGCTTCTGACACTCGGCGTAGGACGACGCCGCCAGGATCGCGAGCCGCATGGGGAGCCGTAATCTAATGCGCCTTTTCTGCGCCGGCGAGCGGGACGCGAACGCGTCAGTCGCAGGCGAGCTGCCGGTTCGCGAGGCCGTTCGAGCTGCTGCTCGCAGCGCCGCCGCGGCCGCCATTTTTCGTCCGAGCTGCCGTGGGACGTGCGGGCGCACGACCCGCAGTGTGATGAGTAACCGCAGCGCCTCCGCGCAGGCTTCAGTGCGTCCCGAATCCAGGACGGGGGTCCCGAAGACCGGACGCGTGCTCGGCTGTGAAAGCAGTTTTGGGCGCGTTCCTGGCTGGCGCGACGGTTGCACCAGTCGGCTCGAAGCTCGCGTTCGCGCGGGCCTCTCCCGCCATGAGCAAGCCGGTTCCGTCCGCGACGCTGAGCACTCTTTTGAGTTGCTTGACCACGCTCGACCCCGAGCTTCCGTTTCGCGTGCTCGCGTACCGGGAGTCGATCCCCGCGGGCCTCGCGGGCGGCTACGTCGCGCTCACGGACGCCGCGCGAGCCGTCCAAGTGGGGCTGCTGTCGGAAATGCTCGGCTGGCAGGCTCTCGCTGGCGCGTCAGGGCTCGACGCCGTCCGAGGCCGCCAGCAGGTCGTGGAGGCGGCGACCGAGCTCGTGACACGCCTGGCGCGCGCGTTTCGCGGTCGCTGGGCGGACGGGCGCGAAGTCACGATCGGATTGCCGCTCTTCGTCGAGGGCGGCATCGTGCTCGACGGGCGGCTCGAGGCGCAGGCGGCGGACATCGTGCTCGGCTCGACGCGGGCTCTGCTCGTGGTGCTCGCGGCGCCGTCGTCCCTCGCGGCTGCAACGCCCACCGCGGACCCGGCGAGCGCCACCCCCACTGCGCACCGCAACCAGGAGCCTGCACGATGAGCGGCCACGGCTCGCTCGGCAAGCTCCATTTCGGCTTCCGCAGGGCGCTGGATGCGTCGCACCACGACGAATCCGCGGGGGAGCAAAGAGCTTGGTCCGAATACCTCGAGGCAACTCGAGCGTGGCGGACCCAGAACACTTTCGGCACCGAACGCGTCGCGCGCCGGCTCGGGGAGCTGCGCCGCGCGGCCGGTCGCGCGGCGCTCGGCCACGGGCGGGAGGGGTCGTGATCGCGATCACCGCCGAGATGCTGGGCCAGCTCACGGCCACGGTGCTGGCGGATTGCGCGGCTTTGACGCTCGATCCGGCCCCGCGCGACGTGCAGTGGCCCGAGCAGATGCTGATCGCGGAGATCCCGTTCTGGGGCGCGACAGCGGGGCGCCTGGTGCTCGCCGCTGCTGAATCGTTGATGGTCGCGGCCACGGCGGACATGCTGCGGCTCGAACACCACGACGCGCTCGCCGAAGAGGTCGCGCCGGCGACGCTCGCCGAGCTCTCCAACGTGCTGCTCGCAACGCTCGTCGGGCGCTTCTTCGACCCCGAGCCGCCCTGCGAGATCGGGCTGCCGGAGACGCGGCGCGGGACGTGGCCGCGCACCGACGCGGGCGTGCGCTGTTCGAGCGTGCTCGTCGACCCGGACGCTCGCCCGCTCGCCGTGGCGCTCACGACGCCCGCCGTGAGGCTCACGTGATCCGCGTCATGCTCGTCGACGATTCTGCGGTCGTGCGCCGTGTGTTCAAGAACGCGATGGCGTTCGCCCCCGACGTCGAAATCGTCGCCGAGGCACGGGATCCGTACGTCGCGCGCGACCTCATCGTCGAGCTCGAGCCGGACGTGCTCATCCTCGACGTGGAGCTGCCGAAGCTTGCGGGCATCACCTTCCTGCAGAAGCTCTCGCAGCACTACCCGTTGCCGGTCGTCGCCTGCTCCTCGCTCACGCAAGCCGGCGGCCAGCGTGCTCTCGACGCTTTCGAGGCCGGCGCCGTCGAGGTGGTTCTCAAGCCGCAAGGCCTGCCGGCGCTCGCCGACCTCGGCGCCGAGCTCGTGGACGCCGTGCGCGCGGCGGCGACGGCACGGCCGGGACGCCCGCGCTCACAACGCTTCCAGGTGGCGCTCGACGGCAGGAGCGATACCGAGCTCGTCGCGATCGGCGCTTCGACGGGCGGCACGGTCGCGGTCGAGTCCATCGTCGGGCGACTGCCTCCGAACTCGCCGCCGGTCGTCGTCGTGCAGCACATGCCGGCTTACGTCACCGAGGCGTTCGTCGCTCGTCTCGACCGCCTGTCGGAGCTTCGGGTCGAGGAAGCGCGGCACGGACAATTGCTCGAGCCGGGCCAGGTGCTGATCGCTCCAGGCGACCGCCACCTCGTGCTCGAGCGCGCGGGCCAGCGGCTGCGCGCGAGCCTGAACGGCGACGAGCGCGTGAACGGACATCGCCCCGCCGTCGACGTGCTCTTTCGTTCCGTCGCGCAGGTCGCCGGTCCCCGTGCCATCGGCACCTTGCTCAGCGGCATGGGGCGCGACGGCGCTCGAGGGCTCCTCGAGATGCGCGAGGCAGGCGCTCACACGCTCGCTCAAGACGAGGCGACGTGTGTCGTGTTCGGCATGCCCAAGGCGGCGATCGAGTGCGGCGGCGTCGTCGAGATCTCCGCGCTCGACGACATCCCCGCGCGCCTCATGCGCGCCGTCGAGCTCAGGGGTCCGCGGGCCTTATCCCGTACTTCTTGAGCTTGGCGTAGAGCGAGCTGCGCGAAAGCGCGAGGATCTTGGCGGCGTCGTCCACCTTGCCGCCGGACTGCTTCAGGACGAGCGCGATGTGGCGGCGCTCGGCGTCGTCGAGCGTCTGGGGATCGGCGTCCGAGTCCGGCTCGAGTGAGCGGTCGAACCTGAGCGTGTGGCGGTCGAGCGTGTCGTCCTTGCAGAAGAGCAGCGCGCGCTCGAGCACGTTTCTGAGCTCGCGCACGTTGCCCGGCCAGTGATAACGGCTGAGCACGTCGACGGCGTCCTCGCCGAGCTCGGGAGCGGCGCGACCGCGGCGGCGGCAGAGCTCCTTCAGCACGGCTCGCGCGATGGGCCGAATGTCGGACGCACGTTTGCGCAGCGGCGGGATTTCGAGCGTGAGTGTATTGATGCGGAACAGCAGATCGTCGCGGAAGCGCCCGTCTTTGACCATCGCGGCAAGGTTCCGGTGCGTCGCCGCGATCAGCCGTACGTCGGCCATGCGCGCCGCCGTCTCGCCGACGCGCCGGAAGCTGCCTTCCTCGAGCGCCGTGAGGAGCTTGGGCTGTACCGCGAGCTCGAGATCGCCGAGCTCGTCGAGGAACAACGTGCCCTTGTGGGCGACCTCGACGAGGCCGGGCTTGTTGTTGACGGCGCCCGTGAAGGCGCCGCGCTGGTGGCCGAAGAGCTCGGACTCGGCGAGATCCTTGGAGAGGCCGGCGCAGTTCAAGTCGACGAAGGGCTCGTGCTTGCGCGTGCCATGCTCGTGGATCCAGCGGGCCAGAATGCCCTTGCCGCTGCCGGTTTCGCCGAGGATGAGCACCGGCACCTCCGACTCGATCGCCGCGCCCGCGAGCTCCTTCACGCTCTTGATCGCGGGGCTGTCGCCCAGGAAGGGATCGGGCGCCTCGCTGCTGACGACCGCGGCCACGGCGCGCTGCCGGCGCTCGCGCTGCAAATCGAGCGTACGGCGCACGAGCACCTCGAGCGACTCGAGATCGACCGGTTTGGTGAGGAAGTGCTCGGCGCCCGATTTGATGGCGCGCACGGCGAGGTCGATCGTGCCGAGCCCCGTGAGCACGATCACCGCTTCGCTGCCGTCGCGTTCGCGCGTGGCGCTCAGGAGGTCGAACGCCGTGCCGTCCGGGAGCTGATAGTCGACGATGGTGAGATCCGGGGCTTGCTTGGACTGCAGGCGCCGCGCTTCCGCGAGCGTCGCGGCATCCAAGACCGTGAAGCCCGCGCGCCGGAGGTAGAGGGCGAGCACGTTGCGCATTTGCGCGTCGTCGTCGACGAGGAGAATCTTGTCCATCAGCGCGCCCCCCTGGCGATGACCGAGGCCAGCGTCTCCGAGAGCTGAACGGCGCCGAGCGGCTTCTTGATCAGCTCGACGACGCCGACGGCGCGCAGAGCCTCGGCCGTCCAGGTGCTGTTGAAACCGCTCATCATCAAGATAGGCTTCGTGGGATCGAGCTTCTGCACCTCGCGCGCGACGTCGACGCCCGTCAGCCCCGGCATGGTCAGGTCCGTCAGCACGACGTCGAAAGCTTGCGGGTTCTTCTGGAACAGGTCCAGTGCTTCCGCGGGGTCGGTGCGAGCCGTCACCCGGTAGCCCAAGCGCTCGAGCAGGCTCGCTACCGAACGGCACAGCACGGCTTCGTCGTCGATAAACAGCACCCGCTGGCCGTCGGCCCGGCGAAGCTCGGCTTTGGCCGCCGTTTCCTCGTGCAAGGCGGCTTCGTGCTCGGGCAGGTCAATCGTGACGGTCGTCCCCCGGCCGGGCTCGCTCGTCACGCTGATGACGCCCTCGTGATCGCGCACGATACCGTCGACGACGGCGAGTCCGAGCCCGGTGCCTTCGCCCGGGAGCTTGGTCGTGAAGAACGGCTCGAACATGTGTCGAACGGTCTCGGGGCTCATGCCTTCGCCCGTGTCGGAGACGGTGATGCGGGCGTAGCGCCGCGCCTCGAGCTGCGCGGTCGCCTGCTCGACGCGGACGGTGTCGAGCGTGATGCGCAGCGTGCCGGGCGAGCGCCGCATGGCGTGCAGGGCGTTCGTGCCGAGGTTCGTCATCACCTGGTGAATCTGCGTCAGGTCCGCCAGCACGATCGGCGTGTCGGGCGAGACGACGGCCTCGATGCGGATCGTCGCGGGCAGGGTCGAGCGCAGCAGGTTCAGCGCGTCACGCACGGCGGTGTCGACGCGGACCGGCCGGCGCTGTTGCGGCTGCCTGCGGCTGAAAGTGAGGATCTGCTGGACTAGGTCCTTGGCGCGCTCGCCGGCGCGCTTGAGCTCGCCCACGTAGGTTTCGACCTGCTGCGGCAAGAGCACGTCCATCTTGATGAGTTCGGCGTACGCCATGATGGCGCCCAGGATGTTGTTGAAGTCGTGAGCGATGCCGCCCGCGAGCGTTCCGAGCGCGTCCATCTTCTGGGCCTGCCGCAACTGGGCCTCGAGCTCGGCGTTGGCGCGCTCGACGCGGAGCTTCTCCGTCACGTCACGGATGTAGGCGATGACGGCGCCCCCCTCGTCCAACCGCACGATGTCGGCCGAAAGCAGGCAATCGCGGTGCTGCCCGTCCGAGCGCAACGCCACGATGGGAAAATCGCGGAGGGTGCCGCGCTCGAACAGGAGCACGCGCGCCCGCTCGCGCTGCAGCGGGTCGACCCAGAGCCCCGTTTCCAAGGACGTGCTGAGCACCAGCTCGGCGCGCGTGTGGCCGAATAGCCGCTCGAACCCCTGGTTCACCTCCAAAATCAGCCCGCTCTGCACGTCGACGATCGCGAGCGCGTCCTGAATCGCTCCGAAGGCCTTGGCGAAGCGGAGCTCCGATTGCTGCGCCTCACGCTTGGCGGCTTTCTCCGCCGTGATGTCGTGCACGTACGTCACGAGGCAGCGCGCGTCCGAGAGCTCGATGATTTCTCCGCTCAAGACGAGCGAGAGCCGGCTGCCGTCGCGCCGCTTGCCGTTCACCTCGAGATCCCGGAAAGAAGCTCGCTCGCGCAGGAGCTCGAGCATGCGCGCGCGCTGCTCGCCGTCCCACAGCTCGAGCTCGAGCGTGGTCTTGCCGAGCGCCTGCTCGCGGCTGTGGCCGAAGGTGCGCTCGAACGCGTCGTTGACCTCGAGCAGCCGCCCCGTAGCAAGGTCGGTGATGCCGATCGGGTGCGGGCTCGCGCGGAAGGCTTTGCTCGCCTTCTCTTCCGACTCCTGAAGGCTCACGCGGGCTTTGGCGAGCGCGTGCTCGGCGCGTTTCTGCTCGGTGATGTCGTGCGCGAGGCCGATCAAGCGATGGACGCGCCCGGCCCGGTTGCGGATCGGCACGAGGGTCGTGCGAAAGACGCGTTCGCCGGCGCGCGTCTCGCCGATCTCCTCGTAGGTGGACGGCGTGCCGAGCTCGACCGCGCGCCGGTATCGCTCGGTGATTCGTACGCCTTCGGGGCCCGGCACGACCTGCTCCGGGCGGCGTCCGCGCGCCTGCTCGCGCTTGAGACCTGTCAGGCGCTCCGTCACGGGATTGAAGGTTTCGAACAGGTAGGCGCCGTCCTCGGTCACTTGAATCAAGAACACGCCCACGTCGGCGTGTTCGACGATCGAGTAGAGCCGCTCGATGGTCTCTTGCTCGGCCTCCTTCTGCGCCGTCAGATCGAAGATCGAAGAGACGCGAAATTCCGTGCCCTCCACGACGACGCGCGAGAGCGCGACCTGAATCGGGATTTCCCGGCCGTCCTTGGCGCGCACCACGCGCTCGCCGCGAAACAGCACGCCGCGTTCCGCCCCCGAGCTCGCCTCCTGGCGCAGCGAGCCGTACCGGTCGCGGAGCTGTTCGGGCACGAGCTCGTCGATCCCGAGCGCTGCGAATTCCTCGCGGCTGTAGCCGAAGAGGTCGAGCGACGCCTGGTTGACGAGCTGGATCGACCAGGTGCTGTCCATCACGAGCACGGGGTTCGACAGAGCCTCGAAGAGGGCGCCGAGCGAGTTTTTGACGATCTCTCGAGAAAGCTTGCTGCGCTGCATCGTGTGAGCTCGTCGGGCGCGCTCTCGGTGCACGGCGCCCGCGACCCCGATTGACCCTATACGCAAGTCGCACGGCGGAAAAGGGCGCGCCGCCGCGAGCTTGGTTGTAACCTGGGGCACATGAGGGCGTTGCTCTGCGCGCTGCTCGCGGCGTCACTGCTCATTTTCGGGCGAGACGCCCGCGCTTTTCCCGGGTTCGTCGTGGCGAAGGACGCTTCGCCGCGCTTGGTGCGCGCGACGACGGTCGTGCTGCTCCGGCACGCCGGCTATTCGATCGTGACGGTGATGGCGGAGGTGGAGGGCCCGCTTTTGCCCTTCGCGCTCGTGCTCCCCGTGCCTTCCGACGTTACCGTGGCTCGGCTCCGCACGGTGCGGCGCGCCGTGCTCGGCCGTGTGGAAGAGGTGTCGGCCCCGCGCCTACATCCTTTCTACGAACAGGATCCGTGCAACGCGGGCGGCGTGGAGCAGGCCTGGGAAGAGCACGTGAAGGCGGGCGGGCGCGGATTCCTCACGCCCGAGGGCGTGCCCCCCGCCGAGCGCCGGTACGCGGTTTCGAACGCGATCAGCAAGCCGGTGGAGCCTTCGTTCAAAGACGAGGCGACGAACGAGTTCAAGTACGAGCTCTTGCCCTTCGACGACGCGGCGGGGCTCGCCGCCGCGCTCGCTAAACGCGGGTACCGCGCCGACGCCCGAGCGTTCGTCGGGCTCGCAGGCCTGCCGGGGCCGAAACCGAAGGTCCTGCTCGCGGAAGTCGCGCTGTCCCATGTCGAGCTCGCGGCGGGCGATCGCATTCAACTCGGCGGGATCCGCTACTGGTCGCGTGAACCCGCGCTGACCGTTCGCGAGGGACTCGGGCCGAGCCCAGGCGCAGGTCGCGAGGATCTGTTCGTTTACGTGCTCGATCGCAAGGAGCGCTATGCCGTCGACGCGGCGCGAACACTCGTCGTGCCGACGAACGTCGTGGTCGAGCCGCGCGCGGCCGAGCGGCTCGCGGGCGTTTACGACGCACTCTTCGACGCTGCGCTCGCGAAGCGGCCGGGCGGCGTCGCCGTCGAGTACGCGTGGCCGACGAGCGGTTGCGGACAACCTTGCCCCGACGCGCCGCTCGGCGCCGACGAGCTCATGACGCTCGGCGGCGACGTGCTCGAAGCGAACACGACGACCGCCGCCGAACGCGCCCCCGAGCCCGGGGAGGAGCCCGTGCTCGAGCGTGAACGCTTCGAGTCGCATCTCGAAGAGCTCGCGCCCACGGCACGCCCCGCGGCGCAGCGCGAGCATGCCGCCGAACGGCGCGAGATCGCCCGCCGTAAGGCGCTCGCCGCCCGCCACAGCTACGTGCTGACCCGGCTGCATCAACGGCGCGACGCCCGGGCTCCTGGGTCCGATCTGACCCTCGTGGCGGCGCCGCCGCTCGCCGGAGGCACCGGGGTGCCGCGCGGTGTCCAGGGCGAGCTCTCGGGCGCGGCCACCGCGGCCACGGAGAACGCGCTGCAGATGCGCTTCGTGTCGTTCTTCCGCTGGGAACGCGGCAGCGCCTGCTCGGCGCCGCAGCGCGGCGTGTGGGGCAAGCGCTGGGCGTCGGAGGCGCGGGTGTCGCGCGCCGTGCCGCTCGCGCTCGGCCTCGCCGCCGCGCGTCCGGAGCCTGAGCTCCTCAAGCAAGTGCTGCTGCGTGATTTGCCGGCGCTCGGATTGCGAGCGCGCCCGGAGCCCGTACCGGCGTCGCCCGTCGCGACCACGAGCGCGCGGCCCGGCGCGCCGCCGAGCCAGCGCGGCTGCTCGCTGACCCGCCCGACCTCGCTCGGCGCGAGCTATCTCGGCGGGTTCGTCGCCGCGCTCGCCGTTGCGCTCGCGGTCACGCGGCGCGCCGTTCGGCGGCGGGCGCCACGGCGAGCGTGAGTGCCTGTGCCCCGCGCGCGACGTTCAACGTGAGCTCGGCGCCACCCGTGAGCACGAGCGTGCGGACCAGGTCGTCGACGCTGCTCACCGGCTTGCCGTTGGCTCGCAGCAATAGGTCGCCCGAACGTAGCCCCGCCGCGTCCGCGGGCGAGCCGCCCGCGACCTCGAGCACCTCCACGGCGCGCCCCTGCCCGTGTCGAGCCGTTCGCGCCGGGGAAAGCTCCACGCCGCGCGCGCCCACGCCGATGCGCGGCCGTTCGATCTGCCCTTGCTTCAGCAACATCGCGACCACCCAGCCCACGGTGTGCGCTGGGATCGCGAACCCCATGCCGCGCGCGAACGGGATCACCGCCGTCGTGATGCCCACGCAGGTGCCGTGTGCGTCGAGCAGGGGTCCACCCGAGCTCCCGGGGTTGATGGCCGCGTCCGTCTGGACGAGGCCCTCGAGCGCCTGCCCGGCGTTGGCAGGGAGCGTGCGATCGAGCGCGCTCACGACGCCGAGGCTCACCGAGCGATCGAAGCGCAACGGATTGCCGATCGCGAGCACGAGCTGCCCCACGCGCAGGCGCCGCTCCTCGAGCAACGGCAAGGCCGGCGCGCTGCCGCTCGCGAGCCGAAGCACGGCCAGATCGCTCGCCGGATCGTCGCCGACGAGCTCCGCTCCCACGCGTTCGCCGGGCGCGACGCGAACCCCGAGCTCGCGCGCGCCGCGCACGACGTGCGAATTGGTGACGAGGTAGCCGTCCGACGCGATCACGAGTCCGCTGCCCTGGCCGCGCGCGTGCTCGACCGCGACGACGCTCGGGGACGCGAGGCGGACCACGTTCTCGATGCTCTCCGAGAGCTCGGCGAGGGCGGTCATGCCGCCTCCGGTCGCACGATGATGCTCGTGACCGCACCGGCGCGCACGAGCTCGATGCTCGTGTCCTGGTCGAGCTTGCTCTCGTCGAGCGCTGCCTGGAGCTCGTCGACGCGCTCGACGGCGGTTCCGGCGACGGCCACGAGCACGTCGCCGATGAGGACACCCGCGCGTTCGGCCGGGCCGCCCGCGGCGAGTCCCAGCACGATGAGCCCGCGCTTTCGCCCGATTTGCCCCGCGACGCCGGCCGGCAGCTCGACGCGCTGGAGCGCGACCCCGAGCTTGGCACGCCGCACGCGGCCATGAGCGATGATCGAGCCCACGACCGGCGCGAGCGCCGACACGGGCAGCGTCACGAGCACGCCCCGCACGAATCCCGTCGCGTTGACACCGACGAGCGCGCCGCTCACATCGACGAGCGCGCTGCCGGAGAGTCCAGGCGCCGGTGCGATGTCGGTCTCGACGTAGCGCTCGACGCGCGTGCCGCCGCCGAGCCGCCACGGCCCGCCGACGCGACTGACGATGCCGAGTCGCGCCCGTGCGCCGCGCGGTCCGTGACTGACGGCGACCACTAGGTTACCCGCGCGAAGCGTGTCCTCGCTGGCACGAGGCAGCGGCGTGAGCGCGCGCTCGACGCGCAGCACGGCGATGTCGCTCGCCGGGTCGGTTCCGACGACCGTCGCCGGCAGCCGTTCGTCGCCGAGGCGAACCTCCACCGTCCCGTCTTGCTCGAGGTGATGGGCTGCCGTCACGACGTGGTGGTCGTCGTAGACGATGCCGCTCGTGGTCTCACAGGGGCCGTGGACCACCGCCACCACGCCGGTCTCGGCCGCGGCGACGGCGTCGCCCAGGGCCTGCGAAAGCTCGGTCATTGCGCTCATTGGGAGTCGTTTCCTTTCGAGACGCGCCTTCGAGTGGCGCGCCGGTCTCGAAACCTTAGGAACGACCGCCGGCGCACGAAACTCGCCGAGTGGCCCAAAAATTCCTGCCCGATCGGGCAGGTGGGAGAGCGGGGCCCTTTACAGGCGGCGCGGCGGCCTTAACCTGACTCACTCATGCTCGCGCTCTTGTTTGGCGCCGCCGTGCTCGCCGATTCGGCGATCGTTCGGCGCGGCCTCACGGAGATCTTGAACGCGACGCCCGAAGTCCGTGTCGTTGCGAGCGCCCCCCTCGGTGACGGCCGCCCGTTGGAGGCGGAGGGCGTCGACGTGCTCGTGGAGGATGTGCCGGACCAAGCCAGCGTCGAGCTGCTCCTCGCGCAATTGCCGGCATCGGCCCCCGTGCTCGCCCTCGTGGCAGAGCCCGAGCAGGCTCGGAGCCTCGTGCGGGGCGGGGCGCGCGGAGCGCTCACGCGCGAAGCGTCGAGCGAGCAGGTGGCGGCTGCTTGCGTGGCCGTGGCCTCGGGCCTCCACGTTTTCGATCGCGAGACGTGGGCGGCGTGGTCCGCCCCGCGCTCACCCGCGGGAGAGCCGTTGGCGCTGACGCCGCGCGAGCGCAGCGTGCTCGAGCTCGTCGCCGCCGGTCGCTCGAACCGCGCCATCGCCGTGGAGCTCGGGATGAGCGAGCACACGGCGAAGTTTCACGTCCGTTCCCTGCTCGACAAGCTCGGCGCCGAAACGCGCGCCGATGCCGTCGCCCGCGCCGCTCGGCGTGGCCTGCTCACCCTGTGAGAACGTCTCGATGCCTGCGCGCGCTGGTGCCCCCATCCCCCGCTTCCTCTACGGCACGGCGTGGAAGGAGGCTCGGACGGAGTCGCTCACGCGCCTCGCGCTCGGCGTCGGCTTCGTCGGCATCGACACGGCCAATCAACGCAAGCACTACGTCGAAGCCGGCGTCGGTGCGGCGGTCCGAGCCGCCGTGGCCACCGGCACCGTCACGCGCGACCGCCTCTTCCTCCAAACCAAGTTCACGTTCGCTGCTGGCCAAGACGCCCGGCTGCCGTACGATCCGGGCGCACCCGTCTCAACCCAGGTCGAGCAATCGTTCCAAAGCTCGCTCGAGCACCTCGGCACCGACTACCTGGATTCGTACGTGCTCCACGGCCCGTCGCAAGCGCACGGCCTTGGCCCGGCGGATTGGGACGCCTGGCGCGCCATGGAGCGTCTCTTCGAGAGCGGCCGCGCCCGTTACCTCGGGATCAGCAACGTCTCGCTCGAGCAGCTGCGGGCGCTCTGCGACGGCGCGCGACACCGGCCGGCGTTCGTGCAAAACCGCTGCTACGCGCGCCAGGGTTGGGATCGTGACGTGCGCGTGTTTTGCCGCACGCA
>Ga0164241_10004372_pt1 | contig 13734 bp, 12 predicted proteins | sample OricomyardsoilBY_FD_108780 | JGI IMG/M metagenome (GOLD analysis project Ga0164241, IMG submission 108780) | Backyard soil microbial communities from Emeryville, California, USA - Original compost - Back yard soil (BY) | ecosystem: Environmental > Terrestrial > Soil > Unclassified | place: USA...
CAATCCGGCTTGGTCAGCAGCATCTGCACATCACCGAGCTGCCGTTCGGCAAAGCCGCCTTCGCAGTAGCACAGGTAGAATTCCCACAGCCGGTTGAAACTGTCGGGATAACCCAGCTCGCGGACCCTGGCGATGTTGGCGAAGAAACGCTCGCGCCACAGCCGCAGCGTGGGCGCGTAGTGCGGCCCGATGTCCTCGAAATTGAACAGTTTCATGTCGGTCACGCGGGTCACCGATTCGCTGATGGCCGTGACCGAGGGAATGAAGCTGCCCGGAAAGATGAAACGCTGGATGTAGTCCACGGACTTCAGCGCCTGCGCGTAGAACTGATCCTGCAGCGTGATGGCCTGCAGCAGCATGGCGCCGGTGGGCTTGAGCAGCGACGAACACTTGCGGAAATACGTGTCGAGGTATTTCGCTCCCACCGCTTCGATCATCTCGATCGAAACCAGCTTGTCGAACTGGCCCTTGAGATCGCGGTAGTCCTCGAGCAGCAGCGTGATGCGGTCCTGCAGGCCGCGGGCCGCGATCTTTTCCTTCGCGAAGTCGTGCTGCTCGCGCGAGATCGTGGTGGTGGTGACGCGGCAGCCGTAGCGTTCGGCCGCATGAATGGCCAGTCCGCCCCAGCCGGTGCCGACTTCCACCAGGTGATCGCTGGGTGTCAGCGCCAGCTTGCGGCAGGCGGCGTCGAATTTGGCGATCGAGGCTTCGTGCAGCGTGGCCTCCTCATTGAGGAAAATGCCGCACGAATAGGCCATCGTATCATCGAGCATCAGCTTGTAGAGCTCGTTGCCCAGGTCGTAGTGGGCCGCGATATTGCGCGCGCTGCCGCGCTTGCTGTTGCGGTTGGCCCAGTGCAGCAGCCGGCGCAGCAGGGCGTTGCCGCGCGCCACCAGGCCGTTCTCCATCTCCTGCATCACCTGCCGGTTCAGCACCATGATGCGCACCAGCGCGGTGAGGTCATCGCAGCGCCAGTGCCCGTGGATATAGGACTCGCCCGCGCCCACGGTTCCACCGAAGGCGGCCAGGGAATAGAACTCCGGGCTGCGCACGGTCAATGTCACCGACAAGCCGCAGCGGGCGGTGCGGGCGCCGAAGCGGTGCGTGTGCGGGCCCTCCTGCAGCCGCACCTCGCCATCGCGCAGGTGCTGCAGCCGTTGCAGCAGTGCCTTGCGCGCCAGGCGCACCAGCAGGCCTTCACCGGCCGCTGCACTGGCCTCGCCGATGGATTCCGGAATGATCGTCGGTTTTGTCGTTGTATTCATGACGCACGGGCCCCCGTAACCATTCAGGATGCGGGAGAGATCCCTTCGATTTCAAGTGGCAGCCGGCCACTTGCTGCCCACAGCAGCATCAGGGAATGTTCAGGCCTGGTTGCGCAGCGCCGCGATGCGTTCGTCCAGCGGCGGATGGCTCATGAACAGCCGCGCGAGGCCGGAGCCGCCGCCGCCCTTGATACCGAAGGCAGCCAGTTGCGAGGGCAGGGGCTCGTTGCTGGCGGCCTTCAGGCGTTCGAGCGCGGCAATCATGTTGCCGGTGCCCGCTGCGCGCGCGCCGCCGCGATCGGCGCGAAATTCGCGCTGCCGCGAAAACCACATCACGATCATGCTGGCCAGAATGCCCAGCACGACCTGCGCCACCATGACGGTCACGAAATAGCCGATACCGGAACCACGTCGGTTATCGCCTTTCTGCAGGGCGCTGTCGACGATCTGGCCGATGACGCGCGACAGGAAGAATACGAAAGTATTCGTGACGCCCTGGATCAGCGTCAGCGTGACCATGTCGCCGTTGGCGACGTGGGCGATCTCATGCCCGAGCACCGCCTCGACCTCGTTGCGCCGCATCGAGCGCAGCAGGCCGCTGCTGACGGCGACCAGCGCGTGATCGCGGCGGGCACCGGTGGCGAAAGCATTCGGCTGCGGGGAATCGAACACCCCGACTTCGGGCATGCCGATGCCGGCCTGCTCGGCCTGGGCCTTGACGGTACGCAGCAGCCACTCTTCATCCGCGTTCTTCGCGGAGGCGATGACCTGCACTCCCATGGCGCGCTTGGCCATCCATTTCGACAGGCCCAGCGAAATCAGCGCGCCGCCGAAACCGAAGAAGGCTGCCACGATCAGCAACCCACCCATGCTCTGGCCGTGTGCGGCCAGGTAACGGTCGATGCCCAGAAGCTGGGCAGCGACGGACAGGACTACCAGCACCGCCAGGTTGGTGGCCACGAAGAGAAATATGCGTTTCATGGATGCTCTAGTTGGGGGCCGTTGCAGGGCCAATCAAGGGATGGATAAGGGAAGTCGGGAGCGCCCGGGAAGCGGTGGCTCAGTAACGGTCGCCTTCCTCCTCGTCTTCTTCCCAGTCATCGTCGTCATCCTCGTCCTCGTCGTCGTCCCAGTCATCGTCCTCTTCGTCGTCGAGGTCTTCTTCCTCTTCTTCCTCGTCCTCATCGTCTTCAGCCGCCCAGCCCTCTGGTTCCGCGATGCGTTCGAGATCCATTTCATGCCAGGCATCCAGATCCAGTTCCTCGATATCCCCATCGAGGTACTCGATCTCCACCAGTTCGGCGTCTTCGTCGACGGACAGCACGCGGAAGGTCTCGTCCTCCTCCACGTTCTCGTACCACTGTCCCTTGACCGGTTCGTAATCTCTGCCCACGGTGCTCCCTCATCACTACTAGCTGCAGAATATTAGGTCGCCGCCCGACACGGGGCAACGGCGGCTGGCGACCTGCCGCTGATATAGTGGGTGAAATGCAGTCCAGGACGAAGAGCAGAACACCCACCATATCGAGGCTCGCCGCGGCACGTCGCGTGGTCATCAAGGTGGGTTCGGCTCTGCTGGTCGACCAGGGTTCCGGCAGGCTCAATCGCGCCTGGCTCGAGGCACTGGCGCAGGACCTGCGGCGGATGCGCAAGCGCGGGCAGCAGATCATTCTCGTGTCTTCCGGAGCCATAGCGCTGGGCCGCAGGCAGCTGGGGCTGCCCCCCGGCGCGTTGCCGCTGGAACAGAAGCAGGCGGCCGCCGCGGTGGGACAGATCCGTCTGGCGCATGCCTACAAGGAACTGCTCGAAGACGATGCCACCGCGGTGGCGCAGGTGCTGCTCACCCTGCAGGACAGCGAACAGCGCCGGCGCTACCTGAATGCACGCGCCACGCTGAATGCGCTGCTGGCGCTGGGCGCCATTCCGGTGATCAACGAGAACGACACGGTGGCCACGGCCGAGATCCGCTATGGCGACAACGACCGCCTGGCCGCGCGCGTCGCGCAGATGGCCAGCGCCGACTGCCTGGTGTTGTTGTCTGATGTCGACGGATTGTATTCAGCCGATCCGAACCGCAATCCGGAGGCGGAATTTTTCGCCGAGGTAACCGCGATCACGCCGCGCATCGAAGCCATGGCCGGCGGCTCGGCTTCGGATGTGGGCTCCGGCGGCATGGCCACCAAGATCGCCGCGGCACGCATCGCCACCGACGCGGGCTGTGCCATGTGCATTGCCTCGGGACATCCGCTGCACCCGTTGCGCAAGGTGGAGTCCGGCGCGCGCTGCACCTGGTTCATCCCTGGTGCCACGCCCATCGCGGCCCGCAAGCAATGGATTGCGGGCAGCCTGAAGCCGGCGGGCACCGTGCGTGTGGATGCCGGTGCCGCCACGGCGCTGCGCAGCGGTCGCAGCCTGTTGCCGGCCGGGGTCACCGCGGCCGAGGGACAGTTCGAGCGGGGCGATGCCGTGGACGTATTGAGCCCCGAGGGCCGGGTGCTGGCGCGGGGACTGACGGCTTATTCGCGTGCCGATGTGCTGCGCATCATGGGTCGCCGCAGCACTGAAATCGAGCAGCTGGTAGGCTTCCGGGGACGCGACGAGATCATCCATCGCGATGATCTGGTGTTGCGTGGCGGTGGCGAGGAAAACAGCGGAGAGCAGGGCGAATGAGCGCGGGGCAGCTGGCTGAAGTCGGCAAGGACGATCTGGCGTCGGTGATGCATGCGCTGGGGCGCGATGCCGTGGCCACGCGCGCGGCGCTGGCGCTGTCTTCCGGCGAAACCCGCAATCGCGCGCTGCACGCGGCGGCGCAGGCCATTCGCGACCGCGCCGCGGCCATCCTGGCGGCGAACGCGCGCGACATGGATGCGGCGCGGGCGCGGGGGCTGAGCGCGGCCATGCTCGATCGCCTGCAGCTGAACGACAAGCGCGTCGCGTCCATGGCGGCCGGCATCGAACAGATTGCCGCGTTACCCGACCCCATCGGCGCGGTCAGCGCGCAGTGGACGCGCCCCAACGGCCTGATGATCCAGCGTGTGCGCGTGCCGCTGGGCGTCATCGGCATCATCTACGAGAGCCGTCCGAACGTCACGGCCGACGCCGGCGCGCTGTGCGTGAAGTCGGCCAATCCGGTGATCCTGCGCGGCGGCTCGGAGAGTCGGCACTCCAGCGCCGCGATTCACGAAGCGCTGGTGGCGGGATTGAAATCGGCAGGCCTGCCGGCAGCCGCAATTCAACTGGTACCCACGACCGATCGTGCCGCGGTGGGCATGATGCTGGCGGGGCTCGACAATCAGATCAATGTCATCGTGCCGCGCGGCGGCCGCAGTCTGGTCGAGCGCGTGCAGAAAGAGGCGCGCGTGCCGGTGATCGGGCATCTGGAAGGCCTGTGTCACGTGTACGTGGATCGCGACGCCGATCCGGTCATGGCGCGCGACATCGTCATCAATGCCAAGCTGCGGCGCACCGGCATCTGCGGGGCGGCCGAAACGCTGCTGGTGGATCGGCACTGCAGCCCCGATGTGCTGCCGATGTTGCTGGGCGCGCTGGCCGAGCATGGTTGCGAGCTGCGCGGCGATGCGGCGTCGCAGGCGGCCGATGCGCGCGTCAAGCCGGCGACCGAGCAGGATTACCGCACCGAATACCTCGACGCCATCATGTCGGTGCGCCTGGTGGATGGCGTGGCCGGCGCCATCGAGCACATCGCAAACTATGGTTCGGCGCACACCGATTCCATCATCACGGCCAACGCCGGCACGGCCGAGCACTTTCTGCGCGAGGTGGACAGTGCCATCGTGCTGCACAATGCCTCGACGCAGTTCGCGGACGGCGGTGAGTTCGGCATGGGCGCGGAGATCGGCATCTCCACCGATCGCTTTCATGCGCGCGGGCCGGTGGGTGTGGAACAGCTCACCAGCTACAAATACGTGGTGCGCGGCAGCGGCCAGGTGCGACCCGGCTGATCCTGCGCGCCGCGGCCTCTAGCCGTGCGCGTGATGGTGATCGTGGTCCTCTTGCGAGTGATCGTGCGCGTGCGCGGCACAGCGTTCGCAGTTCACCCAGCCGGAATCGCCACTGACGTAGTGTTCCTTCTTCCAGATGGGCACGCGGTGCTTCACTTCGTCGATGATGTAGCGGCAGGCCTTGAAGGCCTCGTCGCGATGCGCGGCGGCCACGCCCACCCACACGGCAATCTCGCGCAGCTGCAGGTCGCCCACCCGGTGCACGCACAGCGCCTGCGTCACGCCGAAGCGCTCGCGGGCCTCGGCGATGATGCGTTCGCCCTCACGCACGCCCAGCGCCTCGAAGGCCTCGTATTCCAGATGCGTGACCTGCTGGCCCTCGTTGTGATCGCGCACCCAGCCTTCGAAGCAGGCGAAGCCACCGCAGTGCGTGTCGATCAGTTCGCCGCGCAGGGCGACGCCGTCGAGGGGTGTCGGGGTAAAGCGAAAGCTGCTCATCCGCCGGCCACCGGTGGAATGAACACCACCTGGTCGCCGGCATTCAGCGGCCGCGACCAGTCGCAGAACTCGGCATTGACCGCCACTTTGAGATGTTCGGGCGCCAGCGTGAAAGCGTGACGTGCCGCCAGCTCGGCGAACAGTTCGCGCGGTGTGGTGGCCGCTGTGGTCACGGCCTCGTCGCGACGGCCGGCCTGCTCGCGCAGCAGCGCGAAATACTGCACGCGCAGCGCGCGGGGCGTGCCGGTTGCCTCGGCGCCAAGACGGGCGCGTGCCGCATCGAGTTCGGTGGGTGTATTCACGTTGTCCAGCGCCTCCGCGTGCGGCTGATCCAGCAACAGCGTATCGGATTGGATCAGGAATTTGCGCGGGCAGTTCCGTCCGCCGGCGAGATAAACCTCGAGTGCGGCGCGCGCCGCGGGCTCATAGACGGCGCACAGCGGTTCGGGAAGGCCACCGTGAGCGCTGCGGTAGGCGGTGGCGATACGGGCGGGATCGCGCCGCGCGATGAGGTTCTGCAAGGTGGCGGCATCCAGAAAGGGCAGGTCGCAGGCCAGCACCAGCCAGGCCGCGTCGGGATGGGCGCGCAGCGCCGAGTGAATGCCGGCAGCCGGACCCACCACGCCATCCGCGTCGTCGATGATCTGCGGAAACTTCGCGCGCAGCGCGTCCACTTGCTGATCCGCGCGCACCGAGACGAAGCAGCGCGACACCAGGGGTGCCAGCAGGCCGAAGGCGCGTTCCAGCTGCGAGCGCTCGCCATATTTCAGCGCGGCCTTGTCCTGCCCCATGCGTGTGCTGCGGCCACCAGCGAGGATCAGGCCGTACAGCGCCGCGGTCATTTGCGTCCGCTCCGTTTCGGAGTCCCGCGGCGGTAGTTGCGTTTGCCGCCGCTCTTCGCCAGCAAGCGCACCGGACCGATCTCGATGTCATGCGACAGCGCCTTGCACATGTCGTAGACGGTCAGTGCCGCGACACTGGCGCCCATCAGGGCTTCCATCTCCACGCCGGTCAGGTGAGTGACCGCCACAGTGCAGACGACGCGCAGGCCGCCGCGACGGCTCTCCACCGCGATCTTCACGCTCGAGATGGGCAGCGGGTGACAGAACGGAATCAGTTCGTGCGTGCGCTTGGCGGCCAGCACGCCGGCGATGATGGCCGTGTCGAACACCGGGCCCTTTTTGGTGCGGTGGCCGGCGCGCGTCAATTCGCGCGCCACATTGGCCGGCAGTTTCACCAGCGCCTCGGCGCTGGCTTCGCGGCGCGTGACCGTCTTGTCACCCACGTCCACCATGGTGGGGCGATTGGCCGCATCCAGGTGCGTCAGGCGGGAGCTGCGTTGGGCCATGACCGGCTCAGCCCCCGATGTAGTTCATCTCGACCTTCGGCCCGCCTTGTGAGCGGGCACGCAGAATCATGCGCTGCTCGCTGTAGCGGTCGTCGCGATGCGACCAGGTGTTGCGGATGATGCGCGACAGATCGTCATCGTCGGCGCCGGCACGCAGTGGTCCCCGCAGGTCGGTGCCCGCCTGCGCGAACAGGCAGGTATAGAACGCGCCATCGGAAGACAGCCGCGCGCGCGAACAGGCGCCGCAGAAGGGCTGCGTCACCGAGGAGATGAAGCCGACCTCCCCCTGGCCGTCGTCGAAGGCGTAGCGGCGCGCTACCTCGCCGGCGTAATCCGCACGCACGGCGTGCAGCGGCCAGCGCTCGTGAATCCGCGCCTGCAGATCGCGCGAGGGCACCACCAGCTGTTCGCGCCAGTCGTTGCGGTTGCCCACATCCATGTATTCGATGAAGCGCACGGTGATGCCCGTGCCGCGGAAGCGCTCTATCAGCGGCAGCACGCTGTCTTCGTTCACACCGCGCTGGATCACGGCATTGATCTTCACCGGGCCCAGGCCCGCGGCCAGCGCGTGGTCGATGCCTTCGAGCACTTCGCCCACCTTGCCGAAACCGCCGTTCATGCGCGCAAACACGTCCTGGTCCAGACTGTCGAGGCTGACGGTGACGCGCGAGAGGCCGCCGGCCTTCAGCTCATAGGCATGCTTGGCCAGCAATACGCCATTGGTGGTCAACGCAATGTCTTCCACGCCGGGAATGGCGTTCAGATCCGAAATCAGATCGGGCAGATTCTGGCGCAGCAGGGGTTCGCCGCCGGTGATGCGCAGCTTGCGCACGCCCATGGGCACGAACAGCCGCGTCAGGCGCAGGATCTCGTCGAAAGAGAGCCGTTCGGCGGTCTTCAGGAAGGCGTAGTGCTCGTGAAAGCGCTCGCGTGGCATGCAATAAGGGCAGCGGAAATTGCAGCGATCCATGACCGAAATGCGCAGGTCGCGCAGCGGTCTGCCCAGCCGGTCCTGCGGGCTGCGATCCAGTGTGGCGATGCTCTCCATACCTACCAGCGATACAGCTTCGTGACGAAGCCCTTGGGGTAAGTATTGGGGCCGGGCGGCAATTCTACAAATCCGCAGGTGCCAGCCAGCGCAGCGAAATCGCCTGAGCCGTTGTTCGCCACCATACGGGCCCAGGGACGGCCCCACTCGTCGATATCCGTTGTCACCGGCAGGAATCCCGCCAGCGCGGGATTGAACGTAACGGCCTCGGCCAGCGCGATGCGCGTGGTGCGCAGTTCGCCCAGGCCCATGGCGCGATCGATGGCGGGAATCACATAGCGCGCCAGGCATACCAGCGTGGAGACCGGATTGCCGGGCAGTGCGAATACCGCGCTGCCCGAGGGGGACATGCCGAACCAGAAAGGTTTGCCCGGCCGCTGCGCCACCTTGTGGAACACCTCGCGCACGCCGCAGGCGGCCAGCGCGGCGGGCACCAGATCGAACTTGCCCATCGACACGCCGCCCGAAAGAATCAGCACGTCGTAGCTCTGCAGGTGCTGTTTCAGCGTGGTCTGCAGGGCTTGCGCATCGTCTGCGAGATGATCGTCGGCGACCCGCGCGAAACCGCGCCGGCGCAGCGCCGCCACCAGTCCGTAGGCATTGGAGCGGCGCAACTGCCAGGCCTGTATCGGCTCGCCGGGTTCGACCAGTTCATTGCCGGTGGAGATCACCATGAATGCCGGCTGCTGGCTGACACGCAGCCGTGCCATGCCGGCGCCCGCCGCGGCCGCGACTTCCGGCGCCTCGAGGCGTTTGCCGGAGGCAAGCAGCAGCGCGCCCTGCTTCAGGTCACTGGCACGCGCGAACACGTTCTGGCCTGGCCGGACTTCCACGCCTGCTTCGATTTCAGCCTCGCCATCGTTGATGCGGATACGCTCCACCGGCACGACGGCGTCGCAGCCGGCAGGCAGCATGGCGCCGGTCATGATCTCGATGCAGTGGCGCGTCGACTCCAGCGTCAGCGGTGCATCGCCCGCGGCCTGCACGGCCTGCACGCGAAAGTGTCGCCGCTCTGGCGATGCGGCAGCCGCGATGGCGATGCCATCCATGCCGACGCGATCGAAGGGCGGCTGGTCGCGCTCGGCGTAGACATTTTCACGAAGCACCGCGCCAGCACACTGGCCCAGGGGCAGTGATTCGATCGGCAGGCAGGGCAGGTGGCGTGCGATCTGCTCTTCGGCCTGCGCCGGCGTCAGCATGACACCGGTCGCATGGCCGCGGAGGAAGCGCGCGCTTTACTTGGCGGGAGCGCTCTTGGCCTTGAAGACACGCAACTGCTCGTTGAAGCGGCTGGCCACACCCTGCAGTTCATCCACCGCGGCGTCGTTCTTGGCCGTGTAGCGCGCTGCCATCTGCTGCTTCTGCTCCTCGGTGAGCGTGGCGCCCTTGGCGACGGAATCGTCGTACTCGGTCTTGATGCAGCCGAGATAGGTGTTCATGTCGGCGTTGTACTGCTCGACCAGCTTTTTGCCGGCGAGCATTTCATCGCGCGAGGCAGTGCTGCCGTCGGGCAGTTTGCCCGGGGCAGTCGGATAAGTGCAGGCCGCCCAGGCGGTGGAAGACAGCAAAGCAGCCAGCAGCAACAGGCACGAAAACTTCTTCATATGACAACCCCATTTTGCCCGGTTAGCCGGGCCCTTGAATTCGCGATACTACATGGCAGCCACCCCGCCATGCCATCATGGGGGCCAGCGGCACGCGCCCGTAGCTCAGTTGGATAGAGTAGCTGGCTTCGAACCAGTTGGTCGGGAGTTCGAATCTCTCCGGGCGCGCCATTCCCCCGCGAAGCAAACTTTCGGCGGGTCATATGGTTACCTCATGTTTTGAGCCATGAGAGTGTGCCACGTTGTGCCCAAAGTCGGGAGTTTTCGGCACAACGCGTGCCGGGCTGTGCCCGAGTGTGCCCGCACGGGCCGGCGACGCCTTGCGAAGGCGGCCCCTCCCCTACGCGGCCTCTCGGTGCTCGTAGTAGGGGCGCTGCCGCTCATCTAGCAGCGCCTGCAATTCCTCAACGCTGCGGCCTTCCGGAGACAGCCACTTGAGCGCGGCATCCCACGATAGATTGATGGGAGTTCTGTCGTGGCCGGCTGCTGCGACTTCGGGGGCGGGCTCGTCGGTAATCGCGGCGATGCCCGGCAGAATGTCTGTGGGATCGGCCGGGTTCACCCACTCCGCATACAGGCAGGCAATGAGCATCGCGCTCCCATCCTGCGGCACGAACTCTAGAACGTGGTTCCTGTTCTGCGCGTCGCGGACGTTCTCATAAAAGCGCGCGGCTGGGAGGATCGCATGGGATACGCCAAAGAGCGGTCGCCATGTGTTGCGCTCAGATAGACCGTCCCGGCGCGCGTTATACAGGTCTAGTTGCGTGTCGATGAATACAGGCTTTCCAGGTGGGCGCAATCGGTAGCGCGCGGGAACCATGAGCAATTCGCCAGCCCTGCGAATGATGGCCGGGACGTAACCCGAAGGATAACCGCAAAACTACAAGGCGACGCTCTTGCGCTGCTCACTGACATGACGCAGCAATCAGCCGCACTCATTAGGGGCCTGCAAGAGCAGCGAGACGAAGCGGCAAAAATTGTTCAAGTCGTCGGCAACATAGGTGTAACAGGAAACTACCAGCGAATCGCGAACGAAGAGCAGAGACTGGCCAATACTTGGCGGCGTATTACGGTCGGCTTGTTCGCTGCGGGCGTTGGCTTGGCGATTGCGACTTTCATCAAACACTTCGGAGAGCCAGTCACCTCAGAAAATCTTTGGTCGATTGCAATTCGATTGTTGTATGCGTTCGTCATAGCCGCACCAGCTTGGTATACGGCAAGCGAGTCGGCTCGGCATAGGACAAATGCAGATCGCGCTCGGCAGGCTGAACTTGAGTTGGCGTCGCTTGGGCCATTCATTGAGTTACTTCCGCAGGAGAAGAAGGACGCGATTCGGGAGCGGATGTAGCTCCCTCGCGTACGCATCGAGCATCGGATAGGTGACCCCATGGGCGGGCCACTGGCCGACTTCGGCTTTGCAGAGGGGCACCGTGTAGCGGAGCTGCAATGCTGCGCGCGAGGTTGACCAGCGGGTGTCCCATAGGTGGTCGAGAAGGGCGCCGAGGTTCAGCACCTCATCGGCCGAGAGTTTCGCAAGTTCGGCGTGTGCTGCCGTCCGGGCGCTACTACGGTCCGTCTCACCCGTTGAGAACCGAAGGCGGTTTCCATCCGGAGTGCGCGCGTTCGCCCACCAGATGCGGCCGCGTAAGCGGAGAGTGAATTGCCCTGTTGGATCGAGAGACTGAGAATCGCCCGACTTGGCACGCGTAGGCCATTTTGTGCCGTCAGGATATTCACGGCACACTGGCGGCACGTTTTGATAAGAGGGCGGAGGAAAATCAGGGAGTTGGCGCAGGTCCGGAGTTCGAATCTCTCCGGGCGCGCCACTGCTGCTGCAGTCAATCATGCCCGTCCGTCCCGCATCCCGAACCACAAAACCACCCGAACCCCTTGAAATCCACCTGTCCGCGCTCGACCTGCATCGTGCGGGTCGAGCGGTGTTGCGGGGGGTGAACTGGCGGCTGGGTTCCGGCGAACGCTGGCTGGTGACGGGCGAAAATGGTGCGGGCAAGACCCAGCTGCTGAAGATCGTCGCGGGTGATGTCTGGCCCGATCCCACGGACCGGCCGGTGCGGCGTTACCACCTGGGTGGCGAGGTTCACGCCGAGCCGGCCGAGGTTCGCGATGCCATCGCCTGGCTGGGGCCTGAACGCCAGGATCGTTACGAGCGCTACGGCTGGAATTTCACAGCGCTGCAGGTGGTGGGCACGGGCCTGCATCGCACCGACATTCCCATGCAGCCACTCGGCATCGCGGAGCAGGCGCATTGTCGCGCGCTGTTGCGACGCGCCGGGATTCTGCGACTGGCATCCCGCGGCTTTCTCACGCTTTCTTATGGAGAGCGGCGGCTGGTGCTGCTGGCGCGTGCCATCGCGTGGCGCGCTTCGCTGCTGCTGCTGGATGAGGTGGCCACGGGACTGGATGTGCTGAACCGGCGGCGGCTGTTCCGTCTGCTGGCCAGCCCGCAACTGCGCGGTGTGGGCTGGGTATGCACGGCGCATCGGCGCGAGGATGCCCCGCCCACTGCGAACCGGCTGCTGTGGCTGCGCGAGGGCAGCGTGCATTACGCCGGGCCCCTGCAAGCCAAGGCGTTGAAGAAAGTGTTCGGTGCCGCGGCTGCCGATCATACGCGTCGCAAAAAACTGCCTCGTACCGGCGCGCGCGTGCAGGGGCGTGTATTGGTGGAGCTGCAGCGGGCGAGCGTCTGGATCGACGGGCATCGCATCCTCGGTGATGTGAACGTGGCCATCCGCAAGGGCGAATGCTGGATCGTTCATGGCGGCAATGGATCGGGCAAGTCCACACTGCTGCGCACGCTGTATGGCGATTTCGGTGTGGCGCAGGGCGGCACGATCCGTCGCGCCGGCATCGCTCCGGGCGTGCCACTGGAAGACTTTCGCGCACGCACCGGGCTGATTGCGCCGCATCTGCAGACCGGCTATCCGCGCCACCATACGGTGCTCGATACCGTTGTCTCCGGGCTGCATTCCAGCATTGGACTGAATTTTCCCGCCACGCCGGCCGAACTGCGTCGCGCCCGAGCGAGTCTGCGTCAGTTCGATCTGCTGCCCCTGGCTGACCGCACGCTGGCCGGGATTTCGTACGGACAGATGCGTCGCGTGCTGTTCGCCCGCGCCGCGGTGTTGCGGCCGCGATTGCTGTTGATGGATGAGCCCTTTACCGGGCTCGCGCCTGCCATTCGGGCCGATCTGCTGGCACGTCTCGAGGCATGGATCCGGCGTGGCGTCACCGTGGTTCTGGCCACGCACTATCACAGCGAATGGCCGAAGCAGGCCTCGCACGAATTGCTGCTCACGCGCGGCCGCGTGCGCCATGCGGGTACCATACGCAAATGAAGCGCATCGGCATCGTATTGGCCCTGCTCATCGTGCTGATAGTGGCGTGGCGTGGCGCGGGCGATGCGGGTTTCTGGCGCCGCTATGCGCTGGCGGCCACCAATGCGGCACCGGATCGTGTCGCCGCGGCGATCACACCGCGTATCCGTCTGGCGGGAGATCCTCAGGCATTGCCGCGAGGCACGGCAGAGAGCGAATCCATCGCGCCGGAGGCGCTGAGCCAGGCCGCCGATCGCATGCACGCCCTCAAGGCGCGCGCGTTGATCGTGCATCGTCATGGCCATCGGGTGCTCGATGTATTCAGTACCGGCACCAGCGGCGCCACGCCCGTCACCGGCGGTGAACTCACGCCGGTCATTTTCGCGCTGGCACTGAGTCCGCTGGTGGATACGCGCCGCATCGGTATCGACGCGGCCGTGCAGGCCGTGCGACAGGAGTCGGCGCTGTATACCGCCACGGGCTGGCGCAATCCGTGGTCGGCGGCGGCGCGGACACGATTCAATCTGCACGCCGCGCCGCAAGTGCTGCGCGGCGATGAATCCGCGGTGCAGACGCTTTCCGAGCGCGTGTGGCTGCCGCTGCATGCGCAGGATGCATCACTGTGGGGTCGCGACGACCAGGCGCTGCGCGTGGACTGCTGCATCGTTGCGCAG
>Ga0164241_10004373_pt1 | contig 13726 bp, 9 predicted proteins | sample OricomyardsoilBY_FD_108780 | JGI IMG/M metagenome (GOLD analysis project Ga0164241, IMG submission 108780) | Backyard soil microbial communities from Emeryville, California, USA - Original compost - Back yard soil (BY) | ecosystem: Environmental > Terrestrial > Soil > Unclassified | place: USA...
CGAGCTCTTGGTGGTGCGGTCGTAGTCCGTCTGCACGTCGACGTCCATGGTGCCGCGGTCGTACACCAGGTTGTTCACGAACACCAGCTCGCGCGAGCGCGCCAGCGGATTGCGTTCCACCACGTGCGCCAGCAGGTTGCCGTACATGGTCACGCGGCCGCCGCTCTTGCTCGAGCCGAGCAACACGCCGAAGCCGTGTTTCTCGCGCGTCTTGCCGTCATCGCTCATGTGCAGCGATTCGTTGAGCGGCTCCGAGAAGATGTTATTCGAGAACGTGATGTTGTCGTGCCAGCCCCAGATGCTGGCGGTTTCGTCGATGGCCCAGCTGAAGGTGCAGTGGTCGATGACGACGTTCTTGACCTGGCGGTTGTCCGCGCCCTCGATCTTGAGCGAATCGCGGTTGTCGGGATCAGGGCCGTTGGTGTCGTCGCCGGCGCGCACGCGGATGTGCTGGATGAGGATGTCGTTCGCCTGGATGCGCAGGGCGGCGCCACGGATGGTGATGCCCGGTGACGGCGCGGTCTGGCCGGCGATGGTCAGGTTGCCGTAGCGGACCATCATGTCCTGGGTGATACGGATCGTGCCCGAGACGTCGAAAATGCAGACGCGCGGGCCCGAAGTGTCCGAGACGCAAGCCTTCAGCGAACCCGCACCGCTGGCATTGAGGTTGGTGACCCGCATCACCTTGCCGCCGCGCCCGGCGACGGTCTCCATGCCGTATCCGGCGGCGCCCGGTATGACTGGCCTCGCCTCCACGGTGGTCGCTCCCAGCGTGAGCACGGCGGTCGCCAGCAGCAGCCTGGGGAACAAATATTTCATTTGACGGCGGGTGGGCGCATCGATGCGGTTCACTCTAACAAGGCTCATTCCTTAAACCCCTCGGAGAAAGTGGAAAACGTCTGTCGGAAAAATCATCAGATCGACTTCATGGCGGCGGTCGTCGGGGGACCCTCCAGACCGTTGACATTCACGGCGATCACCGCGAAATACCAGATGCCCTCTTCCAGCGCCGCAAACTCGTACGAGGTCTGCGACGGATCGTTGATGAAAACACTGTGGTCGAGATCGTCGGCATTGCGGCCGTAGACGATGCGGTATCCGCCCAGGTCGTCGAGCGGCTCGCCGTTGACCTTGGCCGGCGGCAGTTCCCACTGCAGCGTGGCCACGCCGGTGGTCGGGTTCAGCACCGTGATCGAGAACGGTTGCGCGGCCGTGTGGTGCGAGGCATCGGCCACGGTGATGGTGATGTCTTCGTATTCACCGAGATCATTGGCCGTGGGAGTGCCGGAGATTCGGCCGCTCTTCTCATCGATGCTGGCCCAGGGCGGCAGGTTGTCGGCGCTGAAACTCAGATTGTCGCCGTCCGGATCATTGGACGTGGGCTGGTATTCGTAACTGTGCCCGACGCGCGCGTAAGCCGTCGCATCACCCGAGATGGTGGGGGCAGCATTGGCCACGGCCGGTACGGCCGGCACGGGGGTCGCGGGGGGCGCACTTTGTGAATCCGGCGCGGGCGTTTGGGCCACGTCGCCGGCGCCTCCACTGCCGCCGCCACCACAGGCACAAAAGGCCAGCACGACCACTGGCAGGAATGCTCTTACTGAATCGCTCGGGCGGAAATGCATGCGTCGGAATCCTCCTGCCCCTGTAAGCCTTCGGGCAGGTGCGATTTAGGAGTCCGCGTGCAATCGATTCAACGCAGCAGAAAAAAAGTGCCGGGGTCATTCACGTCGCCGAAACACGACAACAGAATTAATTCAAATACTTAGTGTCCCGGCAGGGAATCCCCCACTGTAAAAAATGTGAGATGAATTCGGCCGGCTCGGGGACCCGGGGTGTCCTACCGAGCCTCGGACACACACTTATATATGGCGTTCCTGGTTGCCGGACGCCGCCACCGCAGCAGATTTCGCTACCAGCAGGCGCCCTCATAGCGGCAGCGAAGCAGGTCCCGGTTCGGCAGGTTGACCAGGTCGATGACGTACTGGTCCTGGCGCACGCGCGCCTGCAGGGCCGCGTCCAGCGCCGGCTGTTGCAGTCCGACCAGCACCACCTCCGAAGGATCGATCATCTCGTGGATGTGCTCGCAGAGCAGCGATCCGAGGTGCGGGATATGCGCATCGATGTAGCTGCGGTTGGCGCCCAGCAGGCGCGACAAGTGCACTTCCGGATCGAAGATGCGCAGTTCGCAGCCTTCGCCGATCAGGCGTTTCGCCACCATGACCAGCGGGCTCTCGCGCAGGTCGTCGGTGCCGGTCTTGAACGACAGTCCCAGCATTCCGACGCGCGGACGGCCCAGCTTGAGGATCTTGTCGACCGCGTGATCGATGTGCGCCCGGTTGCTGACCAGCAGGCTGGCCAGCATCGGGATCTCGAGATCGTTCTGCCTGGCGATGTGGCTGAGCGCGCGCAGGTCCTTCGGCAGGCAGGAGCCGCCGAAGGCGAACCCGGGCTTCAGGTAGGCCGGGGAGATGTTCAGCCGCGTATCGGCACAGACCAGCCGCATCACCTCGTGCGAGTCGATGCCCAGCGACTGCGAGATGCGCCCGATCTCGTTGGCAAAGGTGATCTTGAGTGCATGGAATGCGTTGCAGCTCATCTTGAGCGTTTCGGCCACGCGGATGCTGGTGACCAGGAAACGCGCCTCGAGGTGCTGGAATATCTCGCGCACCGCGTTGACCGCCGCCTCGCAGTTGCCACCGACGATGGTGTAAGGCGGATGGTCGTAGTCGCGGATCGACGAACCCTCGCGCAGGAACTCCGGCTGGAAAGCCAGGCCGAAATCCACGCCCGACTTCTTGCCGCTCTCGCGTTCCAGGATGGGCCCGATCTTCTCCTCGAGGGTGCCGGGTTGCACCGTCGAGCGCACCACGATGGTGTGGAACTCGCGCTTGTCCTTGAGCGCCGCGCCGATCTGCTCGGCCAGGCGCAGGATGGCGCCGAGATCCTGGCTGCCATTCGCGGCCGATGGCGTGCCGACGCAGATGAACGACACCTCGGTCTCGTTCACGGCCTGCGCGGCATCGTGGGTCACCTGCACGCGACCCGAATCCACCACGTCGCGCATCAACTCCTGGATGCCCTCCTCGAGGATGGGCGACTTGCGCGAGCGGATCAGGTCGAGCTTGACGGGATCGATGTCACAGCCGATCACCCGGTGGCCGTCGCGCGCCAGGCAGGCCAGCGACACGGCGCCCACGTAGCCCAGGCCGAAGATGCTGATGCGCTTGATGGCAGCAGGCTGCCGATGAGACTGCTTAGTCAGGGGTCTGGCTCCATTTTCGTCCCCGAAAATGGTGCCTGACCCCATTTCCCCTGACCCCATTTCCCCGCTGGGAGCAAGCGCAGAGAGCTCCGGCGCACCCACCGGAGTTCCGGAACCCCGGTTAGTAGTAAGCACTTTCGTTGCGTTCCTTCGAGCGGTTGAGCACCACGCCGAGCAGGTTCATCTCCGCGAGCACTTCCTTGGCCCCGCGCAGCATGGCGCGGCCGCTCTTGCCTTCCGACGCCACCAGCAGCAGCGAATCGAACTGCGGCGCGAAGGCCAGCACGTCGTCCGACGCCAGCAACGGCGGCATGTCGAAGATCACGATGCGGCGCGGCACTTCGCGCTCCAGCGCATTGATGAATTCCGACATGCGCGGCGAGTTCAGGAACTCGGAGGAATGCTGGAAGGCACGCGCGTTCGGAATCACGCCGAGACGCTCCGAATGCAGCTTGTAGACCACCTCGTCGAGCTCGGCCTTGCCGAGCAGGTAGTCGGACAGCCCCTTCTCGAAGCTCATGCCCAGGTAGTTCGCGATCTGCGGACGCTGCAGGTCGAGGTCCACCAGGAACACGAAGGTGTTCACGTCCTGCGACAGCGCCAGTGCCAGGTTGATGGCGGTCAGCGTCTTGCCCTCGCCCACCGACATGCCGGAGACCGCGATCGAGCTCCACTTGTGCATGTCCAGGCGGCGCAGCACGCGCGTGCGCAGGATCTTGAAGGCGCGCAGCGCGGCGGTATCGGACACCGCCGGCAACACGCACTGCCGCTCCATCGCGCGCACGTCGACGCTGGCATTCTGGAAACGCCGTGCCTGCTGCAGATCCGCCGGGGCGGCGCTGACGCGGCGCACGCGCTGCTTCAGGTAGGAGGTCTCGATGGCATTGGGGCGCTCCGCGCCGCGCGGCTCGCCGGCTCTTTCGGTGCCAGGCCGCTCGGCAAAGTTGCGGCGGATCGCGTCTTCCATGGTCGTGCTCATTGATGCCTCGCTGTTTAAATGAAATTGCGAATGACGGTAAAGGCCACCCATACGCCGATGACGGCGGTGGCGGTGGCGGCGGCGAATCGCCAGGCGCCCTTGCGCCGCGAGCGCGAGTTGCGGATGGTCGGAATCGCCACCAGCGGCGACACCCCGAGGAGCTCGCGCACGTCGCGCGCTCCGCGAACCTTGGGATCGAGCGCCTCGGCGGCCACGGTGGCGGTGAGGCCCAGGATCACGGAGGCCACCAGCCCGATCAGCAGGATGGCCAGGCGCTGCGGCTTGCCCGGCACGGACGGCAACATCGGCGCCTGGATCAGGCGGAACTCGTCGGCGCGGCCGCCCATGATCGCCGCCTGGCTGACCTCGGCATCCATCTGCCGGTTCATCAGCTGCTCGTACTTCTCACGCGCGACGGTCAGATCACGCGTGGCGATGGCGTATTCACGTTCGACCTGCGGGGTCTCGGTGACGTTTTTCTCGAGGCCCGACAATTTGCCGCGCAGCACCGCGTTCTGCGCCTCGATGCTCGCCAGCTGGCTGTCGATGGCGTTGAGCTGCGTGCGCAGCTGCATGCCAACAGGCGTGCCGTCAGCCATCTCGACATCGCCGCGCTCGCCGGACTTGATGCGCGCCTCGAGCGTCGCGATGTCGCGCTGCAGTTTCTTGACGTCCGGATACTCCTCGCCGTAACGCTGGCGCGCCTCGGCCAGTGTCGAGCGCTTGGCATTGAGCTGCGAACGCAGCGAGGTTCCGGCGCTGGCACTGGTACCGTACTTCAGGCTGTCGATCTGGCGGCGCAGCGCGATCATGTCGGGATGGCTCTCGTCGTAGGTCGAACGCATGCGGCTGTACTGGTCCTCGAGCTGCCGCACGCTGGCCGCGTCGGGTCCGGCCGCGCGTTGCTGATCGAGTTGTGCCGCGAGGAACACCCTCTCCTGCCGCAGCGAACGCGCCTGCATGTCGTTCTGCTGCATCTGCGCTTCGGTGCGATCCATCATCTGCATGTTGACCTGCGTCAACTCGGGCAGCTGGCCGTAGTTGGCCTTCTTGAAGTCGGCCAGCTTGGCTTCCATCTGCGCCACGTCCTTGCGGATGCGCTCGGCTTCCTTGGAATAGAACTCCGCGGCATTGGTGGCGCGGCCCTGGCGCTGGCGGCGGTGTTCGGCGAGGAATGCGTTCACCAGCCAGCTCGCGCCCTGCTGCGCCTTCGCCGGCACGCGGTTGTCGTAGGAGACGGTGAACGCGTCCACGACTTCACGCTCGCGGCCGGTGCGCGGATCGAGGATCGGCGTGGTGACGATCTTCACGTTGATGTCGCGGCGCAGGCGCTTGAGCATCGCCGAGTCGTCGCCTTCCATTTCCGGGTACAACCGGTGCAGCTCATTGAGCTTGCGCAGGTTGCCGTCGGTAAGGACTATCCCGGAGAGATTCTGCACGTACTGGTCGGCGTAGTCGGATTCGCCGTTGCCGCCACCCTGCACGGACAGCGCCTGCGAGGCCGACGGCTCGTCGATCTCCACCAGGCCCGACGAGGTGTAGATGTCGGGCAGCGTGAGCGACAGCAGGATCGCCAGGATGGCGATCGGGATCGCGATGCCGAACAACAGCGTCTTGCGACGCGCGATCGCGTGGATGTAGTCGGAAAATTCGGGTGATGCCTGCGAGTCCATTGAGCGTTCCTTCAGCGTCGGCGTTGCAAGGGTTGATAGAGGAATGAAAGCGTCGCGCCATTCGAAGTGGCGTCGTCGGACAGCTGGTCGTCGAACTTCTGCCAGGTGTAGTCGTAGGCGAAGCGCAGCGAGAACTCCTCCTGCCAGCGCCACTGCAGCCCGACGTCTCCGGTGAGATAGCTGCGCGCGCGGAATTCGGAATCCGGATCGACGTCGTCGTCGTGCGTGCCGCGTACGCCCGCAAGGAAGGCGAGCCGCGGGCTCATGTCGAAGGTCCAGCGCAGCCGCAGCTGGTCGCGCGCGACCACGATGCCGGACGAAGACGGACCCACGCCGCGCGACAGGTCGAGGAATACCGTGTTGCGGCCGCGCAGCACGCTGGCGCCACCGCCGGCGATCCACGCGGTTTCCTTGTCGCCGTTCGGCAGGTCGACGTTCTGCGCGCCGAGGCGCAGGTACTTGCGCGAACCGGTGACGGTGCGCGTATCCCATTGCAGCTCGGCGCCGTAGGAATCCGAATCGCCCTGCGTCTCGATGTCGTAGCGGAATCCGCGCACCCGCGCGGTCAGCGACGCGGTCGGCGAGAGCCGTGTCACCAGGCCCGTGTAGACGCCGTAGTTCTGGTAGTCGACCTGCGCGCCGGGAATTTCCGTGTCGTAACTCACGTCGGCGAAGTTGCCGCCAAACTCCAGCGAGCGGCGCGCCGACATTTCATACTCGAAGGACGGATCCACCGAACCGCGCGTGCGCCGGTTCTTGACCAGCACGATGCCGGAATCGCCGATGTCACCCTGGCCTAGGTCGGCGCCGGTGGGAACCTCGGCGTCGGGCTGCTCGCTGTTGACCACGTCCTGCTGCGAGAACTCGCCCAGCACTTCGCTGGTGAGGCGCTGCCCCTTGTGTTGCCAGTCGAGGTTGGCGAAGTAGTCGACGGTGTCGAGATCCTGCTGGTCGGGGAAATACGTGGCGCGTACCCGCGGCGTGAAGCTGAATTCCCCGGCCGGCTGGCGCGCGCGCATTTCCAGCGACGCGTCGAGCAACGGCCCCTGCACTTCGATTTCCGAGCCCGGCGAGGTGAGCCGGTAGTTGTCGTCGAACAGGTAGCCGGCCTCGACCCTGGGGTTCAGCTCCCAGTCGGCCGACAGTGCGACCACCGGCAGCATGGCACCCAGCAATGTGATCGTTCGTCTCATGGGGAGACTCCTCATTAGGGCACGACCACCACGTCGCCGGCCTGCAGGTCGATGTTCTGGTCCATCTTTCGACCCTTGACCACGTCGTTGTAGTGGAATGGCAAGGACTGCTTGCCGGTCGGAGTACGGCGCAGCACCACGATGTCTCCCACCTGCGCGAACGGCGTCATGCCACCGGCCATCGACAGGGCCTGCATCACGTCGACGCTTGGATTCATGATGAATTCACCCGGCTTGTTCACCTGGCCGATCACGTACACCTTGTTGCCCTTGATCTCCTGCACGGAGACGGTGACCACCGGATCGGAGATGAACTTGGTCAGGCGCTGCGAAATCGTCTTGTTGAGATCGGCCACGGTCTTGCCCTTGGCATCGACCTCGCCGACCAGCGGAAAGGAGAACGAACCGTCGGGACGCACCAGCGTCTCCTTCTGCAGGTCCGGCTCCTTCCACACGCTGATCGACAGCGTGTCGCCGGGCTTGACGGTGTAGTTTGGATCCTGCGCCATGACGTTCGTGGCATAGGCAAGTGCCATGATGACGCACACCGCCATCAGTAACTTCTTCATCGTTGTTCTCCATTTAGATGTTCGTATGCGGCCAGCAGTCGCGGCGCCTCGTGTTGCCACGAGAGCTCGTGTTCGATGCGGTCGCGCCCCACGGTGCTCATGTGGTTGCGCTGTGATTCATCGCCGAGCAGTGCCACCAGCTTGTGTGCGAGATCGGCCACGTCGTTGGGACGCGCATACCAGGACGCCTCGCCGGCCGACACGCGGCCCTCGGTGAGATCGAACTGGACCAGGGGCTTGCCCAGCGCCATGTACTCCATGACCTTGTTCATCGTGGAACGGTCGTTCATGTCGTTGGCACGATCCGGATTCACGCAGATGTCCGCGGTGTTGAGCATCTCGAGCAGCTCGGCGTCGGGCACGCGGCCGGTGAAGGTCACGTATTCGGCGACGCCGAGATCCCGGGCGAGCTGGCGCATGGCATTGAGCTCGGTGCCGCCGCCCACCAGGCCGAACTGGATGTCGGTGCGGCCGAGCTGCTTCACGATCAGTTGCACGGACTGCAGCAGCAGGTCGATGCCTTCCTGCTTGCCCATGACACCGACATAACCGACCAGGTACCGGCGGCCCTGCTTCAGCGCCGGATTGGGCGGCAACTGTTTCATGCGCGTCAGGTCCGGCCCGGAGCGGACCACGAAAATGTCGCGCTCTTTCACGCCGCCGCGCGTCAGCGCGATCTTGCGGTAGGACTCGTTGGTGGAGATCACCATGTCGGCGGTGCGGAACGTGAGCCGCTCGAACGCCGTCAGCAGTTGGTAGCCGAAGCCGCGCTTGCCGAACTTGGCCTCGTACAGCTCGGGATTGATGTCGTGGTGATCGAACACGAACTTCTTGCCGAACAACTTGTAGAAGCCGCCGATCAGGAAGATCGTGTCCGGCGGATTGCAGGCATGGATGACGTCGAAGCCGCGGCCGAACAACACCTTCAGCGACAGCCAGAATTCGCACAACAACGCAACGCTGTATTCGAGCAGGTAGCCGAGGGCGCCGTCGGCCTCGCGCGGCAGCGCGTGCCGATGGATGTCGATGCCGTCGATGCGCTCGAAGCCCTTCTCGTACCCCTTGGCCTTGGGCGAGATGATCGACACCGAATAGCCCGCCGCCGTCAACGTTCGCGCTTCCTGCATGACGCGCCGGTCGAACGGGCACGGCAGGTTCTCGACGATGATCAGCACGCGCCGGCCCGTCATGACACGTTCTGCCGGCAGCGCGCGTATGGCCGCGACGTCGGCTGCGGTCATTGCCTGTGACGGACGAGTCGTGCCGCGTTGCATGGCGGCGCCGTTGGCGGATTCGGACACTAAGGCCTCCCGGTTGGGTGGATCGAAATAGTTAGAGAGTCACTTGAGCGTCATGACCAGGCGCCGCATGTTGCGGTCGCGCGGTACCGGCTCGACGACGAAGCCCATCGACAGGGCCAGCATCTGCATGGGCCGGTTGGACCAGAACATCTCCGCGAACAGACGCGGAATGCCGGCGCGGCGCGCATGGCGCACCAGGGTCGCCAGCAAGGTGCGGCCCACCTGTTCGTCACGGTAACCGCCGGCCACCGCTACGCGGAAGTCAGCGCCCTCCTTGCCCTGGGGTGCATAAGCCGCCACGGCGACGATGCGATCGCCGCCGCTGGTGTTCTCCAACGCTGCGAAGCCGACGGCGCCGTCCCGACCGCTCGAGATCACGCGATCGAACAGCAGCCCGTTCATTTCCTGGACGACCGGAAGCTCACGCTCGGTCGCGGCGCGCGTCAGGCCCAACGCGAACTCGGCCAGCAACCGCCGGTCGCCGGGCGAGATTTGCCGCACGCTGTAGGCGCGGCGCGACTTGGGCGTGTAGTACCAGCGCCGCGCGAGCCACGTGCCCTGCATGCCATGCGGGTAGCGGTTGATGAATGGAGCATCTGCAGTCCTCTGCATGGCCGTAAGCGTCGCTGACCGCGCGCGCTCGTGCCGTCGGACGCCGCGCGATGGCGTGCTGGAAAAAACCTGCACCCGACGCCCGGGATACAGCCACGCGCGGCGTTCTCCGACAGATGTGTCCGTCATGCGACACCGCAGCACACGCCACTTTCGAATGATGCTTTTGCGTGCGGGGCCCCGCTTTCGCAGAATGGCGCCTGCTGTAGGAGTGAACCGACAGCGCCATTGAGAGCGCACTTGCAATACTCAGCGTCGCGCATGAAGTCCCAAATTCTCTTCCAGGCCGCCATGCGCGCTTCGCGCCTGTTGTCGTGCGCGGCACTGGCGGCGAGCGTGGCGGTGCTCGTCGCTACGCTGGCGAACGCTGAATCGCAGTCAACGCTCGCCGACCTCATGTCGCCGCAGGCGGCGCTGTGTGGCACTTTGCTGGCACTGGCCGCGTTCTGCGTCAGCCTCCCGCCCCGCGGGTGCCACGCTGCTGGCCAGGCACTCGCATTGATCGCCTGCGTGATCGCGTTCGGACCCTGGCTCGGCGATTCGTTCGGCGGCTGGTGGTCCGGCGAACTGTCGGCGTTGTCGCCATCCGCACAAGCCTTGCTCCAGCGCCTGCTCCCGGCCGGGGGCGACATGGCCGGCGCCACGGGCATCATGGTGGCCGCCACCGCCGTGGCGGTGATCTTCGTCCCGTTGCGCACGCGCCTGTCCACCCAGTTGTTCGCCGCGGCAGCCGCGGTGGGACTGCTGGTGATGGCTACCTCGCTGATCGGTCAGCTCCTCGGCAGCTCGACATTGGCCAGTCTCGGGCTGGACCGCGCGCCAACGCCGCTCGCCAGCGTGATCACCGGCCTGTTGTTGCTCGGCACGTTGGCGCAACGCGGCGATGCCGGCTGGCTGTCCGCGCTCATGAGCAGTTCGGCCGCCGGCAGCTCGGCGCGCGGCATCATCGCCTGGACGGTGCTGGCACCACTGGCGCTTGCGTTGCTCGCCATCGCCGGCGTGCGCCAGGGACTCTACGACCTGCACTTCGCGTTCGCGCTCCTGGCCGCGGCCACCTGTTGCGGCCTCACGGCCGTGGTGCTGTGGAACGCGGCGCGCGTCGAGCGCGCGCAGCAACGCGCCGAGAGCGCGCGGGATGCCATGCAGCTCGCGGCCAACCGGCTGCGGCTCGCGAAATCCGCCACCGGCATCCAGATGTGGGAGTGGCTGCCGGCCACGCGCGAATGGATTTCGATCGATGGCGCCGAGCGGCTCGATCCCTCCATCAACGAATATCTCGAGGCGGGGCTGGCGCGCACCTTGCGCGACGGCAAGTCCGAGTTCGAATTCCCGTTGCGCCGCGCCGGCGTCGACGACGATGAAGAAGAACACTGGATGCTCGCCACCTGCTGGCGCGAGCAGCGCGACCGCGGGTCGCTGGTCGAGTCCGTCATCGTCGGCATCACCGTCGACATCACCGAGCGCAAGCTCGCGGCGCTGGCGCTCGAATTGAGCGAGACCCGGCTGCAGATCGCGGCCTGCGCGCTGCCTGGCTTCGTCTACGACTGGAATTGCGCCAGCGGCAAGATGGTGCGCACTTCGGGGCTCGAGGAGATGCTCGGCTTTCAAGGCGCGGAGATTTCTCCGGTCAGCCGCTGGTGGGAAGAGCTGATCCATCCCGAGGATCGCGCGCAGGCGCGCCCCGCGCGGGTATCACGCGCCGCCGCCGCCGACAGCGAGGTCGAGAGCATCTCCTGTGAATACCGCGTGCGGCACAAGAATGGCAACTACGTGTGGATCTGGGATCACTGCATGCTGGTGCGCGATCGCAGCGGCGTGGTCACGCGCGTGGTCGGCACGGTGCTCGACATCACCGAGCGCAAGGAAGCCGCCGCGCGGCTCGCGGCCAGCGAGCACCGTTTCAAGGCGGCGCTGCTCGCGACCACCGGAATCTTCTGGACGTTCGCACCCGACGGACGTGCGCGCGGCGAGCAGACCAGCTGGAGCGCGTTCACCGGCCAGAGTACGGATGACCTGCAGGAGATGGGCTGGCTCGAGGCCATCCATCCGGAGGACGCCGCCCTGACGCTGGAGGCCTGGCGGCGCGCACTCGCGGCCAACGACGAATTGATCACCGTGCATCGCGTGCGCCGGCGCGACGGCGAGTTCCGCACGTTCTCGGTCCACGCCGTGCCGGTCACCGACGAGCGCGGCGAAGTGGCGGAATGGGTGGGATCACACACCGACATCACCGAGCAACGCGCCGCCGAGGAACGCGTGCGTGACAGCGTGCGCCGCCTCGAACTCGCCATGGATGCCGCCAGTATCGGCATGTGGGACTGGGACCTCGACACCGACCGCATGGCCTGGACGCGCCAGGCCTATCTCATCACCGGGGTCGCGGAGGTGGATTTCGGTGGCCGCGCGGAAGAGTTTTTCGGCCGGCTGTTGCCGGCGGATCTCGATCACGCCGCCAACTTCCGCCGTGAGGCCGCGCATCCCGGCAGCATGCAGGAGACCGAGCTGCAGATCCGCCGGCCCGATGGCTCGCTGCGCTGGATCCAGAACCGCGCCACGTTGATTGCCGATGCCGCCGGTCGCCCCAACCGCATCGTCGGCACGTTGCGCGACATCACGCGCCGCCGCGAACTCGAGGCGGAACGCGAGGCACTGCTGAACGCCGAGCGCGCCGCGCGTGGTGACCTGGTGGCCGCCAGCCAGGCCAAGGACGAGTTCCTGGCCACCATCTCGCACGAGTTGCGCACGCCGCTCAATGCAATCCTCGGATGGACCACGTTGCTGCAGCGGCCGCGCGTCGATGCCAGCACCATGGGCGACGGACTCAAGGTCATCGAACGCAATGCCCGCGCGCAGACACAGTTGTTAGGCGACCTGCTGGATGCCAACCAGCTGATGTCCGGCAAGCTGTCACTGACCTTCGAACCCATGGACCTCAACGAGGCGGTGCGCGCCACGCTGGATTCCATGCGCGTGAGCATCGCGGCCCGCAAGGTGCGCATCGAGGCCCAGGTCGGCCAGGCGCCGCTGGCGGTCATGGGCGACTCGGTGCGGCTGCAGCAGGTCATCAGCAACCTGCTGTCCAACGCCATCAAGTTCACGCCTCAGGACGGCGTGATTTCGGTCGCGACCGGCATCGACGCTGACCTGGCCTGGTGCGAAGTGCGCGACAACGGCGAGGGAATCGCCGCGGAATTCCTGCCGCACATCTTCGAGAAATTCCGCCAGGCGGACAGCGGCAACGCGCGCCGCTTCGCCGGCCTCGGGCTCGGCCTCGCGATCACCAAGCAGCTGGTGGAGTCGCATGGCGGATCGATTTCCGTGCACAGCGAGGGCCGCGGCAAGGGCGCGCGCTTCCGCGTGCGCTTGCCGCGGCTCAGCGTCCAGAACAAGGCGGAACCGGTGGCGAGCGAGCCGGCGCAGCCATCACGCAACGACAAGCCGCTGGCGGGCCTGCGCATCCTCGCGGTGGACGACGAGGCCGACTCGCGCGACTACCTGCAACGCCTGCTGGCCGAGCAAGGTGCCGACATCGTCAGCGTGGCATCGGCCGCCGAAGCGCTGCAGGAGCTGGCAGCCGGGTCGGGCCGCTTCAACCTGCTGGTCAGCGACATCGGCATGCCGGAGTCGACCGGCTACGACCTGATCGAGATCGTGCGCAAGCGACTCAAGGTGGATGCACGCCATCTGCCGGCCGTGGCGCTCACCGCGTTCTCGCGGCGCGAAGATTCAGAACAGGCGCTCGACAAGGGGTTTCAGAAACACCTGGCGAAACCCGTGCAGGTGGGGCGTCTGATCGGTGCGATCCGCCAGCTCACGGGAAGACAGCAGACTCGCCCGTCCCGCACCCGCCATTAAATGGGGACATTCCTCGATTCCTAGCAAATGGGGTCAGAGTGGGATGGCGGACGCGCCTTCCGAGGGTTGACCCGCTCTGCTCCCTCAAAGTCGCGCGCGCGTCAGGAAATGAAATGGGGACATTTCATTTCCTGGCGATGGCTCGTCGGAAGCCTACGGGCCTTAACGTCAGTGGAAATGGCTGCGCTGCAAGTCAACGCGGCGGCCCGTAATGGCTTCCTCCTCGCCGCGCTCCATTCGGTCGCAGAGCGGGTCAACCCTCGGAAGGCACGACCACCC
>Ga0164241_10004374_pt1 | contig 13723 bp, 15 predicted proteins | sample OricomyardsoilBY_FD_108780 | JGI IMG/M metagenome (GOLD analysis project Ga0164241, IMG submission 108780) | Backyard soil microbial communities from Emeryville, California, USA - Original compost - Back yard soil (BY) | ecosystem: Environmental > Terrestrial > Soil > Unclassified | place: USA...
ATATAGAAATGTTTACGTTGATAACTGTTTTACAGAAACGGCAAAACACTTAGGTAAATATAAGTTAATCTCAAACCATAAAATTTATATCCACAATCATTTTGTTTGGGGTACTGCACCTTTAGATGACTTGTATAAAAGAAACGAAGAACCAATAGGCTACGCAAAGGATAAAGAAACATATTTCAGGCATCTTTCAAATAATTTTGGAGTATGATAAAATTGTCAATATTAATTCCATATACTCCTGATAGAGAAAAAGTTCTTTATGAACTACTATCAGAATTACACAATCAGATAGACACCCTTAATCTCCAAGAGGAGGTTAAAATATTAACTGAATTGGATAATTATGAAATGAGTATCGGAGCAAAAAGACAAAAACTTTTAGAACGCGCCAGAAGTGAATATATAAGTTACGTGGACAGCGATGACTTCGTAAGCCATGAGTATCTTAACTCTATCATGCAAGCTATAAAAAGCAACCCTGATGTAATTAATTTTAAAGGATGGATGACCACTTCGGGCATAAACAGGGAAAACTTTAGAATTAGCAAAGACTTGCCTTACATTACAATACAGGATGCTTTTGGCAGAAATGAATATTTGCGTTTCTCGAATCATTTAAGTGTTATAAAAAGAGAGATTGCATTAAAAATCGGATATAAGGATTTGCGATTTGCAGAAGATTTTGATTATGCTAAAAGATTAAATGAAAGTAAGTTAATAAATACAGAATATCTTATTGATGCCTTTCTTTATCACTATAAATATATTCGTGTAAAATGAAAAAATGTATTGTATCTTTTGCAAATAAGGAGAACCGATATGTACAAAATCTTGCAAGGTTGTCAGATAGTTTAAGAAATAATTTCGATGGAGATTTTATTGCTTTTATAGGGGAAAAATCTTGCGGTGCGGAATCTCATTTTGATAATCCTTACAACTTTAAGATACATTGTATTCAGAGAGCTATTGATGCAGGATATGAGCAGATTTTGTGGTTAGATTCTTCATGTTTTGCAATAAAAAATGTACAGCCAATATTTGATGAAATAACAAACGAGGGGTTTATATTTCAAGACATAGGATTTACACTTGACCAATGGTGCAATGATTTTACTTTGAATTATTTTGGCATGACAAGAGAGCAAGCAAAAGAGGTAAGATTAATTGGCAATGCAGGATTTTTAGGATTTGATATTACACGACCTTTATGCAGAGAGTTTTTTGATAAATGGAAAGCATCTATGGTAGCAGGTTGCTTTAAGGGTTCATGGTCAGATCACCGTCATGATTTGAGTTGTAATTCTGCAATAATACATCAAATGGGAATTGCCTATATGATGAAAGAAAAAGATGAATGGTTACAATATTGTAATATCTTTGGAGAGACAGCAAATTCAACAATAATAATCAAAGCCGAAGGATAAATGGGCGTTACCATTTTTGAAAAAGAATTATTAAACGATATAATAGAAACATATCGCCCTGAAACTGTTTTAGAATTTGGTAGCCAAAACGATTATTCAACCGATGAACAAAGTAAGCCTCCATTTATGAGCAAATGGTACGAAGAAAAAGGAATACAATATATTTCTATGGATTTAGCAGGAGACAATAATTCACTACAAGTAGATTTTAGCGTTCCTGTTACTTTGAAACTAAAATTTGATTTAGTGACCGACTTTGGAACTTCGGAACATTGCGTTAAAAGTAATGATTACGAAAAAGTTTCTTTTAATGAACACATACATTCAGTATATCCAAAAGAAGTTGTAGATGTTGAACAAGCCTATTATAATTGTTGGCTTAATAAACATAATTTATTGAAAGAAGGTGGCATCATAGTGAATGTAAATCCACTAACTAACAATTGGGGAGGTCACGGGTATTCTTATATCAATGAACAATTCTATGAAAAATTATCAGAGTATTCAGATTATAAAATATTAAAATTAGGGTTACATGCAGCAATGGGAAATGCAAAAGATGGATGGAATGTATTTTGTGTTTTGCAGAAATGCTCTGACGTTTTTCCTTCTTTTTATGAGTTTAGTAAGTTTCCAATATTTAAAAAATGAACATTTTTTCACAAGGTAAAGAGCAAGAGCATATACTTAATTTTTTCGGTAACGAGAAAGATGCTTTTCTTGATTTAGGAAGTAACGATGGAATTACGCTTTCAAATACTCATGCACTTGCGTTATTAGGTTGGGAAGGCGTAGCAGTTGAGCCTTCGCCCGAAGCGTTTGAATTATTACAAAATAATTACCTGAATAATAAAAAAGTTCATTGCATTAACGTGGCTGTATCTGATAAAAACAGTAAAGATATTTTTTATGATTCAGGCACACATCTTAATAAAGGAGATGTATCATTACTTTCTTCCTTAAACAAAAACGAAACAGAAAAATGGCGTAAATCAACAATATTTACAGAGACAGTGGTAGATGTTGTAGATTTTAAAACGTTACTTAATATCAGTCCATTAAGAACATTCTCATTTATTTCAATTGATATTGAAGGGAACGATTTAATGGTTCTCCGTCAAATGAATCTTACAGAATTAGGATGTAAATGTATTTGTATAGAACATAATTCACATCCTGAAATATTAAATGAAATAAAAAGTATTTGCGCAGGATATAGGTTAACTAAGGAGTTGCTTAGAAATGCTGAAAATGTTATACTTGGAATCCATTAAGTTTGTTTTTGACGCAGCAATTAAACATGCGCCAAAGTAATTTATTTTCTTCCTCAATCCACTCTCTTGGTATTTCCCTACCTGCATCCGAATACCTGCTTATTGCGTTTTTAATATCTTCAAGCCTTTTTTCGTTATGTATGTATCTTGGCATTAGTCCTAACGGTGGCTTATCTAAATCAGAAACTACTTTAAACCAGTCAGGAGTATTTTCGACTATATGGAAAGGGATATGCAAATCATATAATTTGTATACTGGAGCAGGAGTGTAATAATACCCTGTCGAATCTTTTATAAATTCTGTACCGATAGGCATACAGGGCAAATCTTTTTGTAAAATATATGTATTCATTGTTTATCTTTTTTGCTTTCTTTCATTTGCTTATGCTCTCTGATGATAGAAAAAATAGTTTGTAATTGAGAGAATTGGGATATACCTCTTTCTGCTTTTTTTTCTCCCTGTACTTTTAATAGATGTTTTAATACATCTGGAGGCGGTTCTTTGAAAATAAATGACATAAGTTGATGTTGTTTGGGTTTATAATAAAAGATTATCTAAGGTAAGAGGATAATTATTGTTATCCAAATTTGTTTTACTTAATGTTATACTTTTATACCTGAAATTTTTTCTTTATGGCAGAAACAGAAGTTTTAGAATCAAAAGTTGCAAGTTCAGGAAAGCCGGAACGCTCTAATTTAATGGTAAATAATACTATTGAAAAAGAAGTTGAAATAAAGGCTGAAAAACAAGTAGAATCCAAAGCTGAAAATAACGAAGAAACTAAAACTGAAACCGAAGCTAAAGAACCAATAGCCTTCACTGACGAACAGCAGAAAGAATTTATAAAAACCATGTTCGGGGAAGGTGTAGATATTGACATCATAAAAGAAAGATTAAAACCAACTCCATCCGAACTTACTAAAGAAGAAAAGAAAAAAGTACAATCAGAAAGAGAATTAGCTATCTTAAAACTTTATGTTGACAATGGCGGCTCACCTGATGATTATGCAAAAATTAAAAGTATTGCTTCCGAAGATAAAAAAGAGTTCGCAAGGAATGAAATTATTAATGAATTAGTTTCAGAAGGGTTTTCAAAAGAAGAAGCAGAAGCTATCCTGAAAGACAGGTATTTCCAAATTGAATTGGATAATATTGAACAGGACTTCGATAATGAAACAGATGAAGAATTTGCAGAAAGAAAAAAAACGTTGCAAAAAAAGGTAGAATATGGTACTAAGAAATTAGAAAACCATTCTTCATACAAACAAACGCAGGCACAGAGTATTTTAAAAGGCTTAGAAGAAGCTGTTAAAGCCAATGAATTACGTGAGCAGGAAGAAGCGAAACTTTCATCTAATGTTGATGAAACGCTTAAATCTTACAAACGTAAACAAACTTATGAATTGGGTAAGTCAGATGACGTACAATTAGACCCGATTGAACATGAGGTTTCAGAGGAATCAATAGCAAAAACAGCCGAAATACTCAAAGACACTGCACGAAGGGAACAATTTTTTAATAACAAGGACGGAACTCTCAACTTACCGATATTAACGGATTTTCTTATAAGGAATTTTGAATATGAACGAGCTATCAAAGGCGCTTTGCTTGAAGGGCAATCGCGTCAGGTGGCTAAATTTGAAAAAACTTTCCCCGCAAGAACTCCATACGAATTAGGCTTAGGTGTCGCTACTGTAACTAAAAATAATGGCAAAGGCGTACCAGTTAAATCAGGTAAACCGCAGCGTGTAAGTCCGCAATATAATTAATAAATGGCAGCAACCGTAACAACCAATGACCCTAATGGTCTTGGCTACCAAACAGGCTACTTCTCCGGGCCAGTCGGCTCACCTATTGACCAAGCATTTTTCAACAACGCATTCGCAGGACACTTAAACACAAACAAAATCTACAAAGCAGCTTACAACTGTGATATAGTAGGTATGTGCAATATGTCAACATGGCTTGACGAGTTTATGGGTAGCGAATCTGACTGTAATCCAGCATATACGTTGCTTGAATACAATGGCTTTCGTCAACAGATTAGGGCTAATGCAGGTGTAACTATCGCAGCTTATCCCGCAACAGGAAATATCGTTTTATCCACCAAAGACCACTTTGTAAGCGGTCAGTATGTATTGCCACAAGTAGGTAATGCAATCGTTCTCGCTCCCGATGGGCAATTAGCAGATGTTACAGCAGTAACACATGCAACAGCCGATGACACTACTATCACAGTACGTAAAAGGCAGGGAACAAGCGCAGGTTCATCCGTAATTCCGGCAGGCGCAGAAATGCTTGTCCTTTCAGGCTCTATCATGGAAGATTGTGCTTGCCCAACAGGTCAGTTCCGTTTCCGTGATTTGCCAATAGAACAGGATTTGAACATGATTGACATTGGTGCAAAAGGCGAACTTTGCGGTGATGCATTGGAGAAATGTCAATTCCTTAAAATACCTTTCTTGGATAATGACGGTAACGTTGTTGATGAAAGATGGTACACAGTTCCGCAACAGGATATGTACAGGGATTTGGAAAAACGTAAATACTACGAAAAACTTCTTAACCCTAATTTTGGTATCATACCAACCATCAAGGCAAGAGGTATTAAATTCACTCCGGCTTCTACAACCGAAATTACCACTGACGATATTCGTGCATGGAAAAAAGGTCTTGATGCAGCAGGTATCGCAGGTCGTGAATACGCTGTATTCGCAGGCAATGAAATCTATTCTCAATTCCAGAGAATGTTACTTACTGCAGGCGGCGTACAGTTACTGACATTTACCGACCAACCGATGAATGATTGCAAATGGATTAACATGGAATATTGTGGTGTAAAAGTTGAAGGTATGACACTTCATATCTATGACGAATGCACTTTCAGTAATGGTAAAGAATTGGGTGCTTCCGGTATGAACTATCCAAATTCAGCAATCTTCGTTCCAATGGGCAATGTTTCCTCTGAACCTACACGTTCTATTGCCACAGGCAGAAACGGTTATACCGATAAAATGCTTGCTACTGTTTACTTCCGTTCAATTCAGGGTCGTGTTTACGACATGGTAACTGATTCAAACGGCTTGCTTGGCCCAAGAAATACTTTTGGAACAGGCTGCAAACAGCAGGAATGGTCAGCAGAAACCCGTTTCACACAGGAAGTAAGATGTGCAAACGCTTGGGGTTATATTGGTCTTAATTAATTTTAAAGTTTACAGGGTAGCGAAATCTACCCTGTAAATTATCATAAAAAGGGTTATTAGAGCAGCCCCTTACTAAAGTTGTTCTATTATTTACAAACAAATAAAAATGCCACAGCCAAAAACGTATGTTCTCTTAGATGCACTTGATAACAATGCACCTATTTATCAACAAGTACCCGGAAACAAAAGGGTGCAATTAAAAAAAATGCCATTTTATCCTCTTTACCTGCAAATAACAATTACGACAGAGGATGGGAAAAACAAAACGATGCGCTATAAAGGTAATGCTGCATCAATATGGCAAAATGAACAGATAAAGGACGGTATTCTTGCTAATGAAAGATACACGTCAAGTGAAAGAGCAGAAATGCAATTCAGGAACGGAATACTTGTTACCAATAAACCATTGGCGCAAGAATACTTAAATAACTATCCGGGAAATATTAATTTCAAAGGTAGTTGCGATGCGATTGCTACACCATTCTTTAAAGAGTTGGATGCAACGGTAGAATCAAAAATTGCAAACGCAGAATTTAAAAAGAGATTGAAAGCTGCTAATAAAATTGCAGAACTTGAATTGGAAGATGCACAGGAAATGTTGATAAGATTGAACGGTTCGTTTTTTGTTACACCTACCACAATCGAAGAGTGTCAAAATCTATTAATGGATTTTCTTGATGATTCAGAAGATGAAGGAATAGAGTTGATTTTGAAAGGAGATGATTCATTGAATATTGACGAATCAACTTCGATAATGATAGGTAAATTAATCAATCAGGGAACACTTTCTTTTACAGAAGCAGAAGGTAAGATTTCAAAGTTGAGTAAAGACGGGAAATGGGTTGCAGTAAGAGAAATAGGTACTGATATTTCAATGGATGAAAAGTTACGTCTTTTTAGCAATTTCCTGAATACAACAGACGGTAAGGCTTTGAAGAATGACCTTGAATCTGATTTACCGGAAGTTGATGAAGATGAAGATGGAATTGAAGTAAAAGCGGCAAAAAGAATGGGAAGACCGCCATCAAAAAAAAGTTAATCTTTTAAACAATATTATTATGTGCATGAGTTGTCAAAAAAACAGAGCAATGGGAAGTAAAATTTCTCCATCAAGAAATACTTATTCCCCTAAAAAAGCTGTAAAAAGAACGTCAGCTACAAGAAGTTCAATGATTTCTTCTTTTGGAACGCCAAAAGTAAAAATGAGTTTCGGTTCGAGGCGTAAAGGTTGAATTTAAGGCATGTAAAGACTTTAAAAGGTGGCTTTACTGCAATAGTATTTGCCACCTTTTTACTTAAAAAACAAAGTAAATGCAAATCACAACAAGTCCAAACATCGCTGTCTTAGATTCAGAGATAATAGCAGATTTATCCAGTGGGCAATTCACGGTAAATCTTTCGCCTTCGGTATGGATAGGAAGTGGAGAAGATAATGTATTGGGAGCGAAAGTAAAAATGGTAAATCCTTATGGCGTTACCGTCAGGGATTATCCTACAAATTATGATACCGCACCTGCATTTTCAGGTGGCATCGAAGCGAATGTTTCTTTTGCCGTTCCCACACAGGCAGGTAATTATCAATATGGCAAATACATTATTTCAGTACAACTCACAGATGCAGATGGAACAAATTATGTGGTTACTAAAACCGTTTCAATTTGCGCTCCGAATACCTTAGATAAAACAAAAAAATACGGTTCTCTGTCAGCAAAACTTTCAGGTGTTTGTATTGATGGTAAAGTATATGTTTTGGTTGATAACGTGCCAACGTATAAAGGAATTATTGCTGAATCAACTACACAGAATTTTACACTTGATTATCCCACAGGAAGCGGGTTAACGCCATTAACTACTGTGCAAGGTAGTTTCAGTGTTCAACTTTTTGAAGGGGTGTATAAAATTGTAGGAAGCGTAATTGCAACATACAATTATGGTGATAATGTTTTTGTAAAAGTTCTTTATAATGTTGATTACAGTAAGCCAATAATTTGTAGCCTTGATGATGCTTGCGTCTTTACGGGCTTAGATGCTTTATACGCTAAATTAAATTCTGATTGTAGTGATGTAGAAAAGAAAGATACTGCTGCAAGGGTAGAAAGAGCAACATTGCTTTTAGCTGCCATTGATTTTGGGGCAAGGAGTGGCGATGATGTAAGTTCTTTGATTGATGACCTTGAAGATGTATTAGGGCTTACCTGCTCATGCAATTTTGATAATGGCACGCCAATAATAAACAATAATCCTTCGGGAGATATTCTTATTCAGGGTTGCAATGTAGAAAAAGAAGTTGTTGGGCTTACGACAGTTTATACAATAGATAATTACAGGTATGTAGCAACAGTACCCGACAATGGCGGCGTATTCACGATAAGTACAGTAGTGCTTAATGGATGTGTTCAATCCCAATCGTATTCATTCAATATTGAAACTGCTTATTCACAAATAAAAGGGCTTGCTAATGCAAATATAGGCGAGGCTCAATTTTGGGCTGGCATAATTAAAAAGACATTAAATTCAATGGATGTCAGTTGTCTTGGAATAACGCCAACTGAATTGAATTTGCTCACTCTTGATGCACTCATGCAGCTAATGATTGATAAGGCTTGTTCGGGAGGTAATTGTTCTTCAACTATTAATACTGTTACCGCTACGCAAGATGGTGGTGATGTTATTGTTTCATGGACAGAAACAGGTGCTTATTCTGCTGATATTTACATTGACGGATTATTTACAGCCAATGTATTAAACGATTTATTATCATACAGGTTAGTAGATTATGCTGATGGGCTTACACACACTTATAGAATCATTTCAAAATGCGCTAATGGAATATATGGCAGTGCATTGCAAAGCACTTTTGGATTTACAGGATGCGCAGCAATCAATACGCCACAGGTAAGTTCTACAAGTGTTTCAAACGCTACTTGTCCTTTTGACCTTACAGGACTTGTATATGGCTTACCAACAGGTATAGAAGCTGAATGGCATACGGCAAATAATCATTTAGCTACAAGTCTTCTTGCAAATCCAACTGCTGTAAGCGATGGCGTTTATTATGTATTTGCAACTGATGGTGCAAACTGTTTCAGTGCTGTTAGTGTAAAGGTTATCGTTACTTGTGCCGTTTCTTCATCATGCTCTGCTCCGCAAAATTTAGCAGTAGCAACAATAATAGGAGGATTGAAAATAACATTCCAAAGTGCCCTTTATCCACCGCCATCAAACTCTTATACAATAAAGAGGAAATTAGCCTCTGATCCTGACATTGATGGAAGTTATGTTACCATTGGTGCGCCAACATACAATGTATCAACAGGTAAATGGGAAATAACTGATACAGGCTCATTGAGTAATACCCTTTACACTTACAAGGCTATATCAAATTGCACAAGCAGTATGCCTTCTGTAATGGTAAATTATGCGAACATAAATTGTCCTACATTGGCAACTACTTCTGATGAAACAAGCATTTCTTATAACTTCACAGATACAGGCGGCGATATTGATAAATATGAAGTGGAAATTTGGGATTTAAGTGGAGTTACATTAATTCATACTGACACTTATTTATCTCCAAGTGGCACAATGAATGGTGAGTTTGATTATTTAGATTCAGGAATCGGGTATAAAATAAGGGTAGTACCATTTATAGGGACAGATTCATTCCCTTGTTCTTTTATAACCAAATACACGCAAAGCGGATTATCGGTTATCGTTAGCAGGTCAGGTTCATTTTCAGGGACATTATCTTCTTTTGTTTCAGGCGGCGTACCTCCTTACACTTACGCTTGGTCTTATGTTGCAACAGGTGGCGATTGCGAAAGTGCTACAATAACTTCACCAACAGCATCAGTTACCGCTTACAACGCATTGGCTTACGCAAGTGTATCATATCAATTCTTCCTGACTGTTACAGATAGCCTTTCTGCAACTGCTGATGGAAGTTCAACACAGACAGGTACATGCCTTGTTCCTGAAACAGAAATTTCATTAATGGATGGAAGCACTAAAATGCTTGGTAATGTAGAAGTTGACGATGTTATTTTAGATGTTGATTTGAATACAGGTGAAAAAAATGAAACTACTGTTACTTCAAAAACATATCATACAGTAAATAAATTGTACGTGATAAATGGCGGCTTACTAAGCACTTCCGGAGGGCATATCAATAATGTTCGATTAACCGATGGTGAAATAGACTTAGTTCAAAGTATGCAATTAGTTGAAGGCGACATGCTTCCGAATATTCAAAACGGGAATGTAGAAGTAACAGCAATAGAAATTAAAGAAGGAGAATTTGAAGTAATAAATATTTCAACAACAACCAAGCAGTATGTAGCCAATGGTATTGTTACTCATAATAAATTAGCTTGCCCTGAATGATAGATGTAATCGAAATATACGATGATTGTGCCGACCTGATTAATGTCGAAGAAAACGGGCAATTCAGCTATTCAATGTTTAACAGGTTTAGTTGGTTGGGACAATTACGTCTAATGGATTGGTTAAGTGGGGACGTTAAAGGGGTGCAACCGCCAGAGCCTTATGTTACGCAAAAAAACAGGGATTGGTTAAGTAATTTTCTTGTAAAATATCCTCAAAGTGTAAATGACGGTGTTTTTGTTCGCCCCGATGATTATTATTTATATCAGGACTTTTATTCTTTTTCAGGTGATGTAGAAGATTGTGATGATACAAATGATATTGAAGTAATCACAAATCCAATAACTCTATTAAGCAATGATAAATTTTATTTGCGTAATAAGTCATTTATAAAAGGATTAAAGCCTTCATTAAGTAAACCGATTGGAAAGCAAGTTGGCAACACATTTGAAATACAACCGTCCGATATTGGAAGTGTAGTACTTGAATATATAAGGCTTCCGAAACGTGCATATTTAGCAACAGTAGAAGATGATGTTTACAACAGGCTTGTTCCTGACCCTGCTAACAGCATAAATTTTGAATGGGATGAATTTGCGAGAAATCCTTTAGTGTTTTATATATGCGATTCTTTTGCAAACAGGAATAGGGAACAGGCATTGAAGCAAACAAATTTACTCACCAACAAATTAGACAGGGAGGGCGCAAGACCATGATAATATTGATTAAGCTAATTATATTAACAACAATATGGTGCTTAGGATTTAAGATACTTACTTCTGATGGCATGTTATTAGAGAAGGTGGGGAAGTATGGGAAAGATAAAGTTGACGAAGGAAAAACAATTTTTGATGCACTTGTAGTTTGTGAATTTTGCTTGCCTTCTATTCATTCTTTAGTAGGATATTCCTTTGCAATTTTAATAGGTGTGATTACCGGATTTTCATGGAGTTTAATTTTTATGTACCCATTAGTTGCGATTGGCACTTCCATAAGTTGTGGCTTTATTTGGAATGCCTATTTAACTATGAATAGAATCAAAGACAGGAACGAAGCAGAAGCAGAGTATTACGATAGAATGAGTGAAGAACATGAATTTGTAAACGAATATCAAAACCATAATTAAAGTTTTAAATATGAATTTATTGGAAACTTGCGAGGTTGCGTGGCGACAGTTATTCCCAAACCCTTCTGACGAAGTAGCTATTACTTTGGAAGAATTTATTTCAACAGGGAAAACTGAATACGCTTATGAAATGTGGCTAAAGGCAAGGAACGATAAACGGGAAGATGGCTCTTTTGATGTGCCAAGTAATATTTTAGTAGAAACTGATTTACCTATCTCAAATAATCAAATGGATATTTCTTCATTAAATATTTTGAGAAGTATTCCCGAAGAAAAATGGCTACAAAATATTGGTGGATTGAAATGCGGTTGCGAATATGTGAAATCAGATATTAATAAAATCGCACTTCTTTGTGATGATGATAGTTTGGACGATGCAGCAAAAACATATTATGTAGTTGGAAATAAAATTAAGTTTCCATTAGGCACACACGCAACATCGTTACCTATAATTTATGCAACAAGTGGCGAGGATATTAATGGCGAAATAGATATTGACGATGCTATTGCAGGAATAATAAGAACAAGACTGATAGATATTTATGCAAATCGGATAGGGCGTGAGGACGTAACTAACAATAGTAATTCAGTAATATAAATGAACGAAAATTTACTATATCAAAATTTTGTACCTCTTTCAAGAGTGGTAAATGCAGCTACGTTGGATATGTGGGAAGATAAAGGGCGTTCCCAACAAGTATATACTCATTGGGCTGCAAGGGGCTTAATGGAATTAAATTCTCATATTCTTAAAGGTGGAATAAGGAGGGTTTTACTTCATGTAAATGCCAACACTAAAACAGCCACGTTGCCTGCTGATTATAATGGAAAAGTATTTATTGGATTTATTGATGAAAGAGGCATTAAAATACCTTTAGATATTGATACAGGACTTACGAATACGCAAAGCATAACAGATGTGCCATGCGAAGATAAATGCCCAAAATGCAATGCTAATAAAGCAATATGTGATGACCTTACTATAACAGTTGAAACAGTAGTAGTGGTAATTAATTCAGTTAATTATGACCAAACTATAACAAAGAAATTATATCCAAATGGCGATTATTATTTAGAGAGCGTAATTCCTTATTTGGATATTGATACTGATACAGTAAATTATAGAACCTCAAAAGAATTTATTGCTCACATAGACTTAACAGATTGTGGTTGTGTAGAATGTACAGACGAAAATATTTCCACAATAAGAAACTGCTGCCCCGATGTTTATTGCAATTATTTTGCTCCATGCGGATGTGCTGATATTGATAATGGGGGGTACTCTATTTTTGAAGATACAGGTTTAATACAACTTTCAAGAAAATTCAAATACAGCAAAGTTTATTTGGAATACAGGGCTTCAATGTTAAAAATAAACGGGCAATACCAAGTTCCTAAAATAGCTTTTGAAGCATTGGTAGAATGGATAAAATATAAAGCTATTCAAAACAAAAGAAATGTTTCAAGGCTTGACAGAAACGACCAATGGAATCACTATATTATTGCGAAAGGAAATTTAAGCAAAGTAAAAAATAGGGTAAGCATAAGTAATATACTTTTTGCAGCATTAAAGACACCAAAATTTGATGTATTTGTAGAGTATGATTACCATTATACAACACCGACAGTAACTTCCGTTACAACAGATACAAGTTGTGATGTTTCTAATAGAAACGATAGTGGAGGAAGTGGCGGTGGTGGTTCTGTTCCTCCCGCACCTACGAGCGGCTATGTACCATTTTCATTTGGCGTTATTGCAGGTATGCCAAATGCGCCTGTTGACCAAGAAGATTTTTGGCAAAGCGATTCTCTGAAAGGTGCATTAAATCTCGTTTCTTTTATTCTTAATGATACTAATTACACATTGGCAAAAGGAGATTTCAGTTTTGATTCATCCACCGGAACTATAAGATTAAATAATGGGAATGTGTTTTTTACAGGAGATGTATTAGTAGGAACATACTTTAAAATATTATGATGAAAAACATTTTATTAATCATATTTTTCTTAATCACAACTTGCGCATACGCTCAATTTCCAAGAACGCATACGCAAAGTGATGCTAATACAAAAGAACAATTTGGTGGTGCAGTATATCCGGTAAAGGGTTTAATAAATGGAAGATATTCTGATACTGCTTCTGCAAATATGCAATATATAGCAGGTGAACCGGGCGCTCAAATAATAGTAGGGAATACTACATACATAAGAGATAGCACTGCAACGCAATGGTTAGTATTAGGAGGAAGCGGTAGTCTTATTCCCGGTGGTGCAATAACTTCATTACCCGAATTAGGAGATAA
>Ga0164241_10004375_pt1 | contig 13722 bp, 11 predicted proteins | sample OricomyardsoilBY_FD_108780 | JGI IMG/M metagenome (GOLD analysis project Ga0164241, IMG submission 108780) | Backyard soil microbial communities from Emeryville, California, USA - Original compost - Back yard soil (BY) | ecosystem: Environmental > Terrestrial > Soil > Unclassified | place: USA...
CTGTCGGGCGGAGTCGCGCTGGGAACCTGCGGCGGGGTGCGAGGCCGCCGCGACAGACGGTGCCGCGACGAGTGCGAGGGTGGTCATGGCGGCGCCGTACAGCGCCCATCTCTTCTGGTGCATAGGTGTTGCCGTACCTTTCCGATACACAACGGTGGTCGACCTCAACGCGGGTCGGTGCGCGCGTCCCGAGGGGCAACGTTGCCCCACTGCGGCGGCTGGTTGCTGTGAGTCGGCTAAGAAATGGCGGCGGGTCTCAGCGTCGTACGGCGACCGAGTCGGTGGCGAGGTCGTGCAGACCGCGCTGGTCGCGGTTGTAGATCACCGAGGGGATGACCAGGCAGATCAGCAGGGCCCGGATGAGGGCCCGCCACGGGTCGAGCAGTCCGCCACCCAGGCGCCGTACCCCGACCCGGACGATGAGCTGACCGGCCGAGCCGCCGAGCAGTGCCGTGAGCACCGTCGCCTCGAGGGCGAAGGTGAGCAACGGAAGCCATCGCTCCCAGCCGAGCAGGGGCTCCCACACCCGGCGACCGGTGATGACGCTCACGACGAGCAGGCACAGCATCCAGTCGATGAAGAGGGCAAGCATCCGCCGACCCCACCCGGCGACGGAGCCGGGACCGGACTCGGGGAGCCCGAGCCGCTGCCCGGGCCACTCCTGCTCGGCGCTGCCTTCGGAGCCGGCGTCGGCGCCGCCGTTGCCGCTTCCGGAGGTCGTCGGCGCGGTCACGGCGGCAACGTAACACGGTGGAAACAAGCAGGACACGGTGGGGAAACCCGTGCCGCCTATCGTGCTCGGTAACCAGAGAAGAGGGTCAGGTTCGGACGGCCGGCCCGCTAGGAGGAGAAGGCTGATGTTCGCCGACCGCGACGAGTTGCTCGCCTATGTCGAGTCCGAGGGCGTCGAGTTCATCGACGTACGGTTCTGCGACCTGCCGGGGGTGATGCAGCACTTCACGGTGCCGGTCTCCTCGTTCGGGCCGGAGGTGTTCGATGAGGGGCTGATGTTCGACGGGTCGTCGATCCGGGGTTTCCAGGCGATCCACGAGTCGGACATGGCACTGCTGCCCGACCCGACCACCGCCTTCCTCGACGTGTTCCGCACGCACAAGACCCTCGTGGTGAACTTCTTCATCCACGACCCGCTCACCCATGAGGCCTACAGCCGCGACCCGCGCAACATCGCCAAGAAGGCCCAGGCCTACCTGACGAGCACCGGGATCGGCGACCAGGCGTTCTTCGCGCCGGAGGCGGAGTTCTACATCTTCGACGACGTCCGCTTCGAGACCAAGGCGAACACCGGCTTCTACTCGATCGACTCCGTCGCGGGCGCTTGGAACACCGGCCGGGAGGAGGTCGGCGGCAACCGCGGTTACAAGGTCAAGTACAAGGGTGGCTACTTCCCGGTCCCGCCGGTCGACCACTTCGCGGACCTCCGGGCCGAGATCAGCACCGAGCTCGAGGCGGCCGGTCTGGTCGTCGAACGCCAGCACCACGAGGTCGGCACCGCCGGCCAGGCCGAGATCAACTTCCGGTACGACGAGCTGTTGACCACAGCCGACAACATCATGAAGTTCAAGTACATCGTGAAGAACGTCGCCTGGCGGGCCGGGAAGACCGCGACGTTCATGCCGAAGCCGATCTTCGGCGACAACGGCTCCGGGATGCATTGTCATCAGTCGCTGCGCGCTGACGGTGAGCCGTTGTTCTACGACGAGTCCGGCTACGCGGGCCTGTCCGACACCGCCCGGTACTACATCGGGGGCCTGCTCGCGCATGCCCCGTCCCTGCTGGCCTTCACCAACCCGACGGTGAACTCCTACCACCGGCTGGTGCCGGGGTTCGAGGCGCCGGTCAACCTGGTCTACAGCCAGCGCAACCGCTCGGCGTGCATCCGGATCCCCATCACCGGGTCGAACCCGGCGGCCAAGCGGATCGAGTTCCGCTGCCCCGACCCGTCGGCCAACCCATACCTGGCCTTCTCGGCCATGCTGCTCGCCGGGTTGGACGGCATCAAGAACAAGATCGAGCCGGCCGACCCGGTCGACAAGGATCTGTACGAACTGCCCCCCGACGAGCACGACAGCCTGCCGACGGTTCCCGGCTCGCTGCCGGAGGTCCTCGATGCGCTCGAGGCCGACCAGGACTACCTGCTCGAAGGGGACGTGTTCACTCCGGATCTCCTGGAGACGTGGATCGACTTCAAGCGAGTGAACGAGGTCGCCCCGATCGCCCAGCGCCCCCACCCCCACGAGTTCGAGCTCTATTACGATATTTAGCCCAGATAGTCCTCTGACCTGGCCTTTTGTGACCGCTCGCGCAGCCGGTACACAACGGGTACACGACAGAATGGGCGTAGCACCCGACATCGCCCCCGGACTTCCCGACCGGGGGCGATGTCTTTGTAGGCGGTCAACCCCTGTCTGACGCTCGCTTCGGCGCACGTCTGGCGGCGAACAATGCCTCAACGGCGTCTCGAGTCGACTGGTCAGTGTCGGGCCACAGGTGGGCGTAGCAGTCCAGGGTCGTCTTGGCGCTGGCGTGACGAAGCCGCGCCTGCACGATCTTGACGTCGTCACCGCTGGCGATGAGCAGGCTGGCGAAAAAGTGCCGAAGATCGTGGAAACGAAAGCCCTCTGGCAGACCTTCCACCGTGGCCCGAGCCGTCCTGAAATGCCGCTGCAAGGTCCACGGCGTGAGTTGCCCACCCCACTCGTTCGTCAGCATCGTCTCGGCCCGCCACGCGGCGACGTGGCCCGACAGCGACAGCACCATCGACTCAGAAATCGGGATAGGGGTCCGTGAGACCTCGGTCTTCAACGGCGCGGCAGGGTACTGCACAGCTGGGTGCACGACACCTCGCATGAAGTCCACGTCCGACGTCCTGAGCCCGCAGACCTCAGCGAGCCGTAGGCCCGCGAACGCCGCCAACGACACAGCGGGTCGCAGGTGTTCGGGCATCGCGTCGTGGAGCGCCCATATCTGCTCGGTCATGGCGACGTAGGGCCGCTGCTTCCCGGCGCCGGGCGACGTTCGCCGAGAGCATGGCGACCGGGCCACAATCCCATCCTGTACGGCGTCGGTCATTACCTGGGCGAGGCGCGAGTGCAGGGCGTAGATGTAGCTGTCCGACAGACCCTCATCCCGAAGTCCTGCCGTCCACGATCGGACGTGCGAGGGTTTCACGGCACCGATAGGCAACGCCCCTAGCCCCGACTTGATCCGGTCAAGGTGGACCTGAGCCTGCCGCACGGTGGACTTGCGCCGCGTACGGTAGCCTTCCGCCCACGTGTCGCACCACTGCGCGACAGTGATCTTGGCGTTGTCGGGTGCGACGTACGTGCCTCGTAGCACATCGGCCGCGATCGTCGTCATGAAGCGTTCGGCGTCGACCTTCCGGTCGAATGTCCTGGTCCGCTGTTGATCGTCGGCGTCGCGATACCTGGCGTACCAACGCACCTTGCCGTTACGGAGCCGTTTCTCGATGCTGGCCATGGTCCATCTTCTTCCTAATGGACGACTCGGGGCGAGCGTCGTCGTGGAGTCTGTGGAAGGTTGCTCTGCTGGTGGAGCCAGGCCCGGAGGACGCTGCGCCAGTAGCGGACGTGACGTCCGACCTTGAAGCTGTCTGGTCCGATGCCGCGGTGGCGATAGTCGCGCATGGTCGGGACAGAGAGCCGCAGGTAGGCGGCGGCTTCGCCGATGCTGAACATCACGTCGTCGTCGTGGTTGTCGTCGTTGGGGGGTGTGGTCATGTGCCTCTCCTTGTTGGTTGTTTACCCTCTGTCAAGCGCACGGGGGCCCGTGAGTGGACAGCTCGATCTGAGGTTCGACATCGGGTGAACCATCTCGGCCCTTCTGGCTGCTGCCAGTGCCTGCTACATATAGGCGTCGCGAAGATCCGCGAGCGGACACGCAGGGCCAACGAATTTCGTTGGCGTCCGGGCCAGTTCGGGGTTCGAGGCGTGGCCGGTGTGATCGCGGCAACTTGGTCATCGGCCGATGCTTGGTCCGCGGTCGAGCTTGGGATGGTTGGGGTGGTCCGGCCCAACCCGGTCGGCATGTCGTTGGCGTCGCGACCGCGCCCGAGCCTGTCGGGCGGCGGTTTCACGTTGAGCCGCACGCTCCCCGGCCCAACGCCGGTGTTCGGCACCGAGAGCACCCTCGGGGAGGCCGCGTATGGCCGGCACGTTCTGGAGACGGTGAACGCGAGCGGCGGCGGTGGTCAGGTCGTCCTCAATCGCGGCCAGCTGCTCGGCGATGGTGGCGAGCCGCCTCCCGGGATCGGGGACGTGGGCGACACGACCGTAGTGCCGTATCTCGTCGTACAGCGTGTTGTCGAGTCGGGTGCGGGCCTTCTCTGCGACCTCATACACCACCCATGCGTCGTGTTCGGCATGTCGGACGCGATCGGCGTCCGGATGAGTTTCGGTGATCCGGCGGCCGACGTAGGCGTCTATCCGGTCCTCGACTCTGCCATCGTGCAGCCACCTGACCTGCCGGACGAGTTCGATCGGATCGGTCGGGAGGTCGGGGTGGACCGGCCGCCACCGCTGTGCGAACTCGGTGAGCTCTTCTTTCGCGGCCTGGACTTGGCGTCGGCCCTGACCGAATCGGCCCGCACCCTGCTCGAGGACACCGGCTGCCCGCTGGACTTGCGCCAGGTCGTGTCGCCAGGTATCCCACACCCGGGTCCGCAGATCGGCCACTTCGTTCGTCAGCGTGCGCTCAAGGTTGCTGACCCGACTCCTCGCTGTGAGCCATTGGGTCTTAGCGGTTGACTGATCGGCCTCAAGCCGCTGCTGGTCAGTGGCGTACCGGGCCTGGATCGCGGCCACCCGCTGCAGGGCGTCCCGCTCGCTGGCCAGCCGGTCGCACTGTTCGGTGAGGTCGGTTTGTTGGGTCCACGCCACGCGCAGGTCCGCCAGGATGTCGTCCAGGGGACGCGCTGAGATCTGCGCGCCGTACCGGTCGACATCCTGGGCCGCCCGTTGGGCGGCGACCGCCGGTCCAAGGTCGGCCCGGTCCCGGCCGAATACGTCGTCCCACTGCCGCTTCGCGTCCTCCAGGTCCTCCGCGACGAGGTGGACGACGTTGTCGACGCGGCCGCGGGTCATTCCCACATACGCCGACGCGGCGCTGGTGTGCTCGCCGAGGGCCAGGTGGCCGGCGCTGGTGGTCTCGCCTTGGACGCCGTAGACGGTGGTGGCGTACGCCAGCTCGACGTGCTCACGGACGTACCCGGCGGGCACGGTGTGCATGTGAGTGGCGCGTCGGCCGCGAAGTGTGAGGCTGCCGTCGGCGCCGACGGCGGTCACGGTCCAGGTGGCCCGGTTCGTCACCCCCAGGTCCCGGTCGTTGCGCCGGGTCGCGACCCGATCCCCAACCCCGATACGTTCACCAGCCCCCGTGACCGTCGCGTTTCTGTCCTCGACGTGGCCGGCCGCGACCAGCCGGTCCCGGACCGCCCCACTCAACGCCGCAGCCTGCTCCCGGGTGTCCGCCATCACCACAGACCCGACCGTGCCGTGCCGACTTGTGACGATGGCGTCGGCGACTAGGTCGGCCAGTGCCTGGGTGCGTTCAGCCTCACTCGCGTAGATCCTGACCTGGCCACCGCGGCATAGCGCGTCCCATACCTCACCAACCGGCTCACCAGTCTCCTCACCAGTCGCCTTTCCAGTGGCGGGGTAGGTGGTGGCGCCAGTGCGCAGCGCGAGGCTGATCGCGGCGTACTCCGGATCGGCGAACCGGTGCACCACATCGAGGTCGACATGGGCTTGTGATGTGACCCAGGTGGCGGCGAGGTCGAGGACCCCGCCACGTCCCACCGCCGGGAGCTGGTGGCGGTCACCCAGGAACGCGACCCGGGCGCCAGTCTCGTCGGCGACGACCAGCAGCGCCCTTGCGGTGTCCTGGTCCAGCATCGCCGCCTCATCGACGAGGAGGAGGTCGCCCGGCGCCAGGACAGCTTCGGCGGCAGGGATGGCGGGCTGGCGGGTCCAGCCGCCGTCGTCGTCCCAGCGGAACCCGTGCTGATGGAGCAGCCACGCGGCCGACCCGGCCTGGCCGACCTCTCGGGCGGCGACCTGGGCCGCCTTCAGAGTGGGCGTTACCACCAACATCCGGTGGCCCTGCGTCTGCACGGCACTCTTGGCCGCGGCCAGGGTGGTGGTCTTGCCCGCACCCGCGGCTCCTTCCACGACCACCAGCTCGCCCTCACCGGCAAGGACCGCGACGGCCGCCTGCTGAGCCTCGTCCAGACCCTCCACCGGCGGGATGGGGGCCGGGCGTGCCGGTGTCTCGGCCCTGGCTGCGAGTCGGGTCACGATGTCGGCCTCAACCGCGAGGACCCGCGTCGAGGTGAACGAGCGGACGTGCTCAGGTACGTCCGGCCGGTTCAGCAGCCGGACACATGCCGCCATGACACGGGCGGTGATGTCCTCAGCCAACTCGCCCCGGACCGCAGCGTCGGCTACGAGGCCGGTGGCCGCGACCCACTTCTCGACCTCACCCCGGATGTCGGCAGCGTTCCACGAGGATCGCCGTGCCGCCAGGCGTGTGAGCACGCTCTCGGCGGCGGCTTGGCGGTCGAGGGCACCCACACTCGGGCCGCCGATGACAAGGGGTAAGCCGGGCTGCTGGCCGGGGGCGCGGTAGCCCAGGTCGTGCAGCTGCTGCCGCCAGCCGGCGACCATGGCGGGACCGTCGATGGGGACGATCTTGTCGGGGCGGGCGTCCTTCCACGCTCGCCGGTCCCACGACTGGCGGATCGTTGACCCCGGTTCCTGACTGGGGTTGGCGGCCCGCCACTCGGCCTCGTACTTGTCGATGTTCCGGGTGATCTGCGCCGCCCGCTCACTGAACCCGCCCACATACGGGACCAGCTCGGCCACCTCACCGGTCGCGGGGTCGAGGGTGAATCCGGCCGTGGCCAGGGCAGCCCGGAAGCGGGGGTCGCACGTCACTGCGGCGTGTCCGATCCCGTTGAGCGCTTCGATGGAGTCGCGGAACCCGACCGTGTGCAGTCCCCGCCACTTCGCGGCGGCGAACACCCGGGCGTTGACCTGGAGATGCAGATGCCGGTGCGGGTCACCGGCCCGCGACGTGTAGTGCCGCACCGTGACGGCCTCGATCTGCTCGACCGGGACCTGCACTTGTCGTTCCCGCGGCCCGACCCGGGTGGTGGCATGCTCGGCGACCCAGCCGATGATCTGCTCAGCCGCCCGGTCCTGCGCCGCGTCATACGCGGCCGCCACCTCAGCATCGAGTACGGCGGCGAGGGACCAGGTCTTCGGGCCGTTGACGGTGACCTCCACGAAGCGGACCGCGCTGCCATCTCGACGGAGCCGGCCACGAGCATCACCAGTCATCGGGTCGTGGCCGGCGACCCACCGCTCGTACCCGTCCCCGTCAAGCACGCCCAGCCGCTCGACGCTGTCCGGAGTAGCGGCGAACCGGTGGGCCAGGCCGCTGCCCTCGCCGAGGTAGTAGTCGTCGACTCGGCACCGGTCCGCTTCCAAATATACCCGCGCAGCGGATGGTGCTCCGCGGTAGACCTTCACACCACCATGCATTACCAATCACAACCAACAATTCGGCCCGAGAAACGGATCATGGACCGCCCGGCAGGGCGGCCCATCTACGTCATTCGTAGCATGCGTGCCGACGATCTAAAAGGCTCGACGGGCATGTCGGCAGGCCATTGGAGCAGAAAGTTGAGCAGTCGGTAATGGTCAGCGATGTTCAACAATTTAAGGTCGATCCGGGTTCATCCACGGTATCGCGGAGGGTCCAGGAGGAGGATGCTGATACTTGACGGCTCTACGATATGAAGCGGGTAGCGGCTGCGGCAGATCCGGCTGTCTACCGTCAGTCCTCGCTGCCATTGTGAGCATCGCCAGCCCGGCGGGTCGACACGCACTCACGGCGCGAGGTCGACCGGCTGGCGGCCGAGCACGTGTCACGTCCCGCCAGCCGTGTAACTGAACTGGCGGAAGCCCCACGAGTCTTGACGGATCCGGCGCAGCTGACCAGCGGCTCGTGCGGGCCGGCGCGCCCAGGCCCCACCTACGCTGTCCACAAGCAGCTGCCTGGGAAAAATCGATCACCTGCCTCAAGGGGTCCGAGACTGGCGCATCGGCACCGAGATCAATGTTAGCTGGATCTGGGAGTCTTGAGGTCACCTCGGCGCCGCTCTTCCGGACCACGCAACCATTGTCTACCCCGACGATGCGCGAACACAGAGCGCAGCCCTTATAGTGCCGATGCTGCGGGATCACTCGCGTGGGCAGAACTGGTGGTTGGGATTCCTGGAACGGGTGCCTCGGACCTCGGATCCCAGAGGCCCCTTGCGTCTCGCTCTGCGCAAACTGGGACTAAGTGCTCGCGGTGGCTGGGCCGGATGAGGCCTTGTCGTGGCGCGACGATCTCACATCGTGGCACGAACCTGGACCGGACATGATCTTCCTTACTGACGGCTCGCGGCTGATGTGTGGCTGTGGGATGACGACTGGCGCTGCCTGGGCGGGTCGCAAGAGCTCATCAACTCGTTCCTCGACCAGTCCGACCTAGAGGTCCGGTGGGTCCAATAGGTAAGGACGCGACCCCGCCATGACACGCGGCGCGCTGAGGGGATGCGTGCCTCGCGGCGAAGGGACCAACCGCGCCGAGTGCGGATCGCGGCATCATGCATGTGATCCTGGTCATCGTTGTCATGATGCTTTGCCTTCGGTGTGGTCGGTGAGGAGCTGTTGAAGGTGCGGCTCGGTGCTCTTGGCTTTTCGCTTCGGCGTCATCGTGTTGGGCTTGGAGGGTGGGTTGGAACTCGATGCTGGTCTGGAAACAGATGCAGACTTCGAGATCGACTCGAAGGCGCAGTCCAGCTCTGGCGGGCGGATGCAGTGGCCGTTCCCGAGACGTCGGTGGTGTTCGCGAGGTAGCTGGGCCATATTGGGTCCGATCGCGTCGACGGGCAGCGGATCGGTCCGGCATAGAGGGCGTCGACCTTGTCGGTAACGGCGAAGTACTCATCGGCGACGATGCGGCTGGCAATCTTGGCGTGGCGCCGGGTCATCTTCATGCTGCGGTGGCCGAGCATCGCGGCGATCGGGCAGATCGCCTGATCTGATGGTGGTGCTCGCCCCGTCTCACATAGTCGCAGCGCGAATTTTGGTGCTGACCCGGCGATCCTCCTCAACGATATCGTGGCGCGTCTCCGAAGCATCAAAAATCGCACCACTGTAGACCAGGTTGGTGCTCGAGGCCATGTCAAACTCGCCACCTTCGGTCGGATGCGCATGGCGGACCATTGCCAAGTCCGCCGCAGAACCTCGATCTGGGCCACCACTGCCAGTGGCGCCTCGGGCGTCTGGGCATGAACACCGACGGACGGAAACCTGCAGACCCCCGACGTAGGTGCGCGGTACGGATCCATCGCCTAACGTACAGCCCGCCGTGCGCCGGTTGACCCACCCGACCAACATCGCAAAGGCTCTACTACATCACGCCGACATACGAAACGACGACCTCAAGCTACCTATGGCGTCGTAAAACCAAGGCCCATAGCGAACCCTCTTCTACTGGGTCCACGTCATATCCACCATATGGCCGGTGGTGGCATCGACGAAGAGCCATTGCATGCATGCGGAATCTGAATGCTGCGGCTTTTCTTGGCTGGCACGCCGAGTATCGCCACCTACTGGCGGTGGCACAATCTTCGGACCGCATGCTGGCACCGTAAAAGCGTACACATATTCGTCTTTCGCGGTGTACCCATCTGAAGGTTCTGACCCCAGGGGCAGGGTTAAGGACCCAAGCTGCCAGGTCCAATCCTTTGGGATGTCTGAGAAATCACCCGAGTAGCCACGGTACGCCTCCTCGGGGCTAAGGATCCCGACTCGGGATGCGCCACCGGAACCATCCGGTACAAAAACCTCTCCGACCTCAGGATCAATGACAATCGTGTCGCCGGAGGAGGTTTGCTGTTTGATAGTGTTTGGTGCGTGTCCCGGCGCCGCGATGGCCGTGATGCCCAAGCCGAGCAGTGCTACCAACATTCCGGCGAGCAGGACCAAGAGTTTGATTCTACTCATCAGTTTGACCCTCACTTTTAGTTCCTGTCGTCCCAAGTGGTGACAATAGGGTTAGTCACGGAGTAGTGGAAATGACTGGTTCCGCAAGGGCCGTAGAGATATCCACCCAGCGAACGGACTGCCCAGGCATCTCCGTATCCGTTCTGCGCTTTGATCGGAAACGTTGATGTCCCGAAGGATACTCTGCTCGATGAACTTCCAGGCATCTGATCCTGGCACCCATAACTCACTTCGCTCAAGATATACGCCTGCCCGTCCGACCAGGCGGGCTGAGTTAAATTCTTGGTTACGCATCCATCATAGTTGACATCCGGTCCGCAATCCTCCAGATAGTAGTAATGACCCATGCCATCCGCATTGGGCATCGCCGTAATTCTGAACCAAACGCGATCACCGGTCGAGTCTGCGCCGCACGCGTAAACATGACCCTGGCCAGAACCGATGGCCCAGAATCGGCAGGTCCTTACTGACCCGGTCGAGGGATTGTCAATGACCTTGGTAAAGCCAATCTGAGCAATCAGACCTCCCGTGGAGGGTACGATAGAGATCCAGCTGCTTGCCTGATCTCCTTCACCCGAGGAGGCATTGCAGATGTTAGAATTAGCCCAGAGTTGGACAGGTGCCTGGACGCCAGCAGCGAAATTGGATCCGCTAGGAGTCCAACTTCCCCCCGACCACGCGTGGCTCACTGCCGTAGTGCATGATCCTGCGGCAGACGCTCCGCCCGCGGACCCAAGTACGGCGAGTCCCGCGGCCAAGACGGCAATGACGATGGGCAGCATGCCGCGCTTCTGCTTCAACTTCGCTCCTCACGTACCTCGGCACCCGAGTAGACCGCTCCGGCACCGAGATCGGGACCCAGGCAAATCGGCGGGCTTCGTAGCGCGCTGCTCTCCACGATAGACACGCATGGTGTCGACGTCAACGGCCCGACGAGGCGAAGGCCTTTGACTGCCGGGACTGAGTTAGATTCGGTCCTAGTGTCCCCACTGTTCGGCTCTTTGATTGTGCGCTCGTTTAACAAAATGGCCCCTGCCCTGCGAACCTGTTCATGCCGCTGTTGGCGCGCTCGGGCTTCGTTCAGCGGACCTTCGACCCATTACATGGGGAACAAGTGCGGCACGGTCAAGTCGAGACGGACCCAGTTGACACTTTATCGCCAGGGCAAACAAGGGCCGGAAGTCGCCAACACTTGAACGTGGGCGCGTATCTCCCACCAAACAGCTTGTTCGGCAGTAGCCTACCCGCACAACGACCCGTCCCGAGCGGCATCGGTGTCAGCGTAGGACCCGAGCCCGTTCAGTCGCCACCCTGTCCTACACAGATCTCGGGACGCGTCCCGTTGCCCGCCAAGCCACGGATTTGGCGAGGTTCGATCGTCTGTTCGCGACCGAGCAGCCGCTGCCAGACCCGCCGTGCGGTGTGACGCTGTTTGAGTGGAGCGGCTAGATCGGCGACCAGCCACCCACGAATCGTGCTTATGCAGGCCAAGCACCGACGCGGACCCGGCCGGGGACTTCCTCACCGGTGGCACCGCCTCGGCCAACGCCGCTTGGACCGTGCGGCGATGTACCGATGCTTCTCAGCGAGCGCTCTGATCGACATCTTTTGGGCGCGGGCATCGCGTCGGATACTTTCGAACGTCGACCGGGTGACGTCTGCGATGGCTGACGCCCGAGAGAAACCGGAGGTCCTCCCTAAGGTGACCTACGGCTGGTACTGACCACTCGACACGGTCCGCGACACGGCGCGCATGTGCATCTGGCGCAATCCGGGACTGGTGGTCCACGTACCGGCACGCATGGCAGTCGGGCTCCTCGGGCCGGACCCCACAGCTGGTCGCACCAGCCCGAACTAGTGGCGCATGTCCTTTAGTAAGGTTGAGGTTAGCGGTTCGCATCGGGTACACATCGGGTACACACGACCGTCGACTCTGACCCGTCACGTTCAATCACAGCCAATCACAAAGGACCAGGTCAGAGGGCACTTTTGCGTAACGGCAATCCACCGCCAACATCGTCCAGCCCCGCGGGGCGAGTTCGAGCTCTACTACGACATTTGATTCAGGGGTCTTGCTGATGCGATGAAGGAGCGGGGCCTCCGCTCCTCGTGCGGCCCCGGCGGATGCTTGGGGTGTACTCACGTCTACGACGAAGGAGGCCCCTCATGTCAGAGTACGCAGGGAGGCAGTTCGTTGGTATCGATCTGCATCGTCGACGCAGTGTGATCGTTCGGACCACTGATGCCGGCGAGGTGTTGGAGACGGTCCAGATCCTCAATGACGTCGACCGGTTGAGGTCGGTGATGGCGAATGCCGGGGTGGACCCAGAGGTGGTGTTGGAGGCCACCTACGGGTGGTACTGGGCGGTCGACGCCCTCCAGGATGTCGGAGCGAACGTGCATCTGGCGCACCCGTTGGGGGTGAAGATGTTCGAGTACCGCAGGGTCAAGAACGATGTTCGCGACGCGAAGGATCTAGCGGACCTGCTGCGGATGGGTCGACTGCCGGAGGCATGGATCGCGCCGCCGCAGACCCGGGAGCTTCGCGAGCTGGTCCGACATCGCGCGAAGCTGGTCGGGCTACGTTCGCACTGCAAGGCCGAAGTGCACGCAGTGCTGGCCAAGTGCGGCATCCAGATCTCGATGACCGACCTGTTCGGGGTGTCCGGCCTGGAGCTGCTGGACCGTCTCGACCTGCCGGCACCCTATGCGGCCAGGGTCGGCTCGTTGCGTCGGCTGCTGGATGATCTGGACTTTGAGATCGACCTGTTCGCCCGGTTGGCCCGGGGTCGGCTAGCGGCTGACCCTGGCTACCGTGCCGTCCAGGAGATCCCTGGCATCGGTCCGGTGCTTGGTGCGGTGTTCGTCGCCGAGGTCGGTGACGCCACCAGGTTCGGCACCGCCGCCCAGCTGGCCTGTTGGGCCGGGCTGACGCCGAAGCATCGCGAGTCCGACACCCACGTCCACCGTGGCCGGATCACCAAGCAGGGCTCCCGGCTCGTCCGGTGGGCCGCCGTGGAGTCGGTGCAGATCCTGCCGAAGACCAGCAAGGTGGGCCAGATCCGAGAACGAGTCGGATCCCGCCGCGGCCACAACATCGGCGTCGTGGCCGCCGCCCGCCAGCAGGTCGAGTACGTCTTCTACGCGCTGCGCGACCACCACGTGCGAGCGTTGGACCACCGCCGGGCGGCGGCATGAGCCGCGCCCGGCCCCCAGTCAGGTCGGTGCGGGTCGTGCAGGTCATGACTCCCGTCCGCGGCGTGGTCGCCCGTTCTGATTGACCCCACCGACCCAGCACAGCGAACCCCATCATGCCGCCTTTGACGCGGCGAAGGGATGACCGGCAGCCTCACCGCCTGCCCACCCGCCGGACACCGGCACTGACGAGCGCGAAAACCCACCCGAGACACATACACAGGAGCCCACCCAGGTTCTTCTCCGCTTCCCATAGCCTGCGCCGAGCGGCGCCGACGTCAAGGCCCTACGGCCGCTACGCGGTCGGGCTACGCCCGAGCCTTGACCCCGACGCCTAACTCAGCGCGCCCAAAGCCAGCGAAGAAGAACAAAAAACGGTCAGGGAGCCCACTTGACAGGCCCCGCTCCTTCAGGGATGACCTGCGGAAAC
>Ga0164241_10004376_pt1 | contig 13718 bp, 12 predicted proteins | sample OricomyardsoilBY_FD_108780 | JGI IMG/M metagenome (GOLD analysis project Ga0164241, IMG submission 108780) | Backyard soil microbial communities from Emeryville, California, USA - Original compost - Back yard soil (BY) | ecosystem: Environmental > Terrestrial > Soil > Unclassified | place: USA...
AAAGAATGGCTTATATCCTATTGCTATGAAATGCTGAAGAAAAAACATTTTGACTTTTTTATTTTCGGCCACAGGCATTTGCCCATTCAATATCAATTGGAAGAAGGAAGTGAATATATTAATCTTGGAGATTGGATAAAATATTTTAGTTATGCTGTTTTTGAAAATGATAAAATCACGTTGAAATATTATCTGAAATGAGCAATCAAAATAAATATTTTTTATTGCTTTTTTGTTTAGGCTATTTCTATATTTTAGGAATTAAAGCACAGGATGACTCTCTTTTTAAGGCTATTAAAAAAATAGATTTTCCGGTTTATTCATTTAGTGTTGACAATATCGGAGGACTGTATTTGATTACTTCTGATAACCAGTTGAAAAAATACAATGAAAACGGTGATTCAGTAGGGGTTTTTAACCAGGTAACTCAATATGGAAAATTGGCTTACGTAAATGCTCAAAATCCATGGAAAACGATTTTGTATTACAAGAATTTTTCAACAATTGTTTTGCTAGACAAGTATTTGAACCTGATTACCGCTATTAATTTGCGCAAATTAAATATTTTCAGAGTTCAGGCTGTCACTACCTCTTATGATAATAATATCTGGTTATTTGATGAGCAGGATAATACACTAAAAAAAATAGATGACAACGGAAATATTCTTTCAAAAACCGTTGATTTCAGATTATTATTTGATACGACTCCAGATCCTGAAAGAATAATTGATCGCGATGGATTTGTTTATTTATACGACCCTTCGAAAGGGCTTTATATATTTGATTATTATGGGAGTTTTAAATCCAAATTGCCTTTTCTGAATTGGTCAGATATAGAAGTGCTTGGAAAGTCCATTTATGGATTTGACAAAGAAAATCTCTATAAATACACATCGCCATTTCCCGATTTTAAAACTTACAAACTACCACCCTCACTGGCAAATAACACTTCTGTTCAAATTGAAAATCATAAACTGTATATTCTCAAAAACAATCAACTTTCGGTTTATACACTACCTTAATTTTTTATTCAAAAAGTAACTATGCCGTTTCTTGACCAGGTTTTTTTAAGTAATACAATTCGCGACTACATAATAGTTGCTATAATTATTTCCCTGATCGTTATTTTAAAAAGGATTATCTCTAAATATTTCACCGCTGTGATTTTTAAGTTAGGGAAAACACAATGGGAGGGCATGTCTAAACAGGAATTTGACAGCATTATCATTGCACCTATCGAAAGAATTTTAATGGCGCTTTCTGTTATTTTTTCTTTTGGCTGGCTCAATTTTCCGCAGCAACTTGATTTTTCAATTCATACGGTCACCAGCCAGGAGATATTGGAATCAATAGCTACGGGCGTTGTTATCGTTTGTGTTATTTCCCTTGTTATTCGTTTTATGGATTTTTTAGTTATGGTCATCAAGCATAAATCCGGGACTGAAAAAACACCAGGGGAATACCAATTAATTTTCTTTTTTAAGGATTTTATACGGGTGATTATTATCATCTTCGGAATCATCTTTATTCTAAAATATTCATTTAAAGTTGACATTGGGAATCTGCTTACCGGGCTGAGCATCGTTGGAGCTGCGCTAGCCCTGTCTGCGAGGGAAAGCTTAGAGAACCTGATTGCTTCCTTCATCATTTTCTTTGACAAACCTTTTGAAACGGGGGACAGTATCCGGATAAATAATGTAAAAGGTACAGTAGAACGAATTGGCCTACGAAGTACCAGGGTGCGTACCGCAGAAAAGTCATTGGTTACTATCCCAAACAAACAAATGGTGGATAGCATTTTAGATAATTGGAGTGAAAGGGATTCCGTAAGAAACGAAATAAAAATGCAATTATCTCCAACGAATTCTTCAGAAAATTTAGAAAAAGCGCTAAGGAAAACAAAAGATATTCTTGCTTCAAGGAATGAAAAAATAATTTCCTATAACGTGTACCTTCAGGAAATAACTCCTGACGGCGCCCTTATCTTAATTGTTTACTTTACAGAAAAAAACCTGACCCAGGAACAAATAAATCAGTTATTGGAAGATCTAAATCTCAATATCAAAAAAATGCTGGAGGAAAATAAAATACTATCCGCAGTTACAGGCAAAGTTACCTTCATCGCTAATCCCAATGCGTGATTTTTTTTACCGTTACTGGCAGGCAATTATCTGAGTGAATGCAAGGATTATATCACGCCAAATAGAAAGGTCTGTAGATTTATTTTGAACGGTTACAAATATTTTACATCAAATAAGTGATATCTGTTTCGGGTGCAATCTTTTTGCGGATAAATTGCCCGGTACCTTTTTCTTCAAAAAACAAAATACCTGGCACGTTGCCAATAAATTTTAGATGATTATTGCAAAACTCTAGTGCGGTCCCTTCAGGCAAACCGATAATTGATTTTCCGGGATTCATCATCATAAATTCGTTTAACCTGTCATCCCTTGTTTCACCGTTAAATCCTTTCTTCTTTGTATTAATATAATGTGGATTGATTTGGAATGGAAATAGCCCCAGCGCATTAAATGATTTTGGTTGAATAACAGGCATATCATTAGTGGTTCCGATAGTTGCTCCCGTAATATTCGCACCCGCGCTCCATCCGATGTATGGTGCGCCTGCTTTTATTTTACTTCTGATAATATCAAGAATATTCAATTCATAAATATCATGTAGCAATTTAAAAGTGTTTCCACCTCCGGTCATCAATACATCACTTTCTGCGATAATTTTTTCCGCATTTTCAGGCAATACCGGACTGATAGAATAAGGCAATTCTTTAAATGCATTTTTTACCCTATTCGTGTACTCTTCATAGTTACCATCTGCTGATGCAAAAGGTAAAAACGCAATTTTTGTTTCTTTACTGCCGAGAAAATTTTCAATTAAGGGAACTGCATTTTCAAGATAACCCGCATTTCCAACCCGTGAACTGCTAATCGCCAGAATTTTATTCGAATACATGAGCTGATGATTTGTACAAGCTTTGAATTTGATTCATAAAATTGCGCCAACAACTCATTTACTTTTTCAGGATGAGTTCAATTTTATCCAATTCGTTTTCGGAAAAATGACAATTACTAATGGCGCCTATCGCATCGGTTACCTGCTTTGGTTTGCTGGCGCCCAGAACTACGGATGTTATTCTATTGTCTTTTAATACCCACGCCAGCGCCATCTGCGCGAGCGATTGATCGCGCTTTTTTGCGATTTCATTTAATTGTTTTATCCTTTCAATAACATCGTCGGTGATTTGGGCGTCAGTAATCGCTCCATTTTTCAAATGTCTTCCGGCCCTCGAATCTTCAGGAACACCGTTGATGTATTTGTTAGTTAGCAATCCCTGCGCTAAAGATGAGAATGCTATACATCCTACTTTTTCTTTGTCAAGCAAATCTAACAGGCCATCCTCCACCCAGCGATCAAACATTGAATATCTGGCCTGGTGAATTAAACAAGGAGTGCCCAGTTCATTCAAAATTTTAATTGCTCTTGCAGCTTCTTCCGGTTTATAATTTGATATCCCAACGTATAAAGCTTTTCCTTGTCTCACGATTAAATCAAGGGCTGACATGGTCTCTTCCATTGGTGTATCCGGATCTGGCCGATGATGATAAAATATATCGACATATTCCAGGCCCATTCTTTTTAGACTTTGATCAAGACTCGCCACTAAATATTTTTTGGAACCAAAATCTCCGTAAGGTCCCTCCCACATGGTGTATCCGGCCTTAGTAGAAATAATTAGCTCATCCCTGAATACTTTAAAATTATCTTTAAATATTTTGCCGAATGTCTCTTCGGCAGCACCCGGCGGCGGCCCATAATTATTAGCCAGATCAAAATGAGTTATTCCATTATCAAAAGCAGTTTGCAAAATTTTACGGCAATTTTCGAGATCATCAATTTCGCCAAAGTTGTGCCATAGCCCCAGGGAGACCATTGGTAGTTTAATGCCACTATTGCCGCATCGTCTATATTGCATTTTCGTGTATCTATCAGGGTGAGGGGAATAATTCATATAACTTATTAAATAAAAATTTCCTGGTTTACAAAAAGACAAATATACCCACCGAAAGCGAATGATGATAACCCTTCAGTCTTTCTCTAAAGCAATCGCAAGTTCATCGGTTGAAAACATACACAATAAAAAATAAGATTTCACCTAAACTTCAACAAATATTTCTCATTATAAATTGCTAAAAAAACTTTTTAATAATAATTGGTAATTGATGTTGTTAGTGTAAATTTGATTAATATTTAACTTTTTTAAAAATAATCAACATGAAGAACTTTACTAGAAAATTAAACTCGGCACTTTTGGTTCTTTCACTGGGAGCCGTTTCACTAAATGTGCACGCGCAAAGTGGAAATGCCCTGGATTTTGACGGCATCAATGACTACGTTCAAATTCCATATACCCGAATCGTCCCAGGTATTACTTCGATACAAATTTCTGTTAAGCCCAATAATAATACTGTAGGAACTGTCGTTTCTGATTTTTCTGGCGGAGCCGGAACTGCCTATAAAGGTTTTAAAATTGTTGCTCAGGCTAATGGCACGTGGGCTATTTATCTGGGTAGCGGCGATCCTGCTACTTATACTGTTTTCCAGGGACCAAGTATTGTGTACGGAGCCTGGACTACACTCACGGGCGTATACGATGGAGCGTTCCATCTTTATGTGAATGGCGTTCCTTATAACGCTTCGTCGATAATCCTGGTCTCTGCCAATAACGTAGCATCAAACCTGATGATAGGAGCAGACAATAACGCAGGCGTTATATCGAATTATTTCGCAGGTCAGGTAGATGAGCTTAGCTTATGGAACACGCCGCTTTCTGCTTCAAAGGTCGCCGCTATTGCTGGAAAAGGATTAAATGTCAGTGCGGAACCTAATTTGCAATTCTACTACAAGTTCAACCAGGGAATTGGAAATGGAAATAACACATCGCCTGCGCCGGGAGTTGATACACTCATAGACCAATCACATAATAAGTTCACAGGCACGTTACACAATTTTGCATTGAACGGCGCCACCTCTAACTGGGTGTCGTCTGACCTGGTATTACCGATCACCCTGGCTAACTTTAGTGGAGTTGAGAAGACTGGTTATAACTTGCTGCAATGGTCAACGAAGTCTGAGGAAAACAGCGCCTACTTTGAGATTCAGAGAAGCAAAAATGGATCCGATTTTTCTGCCATTGCAAAAGTAAACGCCGCGGGCAACAGTAATGTTGTTAAAAATTACCAGTATAATGATAATGAACTTAGCTCATCGCCCGTATATTATTACAGATTGAATATGGTTGATATTGATGGAAGTTCTAAATTCAGCCCCATTATTTTTATCAGGAATAGCAATTCAAGTGTAATAACCGTATATCCTATTCCCGCAAGGAATCAGGTTACCATCAATCTTTCTGATAAGAACCTTATAAATACGCAAGGCTTGTTAAGTGATCTTAATGGTAAAGTGTTGCAGAGGATTTCCTTATCCCAGACATCTACCCAGGTAGATATCAGCAGATATGGAAGCGGCATATATATGTTGAAATTCAAGGACGGGAACACTGTTAAAATAGTAAAAGAATAGACAACAAAAACAATAATAAAAAAAAGGCTGCATAATATTATGCAGCCTTTTTTTATCAAAGTCAACAATTTCCCAAAAATAAAAAATGTTCAATTTGTTTATTTGCTACGCGATGTATAAATGAGGGGAAGCTAAATTTGTAATCTTTTAAAGAGTTATAAAAGAGCTTTATAACTTAATTACATCATTATTCTTATCAAAGAAATGAAATTCGGTGAGGTGGTAATTTGTATTAGACCTGATTTTTACTTTTTCTTTGAACTGCAAACTCCATTTAAATCTTTTAGAGATCAGGCCTTTTGTAAGGTATGCGTACACGATCGGATGTACTTCTATGGTCAATCCTGTATGCTTTTGCATGACAAGATAGGATAGATTTTTTTCAATTTCGTCTTCAAGTACTAAGGTCGATGATATTTTTCCGGTGCCATCGCAACTTGGACAAACCTCCTGAGTATTTATATTTGTCTCCGGCTTCATTCGCTGGCGTGTGATCTGCATCAGGCCAAATTTACTGATGGCCAGAACAGCATGCTTAGCCCGGTCCTTTCTCATGAAAAGTTCCATTTGCTCAGCCAGTTTCTTTTTATTTTCCGGCAGTTTCATATCGATGAAATCAACCACGATAATTCCGCCAATATCTCTTAACCTTAGCTGCCGCGAAATTTCCGCTGCTGCTTCCAAATTCGTTTCAAGGGCATTCTGCTCCTGGTTGTTACCAACACTTTTGTATCCACTATTTACGTCTATAACATGAAGCGCCTCCGTATGTTCCACTATTAGATAAGCGCCGCTTGGGAGATTTACAGTTTTACCAAATGACGCTTTAACCTGCCTTGTAATTCCAAAAGAATCAAAAATCGGAGAGCCATTACTGTGAAAAGAAAGAATATCCGATTTTTCAGGAGCTATTTTTTGAAGATAATTTTTTGTTTCGTTGAAAATGTTTTTGTCATTTACTACAATTTTATTGAAATCCTCGGTAAGCAAATCACGTAGAATACTATTTGTTTTCCCTTCTTCGCTCAGAATCCGTGTAGGAGGAACAGCGCCTTTTAAATTTTCCTGAATGGTTTTCCAGGTATTGATCAATCCCAAAAGGTCGTCCTGTAGCTCATTTGCGTGCTTCCCTTCTGCAGCGGTTCGTACGATAACACCAAAGTTCTTTGGTTTAAATGCCTCTATTATTTTTTGTAATCTTTTTCGTTCCTCAGAAGAATGAATTTTCCGGGAAACAGCAACTATATTGTTGAAAGGAGTAATGACCACATATCGGCCGGGTAAGGAAACTTCACAACTAAGCCTTGGCCCTTTAGCTGCGATCGGTTCTTTTAAAATCTGAACTAAAATATTTGGCTTGCCACTTAAAACTTCGGCAATTTTGCCTGTCTTAACAATCTCAGGCTCTACCACAAAAGAATCAAAATCCAATCCAGACCCGGATGTATCGTTGATAGCGGCTTTTGTAAATTTTAGAATTGATCGTATGTAAGGACTGAGATCTGAATAATGTAAAAAAGCATCTTTCTCGAAACCTACATCTATAAAAGCTGCGTTCAACCCTGGAATCAATTTCTTAACCTTTCCCAAATATAAGTCGCCCACACCAAAACTTGAATTTGCATTTTCATTATGCATTTCCACTAGCTTTTTATCCTCAAGTAAGGCTATTTCTACTCCGTGTGGGACAGCATTTATAATAAGTTCCTTGTTCATCCCTGTTTCAGGTCAAATCTTTTAATTGGTTATTGTTTCTAACCTAATGGAAAAAGGTAAAGCCGGTGATACCGGCATAAGAAATGAAAAGCAGATAATAAAAATTATCTCTTTTTATGACGATTCTTTCTTAAGCGCTTTTTACGCTTATGAGTGGCAATTTTATGACGTTTTCTTTTTTTACCGCAAGGCATAAATATAATTTTAATAATTTTTAATAATAAAGACAAGCTGAAATCAAACGCCTGCCTGTTTTTTTATTTTAACCACCACACTCAATGGTTTTGAACTTCTTCTATTCTTTTATCTATCTCCTTACTAAATTCAGGATTATTTACTAAATGCTTACTTTGTTCATACCATTTAATGGCATTTTCCTTGTCGCCTATTCCTGCATAAGCATCGGCCAGCCACGACACTGCTTCCAGATTATGTGGATCAAAATTTACCACTTTATTTAATCTTTCAATCGCTTTATCATACTGGTTCGAAATAACGCCCCCTACTCCAAGAACCAACTGAGCCTGCATATTATTTGAATCCTTTTGCACTACCTGCAATAGTTCCTGAATTCCTTTCATCGTTTGTTCGGGATTTCCCGTCATACCTTCACCGTAAACATAACAACTTCCAAGGCCAACTTTTAAATCATCGTTATCAGGATCCAGTTTTAAAGCTTGCTCAAAAAGAGTTGCCGCAGTTTGAGCTTCCCATACTTTTAGACCTGGATCGTTCTCTCTTCGCATGTTCTCTAATAGAAAACGGGCTGCAAAGGTGAGCTTTTTTTCTGAATTATCCAACTTCGCCGCTTCACTTAAATAATAAGCATAGGGAATCAGGGATGCGACAGAATCTTTCCAAAAATTAGCCAGATTAGTATATTGATTTTCAGCCTGATTTTTAACATCTCCCCGGCTAATACTATTTTCGATATTGGTAACATATAAAAGCTGATCAGGAGAAAGCTTTTTCTTTTCTTCAACTAAGGTATCACTGATATTAAATGTGGGACGATCAACTTGCGCCATTGCAGGAATTTCTTTCTTAGGCGTCGTAGTTTTACCAAAGAAAAAAAGAACAAAAACCAGTGCTGCACCTATGCAGGCCAAAATAATTCTCTTATTCAATACTTAAAATCGGGTATTTTTTTTATCCGGACGCAAAGGTAAGCCATTCCGGCTTGTCAGGGTAGCTTCTGTTCTTTAATTTGCTGAACAAATTCTTTAGCGGGCTTAAAAGCAGGGATATAATGTTCCGGGATTTCCACGGCTGTATTCTTTTTAATATTTCGCCCGATCTTAGCAGCTCTTTTTTTAGTAATAAAACTTCCAAATCCCCTTATGTATATATTTTCTCCTTCACCAAGAGATTTCTTTACCTCTGTGAATAGATTTTCAAGGGTTACAAGTACATCAACTTTGGGTATACCTGTTTTTTCTGAAATCCGGCTTATTAAATCTGCTTTTCTCATTTTAAATTATTTTAAATTAGATTAAAATGCGGTTTGAAATCTGCTTCAACCAAGCAAAGCAAATCTACTGATCTTTATTGTAATAACCTGCTATAATATATCTTGTGTATGTTTATTTTTCTTATTTTAATAAAAGACAAAAATATTTTAGCAAGGCTAACATCCCTTTCGAATGAAATACACTAAATTTTTCACATCCACTTTGCTCCTTTGGAATAAAACTGAAAACAAAAGGCAAATGCCATGGAAAGGAGAAAAAGATCCTTACAAAATATGGGTAAGCGAGATTATATTGCAACAAACCCGGGTGGAGCAGGGCACCGATTATTACAACCGGTTTATCAGGCATTTTCCTAACGTCAAATCATTGGCAACAGCTCCGGAAAAAAAAGTTTATAAGCTGTGGGAAGGACTTGGTTACTACACCCGTTGCAGAAATCTAATTGAAACGGCAAAATATATTCATCATAATCTTGATGGAACATTTCCTGAAAAGTATGAAGATATCTTGTCGCTTAGGGGTGTGGGAAATTACACCGCTTCAGCAATAGCCTCATTTGCATTTAACCAGCCTTACGCGGTTTTAGATGGGAATGTCTTTCGGGTATTATCAAGATTTTTTGGTGTAGAACTATCTATAAATACGTCTGAGGGAAAAAGTTTTTATAGAAGCCTTTCGCAACTTCTTCTTGACAAAAAAAATCCGGCGGTATATAACCAGACCATTATGGATTTCGGCGCGGTAGTTTGCAAGCATGCACTTCCTCTTTGTGCTGAATGCGTTCTTAGAAAAAGGTGTTTTGCTTTCAGGAATAACAAAGTTGGAGAACTGCCTGTAAATATCAAAGTAAACAAACAAAAAGCACGGTTTTTTAATTACATCATAGCGGAATACAAAAACAAGTTTTACATCCATAAAAGAATTGAAAAAGACATTTGGCAAAATTTGTATGAGTTTATTTTAATCGAAACGAAATCGCCGGCAAAAGAAGAAGATGTTTTTGCACATGAGAAATTTGTATCCTTTTTTGGAAGCACAAATTTTAAAATAAAAGTTATTTCAAAACAGTCTTCTCAAAAGTTAACTCACCAGGTTATTCATGGACAATTTTTTTACATTAGCCTATCAAAAATTTTAAAAAGTAACGAAACCTATTTTTGGGCTACCAAAGAGGAAATAAATTTGCTTCCGTTTCCAAAATTAATAACCACCTATTTCAGAGATAAAAATTATCTTTAAATTTGATTTAGGATATCAAATTGTAACTGAAAAAGGTTTTTTTATGCGGGGAGTGAATAAAGTAATGCTAATTGGAAATCTCGGAAAAGATCCGGAAATATTATATCTCGAAGGTAATATTCCTGTATCGAAATTTCCCCTGGCTACCACAGAGACTTATAAAGACAAAATGGGCAAAATAATATCTCAAACAGAATGGCACAATATTGTACTATGGCGTGGTCTGGCAGAGTTGTCACAAAAATATTTGCACAAGAGTAGTCTTGTTTATATTGAAGGACGGCTTAAAACAAGATATTGGGAGGATAAAGATCATAATAAAAAAGTAGTGACTGAAATAATTGCAGACAATCTTATTATGCTTGACAAGCGCGCTGATTCACCAATGGAGGACGGCCATCATCATGCATCGCCACCTGATGATGAAAAACCTTCGGACCAGGGGTTAACCAAAAGCCTTGAATAAAATAAAAGAATAACGTTAATAAAAATCCCTATTTTTAATTAAATCTTTTAAGGTTGGATTATCATTCGGTCATTCAAAATACTTATCAACTGCTAACAATTCTAGCTATTACTCCCGCGACAACGACGTTGCTGGTTTTTATCCTGTTAATACTTTTTGTGTTATCCTTTCTTTTTTCAGGCTCAGAAATGGCTTTTTTTTCATTGACTTTGAAAGATATTAATGTGCTTAAGACCAGGCAACAACCCTCTTATAAAAGAATTGTCTCCCTTCTTGAGCGTCCAAAAACATTATTTTTTTCTCTCCTTATAGCCAATTGCTTCGTGAATATTGGCATTATTCTTATTTCAAATGCGCTAATGAATGCCTGGATTGACTCAATGGGATTTCATTTTCTTCTGAACTTTTTGATAAAAATAATTCTGATAACCGGCGTTTTATTTTTGTTTGGAGAAATACTCCCAAAGGTTTGGGCCATACATCATAAGATATGGTTTGCCTCTACGGCCTCTATGACAGTGGATATTTTCAACAGTATTTTTTTCAAAATGAGTAACCGGCTGGCGTCTCTCGACAGCTCATTAGAAAAAAAATTAGGAACGAATATCAATGATCCGGATAATAACTCAATTGATTATGCCATAGATTCTTTGCCTGATAACGAAGCTTCAAATGAGGAGAAAACAATTTTAAAGGGAATCAGGAAGTTTAGCAATACGACCGTGAGACAAACAATGCGTACACGCCTTGACGTTAGCGGCATTGAGTTCAACACTTCATTTATCAATGTGATAAAAAAGATTAAAGAAATATCCTATTCCCGGTTGCCCGTATATAAAAATGATCTTGATGAAATAGTTGGCATGTTGCATACTAAAGATTTGCTGTCTCATGTGCAGGAAGATGAATTTGATTGGCACCCTTTGATGCGTCCTGTATTTTATATTCACGAACAAAAATTGATAGAAGATCTTCTACAGGATTTCAGAAGTAAACGTATTCATATAGCAGTTGTAGTTGACGAGTTTGGTGGCACTTCGGGTATTATTACGCTTGAGGATATCATGGAAGAGATTATCGGTGATATCCAGGATGAGTTTGACGACGAACAAAGCAACAACAGGAAGATAGATGATCACAACTACATCTTTGACGGGAAAACTATGGTCAGCGATGTTTGCAAAATTTTAAATATACCAACTCATACTTTCGATTTGCTTCGTGGTGAAAGCGATTCTCTGGCTGGACTTATTTTGGAAATTGCCGGTGAATTTCCTAAAATAAACGAACAGTTTGAAACGAGTAATTATATCTTCACCCCTTTGGAGATAAATAAAAACCGAATTGAAAAAGTAAAGATTACTTTGAAATCCGCAGAAGTAAAATGATTCATCTTATTTTAAAAAATAACTGGTTCATGCAACTTATATCTTATTCGATTTTTGTTTTCTTGATAATAAGTTGCAATTCCACCTATACTCCTAAAAAAGAGGGTTATTATAAAATTAATTTCCCACCAAAGGCTTACACAACTTTTAATGATTCTTCATATCCTTATACTTTTGAGTATCCTGTATATGCAAAAATTTCAAAGGATTCATCTTATTTTAACGACGGTGCAAAAAATCCATATTGGATAAACATTAATTTCCCTTCTTTCAATGGTACCATCTTTATTAGTTATAAAAATATCGGCGGAACCTCAACCTACAAACTAAAAAATGCAGATGGGACTTACCGGGATTCAACTGGTAAAAACAATTTTGAAAAAATGGTAAATGACTCCTATAATCTTACTTATAAAAATGATATCAAAGCTTACTCCATCCAAGACAGCGTCATGCGCACACCGAACAACGTAACCGGCGTGTTCTTCACCCTGGCAGGAAATGTAGCAACCGCCAAGCAGTTCTTTTTATCCGATACGCTTCACCATTTTTTGAGGGGGGCGCTATACTTTGATGCTACACCAAATGAAGATTCACTACGCCCTGTGAACGCTTTTTTGCAGCAGGACATGAAGCATCTGATTAATACTTTAAAATGGAAATGATTCAGTTTCAAAAAAGTTGAATCTGAGTTAGTTTTTTTCTTTGACTACCGGATCGCTGATCGTGTATTGTAAGAATGGATTTCTCGGAATCAGAGTAAACTAATATTTAGCCAATATTTTCAATTAAATTGAAAATCTGCATTGCTATGTAAGTTAGCGTCTTTATCAAGCCTTACTTCCCATTTCCATGCTGAATCCATCATGTCGTCCAGGGAAAATTGGGGATTCCAGTTTAATTTTTCTTTTGCTAAAACATTGTCAGCATAGATAGACACTACATCTCCCGGTCTGCGTGGTCCTATTTTGTAATTGAGTTTTTTACCACTTACTTTTTCAAAAGCATGAATAGCTTCTAACACTGAAACCCCGTCGCCTGTTCCAAGATTAAACACTTCGCAGTTTTGTTTATTCTTGCCTTCAATTAAATATTGTAAAGCCAATGTATGAGCTTGTGCAATATCGCAAACATGAATGTAATCACGTATGCAGGAGCCATCTCTTGTGGAATAATCCTTTCCGTGCACAGTTAGTTCTTTAATCTTTCCAATGGCAGTTTGTGTGATAGCCGGTACCAAATTTTGGGGGGCGCCTAATGGCAATTCGCCGATCAACGAGGAAGCATGGGCGCCTACAGGATTAAAATACCTGAGCAGAATACTATTCATATCACTCGCTTTAGTAATATCCTTTACGATTTCTTCCCCCATCTGTTTGGTAGCGCCGTACGGTGACTCTGCTGGTTTGGTTTCTGATGCTTCAGTCACGGGAATCGTATCAGGATTTCCATAAACGGTACATGAAGAAGAAAAAATAAAATGGGGCACCTTGAATTCTACAGCACATTTTAAAATATTAATGAGAGAAAACAGATTGTTTTCAAAATACAGTAATGGCTGCAGTACTGATTCACCCACTGCTTTGTACGCAGCAAAATGAATAATGCCTTTGATGTCTGTGTTTTCCTGGAAAACAGCATAAGTTTCGTCAAAATTGGCAAGGTCAACTTTATAATTTTTAATTTTCACCCCGGTTATTTCTTTTATTCCTGAAAGCAACGCGGTAGTAGATCTTGAATTGTTATCAATAGATATCGGTTCAAAACCATTTTCAATTAGATTGACAATCGTATGAGAGCCAATGTACCCGCAACCTCCTGTAACTAATATTTTAT
>Ga0164241_10004377_pt1 | contig 13717 bp, 14 predicted proteins | sample OricomyardsoilBY_FD_108780 | JGI IMG/M metagenome (GOLD analysis project Ga0164241, IMG submission 108780) | Backyard soil microbial communities from Emeryville, California, USA - Original compost - Back yard soil (BY) | ecosystem: Environmental > Terrestrial > Soil > Unclassified | place: USA...
TTTCCCGCTACGGCGACGCGCTGGTCCCGCTCGACGAGGCATTGACCCAGGCGGTTGTGGACCTATCAGGTCGCCCGTATCTTGTGCACAGCGGAGAGCCGGCTGGATACGAGTACCACCTCATCGGCGGCCACTTTACCGGGTCGATGGTGCGCCACGTTTTCGAGGCGATCTCGTTCAACGCAGCGCTGACCGCACACATCACCGTGCTCGCCGGCCGTGATCCACATCACATCGCCGAGTCGGAGTTCAAAGCGTTCGCACGAGCGTTTCGGCAGGCGAAGGCTTTGGACCCGCTTGTGGTGGGAGTGCCGTCGACCAAAGGCGCGCTGTGAGCGGACCGTCTGTCGTCGTACTCGACTACGGCTCCGGGAACGTTCACTCGGCCGCCAAGGCGTTGGAGGCGGCGGGCGCGAGCGTCGAATTGAGCTCGGATCGCTCCCGTGCGCAGAACGCGGCGGGTCTCGTCGTCCCCGGCGTAGGGGCGTTCAAGGCCGTCGTTGAGGCGCTTCGCGACGTGCGCGGCGATGAGATCATCGATCGCCGACTGGCCGGCGGACTACCGGTTCTTGGCATCTGCGTTGGAATGCAGGTGCTGTTTGACAACGGCGTGGAATTCAACACGGATGCCGCCGGCCTTGGCCAATGGCCGGGCACCGTGACGGCGTTGCGCAGCGAAATCGTGCCACACATGGGCTGGAACACTGTTGACGCTCCCGGCGACTCCGTTTTGTTCGACGGAATCCGCGGTGAACGGTTCTACTTCGTGCACTCGTTCGCCGCACACGAATGGACCATGCCGTCGTCCGGACCGCTCGTGCCGCCTCGGCTTACATGGGCGACGCACGGCAGCCGATTTCTCGCTGCAGTCGAGAACGGCCCGCTGATGGCAACACAGTTTCATCCGGAGAAGTCGGGCGAGGCCGGCATCCACCTGTTGCGTAACTGGGTGCACAGTATCTGAGCTGCTGGCGGATGCCCGGGTTCTGCTGCGCTAGATTTGATGCTTGTGCCGAACACGGCGCGCAGTGAGGTACCGACAGCTACACCAAGGATTTAGACAACCATGAGCGAGTTCAATAAGACACCGCGTCTTGTGCTCCTGCCTGCCGTCGATGTCGCCGGTGGCCAAGCCGTACGACTGACCCAGGGCGAAGCCGGCAGCGAAACGAACTACGGCGATCCGATTGAGGCAGCCGCCGACTGGGCGGCCGCCGGCGCCGAGTGGATTCACCTGGTCGATTTGGACGCCGCGTTCGGCCGCGGCCACAACCACGGTGTCCTCAAGCGTGTCATCAAACAGGTCAAGGGCGTCAGCGTTGAGGTCTCCGGTGGCATTCGTGACGACGAGTCGTTGGAAGCCGCGCTGGATATCGGTGCGAAGCGTATCAACCTCGGCACAGCGGCCCTGGAGAACCCGGAGTGGGCGGCAAATGTGATCGCACAGTACGGCGAAGCCATCGCCGTCGGGCTCGACGTGCGCGGCACGACACTGGCGGCGCGCGGTTGGACCCAGGACGGAGGCGACCTCTGGCAGGTCGTTGATCGTTTGGAAGAAGCCGGGTGTGCCCGGTACGTCGTCACCGACGTCACCAAAGACGGCACGTTGAAAGGGCCGAATCTCGAACTGTTGCGGCAGATGATGGATCGTACGTCGCGACCGGTCATCGCTTCGGGTGGCGTCTCGAACCTCGATGACATTGCTGCGTTGCGCGAGCTGGTTCCTCTCGGGCTTGAAGGCGCCATTGTCGGCAAAGCACTCTACGCGGGTGCGTTCACCCTGGCTGAAGCACTGGATGTCGCAGGATCCTGATCCGCGCGCGGCGGACTCGGCAGGCCAGCCGTGGGCTGGCCGGCACTTTGATGCGAACGCGCACGCGGGTGACGACGGGTCGGCCACGCCTGCTCTTGATGCTGCGCTGATCCAATTTCGTGCCGGCACGGTGCGTGAAGACGTCGTGGTGGATGCGTTCCGCGACGCCCGCCTGCTCATTCCGCTCGTGGCGCACCTCGGTGAATCCGACACTGACGAGCAGGGTCGCACCATCGACAAGAAGCAGGAGTTGTCGATTGTCACGGTGGCCGGCCCGGAGGGACGCAGTGTCTTGCCGGTGTTCTCTCGCACGGAAACCATGTCGGCGTGGAATCCGCAAGCTCGCCCTGTGCCCGCCACTGGAGAGCGAGTCGCACTGGCGGCCGCCAGCGAACAGACCGAACTGGTTGTGATCGACCCGACGTCCGACACCGAGTTCGTGATCCGTCGACCGGCGCTGTGGGCGCTCGCGCAGGGCGGCACGTGGCAGCCCAGCTACTGCGATCCGTTGGTGCGCCAAGCGTTCGAGGGATCGATCGAATCCGAGCTTGCGGTGCATGGCCTCGACCTGGCGTCGGGAGACCCGCTGGCTCGCCTCGCCGGACCTGAGCTGATCATCCGGTTGCGGTTGGCGGCAGGCTTGACCCAAGAGGAGCTGGATACCGTGCTCGCCCGGCTGGCGCAACGGTGGGCAGCCGAGGATGCCATTGCCACGCGCGTGGATTCGCTCGCCGTGCAGATTGTCTCAGACTGACGCGGCTTGCCCTGAGGAGGTCGCTTTGCGACCGTCTCGGCTTGCCCTGAGGAGGTCGCTTTGCGACCGTCTCGAAGGGTCAGTTCACCGGCCCAGTGTACTTTTCCCCTGGGCCTTCGCCGATCGCATCCGGAATGCTGGATGCCTCGCGGAACGCCAGCTGCAGGCTCCGCAGGCCGTCGCGAAGGCTGCGGGCATGCTGGTCGCCGATGTGGCGTGCGCTTGCGGTGACCAGGCCGGCCAACGCGTCGATGAGCTTGCGCGCTTCGTCCAGGTCGGTCTGAGCGTTGGGATCGTCTGCAAGTCCGCATTTCACCGCCGCCGCGCTCATCAGGTGAACGGCGGTCGTGGTGATCACTTCAACGGCGGGAACATCGGCGATGTCGCGCGTCGCATCAGACACGTACGCGGATTCATCCAGTTCAGAAGTGAATCGGTGGCTGTGGGTATCGGTCATTACGGTCCTTCTACGGTATTGCGCGGTATCTGCTAGACTTTCCGTCGGCTCCGGGATATCCGTCTCGGAACGAAAGTGGAGATTCTCCCACCCGCGCTTGACCGCTTAACTAGGTTACCGGGTTGTTCGCACTCCGCCGTCACGATGACCATCGTGAGGGTAGCTAGGGTGCCGTGCCAGGTCGATACGGAATGTATCGGCGAAATGGTGCGTGGATTTTCTCTTTCGTCGCCGTTCGGCACAGTCGAACGGTTGGGCCCCACACCGTTTTGATGAAGGAGAAACGCATCAGCGATCCCCGTACCAATGACCGAATCCGCGTGCCAGAAGTTCGTCTTGTCGGCCCCGGCGGAGAACAAGTCGGCGTCGTGAAGATCGAGGTCGCCATTCGGCTCGCGCAAGAAGCCGATCTCGACCTGGTCGAGGTCGCGCCCAACTCCAAGCCGCCCGTGGCGAAGATCATGGATTACGGCAAGTTCAAGTACGAAGCTGCCCAAAAGGCGAAAGAAGCCAGGCGCAACCAGGCGAACACGATCCTCAAAGAGGTTCGCTTCCGCCTCAAGATCGACAAGCACGACTACGAGACCAAGCGCAAGCGCGCTGAGGGCTTCTTGAAGGCGGGGGACAAGGTCAAGGCCATGATCCTCTTTCGTGGTCGCGAGCAGTCACGTCCAGAGCAGGGCGTCCGCTTGCTCCAAAGGTTTGCCGAAGATGTGGCGGAACTGGGTTCGGTCGAATCCACTCCGACCATCGACGGTCGAAACATGGTCATGGTCATTGGCCCTCTGAAAAACAAATCAGAGGTCAAAGGCGAGGCCAACGCACAACGTGCCGCCTCGAAGGCGCGCGGAGCCCAGGCTCCCGCATCCGACGAGTCGGCTGAAGCGGCGGAGACGACATCCGCCACCGAACAGGAGAAATAATGCCCAAGCAGAAGACCCACTCAGGGGCCAAGAAGCGCTTCAAGGTCACCGGCAGCGGCAAGATCATGAAGCAGCAGTCCGGCATGCGCCACAACCTCGAGACCAAGTCGACGGACCGCAAGCGTCGGCTGAACCAAGATCAGGTCATCGCTCCGGCTGACGTCAAGAACATCAAGAAGCTTCTCGGCAAGTAACGCCGCGCCCACGATAAGGAACTAGAAGAACATGGCAAGAGTAAAGCGGGCCGTCAACGCCCACAAGAAGCGTCGGGTCATCCTTGAGCGCGCCGAGGGATATCGCGGACAGCGGTCACGTCTGTATCGCAAGGCCAAGGAGCAGGTCACTCACTCGCTGGTGTACAGCTACCGTGACCGTCGGGCGCGCAAGGGCGATTTCCGTCGCCTGTGGATCCAGCGCATCAACGCGGCGAGCCGCGCGAACGGCCTGACCTACAACCGGCTCATCCAGGGCCTCAACCTGGCTGGCGTCGAGGTTGACCGTCGCATCCTGGCCGAGCTGGCCGTCAACGAGCCCAGCACGTTCTCGGCTCTGGTCGAAACGGCTAAGAAGGCTCTTCCGAAGGACACCTCAGCGCCGAAGACCGACGCCGCAGCGTAACAAACCCTACGGTGACCGGCTCGCGCCGGGCGTATGCGCCTGGATGAACGCGATCACCTTCGCACGGGTGGCTGCGTCATAGAGCAGCCCATAGCCGTGTGCCGCCCCCGGTGCGGCGACAATTGTCGCCGTTCCCGGGGGCGCAACTTTTTTCATGTCAATGATCACCTGTGCCGGTTCGGTGTCACCGTCGGCCGCCGCGTACATGGTGGGCGCATCGAGTTTCGCACCGGCCTCTTCGACATACTTCGATTCGACGGGTGTCGGTTCGCTCGACAGCGACACCACAGCATCCGGCTGGGGCGATGCCGCGGCGCCCACCACCACCGACGCCATCGCGCCGATGGATGCGCCAAGCAGCGTCACATGGGTTGCCCCATGTTTGCGGACATAGTGCAGGATGGCGGTCAGATCGCGCAGATGCGACGAGTCGGTTGTGTAGTCGTACAGCGCGACGCCCAGGCCGAGCTTGGTCAGGTCGGCGGCGACGTCCGTCCATTGGCACGCACCCTGCCCGATCTCATTCGAGATGATCACCACCGAGTGCGGATTGCCGATCAGCGTGACGTCGACCGTGCCGGCGCGCGCGGCACGGGTTTCGGATGCCGTGACGCACGCCATCGGGGTCGGGGCCGGGAGCGCTGATGCCGGCGGAGGGGCTGAGGGCGCCGAACATCCGGCCAAGACGATTCCGGCACACGTGGCGATAACCAGCGCAACCAGGGTGCGCCGGCGTTTTGCACTTCGCTGTAGCACGGCGCAAGCATAACGACACTCATCGCCGGCTCGCCAGTGTTGGCCGCGCGTGCGTCATACTAATTACGTGCTGGACAATCCACGGTCGCCCCGTGTTCGCGCGGTTGCCAAGCTGGCGAAGAAGAGCGCTCGCGCCGAGACGGGTCTTTTCCTGCTCGAGGGCCCTCAGGCAACCTCCGAAGCGTTGGCTTTTCGCCCGGAATTGGTCGTCGAGTTGTTTGCCACGCCAACGGCTCTGGCTCGGTACGGCGATCTTGCCCAGATCGCCGTCGACGCCGGTATTGACGTCGAGTACGTCACCGAGGACGTGCTGGACACCATGGCCGACACCGTGACGCCGCAAGGTTTCGTGGCCGTTTGCCGTCAATTTCCGACATCGCTCAAAGATGTGTTTGCGCTCAAGCCACAACTGGTGGCGGTTCTTGAAGAGGTGCGCGACCCCGGCAACGCGGGCACAATCGTGCGGGCCGCGGACTCAGCGGGGGCGGATGCCGTCATCTTCAGCGGACGTACCGTCGACTTGTACAACCCGAAGGTGGTGCGCGCCTCGACCGGGTCGATCTTCCACCTGCCCGTGGCGGTCGGCGCGACACTGCTCGACGTCGCCGAACGCGCGAAAGCCGGGGGATTGCAGTTGCTGGCCGCCGATGTGAAGGGCGAAGACTTGCTTCTGGCCAGAACCGAGCGGCTGCTTGCGCGTCCGACCGTGTGGTTGTTCGGCAATGAAGCGCACGGCCTGACCGATGATGATCTCGCGCTGGCCGATCGCACTGTCACCGTTCCCATCTACGGCAATGCAGAGTCGATGAATCTGGCGACCGCCGCATCCGTCTGCCTGTATGAATCTGCCTTCGCACAGCGCAGTTGACGGGCGTGACTTCGCCGTGGCAGGCGTGCTCGCTGGGCAGTTTCGGTAGCAGTACCGGGCTAAACTTGTGACTCGTGTCCGAATCCCCTTCCGATTCTCCTGACGTCGCGGCTGCGCCGCTGATCTCGGAGTCTTCCGTTGCCACCGCCGTTGACAATGCGCTCGCTGCGATCGAGCACGCATCCGACTCCGACCAGTTGAAGGCCGTGCGGTCTGCGCACACCGGCGAGCACTCGCCGCTTGCGCAGCTGAACGGCCAGTTGCGCACCGTTCCGAACGACCAGAAAGCCACCCTCGGCAAACTGGTCGGTCAAGCGCGCGGTCGAGTCAACCAGGCATTCGCTGCAAAAGAAGAGCAGATCACTGCGGCCGAGGATGCGCGCGCGCTGGCCGCTGAAGCGCTCGACGTGACGGCGGTCGCTTCGACGCGTCGCGCTGGCGCCCGCCATCCGCTGTCGCTGCTGAACGAACGCATCGCTGACATCTTCGTCGGAATGGGGTGGGAAGTCGCCGAAGGTCCGGAGCTGGAAAACGAGTGGTTCAATTTCGACGCACTCAACTTCGACGAGGACCACCCCGCGCGGGCGATGCAGGACACGTTCTTCATCGATCCGCCTGCATCGCACCTGGTACTGCGCACTCACACCTCTCCCGTGCAGATCCGTTCGCTGTTGGAACGCGGTGTTCCGCTGTACGTCGTGGCACCCGGTCGTGTCTACCGAACCGATGAACTCGACGCCACGCACACACCGGTGTTCAGTCAAGTCGAGGGCATTGCCGTCGACAAGGGCCTCACCATGGCGCACTTGCGCGGCACGCTTGAGCACTTCGCGCGGGCCATGTTCGGCGATGAAGCCAAGATTCGGCTGCGGCCGAACTATTTTCCGTTCACGGAGCCGAGCGCTGAAATGGACGTCTGGCAGCCGAACGCCAAAGGCGGCGCGCGCTGGATCGAGTGGGGCGGATGCGGCATGGTCAACCCGAACGTGCTGCGCTCGGCCGGCATCGACCCCGATGAAAATTCGGGCTTCGCGTTCGGCATGGGGATCGAGCGCACATTGCAATTCCGCAATGACCTCAATGACATGCGAGACATCGTCGAGGGCGATGTTCGCTTCAGCAAGCAATTCGGAATGGTGGTCTGATGCGTATCCCGCTGAGCTGGTTGGCTGAATACGTCGACGTTGAGCCCGGGGCAACCCCTGAGGACGTGCACGCGTCTTTGGTCACGGTTGGGCTTGAAGAAGAAGCCATCCACCGCTTTCAGCTGTCGGGACCCATCGTCGTCGGTGAAGTGCTCGAGTTCGTCGAGGAGCCGCAGACCAACGGCAAAACGATCCGCTGGTGCCAGGTGCGTGTCGCGCCGGACGGCCAGACCGCTGCCGATGGCGGGCCTGCCGTGCACGGCATCGTGTGCGGGGCACGCAACTTCTTCGTCGGCGACAAGGTCGTCGTCACACTGCCAGGCTCGGTGCTGCCGGGACCGTTCCCGATCGCGGCACGCACAACGTATGGGCACCTCTCTGACGGCATGATCGCATCGGCGCGCGAGCTTGGCCTCGGCGAAGAGCACGACGGTATCCTGCGCCTGGCAACCGTCGGTATCGACGCGGAACCCGGAACCGACGCGCTCGCGCTGCTCGGGCTGGATGACTCGGCTGTCGAGGTCAACGTGACGCCCGATCGCGGATACGCGCTGTCGATCCGTGGGATCGCCCGCGAGTATGCGCACGCGACAGGCGCCGAATTCCGTGACCCGGCGGCCAGGCACGACGGCGCACGCGTCGAGGGCGCGAGTGTCTTCCCTGTCACGGTCGACGACGCGCACCCCATTCGTGAACGGGTGGGCGCCAGCGTGTTCGTCACGCGCGTGGTTCGCGGCATCGACCCGACGGCGCCGACCCCGGCGTGGATGATCGCACGCCTCACACTTGCCGGCATCCGGTCGATCTCGTTACCGGTCGACATCACCAATTACGTGATGCTCGAGCTGGGTCAGCCCATCCACGCGTACGACCTCGACGTGCTGCACGGTGGCATCACGGTGCGGCGCGCCCGGCCTGGTGAGACGCTCGTCACGCTTGACGGACAAACACGCGCGCTTGATGCAGAAGATTTGGTGATCGCTGACGATTCGGGCGCAATCGGTCTTGCCGGTGTGATGGGTGGGGCGTCCACCGAAATCTCCTCGGGCACCCGCAACGTGTTGGTCGAGGCGGCGAACTTCGACCCGGTGTCGATTGCTCGCACCGCGCGCCGTCACAAGCTGCCCTCTGAAGCGTCGCGCCGTTTCGAGCGCGGCGTTGACCCGCAGGTGGCCGAACCTGCCGCCGCACGCGTCGTGCAACTGCTGGTGGAGCTCGCCGGTGGTACGCCGGACGCGCTCGGTTCGAAGCTGGACACCACCGAAGGCGCGCGGCCGATCGTCGTGCCGGACGGCTACGTGTCCGGGTTGATCGGCGTTGATTACACCGACGACGAGATTCGCTCATCCTTGGCCGAGATCGGCGGTGAGGTCGAGGTGACCGACGGAGGTTTGAGCGTGACGCCGCCGAGTTGGCGACCAGACCTCATTGACAAGGCGACACTGGCGGAAGAGGTCGCGCGCATCGTCGGCTACCACCGAATCCCGGCGGTCCTTCCCGTCGCCCCGCCTGGCCGCGGTCTGACTCGCGCGCAGCGGTTGCGCCGGAACGTCGCGAACGCTCTCGCGTTCGGCGGTGCCACCGAGGTGCTGGCGTACCCGTTCGTCACTCAGGAGCAAAACGACACGTTCGGCTCGCCCGATGGCGCAGCGGTGGCAGCGGTGAAACTGGCGAACCCGCTGGACGCAAGCGTGCCGTTCATGCGCGCCAGCCTGTGGCCAGGCCTCATCGACGTTGCCCGTCGCAACCTGTCCCGTGGCCTGGTCGACCTTGCCCTGTTCGAGACGGGCGTCGTGTTCCGACCGCTCCCGACCCGAACGTATGGAAGCGTCGACGTGCCGCCCGGTGCGGTGCGCCCCTCAGCCGAAACCCTCGCTGCACTCAACGCCGGCATCCCGCCGCAACCGCAGCGTGTTGGTGCGTTGTTCACCGGCATGAGTGTGCCGAAGCAACCGGGGCACGCGGCGGTCGCCGCGGGAATCGCGGACGCACTGGATGCGGCGCAGGCGATTGCAGACGCGCTCGGGGTTGCGCTCACGGTCGCGCAGGGCACCCACGTCGCGCTGCATCCTGGGCGAACCGCACAGTTGGTCGCCGGCGAGTCGACCATCGGATATGCGGGGGAGTTGCTGCCCGCGCTGGCGGCGAAACTCGACCTGCCGCGCGTTGTCGGTTTGCTTGAACTCGACCTGGATGCGCTGATCGCACTCTCGCCGCGTGAGGTACCGGCGCATCCGATCAGCGGGTTTCCTGCGGCAACACAGGATCTCTCCCTCGTGGTCGCCGTGGTGCATGCCGCCGGCGATGTGCGTGAGGCAGTCGTCGCCGGCTGCGGAGCGCTGTTGGAAGATGCACGCTTGGTCGACGACTATCGCGGATCGGGTGTGCCTGATGGCGCGAAGAGTCTCACGTTTGCGCTGCGTTTCCGGGCGGATGACCGCACACTGACCGCGGCGGAGGCCACCGAAGCCAAGTTGGCGGGAGCCGCTCGCGCGGCCGACCTGTTCGGGGCAGCGATCCGCGACTAGATCTCGGAACTGTGAGAAGAGCACGGACGATTGGCGCCCGGATGCCGTCGCGCGCTATGCTCACGACATGCTCGACACTCGGCGCCCCGTTCTGACACCGGTCATCTCGACCCGTGCGCTGCGCCGACGCCTGCGCGGGGTCGCTGCGCGCGACCGCCGAATCTAGGCGACGTTCTCGTCGACCGCTCGCGCGGTGCGGATTGTGTACGTCGCCATCGTTCCCGTCAGTTGTCGCTGGCCTCTGTGCGCCCGTGACATTCCAGGCCGTCACACTCAATAAGGTAGAAACATGACTTTCTCCGTCGCCGTCGCTGGCGCATCCGGCTACGCAGGAGGCGAAATCCTGCGTCTAATCGCGGATCATCCCGATTTCGAGGTACGCACCGTCACAGCGCACTCGAACGCGGGAACGCCCCTGAGCGCACACCAACCTCAGTTGCGTTCGCTGGCTCACCTCACACTGGTCGACACAACACCACAAAACCTGACCGGACACGACGTCGTCTTCCTGGCACTCCCGCACGGCGCATCCGGCGAGATCACTGCCGCACTGGATGACACCCGACTCATCGTCGACTGCGGTGCCGACCACCGGCTCTCGGACAAGGCGGACTGGGACGCGTTCTATCACGGCGAGTATGCGGGCGGCTGGCCGTACGGCGTTCCCGAGCTGCCGACCGGCGCAGGCAAACTGCGTGACACTCTGGTCGGCGTGAACCGGATTGCGGCACCCGGATGTAACGCAAGCGCCGTCTCGTTGGCGATCGCCCCGGGGATTGCGGCTGGTCTCGTCGACGAACACGACATCAGCGCGGTGCTGGCCGTCGGCCCGTCGGGAGCGGGCAAGACGTTGAAGACTCCTTACCTGGCGGCGGAAATACTCGGCTCCGCCAATCCGTATGCCGTCGGGGGCATGCACCGCCACATTCCCGAGATCCAGCAGAACCTTCGGTTGGCCGGAGCAACCAGCCCGACGGTGTCGTTCACGCCGGTGCTGGTTCCGATGTCCCGCGGCATCCTGGCCACGGTCAGCGCGCGATACCTGCCAGGAATAACCCCGGCCCAGCTGCGGGAAGCGTGGGAGCGCGCGTACGCAGACGAGCCGTTCGTTCAGTTGCTGGCGGATGGCGAGATGCCGCGCACCGCGGACACGGTCGGCGCCAACACCGCGCTGATCGGCCTCGCGGTCGATGAGAACGTCGGGCGGGTGATTGCTGTGCTCGCGCTGGACAATCTGGTCAAGGGGACCGCGGGGGCCGCGATCCAATCCGCGAATATTGCGCTCGGTATCGCCGAGACGACTGGTTTGACCACGAATGGAGTAGCGCCGTGAATGTCACAGCACCAGCCGGGTTCGAGGCGAGTGGCGTCGCCGCCGGCCTGAAGACGAACGGAAATGCCGATCTGGCCTTGATCGTCAATCGCGGTCCGTCTCAGGCGGGTGCTGCCGTCTTCACCAGCAATCGCGCCAAGGCAAATCCGATTCTGTGGTCGCAGCAGGCCGTCTCGGATGGCATCGTTTCGGCGATCGTACTGAATTCGGGCGGTGCGAACTGCTTCACCGGCGCCCAGGGTTTCCAGGCGACGCACACGACGGCAGAAGCGGTGGCCACCGAGCTCGGATTGTCCTCCGGTGACGTACTCGTGTGCTCCACTGGACTCATCGGGGAGCAGCTGGATACCCAGAAACTCACGACGGGTGTCGCATCCGCTGCCCGCGCGCTCAGCGCCGACGGGTGGCAGGATGCGGCACGGGCGATCATGACGACCGACACCGTGGCGAAGACGGCAATCCGAGGTGGTGATGGGTGGTCGATCTCCGGCATGGCCAAAGGGGCAGGGATGCTCGCCCCGGGGCTCGCGACGATGCTCGTCGTGCTCGCAACAGATGCCGAGCTGAGTTCCGCCGAACTCGACACGGCACTGCGCGCCGCGACTCGCGTGAGTTTTGACCGGCTCGACAGCGACGGCTGCATGTCGACGAACGATCAGGTGACGTTGATGGCATCCGGGGCGTCCGGGGTCACTCCTGACATCCGCGCCTTCACCGACGCGCTGACCGACGTGTGCATGGAGTTGGCTGAGAAACTGCAAGGCGACGCCGAAGGCGCCAGCCATGACATCCGCATCGAGGTCGTCGGCGCCGTGACGGAAGACGATGCGGTCGACGTAGGTCGCTCGGTTGCACGCAACAACCTGTTCAAGGCGGCGGTATTCGGCAACGACCCCAACTGGGGCCGTGTTCTGGCCGCGATCGGCACCACGCAGGCCGCGTTCGACCCGTACCAGGTCGACGTGTCGATGAACGGTGTTCGCGTCTGCCATGCTGGGGCCCCGGATGTGCCGCGCGATCAGGTCGACCTCAGTGCGCGGGCGGTCACCGTACTCATCGACTTGCAGGTTGGCGCGGCTGCGGCCACGATCCTCACCAACGACCTCACGCACGACTATGTGCATGAGAACAGCGCGTACTCGAGTTGAACATGGACAACGAGGCCAACGCGCCGATCACCCACGATCAGGCCGCGGTCAAAGCGGCGACGCTCATCGAATCGCTTCCGTGGCTCAAACGATTCCACGATCAGATCATCGTGGTGAAGTTCGGCGGCAACGCGATGGTCAGCGAAGAATTGCAGAAGGCGTTCGCCGAGGACATGGTCTATCTGCGTTTTGCCGGAATCCGCCCTGTCGTTGTACACGGGGGAGGACCGCAGATCTCGGCCATGCTCGAACGCCTCGGAATCACCAGCGAGTTCCGCGGCGGATACCGGGTGACGACACCGGAGGCCATGGATGTCGTGCGGATGGTACTGACCGGATCCATCAGCCGCGACCTTGTCGGTCACATCAACGAGCACGGCCCGCTGGCTGCGGCGTTGTCCGGTGAAGATGCCGGGTTGTTCCAAGGTCGCCGCCGCGGTGTCGTCATCGACGGCGAAGAGGTCGACCTCGGGCTCGTCGGCGACGTGGTCGGCGTCAACCCCGAGGCCGTGCACGCACAACTGGAGGCCGGACGCATCCCGGTGATCTCCTCAATCGCTCCTGACATCGACACGCCAGGCCAGTCGCTCAACGTCAACGCGGATGCGGCCGCCGCTGCGCTCGCCGTGGCATTGCAGGCCGCGAAACTCGTGATTCTCACGGATGTCGCCGGACTGTATCGCGATTGGCCGGACCGTGACTCACTGATTTCGATGATCGGCACCGACGAGCTGCGTGCCCTGCTGCCGAGATTGGAGTCCGGCATGATCCCAAAGATGACTGCCTGCCTGGATGCGGTGGATGGCGGGGTGCAGAAGGCGGCCATCATCGACGGCCGCATTCCCCACTCGATCTTGCTCGAGATATTCACCCAAAGCGGTATCGGCACGGAGGTGGTGGCCCAATGACTACGAATGACGCAGTGAACGCCAATGGTGCATGGAAGGATCGCTTCGGCGACGTCGTGATGCATTCGCTCGCCACGCCGCAGCTGATGTTGCAGCGCGGCGAAGGCTGTTACGTCTGGGATGTCGACGGCAACCGCTACCTCGACTTCCTTGCCGGCATCGCGGTGAACTCGCTCGGCCACGGGCATCCGGCGCTGGTGGATGCCGTGACGAAACAGATCGCGTCGCTTGCGCATGTGTCGAACTACTTTGCCACCCCGTCACAGCTTGAGTTGGCGCAGCGGCTCGTGCGACTCACTGGCGCGGACAATGGACGCGTTTACCTCGGAAACTCCGGCGCGGAGGCGAACGAGGCGGCGTTCAAGCTGGCCCGGCTCAACCGCGGCGATGGCTCGCGCATCCGCATCCTCGCCCTGAACAATTCGTTCCACGGGCGCACCATGGGCGCGCTCTCGTTGACCGGAAA
>Ga0164241_10004378_pt1 | contig 13716 bp, 12 predicted proteins | sample OricomyardsoilBY_FD_108780 | JGI IMG/M metagenome (GOLD analysis project Ga0164241, IMG submission 108780) | Backyard soil microbial communities from Emeryville, California, USA - Original compost - Back yard soil (BY) | ecosystem: Environmental > Terrestrial > Soil > Unclassified | place: USA...
AAAGCCCCGGGCGGAACGGGATTCTGTGGAGAACAACCATGCGTAAGTTGCTGCCGGTCGCCTTGGCCTCGGGCGTTGCCGTGCTTCTGTCGGGCTGCGCCCATCACCGTATCGGCGCCAATGCCGGCCCCGACGAAATGCTCGTCGCGCGCACCCAGCCACTGGTCGTGCCGCCCGATTTCTCGCTGAAGCCGCCGCAGCCGGGCGCCGCGCCGACCCAGGGCAACGATCTGCAGCAGCAGACGCTGGAAGCGATGTTCGGTGGCTCCGCGGCGCGCAGCGCGTCGGAGAACGCGGCGCTCAGCGATGCCGGTGCCGACAGCGCCGAGCCGGGCATCCGCTCGGACGCGGGCGATCCCGACACCAACGTGGTCGACAAGGGCGCGACCACGCGCGACATCGTCGCCGCGCCGGCCGGCGACGGCCAGGATGCGAGCGCCTCGGTCCCGCAATAAGCCGCAACGTGAGACAAAAAGGGCCGCGAACCGGATGCGGTTCGCGGCCCTTTTTGTATTTTGAGCCCCTCCCCTGAAGAGGAGGGGCTTAGATGCTTCAGAAGCTCAAGCCCACCGAGGCGACCACGCCGCCGCGGCCGATGTTGCGGACGTGCGCATGGCTGTCGAGGATATAGGCGTCCTTGTCGGTATCGACATAGTTGAGGCCAAAGGTCAGGTGCTTCCAGGTGTAGCTCGCGCCCAAGCCCCAGTCGGTATAGCCGTCGCCGACCGAGATATAGCTTTGCCCAAAAGTATGGCCGAGATGCGCGCTGACCGAGAGCGGCGTCCCGGGGATGCCCGACGAGAGATCGCCGGCAAGGTAGAGATTGTCTTCCTTGTGCACGCCGTCGAGGCTCAGCGCGCGCTGCTTCCAGGCATAGTTCGCGGTCACCTTCGCGGTGACCGGGCCGAGCGTGCCCGATACGTCGAGATAAGGCTCGGCGAAATCGGTGTTGGCGTGGCCGCCGCCCGGATAATAATAATAGAGCAGGCCGCCATCGAGCTTCACGCCGCTCGACAGCGTCTTCGAATAGCCGGCGATCAGGTCGATCTCCTGATCGCTCCCGTTGGCGATGTAATCGTCGATCGAGGAGCCCCAGGTCGAGACGTAGAAGCCCGATTCGTGGCTGATCGTGATCCCGCCCTGCAAGGCCGGCTTGAGATCGCTCTGCGAGAGACCGCGGAAGCGATAGTCCGAGACGATAGTGGCACTGCCCGAGACGGACAGCGCCGGGGGCGGCGCGGTATCGTCCGCGAAGGCCGGGGCGGTGGTGGCGAGCAGCAGCGCGCCGAAGGCGTAAGTGGTGAAGCGCATCGTTTCCCTTTCCACAACGAGAAGGTCGATGTCCCGCCTGCTCGCGCGATCCGTCGCGTCTGTCGGGCGTGCTGCCCTAACCGCGCGATCTGGCGATCGGCACGCAGGCAATGTGCGCGCTCTTGCTGCGCTGCACAACAGAATTCCGCATCGCAGCGACGAGCGGAGGGCGGCTGTTGCTGCGGCGCAACAGCGCCCCGCCTTTAAAGCCCTTGCCGGAAGCGATCGAGCCCGGCCGCGAGATCGGCGATCAGATCGTCGGGATCCTCCAGCCCGATCTGGAGGCGGACGATCGGGCCGGGATAAGCATGCTTGGCCACGCTGCGGATGCGGTCGACATCGACGGGGATCGCCAGGCTCTCGAACCCGCCCCAGCTATAGCCGATGCCGAACAGTTCGAGTCCGTCGATCAGCGCCGCGCGCGCCGCCTCGCCGCCGCCGTTCAGCACGAACGAGAACAGGCCGGACGAGCCGGAGAAATCGCGCAGGAACAGGTCGTGGCCGGGGCAATCGGGCAATGCCGGATGCAGCACCGCCGCGATCTGGGGCCGCGTCTTGAGCCATTGGGCGATCTTCAGCGCGCTCGCCTGATGCTGCGCGAGCCGCACCGCCATCGTGCGCAGCCCGCGCGCGCCGAGCCATGCATCGTCGGGGCTGGCCATCTGGCCGAGCTGGAAGCTGGTGTCGCGCAGCCTGGCGAAATGCCCCGGCCCGGCGGTGACCGAGCCGAGCATCACGTCCGAATGGCCGACGACATATTTGGTGCAGGCGAGGATCGAGAGATCGACGCCATGCTGGATCGCCGGGAAGAAGAGCGGCATGGCCCAGGTATTGTCGATCAAGGTCGTCACGCCGCGCGCCTTCGCCGCGGCGACGATCGCCGGCACGTCCTGCACCTCGAAGGTCAGGCTGCCCGGGCTTTCCATGAAGATCGCGCGGGTCTTGTCGCCGATCAGGTCGGCGATCCCCGCGCCGATCAGCGGATCGTAGAAGCGTGTGGCGATGCCGAACCGCTGGAGCAGTCCGGTCGCCAGCGATCGGGTGGGATCATACGCCGAATCGACCAGCAGCAATTCGTCGCCCGGCGACAGCACCGCGAGCAAGGCAGCGGCGATCGCCGCGACGCCCGATCCGTACAGGAAGGTGCCCTCGGCACCCGGCTCCAGTTCGGTCAGCGCATCGGCCAGTGACCATTGCGTCGGCGTGCCGCGACGGCCGTAAAACAGCTTGTGATGCGTGTCGCCTACCCGCGCGCGCAGCTCGGCGACCGAATCGTAGAGGATGGTCGAGGCACGCCACACCGGCGGATTGACGATGCCCTGCGTCCATTCCTGGCGCCGCCCGGCGGCGACGATCCGCGTGGCGTCGGCGCGGGGACGATCGGATGTGCTCATGCTTCTCCCGTTTCCTTGGGCGTGGCGGGATCGCCGCCCCATTCGGACCAGCTGCCGTCATAGACCGCCGTATCCGCGCCGAGCCGGTGCGCGGCGAACGCCAGCACCGAAGCGGTGATCCCCGAACCGCAGGTCATGGCGACCGGCCTGGCGAGAGCGATCCCGGCGGCATCGAACGCGGCCCGCAAGCCGGCCTTGTCCTTGTAGGTGCCGTCCGAATTCATCACGCGGCCATAAGGCAGGTTTCTGGAGCCCGGGATATGGCCCGTGGCGGTGTTCGGCCGCGGATCGGGCTCGGCGCCGGTGAAGCGCGCCGCGCCGCGCGCATCGAGCACCTGATCGGCGTGGCTGTCGAGGTTGGCGCGCATCTGTGCGAAGCTGCGGATGCGTTCGGGATGCGGTTTTGGCGAGAGCCGCGCTGGTTTGAGAACCGCATCACCGCTTTCGAGCGCGCGCCCCTCCGTGCGCCATTTGCCCATCCCGCCGTCGAGGATCGCGACGTCGGTCAGGCCGAAATAGCGAAACAGCCACCAGGCGCGCGCGGCGGTGTGATGCGGCGCGTCGTCGTAGAGCACGACACGATCGCCGTCGCCGATGCCCAGCGCGCCCACCTGCGCGGCGAATTGTTCGGGCGAGGGGACAGTCGACGGCAGGGGGCTCGCCTGGTCGGCGAGGTTCGCGAGATCGAGGAACACCGCGCCGGGAATATGCCCGGCGAGATACTCCGCCGCCGCGTCGCGCTTCGGCTCGCCGGGAAGGTCGGGAAAATAGGTCGCGTCGACGACCCGGATGTCGGGCGCGCCGATCTCCGCGGCGAGCCATGCGGTCGTGACGAGCGAGTCCATGGACCGGTCCTAATGCCGCGCAGGCAGGCCGTCGAGATTGCGGCGCGTTCCATTTGCGTCGCGCACGCCCTACATGAGCGCGCATGACCCCCAAGCATCTCGGCCAGCCCAGCGCGCTTCCGCAATCGCCCGAGGAGGCAGTGCTCGATTACGTACCCAATCCGCGCCCCAGCCGGCCCTATCTGGTGCGCTTCACCGCGCCCGAATTCACCTCGCTCTGCCCGGTGACGGCGCAGCCCGATTTCGCGCATCTGGTGATCGATTATGCGCCCGATGCGTCGATCGTTGAATCCAAATCGCTCAAGCTCTTCCTGAGCAGCTTTCGCAACCATCGGGCGTTTCACGAGGATTGCACCGTCGGGATCGGCGAGCGGCTGTTTGCCGAGATGAAGCCGCACTGGCTCCGGATCGGTGGCTATTGGTATCCGCGCGGCGGCATCCCGATCGACGTGTTCTGGCAATCGGGCGAACCGCCCGCCGGGCTGTGGCTGCCGCAGCAGGACGTGCCGGGGTATCGCGGCCGCGGGTGAAGCCCGGAATACTCCGCTGGGCACGAATTAATCTCGGTTAGCACGATTCCGCTTGTTGCACTGCAGCATCGGCGCAACCATCTGTCTTCTACGTCGTTTGGAAGGAATAACCCCGGGCACGGACCCGGCTTTTTTGCATTGCAGAGGGAAGTTGGAATGACGGGCACGCCCGGTCTCGAACCTATCGATCGCATCGCGCTCATCGGCAATTTCCTGCCGCGGCAATGCGGGCTGGCGACCTTCACGACCGATACGTACGAGGCGCTGAAGGCGCGGTATCCTGATCTGACCGTCGACGTCTATGCGATGGACGACCATCCCGGGCGCTACGATTATCCGCCCGAAGTGACACGCGCGATCCCCGAGCAGGAACGGCTGGCCTATATCGACGCGGCGCGCGCGATCGAAGCCAGCGGTGCGCAGGCGATCTGGCTGCAGCACGAATACGGCATTTTCGGCGGTGCGGCGGGCGAGCATGTCCTGGCGCTGCTCGATCGCACCAGCCTGCCGCTGATCGTCACGTTGCACACCATCCTCGAAGAGCCGAATGCCGATCAGCGCCGGGTGATGGAGGCGCTGTTGCGCCGGGCATCGCGCGTGGTGGTGATGGCCGAGCGTGGGCGCGACATCCTGCGCCGCGTCTATGGCGCCGACGGCCGCTCGATCGTGATGATGCCGCACGGCGTGCACGATCGCGCCTTTGCCGACCCCGAAATGTTCAAGCCGCGCTTCGGCTGGGAAGGGCGCAAGGTCGCGCTGACCTTCGGGCTGCTCGCGCCCAACAAGGGCATCGAGACGATGATCGCGGCCTTGCCCGAGATCGTCGCGCAGCATCCCGACCTGCTCTACGTCGTGCTCGGTGCGACGCATCCCAACCTCGTCGCGCATGAGGGCGAGGCCTATCGCGAGCGGCTGCACGCGCTTGCCGCCGAGAAGGACGTGGCGGACCACGTTCAGTTCATCGATGCGTTTGTCGAGCAGGACGAATTGCTCGATTATCTGCAAGCGGCCGACGTCTACGTCACGCCCTACAACAATCCGGCGCAGATCACGTCGGGCACGCTGTCCTACGCGGTGGGCGTGGGCAAGGCGGTGGTTTCGACCCCCTATGTCCATGCCACCGAAATCCTGGCCGACGGGCACGGCGTGCTGGTCAAGTTCGGCGATAGCGCGGGCTTCGCACGTGAGATCAACGCCCTGCTGGGCAGCGATCGCAATCGCCAGCGCTTGTCCGAACGTGCCTATGCACGGGGCCGGACGATGACCTGGCCACGGCTCGCCGAAGCGGCGATGGCGGAGATCGCGGCGTTGGTCGCGGCGCGTCCGCGCCGACTCGCTCCGGTGCCGCGCTTTGCGCCGCTTGTCCCCGACATCGCCGCGGTCGAGCGGATGAGCGACGCGACCGGCATGTTCCAGCACGCCATTCTGTCGGTGCCCGATCGCCGCCACGGCTATTGCATCGACGATAACGTTCGCGCGCTGATGCTGATGAGCGCGATCGACGACATGGACGAAGCGCTGCGCGACCGCTGGATGACCGTCTATGCGGCCTTCGTCCAATATGCCTGGAATCCCGACGCGCGGCGGTTCCGCAATTTCATGCGCTTCGATCGCAGCTGGTGCGAGGATGCGGGGTCGGAGGATTCGAACGGCCGCACGCTCTGGGCGCTCGGCGTCACCGCCAAGCGCGCGCCGATCGCCAAGCATCGCGATTGGGCACGGCGGCTGTTCGACGAAACCGCGAGTCTGGCGTTCGAGCTCAACAGTCCGCGCGCGCAAGCGTTCGCCATGTTGGGCGCCGCGGCGATGCTCGGCACGCATCCCGGCCACGCGCTGTCGCGCGATATCCTCGAGCGTTTTTCGCGCGATCTCGTCGCCCTGCTCGAAGAGGCGCGACGGCCCGAATGGGAATGGTTCGAGATCGTGCTCGCCTACGACAATGCGCGCCTGCCCGAGGCGTTGATCCGAGCCGGCATGGCGCTGGAGCGCGAGGATATCCTGCAATGCGGGCTGTCTACGCTCGCCTGGATCGTCGCGCAGCAGACGTCTCCGGAGGGCCGTTTCCGCGCGATCGGCACCGAGAGCTTCGGCCGCGCCTATGAAGCGCCCCTGGCGTTCGATCAGCAGCCGCTCGAGGCGCAGGCGACGATCGATGCCTGCGCCGCGGCGTTCAAGGCGACGCGCGATCCGAAATGGATCGAGGAGGCGAGCCGCGCCTATCGCTGGTATCTCGGGCAGAATGATCTCGACCTGCCGCTGGCGACCGCGCAGGACGGCGGCTGCTTCGATGGCCTGCAGCCCACCGGGCTGAACCGGAACCAGGGCGCGGAGTCGATTCTGGCGCTGCAATTGGCGTCGTGCGCCATTTCGGGGCTTTCAAAACAGGGCGAAAGCGTGGCAGGGGCTTCGCGCGCCGCCGCGTGAGCTGATTGCTTCGTTTCGCGGCGCTTTTGGCTGGAACCGGGGGACTCGGCGAGGCGCGTGCTCGAAATCTTTCATCATCGCTTGCGGCTGCGTGCCGATCCGTCCCGCGTCGTGGTGCGGCCTTTCCATCTTGCCTGGGCGGGTAACGGCGCCAGCCGCACCGAGCGGCTGGTCGATGCAGTGATGAAGATGAGCCCGGACGAAACCCATGCCGAGCTCGAGAAGGTGCTCAAGGATTTCGAGGCACGGCACTGGCAGACGCGCCGCGTGTTCATGACCCGCTATGACGAGATCGGGGATCAGCTCGGTCTCGACGGCAGCAAGATCGGGGACGAGAAGCGCCAGCTGATCGGCGCCTATTTCTGCCACGAATACAGCTATGCCGCAGCGGCCTTGATGAACCCCAGCGCGGTGCCGCATTTCGATCAATCGGGCATGCCCAAGGGATCGATGCGCATCCTGATGTCGATGCGCGCGGTGGGCGAGGGTCATATCTCGTCGGTCGCCTTTCGCGAAGGCATCATCACCGCGAAGAACGAGCTGAAGCTCGCGCCCGAACCGCCCTTCGCGACCACCGCCAATGCGACCGGCATCGATGAGGAAACGATTCCGGAAGGACCAGTGACGGTGTACCGGCATCGCGATTCGACGCTGTCGGGCACGGTGATCTTTCCCATCACCAAGGCGCAGTCGAAGGGGCTGGAGGATCTGCGCCTCGTCCAGTTCACGCATGAGGACGGGCGGGTCGAATGGCTCGGCACCTACACGGCCTATAATGGCGACGCGATCCAGTCCGAGTTGCTACGGACGAAGGATTTCCGCGCCTTCGATCTCTGCCCGATGTCCGGCCCCGCGGCGCGCGCCAAGGGCATGGCGCTGTTCCCGCGCAAGGTAAACGGCCGCTACATGATGATGGGCCGGCAGGACGGCGAAAATCTGTTCCTGCTGCAGTCGGACAATCTGCTGCATTGGGAGGAGGGCGAAAAGCTGCTGACCCCGCTGCACCCGTGGGAGCTGGTGCAGATCGGCAATTGCGGCTCGCCGATCGAGCTTGACGAGGGCTGGCTGATGCTGACGCACGGCGTGGGCGCGATGCGCAAATACGCGATCGGCGCGGTGCTGCTCGACAAGGACGATCCGTCGAAGGTGATCGGCCGCACCGCCGAGCCGATCCTGGCCGCCGCCGATCAAGACCGCGAGGGCTATGTGCCCAACGTCGTCTATACCTGCGGCCCGCTGCGCCACGGCGACGTGCTGTTCATTCCCTATGGCGTGGCCGACAGTTCGGTCGCCTTCGCCTTCGTGCCGATCAAGGGGCTGCTGGAGGCGATGCGCGGCTGACCTGCGCGCGGGCGTAGCGGTAGAGCAAAGCGACCAGGGCGAAGAACAGGATCGTGCCGCCGATCAGCGCTGGCGTTGCGAAACCGTCACCGACCAAGGCGAGCGGGCTGTCGGTGCCGGCCGCCGCCACGATGCCCGCAAAGGCCACGCCCCACAGGCTTTCGCCGACGATCATGCCCGTCGCGGTCAGCACGCCGAGACGCTTGGCATATTCGGGATCGCGCGTGCGATCGGCCCATTTGTCGTAGAACCAGCCGACCACCGAGCCGATCGTCACCGGCAGGATCACCGCCATCGGCAGATAGATGCCGATGCCGACCGCGAGCGGGGGCAGGCGCAGCTTCTTCAGCGCGCCGAGCAACTCGTCGAGCGCGATGAAGCCGATTCCGGCGAGCGCACCCCAGCCCAGCATCTTCGCGTTGAGGCTGCCGCCGAGCACGCCCTTGGCGAGCGACGAGATCAGTCCGGCCTGCGGCGCCGAGAGCGCGTTCGGGCCGGCATTGGGCGCGCCGGCGAAGCCGAACGCGACGTTGAGCAGCTCGAGCACCGGCGGTACGATCAGCGCGCCGAACACCACGCCGATGACCAAGGCGACCTGCTGCTTCCACGGCGTCGCGCCGACCAATTGGCCGGTCTTCAGATCCTGAAGATTGTCGTTGGCGATGGTCGCGACGCCGAACACCACGCCCGTGACGATCAGCGCGAAGGCGATCAGCGCCTGGGTCGTCTCGAGCGGCGCGTTTCGCCCGAACAGCCCGACCAGCAGCAGCGACGAGGCGAGGATCGACAGGATGCCGATCCCCGAGACGGGCGAATTCGATGCGCCGATCAGGCCCGCCATATAGCCGGTCACCGCGGCGATCATCAGGCCGACCACGACGATGAACAGCAGGGCGCCGACGATCAGCACCAGCGCCGATCCGGCAAGCGGGCCGCCGGCGATCGTGCTCCAGAGCAGCCAGGCGATCGGCAGCAGGATCGCGGCCGAACCGCCGGCGACGATCGGGAAGGGCAGGTCACGCTCCTCCAGCGCCAGCACTTCGCCGCCGCGCCGCGCCGCGCTGGCGCGGATCGCCGAGCGGATGCCGCCGATCACCGGGCCCGCGATCTTGAGCAAGGTCCAGACCGCCGCGACGCCGATCACGCCGGCGCCGAAGAAGCGCACGTCGGTGCCGAACGTCGCGTTGGCGATCGCCTGCGCGTCGCCGGTGCCGGGATGGAGGTTGGTGAGGATCGGCAGCACGATCCACCAGCCGGTGACCAGACCGACCAGCTGGGCCAGGCCGACCGACAGGCCGACGAGATGGCCGACGCCGAACAGCGCGAACGACAGCCCGGTCGAGATGCCGGTCGCGCCGCGCCCGACGCGGAACCAGGTCGAAGCCTCGGCGGCGGCGAGCTTCGTCTGCGTCAGGATCGCGAAGCCGGCCGAGACGAGACTGTTCCAGATCAGCACCCACAGCCCGGCATTGCTTTCCGCCGCACCCTCGCGCGAGGCCGAGCCGACTTCGAGCACTTCGGCGGCGGCGCGGCCTTCGGGATAGGGGAGGTCGGTATCGACCACGAGCGCGCGCCGCAGCGGCACCGAGAACATCACGCCCAATATGCCGCCGGTCGCGGTGATCGCGGCGGTGGTGACGAACGGAAAGCCGTGCCACCAGCCGACGATGATCAGCCCGGGCAGCACGAAGATGATCGCGGCCAGTGTGCCGGCCGCGCTGGCGATCGTCTGCACGATGTTGTTTTCGAGGATCGACGAATTCTTGAAGCCCCGCAGCACCGCCATCGAGATCACCGCGGCGGGGATCGAGGTGGCGAAGGTCAATCCGACCTTCAGCCCGAGATAGACGTTGGCGGCGGTGAACAGGATGGTGATGAGGCCACCCAAGATCACGCCACGGACGGTAAGTTCGGCAACGCCGCGCGGCGCGGCGGTGGTACGCGTATCGGTCATGCGATCATCCCGGGGCATGAGGGGTTCGCGAGTGGCTGATCATCGGCGCGAACCTTAGGTTAGTCCGATCGATCGCTGCACCACGCTTCATCGTTGCGAACGTGGCACAGAACGGGGGGCAAAAGACAGCGCTAAGTCGCCGCGAGGGCAGGCATCGCCCTTTATAAGCGGTCTATCGCATGAGGTGGCTTCAGCGCTTGTTTACCAACAGCGAATAAGCTTCATGCTGCAATGCGGTATGGCGGAGCGGGGGCGTCGTCGTGCCGGTGATCGGGCGGGACAAATGCTGCAATTGGTGATCTTTACCTTTGGCCTGCTGACCAGCTTCGTGCTGAGCGGCGCCTCGCGCAATCGCCGGTTGGCGCGACCCAACCCGCCGATCCTGAACCATTTCGGCTACGTGCTGATGGGCGCATCGGGCGCCGCCTCTGCGCTGCTGTTCGGGTACGCCGGCTATATGCAGTTCGTCGCCTGAGCGGCGAACTCAGTCGAAGCCGCGATTGAGGAAGCGCTCGGCCAGCGCGCAATGCATCGCGACGCCGCGCGCCATCACGTCCTCGGCGATCGTCATCTTCGTGTTGTGCAGCGGCGGGTTGGTGCGCGGGTCGCTGCCTTCGGGCGCGACGCCGATGAACGCCATAGCGCCGGGCGTCTCGCGCAGCACGTAGGAGAAATCCTCCGCGCCCATCATCGGCGCGGGCATCAGACTCCAGCCCTGCTCGCCGGCGAAGCCCGTCGCGGCCTCGCGCACCATGTCGGTGGCGCGCGCGTCGTTCATCGTGACCGGATAGCCCTGGTCGATCCGCGCCTCGCCGACCGCGCCGTGCGCCGCGGCGACATGCTCGACGATCCGCTTGAACGCCTCCTGCGCCTTGGCGCGCGTGCCTTCGGACAGCGTGCGGAGCGTGCCGAGCAACTCGACCGTCTCGGGAATGATGTTGTGTGCGGTGCCCGCCTCGATCTTGGCGATGGTCAGCACCGCAGGGTCGGTGACCGGCACTTGGCGCGCGATCCAGGTCTGCAGCGCGGTCACGATCTCGCAGGCGACCGGCACCGGATCGAGGCAGTCGTGCGGCATCGCGCCGTGGCCGCCGCGCCCGCGGATCGTCGCCATCAGCGTATCGGCCGAGGCGAGCAGCGCACCGGGGCGGCTGACGAACACGCCGGCCGGGGCGTTGGGCGAGATATGCAAAGCGAACGCCGCCTCGGGCTTCGGATCGTCGAGCAGCCCGTCCTCGATCATGTAGCGCGCGCCGTGATAGCCTTCCTCGCCGGGCTGGAACATGAAGACGATCGTGCCGGGCAGCTCGTCCTTGCGCGCGCTGAGGACCTTGGCGGCGCCGGCTAGCATCGCGGTGTGCGAATCGTGGCCGCAGGCGTGCATCGCATTGGGCACTCGCGAAGCATAAGGGAGCCCGGTCTCCTCCTGCATCGGCAGCGCGTCGTGATCGCCGCGCAACAGCACGGTGCGGCCGTTGTCGTTGCCGCCGCGCAGGATCGCGACGATGCCGGTGGTCGAGGTGCCTTCCCTGATCTCCAGCGGCAAGCCCTTGAGCGCGGCCTTGATCTTCTCGGTCGTGCGCGGGCAGTGCAGCCCGATCTCGGGGTCGGCGTGAATCGCGCGGCGCAGTTCGATCACCTCGGGCAGCTCGGCTTCGCCCACCGCGGTCCAGTCGGTCGTCGCATCGTAGGGCACGGAGTCGCTCCTCATTTCGTGTCTTGTCGTCAATCCTAGGCGCTTGGCCGCGTTTTTGCCAATCGCTCCGGAGCCGGCCCGTCGCCCGCCGGTTCCTGTTGCGAACAGGAGGAACATGCATGGCGACGACGATGGAACGCGAGGTCGAGACGCAGGCCGTGCCGAAGGATCCCACCGCGAAATATCCCAAGCCGCCGTTCGCGCGGCAGGAGCAGCCCTGGCCCGGGCTGGCGCGCGAGATGGATCCCAAGCCCGATCATGGCGAGACGAGCTATGTCGGATCGGGGCGCCTCGCCGGCCGCCGGGCGCTGATCACCGGCGGTGATTCGGGCATGGGCCGCGCCGCCGCGATCGCCTTCGCGCGCGAGGGTGCCGATGTCGCGATCAATTACCTTCCTGCCGAGCAACCCGACGCCGAAGAGGTCTGCGACCTGATCCGGGCGGAGGGTCGCATCTCGGCGGGCATTCCCGGCGACATCCGCGACGAGGATTTCTGCAAGCGGCTGGTCGAGGACGCGGTGGCCAAGCTCGGCGGGCTCGATATCCTGATCAACAACGCCGCGCGCCAGCAGCAGGCGCAGTCGCTGGCCGACATTTCGAGCGAGGCGTTCGACGCGACGATCAAGACCAATATCTACGCGCCGTTCTGGATCACCCGCGCTGCGCTCGATCATCTCGATGCCGGGGATGCGATCATCTTTACCACCTCCGAGCAGGCCTACGACCCATCGCCCGATCTGGTCGATTACGCGATGACCAAGGCGGCGATGATGAACATCGTGAAGAGCCTGGCCAAGCAGCTCGGCTCCAAGGGCATCCGCGTCAACGGCGTCGCGCCGGGGCCGATCTGGACGCCGCTCCAAGTGTCTGGCGGCGCGACGATGGACAAGCTGGAGCAGTTCGGCGGCCATACTCCGCTGGGGCGGCCGGGCCAGCCGGCGGAGCTGGCCTCGATCTACGTCCAGCTGGCGGCACGCGACGCGAGCTACGCGACAGGGCAAGTCTACGGATCGGCGGGTGGTAACGGGCAGCCTTAGGTCGCCTCGAGCGTAGCTTTCGCGCGCCTGGCGATAGCGTGGGCGACGCCGGGCCTCGTGGCGAGCGCTTGTAGATCCTCACGGCTCGCTTTGCCGAAGTTCGCGATCGCGATCATGCGCGAAAAGGGGGAATCCGGATTGGGGCGCCCGGCCAGGTTGATCGGCGCGCCGGCGGCGATCGTCCCCTCGCGCAGCACGCGATAATACCAGCCCGACAGGCCGTTGCGCACCATCGCCTGGCCGATGCGCGGCTCCCCGAAGGCGAGCGCGAGCTTGAAGCAGGGCTGGCGCGGCTGACACACTTGCAGCAGGACGTCGCCGATCGCGTGGATATCGCCGACACAAAGGCCATCTTCGTCCAGCCCCGCGATCGTCAAATTCTCCCCCATGCTCCCCGCGCCGAAACGGTCGGCGAGTTCGGGAAACATCTGTGCCCAGTGCGGATAATGGCCGGCGGCATAGCCATAAACCGCCTTGTCGGGGCCGCCGTGCACGGTGAGATCGGCCTGGGCGTCGCCGGCCAGGCCTAGCGGGCCGACCGCTACCGGTCGCCTGACCGCGCGCTTCACGAAACCGCTCGGCACGGCATCGGGGCCGAGCGGCGCGATACCGCCGACCTGGATCGCGACGAGGATGCCCGCTTGATTCATCGTCTGTCGCCCAATCTGCCGCGCATATCGGGGCATGGACGCATCCCCTTGCGCACAATATGGTTACGGGTGTGGTCTTCGTGCAACGACGCTTCCCAAGGTGGCGGGGTGGGGTGTCGCGTTGAGTTCCGCCGTATGGACGCGTCGCTATAGGGGAGTTCTGACATGACCGACAACACACCGGCCGGAGAGGCCGACGTCACCAAGGCCTGGCGCGCTTCGCAGGGGCAGAAGTCCGCCGCCACGCGGCTGCGCATCTTCGCCGCGATCGCCTGGGTCGTCGCGATCGGCGGCGAGATCGCCGGGATCGTGTTGCTGCGCCAGCACAAGTTCGATCACGGCAATCTCGGGCTGCTGATCGGCATCCTGGTCGGGATCGCGATCTTCGCCATCGCGGGCAATTTGCTGTGGAAATCGGCCAACAAGCAGGATCCGGCGAGCAAGGCGGATTCGGCCAGGTTCTTCTTCCAGAACCAGCTCGGCGCGATCGTCACGCTGATCGCCTTCCTGCCGCTGATCGTCCTGATCTTCATG
>Ga0164241_10004379_pt1 | contig 13716 bp, 22 predicted proteins | sample OricomyardsoilBY_FD_108780 | JGI IMG/M metagenome (GOLD analysis project Ga0164241, IMG submission 108780) | Backyard soil microbial communities from Emeryville, California, USA - Original compost - Back yard soil (BY) | ecosystem: Environmental > Terrestrial > Soil > Unclassified | place: USA...
ATTTCGCAAAGCCGATTCTTGGTCGGTCAGGGTGCTGACACTGACTTCGATACCCTCGGAGAAACGGGTGGCGAGAAGAACCACACTTTGACTGCTGCCGAAATGCCTAGTCACACTCACGGTGCTGGAAGCTATGGCACTAACTACCAGTGGCAGGGCGACAACACTCACTCTGGCACTGGAGCTGTGGTTACTGACATTGCCAATCAGACAACTGGAGCGGGAACTGCTGCACAAGCGGGTCTTGTAGGTTCGTCAGGTTCTGCAGGTAGCAGCGATCCTCACAACAACCTTCCTCCATATCTAGTGGTCTACATCTGGAGGAGGACTGCCTGATGGATCTCATGACGTTGAACGATGACAATCAGCCGGCGAAGCTGATCGAGAACTACGACAGTCTGGTATGGACCGAGAGGTTCAACACGATTGGCGATATTCAGATCGTCACTGGAAACATTGAGAAGTTCATGACCCAGATTCCGGAAGGAACGCGTTTGACTCTTCGGGAGTCGAACATCGTCATGGAAGTCGAAACACACAAGATCGAACGGAAGAAGAACACCCCTCAGAAGCTCACGATCACCGGCAGGGACTTCTGTTCGATTCTCGATCGACGCCAAGCACTGCAATCTCTTGCAGCGGCCATCGGTAGCTCAGACTGGACGGTGAATGCCAAGCTCCCCTCGGACATCGCTTGGTACGTCATTGACCAGATCTGTGTAGATGGAATCTTGTCTGCGAATGACATATTTCCATCTACTATGGTGCAGTTCCCTGCTCCTGCAGATTACCTCACTTCCACAGGCCCATCGAAGAACTTCGTAGTGGCTCGTGGGAACTTGCTGAAGGTGGTACTAGACCTTCTTCAGGAGTCTGGTGGGGCAGATGCTACTACGGTGCCGGCAACTCCGGCCGTAGTGCCTCATGGGATCAGGGCGGTCCGGCCAAATAGTGCCGGGACTGCCATTGGCATCGAGATCTACACCGGTGTAGACAGATCCTCAACCGTATATTTCGACGCTACTCGTGAGTTGTTGGATGACGGTACGTATCTGTTCAGTAAGGTCGGATCGGCCAATGTCGGTTACGGAATCGGCAGTGGAATTGTGGCGACGATGTTCGAGGGAGCAACAGAGCCGTCAGGGCTGGACCGAAGGGTTGCTCTGATCGACGGATCCCAGACCGATGTCCAATCGCAGGATGTCTTGAAGAACTTCATGTCACAGAGCCTTGCGGAGGCCAGCGAAACCGCCATATTTGACGGAAACATCAATCCAGACCTGAATCCCTACAAGTACGGTGTCGACTACAATCTGGGCGATATTGTGCGTGTGGCGGGTGATTATGGCCTAGACGAGTTCGCTCGGGTCACCGAGTACATCCGTACCGAGGACAACACGGGACAGAAGGCGTATCCCACCCTCGAAACCATCGTGGCTTAGGAGGCCCAATGAACACCATCTTGAAGATCATCACTGCGAACAAGACGGTTCGCAAGGCATCTGCTGCTCTTGGCATCACCCTCATCGGTGGCCTTGGCGCGTGTCTGTCCGACGGCAACCTCACAACTGCTGAGGTTCTGGTGACTGCGGGTTCGGCCCTGGTCGCCACGGCAGCCGTCTGGAAGGCGTCCAACGAGGACGCTTAGGCGGAAAAAACATCTCTTAAGATGCAGAATCACTCTAACTCTTAGGAGAATCACATGCACTTGCCCAAGCGTAAGCCGAAGCCGTACGTGGCCGAGCGTGAGCGACTGCTGAATGAGCTTCAAATGCTCAGTCCCATCACCGAGAACTACCAGACCGTGATGCATCGTGTAAACGAGATCGACAAGATCCTTAACCGGACCACCGAGCTCAAGAAGACGATCATCCCGGCTCTGGGAGGAATCACTGCTGTGGCTGGCATCTACGCACTTCAGCAGTTCGCTGGCGTCCTCGTCCCGAAGGCTCTCGAGTCCCTCGCCTCCCGCCAGGAGCAGAAGAAGTCCAAAGAAGCCGAGAGCTTCTAGCACCAAAAGGCTTACGCCACTGGAAACAGTGGCTTAAGTCTTCTCAAATTTTCCCGGACGGGTAATTCGATTTGAAAGTCAAAACAGTACGGGTAGAAAAAACAAGTCCTATAGTGAGAAGATAGTACACACCATTGAGTGTGGTACCCCGGTTACTAGTAGGCCGGCATTAGGCGCTATCTTCTTCCTCTGTGTCCATAACAATGGACACAATTTCTCTCTCACCAGAAAGGCACAAGCATGGAAACAGTCCTGAAGTTCTTCAGCGACTTGGTCTTATTCACGGCCGGGCTCGCCGTTCTCACCATATGGATCATCATCATCTTCGTCGTCGTAGACGAGATCATCGACCTCATCGTCGGTGCGCTCAACAAGAACTCCAAGGAGGAGTGATGGGCAAGCTCAAGGGCCGCAGGTATACCTTCGGTCGGTTCCTCTTCGATTGCCTCATGCTGATCCTCACCGGCGGCCTGTGGTTGATCTACATCATCATCCGAGAGGTGCGTGGCCGGTAATGCTGAAGGGCATATTCGGCAATCGCCCCGCCAACAAGATGGACGTACTCCTGGCAGCCGGCGCCGCTGTCATGGCGATCGTCGGTCTCGCCAATACTTTCCATGAGTACAAATCCGCAGAGGCGGAGAAGGAGAACGACCAGTGATCAAGCTTCCCAATCTCAAGGGCTTTGCCGTCATGGGCAAGGCAGCTGTTGCAGCACACCGTCCCGAGATCCTCCTCGGAACTTCTTTGGTCGGCACTGTTGCCGCCGTCGTATCGGCTGGCTTTGCCGGCTTCAAGTCCGGTCAGCAAGTGATGTCTAAGGAGTATGACATCACCGAAGAGACCCCGAAGGTGGCAGAGCTCGACGCCAAGGAGAAGATCCAACTGACGTGGCTCAACTACCTTCCTTCCGCGGGTATCACGTTGGCGGCTCTCGGGTCGACTACCGGTCTCCATATCGTGCACGTCAAGGAGAAGAAGGCTCTTGCGGCTGCTGCTCTGATGGCGATCGAGGAGGTTAAGACCGAAGCCAAGAAGTACGAGGATGCTCTCGTCGGTTCGGTCGACAAGAACGTCAAGTCCGAGAAGGCCAAGCAGAAGATCGTCGACGACGCGTTGGACCCCGACGGCGATGGCTTCGCGGAGACGTTGCAGAACACCGACCACGAGGTAGCAGAGATGTACCTGGTGCGTGATGCCAAAACGGGTCGCGATATCTGGTCGAACACGCTTCGCATCGAAGAGGCAGTGAACTCGATCAACAATTTCATCGCAAAGCACGGTGATTGCGATCTCAACTCGTTCTACTCCAACGCCGGCTTCGAGAACACCCCGGACGGCGACGACTGGGGATGGAGCGGCTCATGGGTGGAGCTGAAGTGGGACACGACCACGCGTGATGATGGTCGCCCGGTGAAGCGCTTCGCGTTTCGTACCGACCCCAAGAAGGGCTACGACGGCCAACCCTCTTGAAGGACTGGTGGTGATGTGGGACATGAGTTAAAGAAGGATCTCGGGGTCCTTCTCCGACCCATCGCTCCATGGTACTACCAAGAACCAGGTACATATTCGGACGACTTCCTCATGTGGATGTTGTCCCAGAAATGACTCCTAGGGCGGGACTTGCCCCGAGCCGTCCCGCCCTAGGTCCTCTCTCATAGAAAGCGAAATCATGTTCATTTACACCGTTTGCGTCATCCTGGCTTGCGCTCTTGCCTTCTCGATCCACATCAACCGAAAGCTAGGGATCAAGGAGCGCCGTCAGTACGAGAACAGCTGTACATGGAACACCCTTCTCAACCAGTCCATCGAGGACTACAAGGCTCTTGAAGCCGGACGTGACGAGGAGACAGAATCATACGAACAGATGTTTCTGTCCTTCCAGGATAGCGTCATGAACTTGGCGGCAGCGAATGAGGTTCTTCGACAGGACCGTGATCTCCTCTTCGTGGCGTACATCAACCACGAGCAGAACTGCCTGCCAGTGTTCGGCGAGAGTGATCTCCCTTTGGAGGAACTCAACAACATCAAGCTTCGCATGACCGGTGTGACCAAGGGTTGAGTAGAAAAAACACGTGCTGTAATAGCAGGTAACCCCTTCACTCAACCAAGGAGAATCACCATGTCCAACCCCAACGACACCGCAACCGTCACCTCCCTTCCTTCGGAGGAGAGCAACGAGAAGCAGTCGCGGGTCCCCAACTTCGTCCGTAAGGGCGCATCGTTCGTCAAGAACCACAAGAAGACCACCATCGCGGTGGTTGCACTTGTGGGTCTCGTCGGCGGTGCCGCTCTCGCTGGCCGCAAGCAGGAGACCTCGACCGACTTCTCCGAGTCCTCCCCCAAGGAGCTGGAGATGGCTTCGGAGTCCGAAGAGTCGAACATCCTCGTCTCTCAGGAGAACTGAAAACCAACCCCGCTAAAGGCTTGATCCTATGTAAACACATGGGATCAGGTCTTTAGCTTTTCTCTACACCCAACACAGAACAGGATACCAGCACAATGACGCAGCTCACTTACGAGGCCTCGGTCTACACCCGTATCGTGAAGTACAAGAACTTCAAGGGTGAAGTCAATGAGACCACGCTGTACTTCGCGCTCGACCCGATCCAGCTGATGGCGGCCATCGCCAGCTTCGCTCCGAAGGCCTCTCGGTCCAAGAACCCGGCCAAGCAGGCAGAGCGAGAGATCACCGACGAGGAGCAGATCAAGTTCGTTCGGACACTGGCCACTCGTGCAGCCGGTTTCCCGAGTGATGATGGCGAGACCTGGGAGCCTTTCGAGAACTTCTCAGACACGATCGCCGGCAAGGCCTTCCTCACCCAGCTGGTTTCCTCTGATGGCGACCGCAAGGCGTTTGCGGAGAAGGTCATCCTTCAGCCGTTCCGCGACTACGTCGGGTTCGCCAAGGCCGATCCGACCAACTCCACCAAGGAGACCCAGCAGCTCGACACCATGCTGAGTCAGCTGGAGAACATCTTCGTCGGCAAGGACGAGAACGAGTCTCTCGAGGACCGTCGTGCTCGCCTTAAGGCGGAGATGGACGCGCTGGAGAGTGCGGACTCCGACACCAACGAGTCCTGATCATGGGGCGCCGTAAAGCCGCGCGCCCGGAGCTCTCCCTGGATGAAGCGATGAACCGGGATCGTTTGATTGAGGTTCCCATCCTGGAGAAGAGCGTTCACAAGCGGGTGCCGGCCGTGATTCACTGGGACACGGTCGATGGCATTGATCGGACTGACAGCGAGACAATTGGAGAGGCCATCATCTACGACGATGGAACCTCTGATGTCATCGTGTACTCCGATATTTCAAAGGATGCCAAGAAACTTGTTGGCCTCATCAACTCCAACCTCGACGACTTCACCATCGAGGAGGATTGATGGAACTACCCAACAAGCAAGAACCGCCGGCTAATCCGGAGAAGAAGCATATTGTCCCAATCGTGGGAGACGGGCTCATCGTCAAAGCGCCTCGTCCAGTAACTCGACGGTTCCTGGACTTCGTATTTGCGGAGAGTCCCCAGGATCTTGTCAAGAGAATTGGCAGGGACGTCTTGGTCCCACGAGCAAAGGCCGGCGTGGAGGAGGCATTCAACAACTTCATTCATGGCATGTTCTGGGGACAAGGATCTGCTCCGCTCTCAAGTATCGTGAAGGGAACTGTTCTGCGTGGTGGTGGTACGAACTACCAAGCCATATCTACGCAGCAGTCTGCTTTAACGATGGCCCGAGAGGCCAACATCTCAAGATCGACCGGGGCATATGAGGATCTGGTTTGTCCTTCGCAGGAAATCGCAGAACGGCTGCTTGCTCAGCTCTACGAGGTCTTCAATGCATATCGCGTAGTTGCGGTGGCTGATCTTTATGAGATGGCAAACATCCCAACCTCACCCAGCGACAATGCCTATGGATGGTTGTCTTTGGACGGTGCTCGGATCACCAAGGAGCGGAACGGCTACGTGCTGGCTCTGCCCCGACCAACCCTCGTTTAGGAGGAATCATGCCAGTCAGCAATGAGAAGTGCGGTCTGAAGAAGTGTAATAACCTCCTTGGACCTGGAGCAGCAGCCATCGGATTCGAAATCAATGGCAAGGTTCAAGAAGTTCGAGTTTGCTCGAACCACGCTTGGACCATCATGGCTGCACCACGAGGCACTTTCAACATCACCGAAGACCGAGAGCTGGTCAAGATTCCAGCCAAACCGTTGTTCTTCACCTGAGAAAGGGAGACCCATGGACGTACGTTACATGAAGGATGCACTCCGGACCTACTACGGCTCTGGGTCTCCCTTCTCGAAGAAGTTGGACAGCATGTCTGACAGCCAAGTCATTGCCATTTACTACCGTCTAAAGCAAAAAGGAGTACTGAAGTGAGTTATCTCACCCGAGCTATCGGGGCCGTTCGTCTCGCCTCCAAGGCTCACGCCCCGACCATCATGGTTGTGTCTGGTGTGGTGTCGATGGGGGCTAGCGTGATTGTTGCGTCTAAGCAGACGCTGAAGGTTGAAGAGGCCTTGGTCCCGCATGTTGAGTCTTTGGAGAAGATCCAAGATGGACTCGACACCGGTGGTTACACCGGCAACTACAACAAGAAGATGGCTGCGAAGGATCGTGGAACGGTTTACGGTCGTGTGGCCATCGACATGACGAAGATCTACTTCGTCCCCGGTGTTCTGTTCATCGGCGGGGCATGTCTCGTCTTCGGTGGGCACCGCATCATGCTCAAGCGTAATGCCACGTTGGCTATCGCCTTCACGAGCTTGCAGAAGGCCTACAACGCGTACCGATCCAACGTTCGTGAGACCTTCGGCGAGGGAGCGGACCGTGCGATGGCCCAGGGCTATATCCGCACAGAGAAAATTGACGATGATGGTCGAACCGTGATGGAGCCGCATCTCGACTGGGGTGCGACCGGTGGGGATCCGTACAATCGGATCTTTGGTCAAGGTGAGACCACTCAGTGGACTGAGGATCTCGGTGTCAACAAGATCTTCGTTCAGAACCAGCAGCGGATGGCCCAGATCAGGTTAGGCCATCAGGGGCATCTGTACCTTTCGGACGTCTACAAGGCTCTTGGTTTCCCCGAGACCGATATCAGTCGCGTCGTCGGCTGGAAGGAAACGGTCAATCCAGATGGATCAAAAAGCATTCCAGTCGTGGACTTCGGTCTTGACCACGCACTTCCGGATGACTGGAAGTGGACAAAGGATGCGGCGATCTATCTCGACTTCAACTGCATGGGTCTCATCATCGGCGGCAAGGTTCAGAAGGCGCTGGAGAAGGCATGAGGTTCTGGGTTGGCGTAAGTGCTGCGTTCGGCGCCGGAACGATCATCGGGATCGGCCTTGGAACCCTCTTGGTCGAGAAGAAGCTCAAGGAGGAGTACAAGGAGGCAACGGCTTCTCACTGGCGTGCTGTTCAGGCAGCCAAGATCGATGCCGAGACTCCTGAACTGGATGAGGTGGATCTCATCCATATTCGTCCTACGGTTCAGACCGAGGATGGAACCATCATGCTCGAGGGTGGTCCGATTCAGTCGGTAAAGGAAGAAGTGCCAGAGACCGTCGAGGTCTTGGTCAAGCCGACTCAGACGGACAATCCGTATCACACGGCGGTTCGACAAACGCCTTCAAACGGTGTCTACGCATCGTATACGGTCCTTTCCGAAGAGGACTACTACGACGAAGACGGTCGGGTCAAGGAGCAGATCACCATGCTGTTCTCGGACAACGAGCCCATCTTCTTCATGAACGGTGCAGAGCTTGAGGTGGCAACTGCTATGGACATGGTCGGTAGCACGATCGTGGACGACATGCGTAACTCCGTTCGCTCAGGAAGCCCTATCATCTACATGCGCAACAACCAGACTGAGGTTGACTACGAGGTTCTCTTCGAGCAGCCATGAGCAAAAACGTCTGGCTGGAGGAGGTATATTTCGACACACTTAGGGTCGATGCCTTCTCCGAACACTCCGAGCGTAGGGAGTATGAAGGAGTCTTACGGGTCCTTCACGATATCCCGTTCTACTGGACCATCTGGTTGGACGAGAACCGCGCTGGCGATGCTTTGAGCTTTCGTCAGAATGACTTCCTCGGCTTTCAACGTGATCTTGAGACTCTAGATCAGCATTGGCTCGGCGAATGGATTCAGCAAACTCCTTCCGTCCTTGAGGTTTTCCTCGGGATGGCACGCCGTTGGTCTTTCTACTTCGAGGGTTCGATCCCGTTTTACTTTGCAAAGATGTTTCTCAACATGGGCTTTGACCACTACCCCGGCCGCCAATTGGTGCCGGCGGCAGCAGAAGAAGTCCGTCTCAGATGTGAAGTCTGGTTATCACGTCAGTTTCAGCCCAATGGGGATGGATCACCGTTCCCGATTCAACATGCTCTGGATGTCGTCGACTTTCGCAAGGTCGATATCTGGACGCATATGAACGCCTATAGCGCCGAACACTTCCAGTGAGAGGAGGTCCGATGGACTTCATTCGAGTCGGTCAGAAGGAGAACAAGGATGGAACCAGAGAGTTCTTTCCAGCCTTCTTGGCTCTCGAAAGTCAGGACCTCGTCATCAGAGGAGGTCAGTTTAGTGCAATTTGGGACGAGGACACGAACCTCTATTCGCGTCGGCTGTCTCATGTCCCCGACATCATTGACCGGGCGTTCGCAAAGTTGGTCGGACCAGATGTTCGATCTGGGGACATCGTCAAGAAGATGCGGAACTTCGATAACCAGTTGTTCAACAAACTCCTCTCACTCGTCCGCAACATTGGCGACATGGGACCAGAGCTGGATCAGACGTTGGTGTTCGCCGACCAGATGCCTACCAAGGCTATGGCGGCGACATTCAAGATGCCATATTCCCTGAGTGACTCCGAATGCCCTACTTGGAACACGATCTGTGACAAGTTGTACGCACCTGAGGAGAAGCTCAAGATCGAATGGGCCATTGGTTCCATTCTGACGGGACGCTCGGCACTCGACGTTCAGAAGTTCTACGTGTTCTACGGTCCTCCGGGATCCGGTAAGTCCACGATCATGAACATCATCGAATCACTGTTCGAGGGCCATACTGCTTCGTTCAGTGCTTACGACATGGGCAAGGCGGATGCACAGTTCTCACTGGAACCATTCGCTAACAACCCTTTGGTTGCGATTGACCAAGATGGCGATCTCAGCCGAATCGAGGTCAACAAGAACCTGAACAGCATCGTATCTCATGATCGGGTGCTGATCAATTCGAAGGGGAAGAACCTCTACAAGATTATCCCGCGATCAACGCTCTTTGTCGGATCAAACGATCCGGTCAAGATCAGCAATCGTAAGTCCGGTCTGTTCAGACGGCTTGTCGATATTCAGCCAAGTGGTGATACCTTTGAAGAGAAGGAATACCACCAGCTGATGGAGCAGGTGAAGTTCGAGTTAGGTGCAATCGCTCAGCGTTGCATGTACGTATTCGAAGATCATGGCTCGACGTTCTTGTCGAGCTACCGGTCTACGGACATGATGTACAGGACGAACGACATCTTCAACTTCGTTGAGGAGCACCGTCTTATTCTGTCACAAGGTATTACCCTGAAGCAGGCGCATAAACTGTTCAGTCAGTGGTGCGAGGAGACGGATACTCGAAACATTTACAAACAGTTCCAATTTCGGGACTTGCTCAAGGATTACTTCGAAGAGTTCCATAACGAAATCATGATCGACCACGATAGATATCGGTCATATTTCAAGGGACTGAAGGAGTTGGAGAAGTTTAGCTGGAAGGGACTTGCACCGAAGGTCATGCAGACTTGGCTTGAGCTCGTCGATGGGCCCTCGCTTTTGGACGAAGCCCTTTCAGACATGCCCGCGCAAGTAGGGCAAGACGACCCCATTCACCCTTTGAAGTATCCGTGGGATAAAGTCACAGCGACTTTGTCCAATATCGACACGGCAAAAGAGCACTATGTCAGAGTTCCCGAACATCACATTGTGATCGACTTTGATCTGAAGGACGAAGAGGGCAATAAGAACCTCGCTCTCAACATCAAAGCTGCTGAGAAGTGGCCTCCGACCTACGTTGAGGTCAGTAGAGGTGGAGCAGGACTTCATCTTCACTACCTCTATACCGGGGATGTCGACAAGCTTGCAGATGTGGCTGTGGACGGATCTTACGAGATCAAGAAGTTGTTGGGTGGTGCGTCGCTTCGGCGAAGGCTCAGTCTGCACAATAACCTCTCGGTTTCCACAATCACTTCAGGACTCCCCTTAAAGGAGGAGAAAGTGTTAGCACCTTCACAGATGAAGACCGAGAAGGGCTTGAGGACTGCTGTTCTCAAGGGACTCCGCAAGGAAGTTCATCCCTACACTAAGCCCTCGATGGACTTCATCGAGATGGTGATCAACGAGGCTCATGAAGCGGGACTTGTGTTCGACCTTTCTGACATGTGGGACGATATTCTCGCTTTCGCGATGAGTTCCTCAAACCAGAAGGATGCCTGTATCACAAAGGCGATGGCTTTGGAACTGGTGTCCAAGGAAGAGCCAACGCCCAGCGCTGATGACAACGAGAAGCCCATCGCATATTTCGACATGGAGGTTTACCCGAACCTCGTGGCTCTGGGATGGATGCTGGACAATGACGATGCAGAAGTCGTCACCATGGTCAATCCAAAGCCGAACGAAGTAGAAGAGCTTCTCGAAACGTTGAGGTTGATTGGCTTCAACAACCGAGTGTATGACAACCATATCCTGTGGGCGTTGACACTCGGGTGGGACAACGAAGCGATCTATCAGCTCTCAAAGGCCATCATTACCAACGATCGCAATGCGATGTTCGGTCAGGCCTACAACTTGGCCTATGCCGATCTCTACGACATCATCGTGGAGAAGCGATCACTCAAGTGGTGGGAGATCAAGCTTGGTCTTCCGCACATGGAGATGGACCTGCCTTGGGACGAGCCTGTTCCTGAGGATCGTGTCCTGGACGTTCTTGCATATTTGGAGAACGACGTCAAGAGCACCAGGGCCGTTGCACATCACCGTGAAGGTGACTTCCGTGCACGTCAGATCCTGGCCGATCTCACGGGCCTCGCTGTCTGTAACACCAACAGGCAGCACACAGAACGGCTAGTGTTTGGTGAGAATTCTAGGGATCCATCGCCAGATCTTGTGTACACGGATCTGCGTGAGATGTTCCCTGGGTATGTCTTCGACCAGTTTGCCCCAGGCAAGGAGAAGTCCACCTACAAGGGATTCTCGGTCGGAGAAGGCGGATGGGTCAAGTCGAAGCCGGGCATGTATGAGCAGGTTGGTCTACTCGACATCACCTCCATGCACCCGACATCGATTGTCGAGATGAACATGTTCGGCAAGCACACATCCAAGTTCAAAGAGCTGATGGACCGTCGTCTGGAAGCCAAGCGCTTGGGCAAGACTGATCCAGACCAGAGAGCTCTCTCGGATGCACTCAAGATTGTGATCAACTCGGTGTACGGCCTTACGGCTGCCTCATTCCCAAACATGTTCCGGGATCCGAAGAACATCGACAACATCGTTGCTAAGCGCGGTGCCCTGTTCATGGTGGACCTCTACGAGTACGCCGAGCAAGAGGGATTCGAGATCATCCACGTCAAGACGGACTCGGTCAAGATCCCCAACATCACTCAGGAAATCATCGACAAGGTCACCATATTCGGTCAGAAGTACGGATACAACTTCGAGCATGAGGCGACTTATGACAAGTTCTGTCTCGTGAATGATGCCGTCTATGTCTGTCGAGAAGGTGATAAGTGGTCGGCCACCGGTGCGCAGTTCCAGCATCCAGTGGTATTCAAGTCCCTATTCTCCGGAGAGGAGATGACGGCTAGTGACTACGTCGAAGTCAAGCAAGTCCAAAAGGGTGCCATGTATTTGGTGTCCGAAGCAACAGCGACTCGTACCTTCGTTGGACGTTTCGGAGCCTTCATCCCAGTGCTCGGAGGAAGAATGCTTCTGCGTATTGATGGGGATAAGGAGTCCGCGGTCACCGGCACCAAGGGACATCTCTGGGAGCTAGATGAGATCGCGATCAACTCTGACGAGTACTCGATCGACATGTCATACTTCATTCAACTAGTGGACGATGCGCGCGCGACCATCGAGAAGTTCGGGGATTGTGCAGAATTTACACGTGTCTAGATAGAGAACAGTAACCCTCAAACGAAAGGCAAAACGCCATGTCGACCCACACTGACTCCCAACTCATCGAACATCATGACGATGGATCGCGAACAACCACAACCGTTGTCACGAGCTACCCAGCCACCAAAACGCAGCAAGCTGTTGCCATTGGTGCGCTGAGTGCTCTTGCCCTCGCTCCGATTGCTCCGCTCCTGATCGTCATCGGTCTCGAGAAGTGGGACGCACGTCGTGCTCGCAAGCGCAAGCTCAAGTCTGTACCCAACTGACTCGTCAAGGCTCTAGCCCCCTACAAGGGGCTAGGGTCTTGTCTCAACTAGAGGGAGAACTAGTCGAGTCGATTAACATCACCCATGGGGGAACCATGAAAACGTTCAGAAAGCAAAGGAGTGCCCCAGTGGCCGATAACCTCGGAGTCGTTGCCAACCGCCCGCAGCCCGATCATCTTCCCGCCCTTGCCCGTCGGCATGTGTTCGACTACATCACGGACCGGTTGGAGAAGACCGATCTTCACATCACATTCTCGGAGGATGAGGTATATGTGGTGTGGTTCGCATTCACCCTCGGAAACTGGAAGGCGCTGTGTAGCACCACCCTTCCTGATGGACGTTACTACGAAGTAACGTACAACAAACCAAAGGCCGAGACGTACATCGACACGTACATCAAGGTCGACAACGTAGCCATTCCAGAAGTCTGACTCAAAAGGAGAAAATCAAATGGTAGAGGGATCGTCTCAGAATGCCATGAAAGAAGCAACACCTCCTCCGGTCGCGGAGGCTCATCAGTTACTGTCAAACATGGTCAGTGATGTCACCATTGCTGTCGAAGGACTAGTCGATCGGATCAGCACCGTGCTCGGTCCCGACTTTCCTAGGGACTCAGCGCCCTCAGAAGATCTGTCAGATCGGAGCGAGATCGCAAGAGCTCTGACCTATGAAGCCATTCGGCTTCGAGATCTCATCGAGGTCGTTCACTCCGTCCACGCCCGCGTCGAGCTGTAGGAGATCATCAATGGCAATCGAAATCAACACTAAGGTCAGCGTCGGGGAGACGTACGGCAAGAAGGTGGCCAACATCACCTTGGAGGACGCTAAGTTCTTCGGCCGTCCAAACTTCTCCGGTGTGGAAGACCGCTTCAAAGACAGCCGTCGCAAGTTCACGGTCCTCATTCCGAACGAGGTTGCGGACCAGCTTCGTGACATGGGATGGAATGTCAAGACCAACATTCCCACTCAGGAGGAGCTCGCTGAGTTCCCCGACCGTGAGCCGCTGAGTCACCTCAAGGTCATGGTCGACGTGCCCAAGGAAGATGGTAGCGGCGGTTCACTCGTCCAGATCCGGATGGGTGACAATGTCGAGACTCTCACCGTGGGCAACCTCGGAGTTGTCGATCGATCCCGCATCGAGACGATGGACATGGAGCTTCGTGCTTGGGAGTACGACCGGGACGAGCGTCCTGGTCAGTACAGCGCCCGGCTCGTAGCTCTCGTGGCCAACATCCGTCCGAACATCCTTGAGCAGAAGTATGGGATGCTCTGATGGAC
>Ga0164241_10004380_pt1 | contig 13715 bp, 13 predicted proteins | sample OricomyardsoilBY_FD_108780 | JGI IMG/M metagenome (GOLD analysis project Ga0164241, IMG submission 108780) | Backyard soil microbial communities from Emeryville, California, USA - Original compost - Back yard soil (BY) | ecosystem: Environmental > Terrestrial > Soil > Unclassified | place: USA...
AATACTGTCCGGTTGCATTCGGGTATTGATTACCAAAGCCCGATTGAATATGAAGAACGTTTAGTGTGTAACTGAGTGTGTCCATTTTATCGGGGGAAGATCATGCATTTTTTGTTGCGCTTTTGCATTCGCGGTGCTCATTGTGTATAACACAAAAGCGTAACAAAAACGCACCGCTTATAACAACGTTAAGCAAAAAGAAGGAGTATCAATTGGAGTTTGAAATATTTATTGCAACAACGGACGAAGACATTAACTCGTGTTTTCCTGTGTTCAAAGAATTAAGGCCAAAGCTAAACTTTGAAATGCTACTTCCACAGGTTAGAAGGCAAGAGAGTCAGTCGTATAAAATCCTTGCGCTTCGTCAAAATGGTGAAATCGTGAGTGTTGCTGGCTTTAGGCTTTGTGAGTTTTTGGCGTGGGGTAAAATACTTTATGTCGATGACCTTTCCACTCTTCCAAATGCTAGAGGTAAAGGTTTTGCTGGCGCACTAATGAATTGGCTAATTGAATACGCTAAAAATATTGGTTGTGTTGCTGTTCATTTAGATTCTGGCCATGCGCGTCACGCAGCTCATCGCCTTTATTTGCAAAAAGGTTTTAAAATTAGCAGTCATCATTTTGCTTTAGAGTTTTAAAAATTTATGCTTAACAAGCGTTGTAGCACCGCTCCGGCACTACGTGCCTGCGCTGGACTCGGCATTAAGGAATAGTCGGCGTGATTAAAAATTTATGTCTGTTTTTCGTTTTTTCTTTACTAAGTTCATGCACCCCTATCAATAGCTATGACCTTCCTGAAGCATTTTTAATCGTAGACGGAAAAGCATACGAAATGACATCTGGCACATTTTGTTGGTAGCTGGTGGGAAGGTGGCGACATTTTCTTTGACATATTAGTTCAATTGAAGCCTTAACAAAGCAATCAAGCGGATGGTTTTTAACAACATTAGCATTTTGGAAAAAAATATGAGTGATGCTGCAATCTACACATCGTTACTGCTTAATTTCTTATTTTCGATTTTAATGATTTATACATTTCTATCGAAAACTCGAAGGAACATATTGACCGAGTCTTCGGCCAAAAAAAGATACTCGCTTTGGGTATTCAGCACTGGTTTGATTTTTGGTTTCGCGTTTTTTCCCGGACTGGTTTATCTCTATGATTGGGCAGGGGTTTCGCAAGACTTGGCGCATGGTGCGGCGTTAATTTTGGCCTTTATTTTAAATTTTCTACTAGGCTTGTTAATGATAATAATTGGACGTGTGGTGATAGGGTGGAAACCCATGCAATTGTAGATAAAGCACCTTTGGCTCCAATGCCCATAATGACAATTACTCTTTCCATTTTATCTGAAAAATCCAGAGTCAAATAAAATTTAATAAAATGGCGTGCAGAAATAGCATGAAAGAATTCGCACGTGAATATTCAAAGAAAGAACGATCGGAGAGTTAAATGGAAAATATAAAGAACGGAAAATTAAATGGCGTTATGTATGCGTTATTTCATCTAAAAAATCTTGATGATGCTCGTGCCAATAGGTTTATGTACAATATTTATGAACCATTTATAGAAAAATATGACAAAGCTTTACAGTTGAAAATTATTGAGGATGTCGAAACTGCTCTGGAGCAAGGCAATATCGAGGAATCTTGCACTTTACCCGGTTTGCCCGGTAGCACTGAATTTAAAAAAGAATATTTAGAAATAGTGCTGGGACATCTAAAAGAAGCAGTAGCCCGCTAATCTATAAAGATATGATCGAGATTGAGCATAAGAAGTCATTTATGAGTAAATTAATTCTATTATCCCTTATTATGATTTGTGTGAGTTCTTGCTCCTCTCAACGCAATGAATACAAAGGTTTAAGCAATCACTCTGTGAACGCAGGTTGTATCAGCCCAAGAGGATCGATTGAAGAAAAAATTCAATTAGAGAATGGGATTCGTAGCCACGTGAAGTTTTTGGGGGAGCCGGAAGATTTTCGCTCCATAACAAATAAAATGTTGGAGTATAAGATCCCGGCGTTATCTCTCGCCGTGATAAATCGCGGTAACATTGAATGGGCCGACACTTATCAAAATTCGAATTTCGCTGAAGAACAAAAACTGGATTGTACGAGCATTTTCCAAGCAGCATCGCTATCTAAACCAGTAACGTTTCTCGCAGCTGTGCGTATGCACTCGGCGGGTGAAATAGATCTGGATAAAAACATTCAACATTATTTGAAACATTTTCAATTACCTGCAGGCGAACAAACGGCCGATAATCCGGTTACATTTCGTAATATCTTCGCTCATACATCAGGCATTACTCCCGGTGGATATCAAGGATACGCTAAAGATCTAGCCTTACCCTCAGATATAAATATTTTAAAAGGAGGTATCGGCGTCAATTCTCCTGCTATAGCGGTTATCACGCTACCCAATGCAACTCTGGCTTATTCCGGTGGTGCTTACACATTAGCTGAATTGGCACTTCAGGATATATACAGTGATGAATTCTCGAACATTATGAAAAAATGGATTCTTGCACCAGCCGGAATGAAATATTCTGATTTCACTCAACCACTTCCCGCCTTGAAAGCCAAGCAAGCAGCAAAAGGTTACACCCAATCAGGAAAAGTTTTAGATGGAGAATGGCGAAACCATCCTGAGCAAGCCGCAGCAGGACTTTGGAGTAACTCAGTTGATATGGCTAAGTTTCTCATTGAAATTTATAAAGCTTATCAAGGTAAAAGCACTGTATTTTCTCAATCTGAAATAAAATCGCTACTAAGCCATGAACGAGACGGTAGCTTATATGGATTTAAAATTGAGCGATCTGATGATGGTATTTCTATCACGCACTATGGTGGTAATGAAGGTTACCGCACAGGTATGACAATAAACCTTACCAATGGAAATGGTTTGGTCTATTTAACTAATTCAGACAATGGTGGAGCGCTGGGAGATGAACTCTTCTTATCCGCCGCTCAGGTATACAATTGGAAAAACTTCAAGCAAACACATGTTTATCGAAAACATGTAAGCGCTGAGGTATTGAGAGAATTATCAGGTGAATATAATTGGAACAATCAGATAGATCTATTTATCAGATATGATGAAAACAATAAGCTGATTTCACTTAACTTTCCTAATGGCGACGAATACAAACTTACACCCATTGTTGGCGAGGAACTTGAATTTATTCACCAAAATACTGGCATTAAAGTTAATTTTTTGAAAAAAAATGGCATTCAGTCATTTAACCTTTACGGGCAACATGCAGTAAAAAATTCAAAAAAATAATTATCCAATAACACTTTAAAAACGATCTGTAAAATACGTCACCATAACCAGAACAGGAAATCGCCATGAAATTTTTAATTTCTATATTCAGCACTGCTTTAACTTTTATTGTATGTAGTGCGCAAGCTGCAGAATTGGCTTGGCCGGAAAAAACGCACTACCGCTCTACCGATGTTATGGGGCAAACGATTTTCTATCGTGAAGCAGGCGAATCAAATCCGCAAACAATTGTGCTACTGCATGGCTACCCATCCTCCTCACACACATATCGCGAACTTATTCCGTTGCTTTCGGGCAGATATCACGTCATTGCACCGGACAATTTGGGATCAGGATTTAGTAGTAAACCTGACGCGGGCACGTTTGAATATAACTTTGATATTCTTGCTACCTATGTAGATGGCCTGCTTAAAAATAAAAAAATAGACAAGTTTGTTCTCTACATGCAAGATTTTGGCGCTCCTGTTGGCTACAGGCTCATGATGAAGGATCCAAAACGTATTCAAGCAATTATTGTCCAGAATGCGAATGCTTATATAGAAGGTATACCACCAGAGAAACAAGCTTTCTTTAATAACGCCCAATTAAATAAATCTGCTGAAAACGTGAGCAAACTTTTTGAGTTCACCAGCGCTGATGCAATCAGGAATAAGCAATATCTTCGTGATGTACAAGAAAATCCGGAAATTATGAGCCCCGATTCATGGACACACGACAGCCATTTCTTATCAACTGAAACAGAAAGACGTATCCAGGTTGAATTATTCCAGGATTACAAAACGAACCTTGACGCTTATCCAAAGTGGCAAATATTTCTGCGAAAGCATCAGTTTCCGACCTTAATTGCTTGGGGAAAAAGAGATCCGGTTTTTACAGCAGATGGCGCTAAAGCTTATCTTGGGGACTTACCTAAAGCCGAACTCCACTTACTGGATGCCGGTCATTTCGCTGTTGAAGAAAATCCGGTTGAAATAGCGAAGTTAATTATTTCATTCCTGGGGTATAAAGGGGTTGAGGGCAGCATCAACAAACAAATGGGTAAACCACAATGATACAAGGCAAGAGCAATTTATTGATGAAAAAAATCCTGGCATTTTTTGCAATTATACTTATTTCCGGATGCGATTTTCTTCCTGGCCCACTGACCGACGAGGATATCGAAAAGTATGTAGCGGCTTATGAAAATATCGCCGAAGTATCGCCGATACTTGAGAAACAAAAAAAGGATAGTAATTCCAGCTCAGTACTGACTTGCACAGAATGTTACAGCACGCTCAACGATGCAGTCGTAAAAGCGGGATACAAAGATTTGAAAGATTTTTTAATAGCCGATACCCGAATACATTTGACATTAAGGTATTACACCTATGCACAGATCACAAAAATCGTCGGTGAAGCCAGCAATGGCGTAACTCCCGAAGAATTTTGTGCGATTCCAGAGCACATTCAAAATTCCAAAGATCCACAGGAAGTTAAAAAGCAGTGTGAAAATATTAAAGTTTGGGCAGGCTATTTGAAAACAATCAGCAACGCAATTTATGCAATAGCAGAGAAACTCTTGACTGACGGTGATATAGCTGTGGTTGCCAAAAATATAGAGGGAATTGAAAAGGCACTTTTTAATCCAAAACTGGTAGATGATTTCAGGCATGTAAGAGGCGGCGGCTTCGATGATTAAGAACACTCGCTAATAAAAAATTAGCGCAACATCATCCAGCGCTGATTTAAATAAAGTTCGAGTGGACGGTATTGGATTTTGTAATTCATTTTGCCGCAATTTTTTATCCAATAACCCAGATAAACATAATCCAAACCTAATTGGCGGGTTTTTTCGATTTGTGATAAAACCGAAAATTTTCCCAAGCTACGCCATTCGTGTTCAGGGGAATAAAAAGTATAGACAGCCGAAATTCCATCTTGTAATTGATCGCAAACAGATACGGCAATTAATTTATCTTGTAAGCGAAATTCCAGATAACGAGTCAATCCCCATTCACTGGTTAAAAAATTTCGGTATTGATCCATTGAAGGTGGATACATATCACCATCGGCGTGACGACCGTCGATGTATTGGGAATAAAGTTGATAGTGCTCATCAGTATCAATGGTTTCAGCCAGCTGCAATGTCAGATCTTTATTTTGTTGCCAGCACCGACGCTGATTACGATTGGGAACAAATGATTTCACGGGAATACGACAGGAAACACAGGCAGAACAACTTTGGCATTGCGGACGATATAAATGTGCCCCACTGCGACGAAATCCCAATTGTGATAAGCGAGTGTAGAGCTCGCCATCAATAGGTGCCGCCGGATCAACAAAAACCGTGGTTGCTTCCAGGTCATCGAGATAACTACAGGGATGCGGATGGGTAGCAAATAATTTGAGTGTGGAAAGATCGGTCATCTCACCTGCTCCAGGAGCCCAATTCAGCGGGTAGTTGAGCAAAGTCTAGCAGTATTCGCTGAAACTCGGCACGCGGAATTTCAACCGCACCCAAGCTGAATAAATGCGAATTGGCCACTTGTGCATCGATCATGGCAAATCCATTGGCTTTCAGTCGCTCAACTAATGAAACAAACCCGACTTTCGATGCATTATTGGCGCGGCTAAACATCGACTCACCAAAAAACACTTTACCCAAAGCCATACCATAAAGTCCGCCGACCAGTTCCTCCCCTTGCCAAACTTCTACCGAATGCGCATAACCTTGCTGATGTAATTGGTGATATGCCGCAATAATGTCGTCGCTGATCCATGTGCCATTTGCATAAGCGCGCGGTTCGGAACAGGCCGTAATTACGGCTAAAAAATCAGTATCAAAGGTGACACGATAAATTTTCTGACGAATAATTTTTTGTAAACTGCGCGAGACATGAAACGTCTCAGGGAAAAAAACCGTACGCGGGCTGGGGCTCCACCAGAGAATAGGATCTTCCGGATTAAACCAAGGGAATATCCCTTTTTGATAAGCCATTAAAATACGTTCAGGCCGCAAGTCACCGCCCATGGCTAACAAACCATTAGGGGCATCCAATGCATGCGATGGATCAGGGAAAGGTTCGAGTTTGTGCGGGGAAAGTCGGGTCAGCATGAAATGCCCTTCCCTACTGATATTCCTTATAAGATTTTTCTTCAATCAATTCAGAACCAAAGGCCAGATTGATCTCTTTTTTAACCTTGGCTCGTTTGTCGTTAGTGACATACACCGCGCGTGCAAGCTGGATAAATTTATCGCTAAAATCTTTTACGTACTCACAATCGCGAATATCGTCTTCAATAATCCACAATTCCTGATTGATTTCTTTCAAACTTTTTTTCAGGGGTGATAATGTTGTTTGGCCGTCAACACCTAATAAATCATCCACTTTTTCATTTAAAATCGTTAATTCATGAGTGACGTTTTTAAGCTTGGATTGATCATCAATATTCGCGGCCTTGATTTCCAAAATCGTTATTTTATCGATCAATTCACCGAGTGATATGGGAGCTTGAATCAGCATGGCAACTCTCTTGTTGTAGAAAAAGTGACTGGACGACGATTCTAGCAAACAATCAAAAACTCAACAATTCTTTCAGGTCTGCTGCCTGGCGGCGGGAAATATCAATTGCGGTACCGTTATTCATAGTAATCAGGTATCCGTCACGTATATCTTCTTCGATGGTCTCAATGGCTTGTAGATTAACAATATATTGACGATTGGCCCTGAAAAAAAACTGTTTCGGCAAGCGTTCTTCAACTTGAGTGAGTGATTTTTTAACAAATGCAGATTCTTGATTAAAGAATATCCGCACATGGTTTTTGCAGCTTTCAAAGTAAAGAATCGATTCCAATGTCACCAGGTGGCACTTGTCATCATCTTTTATAAAAATCTTATGATTCATTTCCAATTTGGGTTTGGAGTCTATCGATGTCTCATCCGCTGTAATATTTAATTTGGCAATGGCTTGTGCCAATCGCTCCTGGCTGATGGGTTTCAACAAATAATCAATAGTATGATGATCAAATGATTTAATCGCATATTCAGAATAAGCCGTGGTAAAAATAATACGCGGAACATAATCCAGTTTTTCCAATAATTCAAAACCGGTTTCACCGGGCATATGGATATCCAGAAAAACAACATCCGGTCGTTTTTCGCGAATCAGTTCAAGCGCCGGAACAGGATGTTCTGCTTCACCCACAATGTCCAGTTCAGCGAATGCTTTCAACATTTCGATTAAACCTTCGCGAGCGACACGGGAATCTTCAACCACTATTGCTTTCATTAAAAGGACTCTCGTGGCAAGGTTAAAATGACGATAAATTGTTGATCTTTAGTAATTGAATTTATAGAAGCCTTGCTACCATAAAGTAAACTCAATCGCTGCTGAATATTCAGTAAGCCCAAGCCGGTGCTGTTGCTGTTGCTGTTGTTGTTGCTGGCGATATTGGTCGTCAACGTATCGCGAATATCATTAATAATAGTAAAACAGAGTTGACCCGAAATCCCTTCTGCAATCAATTGTACTTTTCCACCATGCCGAATATTGTCAATGCCATGCTTGATCGCATTTTCAATTAACAGTTGCAAAATCATGGGCGGGATTAAGTAAGAATGTAAATTTTCAGGCACACGGGTTTCAAAAATTAGCCGGTCTTCCATCTGTACTTTTATGATATCAATGTATCGTTTGACAATTTCAAGTTCATCACCGATCTGCACTTTTTCTTTTTTATTGGATTCCAATGAGTAACGCAATATATCCGACAAATCGGTAATCATTTTTTCGGATTTTAATGGATCTTTACGAACTGTAAATTTTATATTGTTGAGTGTATTAAATAAAAAGTGCGGGTTCAGTTGATTGTTAAGATTGGCAAGCTGAGATTCCTTCAAACTATTTTGCAATCGCAAATTAATCACTTCTGTTTCTTTAAATAATTGACGTGTGGTAATACTGATATAAATAAATATCCAGGCGCTAATAAATAATAGTGTTTGAAACCAATTGGTAATAACTAATTGGCTGAGAATAGCGGAAACCGTAATCTTGTGCCGAACAACAATTTTCTCGATATATTCCCAAAAAAACGGGGTGACCAAACCTAACATCAGTAAAGTGATTATCAATCCTGAGGCCAAACTGTATCCAACCACCACCAGAATATTTTTACCCGTATTCAATTGGTTCCACTGACGGATTTTATATAAGTATCGGTAAGAGAGTACGCCAACACTAAACAACAATAACCACAGTAGACCGCATAAAAAATTGAACAGTTTTTCTTCCCGCCACAACAAAATGACCAGTGTTTGAATCAATGACAAGACCAGTAAAATTGATCCGTGATAGAGCCAAAAGGTTTTGTTGTGCGGGAAAAAGTTAATACGCATTCATTAAGCCCAGGTTTTAAGAGCAAAAAGCCCATAATATGCCAAGTGAATTGACATCAATATATTTAACACTGTATAGAAAATGGAATAACACAATATCCAGGTTGATACCACGTGATTAGGATAAGTAAAAAACTTCAAGGCACTCCATAAAGTGACCGCCGGGTAAGCAATACTGAATAAAAAAACAATCAGCGATAATATCGATATGCTGCCGAATGACTGTAAAAATAATCCACCCAATGACATGCTGATCATAAACCCGATAAATAACCAACCTGAAATTAACGGCCACAGGCGCATCCAGACGCTGGAATCAGCTGGAAGTTTTCGAGTGATTCTTCGCCCACCCCAAATCATTGCTGCCAGCGAACTGATCAATGTTGTTAGAATCAAGGCTATATAAAGACCAATAACACCAAAAACTTGGGATGCAGCTACTCGTTTATACAAGTCGGTACTCACTTGAACAGCTTCACCTTCAAGCGGATCATTCACCCATGCAATTGCAGGTAATCCTGTCCAACTTTCTATTAAATAATTTTCATTCGCAGCATAATCCTTACTTTCCCAACCACCAAATAAAGGACTGCGATACAAATAATTACCATCTGTACGAAATTTCATTACAGCAAAGGTAGCAATCATAAAACGTGACATTTGGTTGCGATAATTTAGCGGCACATAGTAACCATCAAGTGCTTTGAATTTTTCCGGTAACGCCACAGGTTCAGGCTTGATGACCTTGTAATCTTTTGCTAAAAATCCACGAATGGTTTTGGAAATTTTATCCAACGCAATTCCATTACCCGCATTAATCATAACAACATAACCCGATTGCAATTGATTGCTGTAACTGAGTTCAGTCAGGCCACCAAAAACACCACCGTTATGACCATGAAATGCAATATGAAAATCGTTGTAGCCCGTGGTGTAATTTGCCAATCCGTAACCGGCTTTAATACCGGCAGCATAACCCAAAGACGATTCCGGCGTTTCCATACGATCAATGGCACTGCTGTGAATTAATTGTTGATTCGGGGTTGCACCGCGCAACAAAAAAAACTGTAAAAAATTCGCCATATCTTTTGGCGATGAATTAATCGAACCCGCTGCGCGGTAAATAATATGCCAATAGTTTTCCGGTTTATTGTTAGTGTAAAGTGTTGCACCTTTTTGTTGATATAAATCTGTCTTGAAATAACTGGTCGATTCCATATTCATAGGTTTGAAAAAAGTGTCTTCAATATAATCTTCGTATTTTTTTCCTGTTATTTTTTCTACTATGTAAGCCACAACTGAAGCACCTGAATTGCAATAGGCATGGCGCGTACCTGGAACCCAGCGGGATTTACGCGAATCAGGATGGTAATCCAGCGCTTCTTTTGTGGTCATGGAATCAGGTGCAGAATAAGCGTACTCCGCGATATGAATATCATCCCAACCAGTAGTGTGTTCCAACAAGTGAACGACTTTAACCGGATGCGTTTCTTCCCAGGGATTTTCAAATTTAATGTCGGGTACTACATCGCGTACCTTGTCATGCAAATTTAATTTTCCTTCTTCTTGCAATTTCAACACCGCCAATGCGGCAAACATTTTTGACACTGAGCCAATACGGAATAAGGTGTTTTCATCCGCTTCGGCATGAGTCTCGATATTGATTTCACCCAATCCATCAACCCATGCAACTCCATTTTTATCAACCAACGCAATACCCACAGCCGGTGTTTTGGTATCGACACGAATTTTTTCAATTGCTGCTTTTAATTCATCCAGTGTTTGTGGCGTTTGCTCATCAGCCTGAACAAAAAAACCAATGACACAACTACAGATCAGAATAATTTTTAGAATACTGCGCATAGCCAATAACTCCATATTTTAAAGAGGCGATATTTTTAAAGAAGCGATATTCTTGCAAGCCAAAAGATTGCCGGGTGTAAATGATGCCGAATGGTTTCTAGGCGTGATGGGCGGTGTTAAATGCGATGACGTTTACCAATCCCAGTTCATTCCCAGAATCCACTCACGGCCACGATGCGGAATGCCTTCAGGGATTCTTCTTCCTTGAGGCGCAGAGCGGTAATCAGTATCGCCAAGATTTTTTATAGTGAAGTCCAGATCAATATGGCGCGTCAGTTGGTAGCGCAGGCGGCTATTCATCATTCGATCTGTATCAATAGTCTTGCGCTCTGTAGTGGTGACCAGATATTCACGTGGGCCCTGCTCTACCAGCATCAGATTCCAGCTCCAGTGACTGGCTTGATATTGCAGCGTCATTTGTTGAACCCTGTCAGCTTCGCGGAAAGCGCTGTCGGGCAAATTATTGGTGCGCGAATAACTGGCGCCCGCTAACCAATGACTGTTGATTTGCCAATCCAAACGCAACTCACCACCTTGATATCGGTCGCGACTGCCGTTCAGGTAAGTGCGCGCACCCCCTGGCAAAAAGCCATTCACTATGGGGTTAATCAATTCGTTGTGATAGAGATCAATCCCCAGAGTTACAGGCTTCCAATTAGCCTGCCAAATCAACTCCCAGGTGTTGATCCGCTCACTAACCAGATTCGGGTTGCCCAATAAGCTGATGTTGTTGATGGTGTAAAGCTCAAGCAGGCTGGGCGCGCGAAAAGCCTCGCCATAAAGCAACTTGAAAGTGTGGGTATCATTCGCCTGATAAACCACTCCCAACCGTGGACTGGTACGCGAATCCAAATCACGATAATCATCATGGCGCAAACCCAGCGTAATGCGGGTTTTGTCGTTTAGTCCCAGCAAATATTGCCCGTAAACACTGGTAAGTTGGGAGTTGAAATCATCCATTATCGATGTCACAAAATCCATTTCGGATGATGAACTCACAGGAAATTGATTGCGCGCAAGCTGCATCAAATCAAAGTTGGTGTAAATCCGGGTGGCACCTTCCGAGCCTTTGATTTTTCGTAATTCAGCACCCCATTGCAAACTATTGCGGGATGAAAGCGTCAGATCATTGGACCATTTGACATGAACTTCACGACTATTGGAGCGAGCCTCACTCCAGAAAGGATCAACACTTGCCGGCTGGCTAACTGCCGCTAAAGCACCGGCAGGCAAGAGGTTGACTTTGACCTTATTGCGGGTTGCTTGCTGGGCAACATACAGATCCATCTGCCAATCTTCAGTCGGCGACCAGGTTTGTTCCAGGGTCAGATGATTGAATATTTGTTGATAGCGATTGAAGTCATCGTTCAAATATTCACTGGTATAAAAGCCCATGGAAGTGTTGCTGGAATGGATGAATGATAAACGAGTCTTGTCATAAGACAGCTTGGTATCCACATGGATTTCGCGGCGTGGATCCGCAAAACGAGTGGTGCCATCAGTAAATGCATCGCCTTGATCTTCATAAAGATGCAAGGCCAGATCACTGCTAAACAAACCTTGCGATTGCCCCCATTGCAGATCCATCTGTTGACCATTGTGGCTCGCCAATGCGATGCGAATATCCGATTGTTGTGTGCGGCTGACAATGTTGATAACACCCATCATTGCCCCTGAACCATAAATCGCCGAACTGGGGCCACGAATGACTTCAACCCGTTCAACACTGGCTAATGGATACATCAAAATTGCACTGTCGGCACCACCCGAACGACGGTTATTCAGCAAACGACCATCCACTATCAGCAAAATTTCACGACTTTTCGTCGTCTGTTTGCGACCGCGGGCACTGATGGAATAACCCACACCGTTATCCGCATTGCGATGTACCTGAAACCCGGGAACCAGCGTCACTAATTCATGCAGGTAATCCACACCCATAGCGTCGATTTGCTGGCGGGTAAATACAGTGACAGCGGAAGGTACCGTTTCCAGTGATTCTTCGCGCAAGGTTGAACCTGTTACTGACACATCAAGTAAATCTTCAATACTCAAGTTGAGATAATCTTCTGCTGCCAGGCAGGGACTTAATAACATCAAAGAGAGTAGATAATGTCGCCAGTTTTTCATCATTTGATTCCTTTGTTCCTCACAGGCAGAAACGCAGGATGGGGCTGTTTGATCCAGCTATCCATCCAGATTTCCAGATGATCCGCCGACATGGGTTTGGCAATTAAATAGCCCTGTAGCAGGCGGCAATTTCGGCTTTGCAGCCAACGGCATTGCTCCTCTGTTTCAACACCTTCAGCGATGGTTTCTTTACCCAACGCATGAGCCAGCGTGATGATGGACTCGACAATCGCGGTTGATTCTTTTTCCAGTTTTAAATCACCAATAAAACTTTGATCGATTTTTAATAAATTCACCGGAAAATGTCGCAAATAATTCAAGCTGGAAAAACCAGTACCAAAATCATCAATCGCAATGCGATAACCGTTTTCACGTAAACGATTCAACATCAAAATACTGTTTTTGGTATCGTCCATTAACATGGTTTCGGTTAATTCCAATTCCAGTGCTGACGAGGTCAATTGCGCTTCGGCCAATAATTTATTCAGCTTCCACAAAAAATCCGTCTGCCGGAATTGCAAAGCAGAAATATTCACACTCACCCGCAAAAAAATTCCACGCGCTTTCCATTGTTGAATTTGTGTGACGGCTTGTGTCAGCACCCAATCACCTAACGGAATAATTAAACCGGTTTCTTCTGCCAATGGAATAAATTCGACCGGCGAAATTAAACCACGCTCAGCATGACGCCACCGCACCAAGGCTTCCGCACCCCAAATTTTACCATTCGCTGCCACGACTTGTGGTTGATAATGCAATTCAAATTCGCCTGCATCTATGGCATTGCGCAAATCATTTTCCAAGGTCAACCGATACAGCGTGCGTGAATTTAATGTGGGTGTATAAAACTGGTAATTGTTGCGGCCTTTTTCTTTGGCGAGATACATGGCCGCGTCAGCATTTTTAATTAATTCATCGCGGGTGTGGCCATCTTCCGGATAAATAGCAATGCCGATACTGGACGTAATACGCAAACTCATATTGTTAATCGCCATCGGAATTTGCAACAAATCACGCAGCTTGATAGTTAAATCGGCCAAACTACTTTCATCGCGC
>Ga0164241_10004381_pt1 | contig 13715 bp, 14 predicted proteins | sample OricomyardsoilBY_FD_108780 | JGI IMG/M metagenome (GOLD analysis project Ga0164241, IMG submission 108780) | Backyard soil microbial communities from Emeryville, California, USA - Original compost - Back yard soil (BY) | ecosystem: Environmental > Terrestrial > Soil > Unclassified | place: USA...
CGATCTGCCCGGCATGATTACGGCGCAGGTAACGCAAACTGTCTACGACACCGTCAGCGGCGCACACGTGCTAATACCGCAAGGCTCCACCCTGATCGGCGAGTACGACAGCCGCGTCACCTATGGGCAAGCACGTGTGCTGTTCGTCTGGACTCGCATCCGCTTTCCGAACGGCAGCAGCGTCAGCCTCGAAGGCATGCCGGGAACGGACCTGTCCGGTTTTTCCGGCGTCCACGATCGCGTGGACAACCACTGGTGGAAGCTAGCGCAGGGCGTCGTGCTCGGTTCCCTGCTCGGCGCTGCCGCACAGCAGTCCTACGGCGGCGGCTTGAGCGCCGCCAATCCGTCATTGGGTCAGCTCGCGGCGGCAGGCGCCGCGCAGAACATCAACAGCGCGGGGCAAGTCATCGTGCAGAAGGATTTGCAGGTGCAGCCCACCCTCGTCATCCGGCCCGGCCAGCGCGTGGCCGTGTTCGTGACGAAGGACATCGAACTGCCACCGTACCGAGGCTGAATCCATGTCCCGATCCAACGCATTGCCGGCGATCCCGGTCAAACATGCCTTTGTGCGCAAGGTCCTGAATCTGTCCGCGCCGCTGGAAGTGAGACTGCGCGCGTATATCGCCTACTACAGCGAGCAGCAGGGCTTGCAGCCGAAGCAGGTTCCATCCGAATCCGACACGATCATCGCGCTCATCGAAAATTTCCTGGCCCGCGATATCGGCTTCAACCGCTATCTGCGCAGTCAGGCGGCGTTCGCAAAGCCTGCGGCGCGGAAATCGGCGCCCGATTCGTCTGGCGCGCCGGCATGAATGGTGTGTCGGCAGCCGTGCATATTGAGATCGGAGTGACACAGCGAACCCGCGACCCTAGCAGATTGGCTAGGTACACAAGCGGCCAGTGCTCCGGGGAGAATTGGCGCATCGCAACGAACCGTCGATGGACTCGCATGCCCACCTATCGCCGCGCCACCCGTATTGCCGCACTGGAAACCCTAATTGCCCATTTTCCCAACCCGACCTTGACGGCGCGGGGCATGGAGCATCGCTATGGCCGCGCCATCGTGCGCGAACTACCGCGGCAGTTGCGCCGCCTGCGCGAGGAACTTGCTTTGGAACTGCGCCGGCTCAATTCGACCAACAAGACCAACCGTACATCATGATTGCCTCTTGCCTATTGCCGTCCATCGGGATACAAAGCAGCGTCAGGGCGACGCTGGAGATTTGCGCGTCGCATGGTTCGCTTGATTCCCGGGAGACAGGGCCGTGGAACACCCCGCAACACGCAGCCGCAGGAAATTGCAGAAGGTGTACGCGCTCATGGGGCAGACGACCCGCGCGCGCATCAAGCTCATCGCGGGATTCAAGGGCATGCAGTTTTTCGACCTGCTCGATGTTATCTGCACCGATTACATTCGCGGCTGGGAAAAGGCCAACAAGATCGATCTCGACAAGCTGCGAGACGTCGAAACCAAGCGCACCGCCAAGCGCCGCTGAGTTCCGCTTATACAGGGCTGATCAGTCCGAGGCGCATCGCCTTGGCGATCGCGAGCGTACGGCCGCGTGCGTCGAGTTTGGTTGCGGCGTTAGCCAAGTGGAAGTTGACCGTGGCGACGCTGATCGAGAGCAGTTGACCGATCTCCCAACTGGACTTGCCCTTTGCGGCCCAGCTCAGGCAGTCGCGCTCGCGCGGGGAGAGTTTTGGAACCTCGGTTGTGGCGTTGCATTCCGGCATCAGAATCGACGGCGCCACACTGTGCAGGTACGCGGCGAACAGTTGCGTGTACGGTTCCACCCGGCGCTGCTCGATGGTCGACATCGGCTGATCGCGCGAGAAGGACACGATCGCATAATCGAATGCGCCGCTGCGGTCGAAGATCGGCGCGGTCACGCCCGAACGGGCGCCCACGTCCCAGCGCTGGCCCATGACAGACCTTTCCATCCGGTCCATGCGCTTATCGAACGGCTGCGGGCGATGCAGATCCCAAGCCAGTGCGCGGCGCACACGGCCGACGGCGTTGATCAGCGGATCGTAGCCGCGATGCCAGCGTTGCTGCTTGTAGCGTTCGACCACGCCGGGCGGGTAATTCGTCAGGGCGACGTCCGGGCCGGCCAGGCCATAGATCCAAATCGAAAATCCGTAGAGATCGCAGAAGCGCTCCGCAGCGGCGCGTAGATCGTCCACGCTGCCACAGGCTATGACCGCATTGAGCAAATCCAAGTCGAATCCCAACATCGCTCCGATCCCTCGAATTTCCGCTATGGCACAACCGACAACCTATTCGCCCCTGGATACCGTACTTGGCCAGTCCCTCGCGGCGATAGCGCGGGCCGATCATGAAAACAAATGCGCCGTCGATCACCTGAGCGCCGTGTTGGCACGGATTGCGCGGTATTACCGGTCGTGCGCCGGCGTTCTCGCGCAATGCGTTGTCGAACAAGGCGCGGCGCTGGTCGAGATCGAAGGACGGCCGATTCCATGCCCGCGCTTGCTCGTTCAGTGCGCTCGGCGCGACTTCATCACTTCGCGCCCTTTAACCCTCATCTATGTGCCGATCCGGATCGATCGGGTCGATCTTTGCATCGGTTATGGCGACACGATCCATGAAGCCGCGGACTTCATCCAATGGTCGCCCTCGCGCAACGCCTGGTGCGTTTGCGGCACCGGCGACGAGCTGCATGGCGACAGCCACGCGCACCTCCTGCGCCGCGCCTTGTACGAAGCAGGGCTGTTCCAAGCGCTGACGATGACGCTGGAGCCCCTGCACGGGTGAAGTCGGGCATCGAAAATTTGTCCTCGTATAGACCAACTAGACCACAACGCACCGCGGCACCCGAATTATGGCCGCGGACTCCAGGAGCCAACTGAGAATGAATTCGCAAAACGAGATACAGACGTTCCCGCCGGTGCGGATGCTGCGCCTGCCCGAGGTGATCCGAAAGACCGCCTTGAGCCGCAGCCAGATATACCGGCTGATCGACTTTGGAGAATTTCCGAAGCAGGTCCCACTATGTGAACGAGCTGTCGGCTGGATTGAGGAAGAAATCGATCTTTGGTTACAGGGTCGCATCGAGCACTCCCGTAATCTGCAGGGCTGAGCCGACATGTTGACGGTTGTCTCGTGCTGCTTAGCGCGATTTGCTGCGCATTGCGGACTCTGCACAGCCCTGATTGCAGTCGCTGGGGTAAAAAGTGGGGTATTCGTGGATGTCGAGATAGCTAACCATATCCAAAACAGAAAGTTGCAGACTGCGTTCGAATCCTAGTCTCCCAGCCAAAACGAAAAGCCCCGCCTTGTGCGGGGCTTTTTGTTTTGTTTCGGACTCAGGTTCGAACCGTGCTCAGGTTCGACGCTTTCGGCAGGACAGCCGAAAGCGAACAGCGCAGTCGCGCAGCGGCGAAGCTGGCCCGCAGGGCCGAGTACGAGGAAGTACGAGGTATATCCTTAGTCTCCCGGCCAGTACGCAAAAAGCCCACCCTCACGGTGGGTTTTTTGTGCGCGTGGATTGTGCGCTCAATCACGCACGGCGAAGCTGCGTTTGGCTACCCTGCGCTCATCGCATTTCGCGAGGAGTCCGTCATGTTCAAGTTCGCAGCGTTCCGGCAGGCGGTGAAGGAAATCGATGCTCCCGACGTTCCGCCGACCTGGAATACGCCGGTGCAATACGATGCCACCCTTGTGCCGAGCCTGATTGCCGAACACGACGAACTGGATGCGCGTTTTGCCGCGATGACGGGCACATTGGCGCGCGATCCGGCGATCGCCGAATTCGCCGTGCGTGACTGCGCCGAACGCCTGCATCGGCTGCGCCACACCGAAGCCTTGCAACTGTATCCGGTGATTGCGCATGCGCTCTCGACGGATCCGATCCAGCGTCGCCTGTTCTGGCAGTCGCGCCTGGTCATGCTCGGACTGGCGCGGCGCGCATTGCGCCGGTTTGAGGAACTCGCGCGTGCGGTGCAAACCGGCAACGGCATCGCCGCGGCGGCAGGATATGTCGTCGCGGGGATGGCCGAATACCGCCGGCGCAACGAATCCACGATGTACCCGCTGTACGAAAAGATCGGTCGACGCGGCGTCGCCCGCAAGACCCGGGTGGCCTGACCGCCAGCCGCTCGGGCGGCGATGTTCGGCGCATCGACCCGGCGCGGTTCGTTCAATCGAAGCCGTTCGCGAAGATCCTGTCGACGCTCAGCTCGACGACGTATCCGCTGGTGCCGCCGGCCACATCCAGACGCCAACCGGAATTGTAGGTTTCGTCGGCATCGCTTTGCGAGGTCCAGTCGAGCGCACTCAGCGTCGCGTTCGCAGGCGCGATCACGCGAATCAACAAGTCGCCGGCCTGCGCGGCCTTGCCGCTGATGATGGGCTTCACGGGCGTGTTGACCTGAAAAATTGCGGTGGTTCCGCTGCCAAGCGCGAACGCGTCGCTGACCGTGAGCTTGTGTCCGGCGAAATCGATTGTGCGCTGCCATGACGTCACGGCCGAATCGCCGGCATACGCTGGCGTGAGATTCGCCACGGCGTGCACGGCGCCGTTCACGCCAGGCGTCACCGTCATGGTTGAGATGGTGCCTTCGTGCTGCGGCACGATCGCGCCGGCGTTCGCGAAGCGCACCACGTTGTTGGTGTCGGTGCCTTGCTGGATGCCGCTGTGCGTCCAGATGTTCTCGGTCACTGCCAACCAGTCGTTCTCGAACAGCGTGAACGCGCCCTGGTCCTGGTGCGCGTGACTCTGCACGTAGGGTCCGGCCGAAAAATTCAGCCACATCGCATGCGTGTCCCAGCCGGTGCGCGAAAAAAGCTGCCCCGTGCCGGACGCGTAGTAGGTCAGTGCCGCGGGCGGTGCGCCCGCATCGCCGGCCGGCAACAGGTTGTGCCGGTAATTGAAGCTGCTTTGCATGTCCTGATCGGAAATCGAATGCAGCCACCACGACGCGTTCGCGCGCGCCGTCGCATCGTTCGTCAGGTAGCGTGCTTCGAGCATCAGATGCCGGTGATAGTCGTAGATCACCGGTTCCGACACGCGTGCCTGATCGCCGATCGCGGCGACGCGGTCGAGCGTCGGCACGGTGGCATGTATCCACCATTGAATGCTGTCGGTCAGGTGCGCATTGGCATTGGCGATGTCGCTGCCCATGGCGTCGTGCCAGACGCGATACAGCGAAAACAATTCGCGGTGCGACAAGCCGTAGGCCGTGCCTTCCTGGCTGCCGCCGCCGGGAATGCTGGCCGTGTACGCTTCCTGCTCGGACCATTTCGTGTTTGCGAGCAAGCCGAGCCAGGTCGATTCGTTCGACGCCAGCCCCCAATACAACGTCGCGCGCAGAAAGCTGTAGTGATAATTGTTGGCCGGATCGTCCACGCCCCAGCCGCTCCACGGAAACGGATTGCCGGCCCATTGCGCGGTGTCGGCATGCCATACGTTCCACACCGCTTGTTCGGCGTAGGCAGCCCAGCGCGTGCGCTGGCTGCCGGATACATGATTCGCGCACCAGTCGTAGGTGAGCGCGAGATCCTCGATCATCGGGCCGACGTCCAGATACGAATCGCCTGAGATATCCGGGCGGCCGCCGCCTGCGATGACGGACTCCGCCGCGGACACTTGCGCCTCGACCGTGCTCACCGCCAGCGCGGCGTATTGCGCCTGCCCGGTGAGCTTGTACATGTAGGCCGCATCGGCGGCGGAAAAACCGTAGTCCGGATTACCGGCGACGGCGTCGTCCACGAAACTCTTGAAGCGTGCGAATTCGGGCGAGCCCTGATTGACGTAAGACAAGTCGATATCGATCGCGGCGTGGGCCGGAAGGCTCGCCAACAGCCCGATCAACAAGCAGAGTTTTCCCGTCATGGTCAGTCGCATCCCGGAAATGTTCGCAGCCTAGACGAGTCAACGCCGGTTGGCCGTGAATTGCGACACACCTGGTGCTAGAAGGCGTCGATATCGCCCAGCGCGCGGATCAGCCGTCGCGCGCGCTTGTCCGGTTTGCTCGCAGGTTTGATGTAGCCGGTCGCGTTCAACCGGCGTTGCTCGGCAGCTTGTGCGCGCGCTGCGCGACTCGCCTCGGTCTCGCGGTAACAGGACTGGGCGACGGTTGCGGAACCGCGCTGTGCCGTCAGCGCGAGTACGTCGATTTCGAACAGCTCGTCGCCACGCGCGATTCGGATGCGGTCGCTGATGTGCACGAGTCTGGACGGTTTGCCCGCACCATCGTGGATGCGGATCTTGCCGCCTTCGATCGCCTGTTTGGCCAGCGCACGCGTCTTGAAAAAGCGCGCGGCCCACAGCCACACGTCGAGGCGCACGCCGGATGTCGGCGGTGCATCGCGCAGCAGGTTATTCAGAGAGTTTTCACCCGCACTTGCTGTAGCCGCAGTTCAGGCAGGTCGCGCAACCGTCCATGATGATGACGGCGCTGGTGTTGCACTTGTGGCACTGCGTGGCGCCGGGCTGAAAGGCACCGGCGGATTCCACCGCGGTCGCAGAGTCCGTGGTTTCGCCGGCGACTGTTGCGGCTGTGATCATGGCGCCGCCCATCTCCCCGGCGGTGCTTATTTCAGACTTTTTTTTTGCGCTGCCGTGATTCGAGCGCGCCTCGTAGGCCGCGCGCTTTTCGGCGATCAGCTTGCGCTGTTCCGGGCCGAGCTCGGGATCGTGCAGCAGGCCGATCATCTTCAGGTGCTGCTCGACGATCGCGCCGAGTTCGGCAACGATCGAAGACATGTAGACGCCGCCGGCCTTGAAATAGCCGCCACGCGGATCGAACACGGCTTTCAATTCCTCGACGATGAAGGTCACGTCGCCGCCCTTGCGGAACACGGCCGACATGATGCGGGTCAGCGCCACGATCCACTGGAAATGATCCATGTTCTTCGAGTTGATGAAGATCTCGAAGGGCCGGCGCAGTTCGTATTCGGTGCCCTGATTCAGCACGATGTCGTTGATCGTCACGTACATCGCGTGCTCGACCAGCGGCGAGCGGATCTTGTAGGTGGCGCCGATCAGCACTTCCGGGCGTTCCACCTTCTCGTGCATCTGGATGACTTCGGCCTTCGGTACCTCGATCGCATCGCGCGGGTCGGGACCGACGGATGGCGCGTTGGTGTCCGCGTCGGGTTTGGCGACGGTGTAGCCCTTGATCTTGCGGGAAATCTTGATGGTCATGTCGGATGCTTGGATGGGTGAAACCGACGGAGCCGCGCTCGCGGCCCCGTCGCGGGAGGTCATTTTTTCTTCGCTTTCTTTTTCGCCGCGGCGGCTTTTTCCGCCGTGGACTTGCGCTTCATGTCCATGCTGTGCGCGCGTTTGTAGGTCTGGATGTCCTTGAAGTGACCCTTGGCGTCGCGCACGGCGTACAGCTTCTTGCCCTTGCTGCTGTACATCGTGGTGCGATGGCCGCCTTTCTTGCGCGCGGCTTTTTTTGCGGACTTCTTCGCAGGCTTCGCCTTCTTCACTGCCGCCTTCTTTGCGGGCTTGGCCTTTTTCGCGGGCTTGGCTTTCTTGACCGCCTTTTTCGCCGCCTTTTTCGCGCCGGCGACGGCCTTTTTCACCGCTTTCTTCGCGGCCTTGACGCGCTTGACCGCAGCCTTTTTCGCCGCAGTGGCCTGCTTGACCACGGCGGCCCTGACTTCGACGGCCTTCTGCGCGGCGGCATGGCCGATCTGCTGCGCCGTGTCGGCCACGGCCTGACCCATTTCCTGCGCCTTCTCGACGATCGCATCCATCGGGCCGGACGGGTTGTCTCCCCAGCTGTGTTCGCTTTGCATAATGACTCCGATTCGTTTGCGTTGTGCCGATTCCGGTTCTGCGCGCCGAAAATATACTTTGCGGAGCGTTCAGAACTTCCCGTGAGCCTTCAACAAGTTCAACGCGTTGCCCTAGAACTTGCCGTAGTAGCCTTCCTTCAGGGCATCGAACAGGTTCGCGGCGGTATGCGTTTCGCCGTCGTATTCGATCTGCTCGTTGCCCTTGGCCTCGACTACGGTACCGTCATCCAGCTCGAAACGGTAGAGGGTGTTCTCCAGGTCCGCTTCCTTGACCAGTACGCCCTGGAAGGCGGCCGGGTTGAAGCGGAATGTGGTGCAACCCTTCAGGCCTTGTTTGTGCGCGTAACGGTAGATGTCCTTGAAGTCTTCGTACGGATAAACGGTGGGCACGTTCGCGGTCTTGGAGATGGACGAATCCACCCATTTTTGCGCCGCGGCCTGGATATCGACGTGTTCTTTCGGAGAGATGTCGTCGGCGGCGACGAAGTAGTCCGGCAGCTTCTGCTCGGGCTTGTCCGACAAAGGCATGGCATCGGCGTTGATCAGCTCGCGATAGGCGAGCAGCTCGTAGCTGAACACTTCGACTTTTTCCTTGGATTTTTTGCCCTCGCGAATCACGTTGCGCGAGTAGTGGTGCGCGAAACTCGGCTCGATCCCGTTCGACGCATTGTTCGCCAGCGACAGCGAAATCGTGCCGGTCGGCGCGATCGACGAGTGGTGCGTGAAGCGTGCGCCGGTTTGCGCCAATTGTTCGACAAGTTGCGGATCGGTTTGCGCCACGCGCTGCATGTAGCGCGAATACTTGGCGTGCAGCAGGCGGCCGGGAATCGTGTCGCCGGGTTTGTAGCCGTCGTCGGCCATTTCCGGACGCTGCCGCAGCATTTGCGCGGTGACCGCGAACATTTCGGTCATGATCGGTGCCGGACCTTTCTCCTGCGCGAGCGACAGCGCCACTTCCCAGCCGGCCACGGCCATGTCGCGCGCGACTTGTTCGGTGAATTCGCAGGATTCGGCACTGCCGTACTTCATCTTCAACATGGCGAGCGTGGAGCCCAGACCGAGGAAACCCATGCCGTGGCGGCGCTTGCGCGTGATCTCGTCGCGTTGCTGCGCCAGCGGCAGGCCGTTGATCTCGACCACGTTGTCGAGCATGCGCGTGAACACACGCACGACTTCCTTGTACTCGTCCCAGTCGAAACGCGCCTTCGGTCCGAACGGATCGCGCACGAACGTGGTCAGGTTCACCGAACCGAGCAGGCACGAACCGTACGGCGGCAGCGGTTGCTCGCCGCAAGGGTTGGTCGCGCGGATGTTCTCGCACCACCAGTTGTTGTTCATCTCGTTGACGCGGTCGATCAGGATGAATCCGGGCTCGGCGAAATCGTACGTCGAGCTCATGATCATGTCCCACAGATGCTTGGCGCGGATGTGGCCGTACACCTTGCAGGCGACTAGACCATCGTCGCGCGTTACATAATTCTTGTGGCTGGGCCAATCGCGCCAGACGACTTTTTCCGCATCGGCCAGGTCGACTTCGTCCTTTTCCTTGACGTTGATCGGGAACACCAGCGGCCAGTCGGCGTCGTTCTCGACGGCCTCCATGAAACCGTCGGTGATGAGCAGACTGAGATTGAACTGACGCAGGCGGCCGTTCTCGCGCTTGGCGCGGATGAAATCCTTCACGTCCGGATGCGAAACGTCGAACGTGCCCATCTGCGCGCCGCGGCGTCCGCCCGCCGAGGACACGGTAAAGCACATCTTGTCGTAGATATCCATGAACGACATCGGCCCGGACGTGTAGGCGCCGGCGCCGGCGACGAAGGCGCCGCGCGGGCGCAAGGTCGAGAATTCGTAGCCGATGCCGCAGCCGGCTTTCAACGTGAGGCCGGCCTCGTGGACTTTCTCGAGGATGCCGTCCATCGAGTCCTCGATCGTGCCCGATACCGTGCAATTGATCGTGGACGTGGCCGGCTTGTGTGCCAGCGCGCCGGCATTGGAGGTGATGCGTCCGGCCGGGATCGCACCGCGGCGCAGCGCCCACAGGAAGCGCTCGTACCAGTATTTGCACTTTTCCGGCGTGACTTCGGCGTCGGCGAGCGCGCGCGCGACGCGCTGGTAGGTGTGGTCGATGTCGGCATCGACCGGCGCGCCTTGCTTGGTCTTGAGCCGGTATTTCTTGTCCCAGATGTCCAGGGAGGCCGGTTGCATGGGGATCGGCGCGGCCGCGTCGCGGTTCAGGGCCTCTATACGCACGGTGCTCATTTTTTTGTTGTTCTCCCTAAGTGTTGCCATTTGCCGCTGCTTTTTCATTGCTTTTTTGACCGCTACGCGCCCGCCGCGTTACGGCGAAAAACGTCCCGTCGGCGCTCATACCGGGCGGAAACCCGGGGCAGGCGCTGTGCGTTGATTTCTCGTCGTTATTTGCCTCTCCGGCCCGCTGCAAGCGGGTCACCCTGCCGATTGCCAAACCCCATGATTTGGGCTTTCTTGCCGAGTTCGGACACAAGATATTGTGTTCGAACCGGGAAGTTACGCCATACACCAAGTCTTGTCAAAAGATTTTTTTTCACTACGATTTTCAATGGATTGCACCCGGATTTTCGTGCCGCACGCGAAGATCGGCGCGAGTCGGGATACGAATGGCCGGCGCCACCGGCGGCCGATACGGCAAGCGTGAAACCGTTTCCCGCAAAAATGGTCTGTTGCGGCGCCGATTCATTCGTTTTCGAGGATTTCATCATGTCGATTCGCCTGCGGATTCCCCTGTTTGGGGCTGTTTTCGTCGCTGTGGCGGCTTTTGCCCTGTGGACTTGCCTGCGTCCGGAAACCGGCACGGCCGGCACCTTGCCGGTCGCAGTCGACGGCCAGCCGCTGCCATCGCTCGCGCCGATGCTGGCCAAGGTCACGCCGGCCGTGGTCAACATCAATTCCAAGACCCGGGTGCGCGTGCGCAACCCATTGATGGAGGATCCGTTCTTCCGCCAGTTCTTCGGCATGCCCAACATGCCGCGCGAGCGCATCGAGCAGTCGCTCGGCTCGGGCGTCATCATCGACGCGGCAAAAGGCTATGTGCTGACCAACAACCACGTCATCGCCGGCGCGGACGACATCGCCGTGACCCTGCACGACGGACGCACGCTCAAGGCGCAGGTCGTCGGCACGGATCCGGACACCGACATCGCCGTGATCCGCATCCCGGCGGAAAACCTCAGCGCATTGACGCTGGCCGATTCCAGCCAATTGCGCGTCGGCGATTCCGTGGTCGCGCTGGGCGATCCGTTCGGCCTCGGCCAGACCGTCACCTCCGGCATCGTCTCGGCGCTCAACCGCAGCGGACTGCGCGGCCTGGGCTACCAGAACTTCATCCAGACCGACGCTTCGATCAATCCGGGCAACTCCGGCGGCGCCCTGGTCAACCTGCGCGGCGAACTGGTCGGGATCAATTCGGCGATCTATTCGCCGTCCGGCGGTAACGTCGGCATCGGCTTCGCGATTCCCGCCAACCTTGCGAGCCAGGTCATGCGCCAGCTCATCGCCACCGGCACGGTCGCGCATGGATCGCTGGGTCTCGCGGCGCAGGACATCACGCCGGACATCGCCGCTGCCCTTGGCCTGAATTCCGGAGCCGGCGCGCTGATCACGCGCGTGCGCGGCGGCTCGCCGGCCGCGGCGGCGGGCATTGCGCCCGGTGACGTCGTAACCGCGGTCGACGGCAAGCCGGTGCGCAGTGCGGCGGATCTCGCCAATGCGCAAGGCATCCTGCCGGTCGGCGCGAACGTCAATCTCGATCTGCTGCGCGATGGCAAGGCACTGCAGGTGAAAACACGGATGGATGCGGACAAGCGAGCCAACGCCGACGGTGCCAGCCTCGATGCGCGCCTGCGCGGCGCGCAGTTGTCCGAAGCCGATCCGAATGCGCGCCGCGACGGGCTTGCCGGGGTGCGCGTGGACCGCGTCGCCGGCGGCAGCCGCGCGCAGGACAACGGCATGAAGCCCGGCGACCTGATCGTCGGCGTCAACCAGGTCGACGTTTCGAACCTGAACGATCTGCGCGAGCTGCTTGCGCGTTCCCCGCGCCAGGTGCTGCTGTCGGTGGTGCGTGGTCGGGATGCGCTGTTCGTGCCGCTGCGCTGAGGCCAGCGGCACTATAATCGGGGCGGTGCAACCCGCATCTGCTGAAGGTATTCGATCGTGACGATTCGTTCCCATGCCGGCCGTGCCGGGCTGCTGTGCATCATGTTGGCCGGCGCGGCATTCGCGGCGCCTGCGTCCAGGCACCATGCGCCAGCCGCAAAACCTGCCACCGGGCCGAGCATCGTGCTGCGCGGCGATCATTCCACTACCCGCATCTACGAAGACCTGGCCAAGGCCTTCGAGAAGGCCGGCGAGGGTCGGGTCGAAGTCCAACCGTTCAGCACCATTTCCGGACTCGATGCCGTGCATGCCGGAACCGCCGATGTCGCTGCGAGCGCGCGCGCGGCGATGCCCGGCCGCGTCGAGGAGCAGGGCACGAACTTTTATCCGGTGGCCTGGGATGCGCTGGTGCCGATCGTCGAAGCGGCCAATCCGGTCAGCAACATCACGCTCAAGCAGTTGCATGATGTCTATCTGGGCCGGATCACGAACTGGAAGGATCTCGGCGGCAGGGATGCACCGATCAACCTCGACGGCGTGGCCGCACCGCTCGACGGTGTGGAGTATTCGACCCGGCTGCTGCTGTTCCACTACGGCGACCAGAACGTCTCGGTGTCGCGCATGTACGTGAACACGGAAAAGCTCGAGGAAGACATCGAGTTGAATGCGAACGGCCTGGGCATGAGCACGCTTTCGGGCGTCATGCACAATCCCAAGGTCAGGATGCTCAGCGTCGAGGGCGTGCGCGCATCGACGGCCACGATCGCCGATGGCTCGTATCCGCTGTATTCGGCGATCTACCTCGCAGCGCGCAGCGACGGCACCCACAACGCCGAAGTCGAAAAATTCGTCGCCTTCGCGGAAAGCGACGCCGGCAAGGCGATCCTGCGCCAGCAGGGCCTGGTCCCGAATGCGGACGCGCCCGACTTGTCGACAACCAAGCAGGATGCGCGCATCGCCTTCGTGGAGGCGCGTCTGAAACCGCCCATGTTGATGGTGGGCGGCCGCCCGGTGTCGGCGCCGAACGCGACCCTGGATATGTTGACCCGCGAGTCGCCGAAATCGCCGGAGACGCAAAAGGCCAGGGTCGATGCCGCGCGCCTGAAGGCCGAAAAGCAGCCCAAGGCCGATCCGCCGGCGGATGATGGCGGCTGAGGTGGACATCGCCGCGATCACGCTGGATCTCGACGACACGCTGTGGCCGATCGAACCGGTGATCGCGCGCGCGGACGAGCGCCTGGATGCGTGGCTTAAAATCCATTGCCCGCGTGCGGCGGCGGCGTATCCGATCGCGGCGATGCGCAGCTTGCGCGAGCGCGTGGCGATGGACAATCCGCAACTCGCGCACGATTACTCCGCGCAGCGCTGCCTGTCGTTGGAACAGGCGCTGATTCCGCACGGTTACACGCCGGCGCATGTGGATGCGGCTTTTGCCGAATACTACGCCGCGCGCAATGACGTGGAATGCTACGCGGACGCATTGCCGGCGCTGGAACGGTTGGCTGCGCGTTATCCGCTGGTGTCGCTGAGCAACGGCAATGCGGATCTGCGTCGCATAGGCATCGACCGCTATTTTCGTTTCAGCATCAACGCGCGCGAATGCGGTGTGGCCAAGCCTTCACCGGAGATTTTCCACGCCGCTTGTGCGGGCCTGAACCTGCCGGCGCACGCGGTGCTGCATGTTGGCGACGACGCGCAACTCGACGTGGCCGGCGCGCATGCCGCCGGTCTGCGCAGCGCATGGATCAATCGCCACAACTTGCCGTGGACCGGCGCCGCACCGCCGCATATCAGCGTGCGCACGCTGGATGAG
>Ga0164241_10004382_pt1 | contig 13713 bp, 6 predicted proteins | sample OricomyardsoilBY_FD_108780 | JGI IMG/M metagenome (GOLD analysis project Ga0164241, IMG submission 108780) | Backyard soil microbial communities from Emeryville, California, USA - Original compost - Back yard soil (BY) | ecosystem: Environmental > Terrestrial > Soil > Unclassified | place: USA...
CGGATGCCCAAGCCGGTCCGGTTTTTATCGGACAATTGAAACCCGCCGCCGTTGTCCTGCACGGTCAGTTTCAACTGGTCGCCGTCGGGCGTCAGGGCCAGGTTGACCTCGGTGGATTTACCATGATTGACGGCGTTCAACAAGGCTTCTTGCGCGATGTAATACAGGTGCAGTTCCATGTCGCCGTCGAACTTGGCGGGGGCGACCTCACAGGCAAACCGGCAGGTGATGCGATAACGGCTGCTCGCGTTGACGGCAAGTTCCTCCAGCGCCATGATCAACCCGTGCTCGTCCAGCCGGGCCGGAAACAGGCCGCGCGCCACGTTGCGGGCCTGGACGTTCACTTCGTTGATCAACTGGCCGATGCGCTCGGCCTCGGCAAATTCAGGCTGCTGTTTTTCCCGCAATTGATCGCCGAGAATGTCCAGCAGATAGGCGATGGCCGCAAGCTGCTGGCAGACGCCGTCGTGCAAATCGTGTCCGATGCGGCGCTGTTCGCGATTGCTGATTTCCAACAGTTCCCGCTCCAGCCGCCGCCGTTCGGTGATGTCGCGGGCGATGCCTTCAATCTCGCCGGGGCGGCCGGCCTGCTCAATGAGGCGGGAGTTGATCTCCAGCTTGATGCGCTGCCCGGCGGTGTTGATGAAGTCCCATTCAGCGGCGGGCAGGTCGCCGTCTTTCGCAATCTGGCCGAGCCAGTGGCGGGCGGCGGCGCGCTGGTCTTCCGCCACCAATTCCAACAAATTCCGCGACAACAGGTTTTCGCGCGTTTGCCGCAGCAGTTTTTCTCCGGCCTGGTTGATGGAAGTCATTTTTCCGGTGAGATCATGCGTGAACACCATGTCGTTGGCATTTTCAAAAAGATTTTCGTAGCGCGCCTTCAACGCCGCCTCCATTTGCAGCCGGTTCTCAATGATGCCGGTCTGCTGCCGGACCCGTCGCCGCAAAACCACCACCCAGACGAAGGCCGCCAGGGCAACGAGGCCCAGCGCACCGGCGATCCACAAGACATTTTTCAACGTCCACCACGGCGGGGAACGCAGCACGGTCACATCCTGCGGCGAGCGCAGCAGCAGGCGGAACGATTTTGCCCGCCAGTCTTTGCCGGCCTGCCAGTTGTTGCCGCGCTCGATCAGGCAGATGCCCGTCACCTTCACCTCGCTGTCATTCTGCAAACCGGCCAGGCCGTCGCCATTCGCATCCTGCGCCAGATAGGCTTGAAAGATAAACCCGCCGGTTTCGAGCACGACAAATTGATCGCGTCCGCGTTGAACGCGTTCGAGCACGCGGGCTTGGATCTGAACCAGCCGGCAGTCGAAGGTTCCCGTCAGCACTTCATTGAGATCCACCGGGGCCGCTTTCGGTTCCGGGCCGGCTTTGTCTTTTCGGTAAATGGCATCCTCTAAAATGGGCGTGTATTCACCTTTGGCGGGAAAACCGAGAACTTCAACCTGATCGCCGGGGCGAACTGGTGTCCGCAATTGCGTCTGGCAGTATAACCCCTCGTTTTCATCCGCAATGAAAATAGCGCTGCCCGGCTCGTAATAAACCACGGTGCCGGTCACTTTGACCCGGTGGCCAAAAGTTCCCTGCGGCGCGAATTGCAGCAGGCTGTTGATGTTTTGCGCGGAAATTTCAAAAGGGTCGGCCCGCGCCGGTTTTTCGATGACCAAACCATCAGCGTTGGGCACCAGCAGATGAATTCCAAACAACTGGCGCTGGCGGTTGAACAATGTGGAGCAGACGCCGCAGACTTTCACCGTGCTGTCCACCAGGTCTTGCGGCTGCTGCACGGGCAACTGTTTTGCGTAAGCGGTAAAACGCTCGCCGCCGGTCACCAGATCAATGGCGAAACGCTTGGTTTCCGGTTCAAAATGAACGGCCCGGACGATTCCGTCAAATTCAACCATCTGGCTGTCCTCGTGACCGCTGACCAATTGTTCCAAGGAAACCGGCTTGGCGGCGGGAATTTTTCCTTCACCAACCACCTTCACCGAACTGGGGATCACCACCGGCGCATATTCACCCGCTCCCGTCACGCCTTCCACTTCGACCATCTGCCCCGGCAGCAAGGGCGGCATGTTGCTCATTTCACGCAAGTAGATGCCCGCCGTTTTGTCCTGAACAAACCGCGAAAAAAGCGCCTCGTCATAAAAAGTCACCACGCATTTGAGCCGCACTGGCAGATGTTTTTCGGCCTGTTCCGGTGTCAGGCTGCGAACCTGTTCCGCCGTGAGCAATGTGCCGGCCGGCGCGGTTTCCGCAGCGGCAGCGAAACTGCGGCTAAAGATCAGTCCGCCAGCGGCCATGAACGCCAAGGCCTGGTGAACAATGCGGAGAATTTCATGACGGCTGGTTTTCATCGGTGAACGGCCGCGTCACGCAGCTTTAGCTTCAAGCGGCACTGGCAATGCCCAGAGGTTATCATTCAACCGCTCGCCCGCAACAGTTCTAAAAATTGGGCATTATCAAAACTCGGCACCGGATTAGCACCTAACACCTCCGACATGGCTGGAATGGCATCGGCCAGGATGCGGTTGCGGTTGGCGGCGGCATAGGCGCCGCCAATGCTCACGGCGCGGTGACTTGTTCAAAGGACTGCAAACCGCCGAGCAAATTTTGCCTGGGGTCAAACTCAATGTTCCGATCATTGGGCGTGGGGTTCAGGCAATAGCTGAACTGCATGAAATCGCCATAAATTTTGCCGTAACGCGCGCTCACAATGTTGCCGTCATGATCCAAGACTGTCCGCACACGAAACAGATAAATCCGATTGGGGTCATATTCAAACTTGCTAGCCTGCCCCGGCTTCGCGCTAGTTTCTCTGGTCAATTCGGGCTGATAGCCTTCCGTTGGAGCTTCATGCGGCGAACGCAAACCGCTCCCAACTTCTGCATCAGGAATGGTGTAAACCTGAATCCCATCACCATTTTTTGGAAAGCTGACCGTAATTTTTGAAAAGTATTCCCATGAAGATATGTTCGTGTAATTTTGCTCAAAAATTACGTCGCTTGTGATGCCCTTTCCATACGGGCCAACCCAATCGCCAATCATTAAATCAAAAGCAATCTTCTTATTATATTCTGGTAACTTGAGAGCCATCGCATATTTTTTTGCATACATAGCAATTGGTTTGCCGATTTTTTTCAAAACCAGTTTTTTCTCGATGTTCCATTTGGCAGGGTTGTAGGGCGATTGCAAATTCACTTGTTGCCAAATTCCATAAAACCCATCTTTTCTCGCCTCGAAACTGTAATCGGCAAAATCAGACGAGGACGTATCTTGAAACTCGAACAGTCCATTTGTTCCTGTAATCCTTTCAGTGTCTGTTGAAATCGAATTAGTGTAATAGCCAATAATGGCCAACGCTCCCGCAACGGGATGCCCTGATTCATCAACAACTTTGAGCGTAGCTTTTAATGCGTGGGTGGGCGTTTGCGAGCAGGCGGAAAAAACCAGCAGCGCAAAAAAGCTTATCGTGACAAGTTTTTTCATAGTTACTTTAAGTTTCCAGTGGTTACGAATTGGTTGAATAATTGGTAGGTAAAGGTATAGGCCATCTGCACAAAATCCGAATGATGCCACATACCAGCCTCATCACCAGCGCGCCCTTGAGACCAGCCGTTTTCAAGCGTCATCATATCAACATTGTGTCCAGTGGGGTTAAACTTTGGCACCGGATTTGCGCCCGCCACCAGCGACATGGCCGGGATAGCGTCGGCCAGGATGCGGTTGCGATTGGTGACGGCATAATCGCTTGGATTCACACCATAAACCGCCCCCAATAACTCGTTGTCAATTTGCAGCAGGAAATTATTATCCGTCGAGTTGAAATTGAACATCGGAAAATTTTGCAATGTTGAGTTGGCGGTATTGTTCATGATGGCGGGAGACAATGTATGTCCACTTGAATCCACCCAATAGCTGCTAAATTTCCATCCGCCATGCGAACTGCCAATCAGCCCGTCCTCGTTACAGGTGCCTTTGCCCTTTTCCTGCCAATACCAGCTATAAGTGCCAAACGGCACTTTCGGCCAAAGTCCAATGAGCGAAAACCGGTTGATCACTTGAGTAGCCAGAATATCTATCGTGGAAAGCGGCGGGTCGCCTGCAGTCGTCCGCAGCACTTCCTCGCTGCTGGAATAAAAGTTATACACGTCCACATTTCGCAAATTGCCCAGCCGGTTGTTCCAAGTGAGCGTGCTGCGAGCATCGTTGGTGGGGAACAATTCATGCCAGTCGCTGGCAGATAGCCGGTTGCTGTAACCCGCCCAAGTGGAAAAGGTCATAAATGGCACGCTGGTGCTGGCCGGATCAATGGCCTCAATCGGCACGGCGGCATCCATCATAAAATACTGGCTGATGGGCGCGTTCCAATCGCTGATGGAACTCAACACCACCATGTTTCCAAGACTGTGCGCCGCCACGACCACCGGCCCGGAGTTCGTCAAGGTGGCGATGAAATTTGCGAGGAGCGGCGCAGTATTAAAGGCATTCACCACGTTGGTATAGTAATTGGGCGTGAACACGCTGCCAATCTTGGAATCCGCCCCCTCCCACGTCACCGCCCAAAACTTGGCGTGGGAGCCGGCCCAATACATGCGCTTGAACATGTCTGAAGCTACTCCGCGTGCTTCACCGGGCAGCACGTTGTAACCGTGCAAAAACACGAAGTTTTTGTCAACCGTATCCGGCTCGTTCGGCGCATCCGCGTCGGTCAGCCGGTCAGGCATGGCTGGAGGAATATTCAATAATAGATTTTTGTGCCGGAACATCTGCTCCACGCCCGTGATGCTCAAGGGCAGCGAGGTCTGGGCGATCTGGTTGGTGCCGTGGTAAATCGTCAGCACCAACGGCTGGGTAGTGGGCGCGGTGGCTTCCACCAGGATGATGTTCTGGCTGGCCGAGGCAATGCCGATGTTGAATACATTCAGCAGCGGAACACCGGCCGCCGGGATGGTGAACAACGGCGCATCGGACAACAGGCGGGACACATTGGTGTCCTGCAAAAAGTTCAGGTAATTCGTCGGCGTCAGGCTGGTGTAAGCGAAGCGCAGGGCGCTGTCAGCCTGGCTTAACACGAACTGGTAGTTCGTGTCCGTGACATCAATGCCCGCGCTCAAGACATTGCTTTGAAACAGGCTGCCAAGATTCAGACAGACCGGAAAGAAATCCACCAAGTCCCGGCGGCCATGCACATTGTAATTCGGATTATTATTGTCATCGTATCCGCTGGCGGTCAGCCCATCCGCCAGTTGTGCCGCCATCAGCCCCGGAACGCCGTAATTGCCGCCGTAGTCACCGGCGTCCTGATTGTCATTGACCCAAAAACGGAAGGGTCTGCCGACGGAAGCGAAGTCGGGGCCGCGATAGCTGAAATCCATCGTGCCGTCGTGGTTGGCGTCCACGTTGAGCGAGACGACGCGCACGAGGCCCGTGCCCTGCAAGCCGGTGTCAATGTCCGGCAGCGTGACCAGCGCCGCCAGTCCCGGTGTGGTCGGGAAGAAGTCGCCATAAGGCGAGACGATGCCGGTGGTGTTGGTGGTGACAACGCCGTTTGTCACGACGAAGGCGTTGGTCACGAAATACTGGCCAAGATAGGCGAACTTGGCCGAGTCGCCGTTGTGGATCGAGAGCTTCGCCCAGCCACCGAGGACGAAGGGCGCGCCCACGGACGCGACCAAGAGGCCGGTCTGGTTGGTGTTGGCGAAACCCGGCAGGGCCGGGAGAGGATAGAACTGGGTTTGCGGGACTTCATTGGGCAAGGCCGTGCCCGGCGTGTTGACCGGCGCGAAGTAATAGCCGGCCGCTTGCAGGTCGGGAGCGACCGTCTGGCTGTAAAAGCAGTTCACGTTCGTGATCGCCGTGGAGCCGCCTGGCGCAAGGACAGTTGCCGGGCTGTAATACCACTGGCCGGTGTAGGGATCAAAAGAGCCGCTTTGACCGACCAGGGCGTCGGCGAAAGCGAGGCCGAACAGGTTGTGCGCGTCGGCGCGCAGGTAGAGCGCGCCGTTGTTGGTGTAGGCGGCCAGGTCCGGCAGGACGGAGATGGTCGTGTTCAGCGGCAGGCCGGTGGCCGGGTCAATGCCACCGGAGACCGTCATGGGCTGCGGAATCCAATACGGATCGGGGATGCCCAGCACGGCGGGCGCGGGCACCGTCGCCAGCGTGCTCTGAAAGGACAGGCTGCCCGGATCGGGCTGCCAGTTAAAGGTCGTCCCCGTGAAATTGGTGTCATAGAGGCTGGCGTGCAATTCGTAATTGGCGGTGATCGGCCAGAGGTTGTCCCGCTTCAAGTAAATGACGTAACTGGCGTTGTAGCCCTTGAACATGAGCGACCAGTGATAAAAGCTGCTCTCAACGTAGTTCGTGTCCACGGGGATGTTTTCGCCCTCAAAATAGGGGTTCCACCAGACGTTCTCCACCAGCGGTGCCTTGGGCTGGCTGATGGTGGCCGAGCGCAGTTGGTAGCGGAGGTTCTCTTTGAGGTGCGTTCGCGCATCCACGAACACCGGCGAGTCATAGGACTGGAAGCCGGCGAAGGACAGGCTGCCGTAGTGGCCGTTCGTGCCGACGGGCTGGAGCATCGCCGCCTTGCCGAAGGCATTGTTCGGGAACCAGTTGGTGGTCAGGAAATCCGGCAGCACATAGACGCCATTGGTGATGTGGCTGACGGGGATGTCGGTTTCGGTCGAGAGCGGCGCGCCGTTGTTGTAGTAGTCGGTGATGCGCTCGAAGCCGAGGTCATAGAAGTAATCCCACACATACCACGAGAAGGCGACCTGCTCGACGCCCGGCGGCAGGTCGGAGAACACCAGTTCCCAACGGCCCGCCGCGTTGCGGATGAGTTGCGCCCCCACGCGAAGATTGGCGGTCGCCGGCGGCGCCGACAAATGCGATGCCAGGGCGGAAGGCAACGATGTCAGGCCGCCCGCGTAATTGGCCTCGACTTCGTAAAGATTATTGCCGCCCGCCGCGCCGGGGTCGGTGAACGCGGTGGTGTTCGCCGCCACCGTGCCGATGGACGCATAGCTGTATTGGCCGGTATTGGGGTCGTAAGTCCCGCGCAGGATGGTGTAACTGATCGCCGGCCCCACCGCCGCGCTCCACGCAAGCGTGACGTCCGCGCCGGTCACTGTCGCCGTCAGGCCGGCGGGCGCAGGCGGCGCGGAGTTCACCGCCGTGACAGCGGTCGAATAGCTGCCGTTCGGGAACAAGGCCATCACCTGATAGGAGACGTAATCGAGGCCGTAATAGGCCTGGTCCACGCCGTCCACGTCCACGAAGGAGGTGGTGGCGGCGTTAGTCTCGGCGGTTTCAGAATAATTCATGTAGGTGGGGTCAGGCGACCATTGCACCACGTAACCCGTCGCGCCCGCTGCCGGACTCCAGGATATGACGATATTTGTCCCCGTCGCATCCACATAGGCCGAGACGTCGCCGGGCGGGGGCGGTTCGGCGGTGCCGGGGGCGCAATAGGCGCTCTGCGACAGACTGCCGTTGGCGAAGACGGCCACGACGATGAAATCGCCGTAAGTGTAATTGCCTTCACCATCCGCGCCGCCCGCCAGCTCATACGTCGTGCCGCCGACCCGGGCCAGCGGCTGGTAATGGGCGAAGCCGATGCTGTTGTCCCAGTTGCCGGCGTAAAGAAGGTAGGCGACCGCGCCCGGCACGGCGTCCCAACTCAAAAAGAGGTTCGTGCTGCTCTCCCACGGATAGGGGATGGCGGAAAAATTGGCCGGCGCGGCGGGGGCGTTGGTGTCGGCGCCGAGACCGATGGGCGCGGTCGAGCCTGACGCATAGGATGGGACGAGATAGGACAAGCCGCCGCCGGGATAAACCGCCGCCACGGCGTAGGCTTCGACCCAGTTGTCCGCATTGGTGAGCGCGTTCGTAGCGGTGTAGCTCGTCCGGTTGGTCCCCGCCCAGAAAATCGGGGCATACGCGAAGCTGTAATTGCCGATGCGATTGGTGCCGCGCTCCACGACGTAGTTGGTCGCCCGGCTGCCGGCGGCGGCTGTCCACGCGATCTGGACATTCGTCTGCGTCGCGTCCGCGTAGGCATAGACGTGGCCGGGCGGCGGTGGGCCGTAGGGCGGACCATAGCTCGCATAACTGGCATACCACCAGACCTGCCAGATGTTCGTGCCGGACAAACCGCCGCCGGGGAAGACGGCCTGCAAGGTGTAGAGGTTGTTTTGGGCGTTGGCATTGGTGAGCGCGCCGTCGGCGAACCATGTGGCGTTGGAGTCCAAGAGGAACGGTGTGTAGGTGTAATCGCCGGTGCCGGGGTCGAGCACGCCGCGCCGCACCAGATAGCCGGTCGCGCCCGTCTCCTTGTCCCAATAAAGGAACGCGTTGGTTCCCGTCACCGCCCCGAAAAAGTTGCCGGGCAGGTCCGGGTTGTAGTAGTTGGTCGGGTTGAGGCCGTGCTGGAATTTGTAGAGGTTGCTGAACCCGTCGTGGGCCGCGCTGGCGTCGGGATCAATGCCGGTTTCGTTGAAGTAGAGAAGTTGCCACCAATCAGGAATGCCAATATTAAAAGTGTCAATCCATGACCGCAGGCGAATCAGAAGCTCTGGCCGCCCCTGTTTCGCCACGGTCCAATCCGTCCAGTTTGTCGTCTCCGCGCCGTAGATGAAGCCTTCGGACTGCCAGTCGCCCTGTGCCAGGTTGGTGCGGGACTGGATTTCATAGGCCACGTCCGCCAGTGTATTCGACGCGATGCCCGTCAGCCAGCCATTGGTCGTGGAAACTTGTGCAACCCACAAGTTTGTGCCGTAATCTGGCGGCGTATAGCTGTTGCCATTAGGGTAATAGACGTTCGTGCCGCCCCCGCCGCCGGGCATTGGCGGGCCGGACAGGCTCATGGCCATCCTTTGCCGCTGGATTTTGGGCGTCTGCACCAGATCAATCAGGTTGGCCACCGCCGTCGCGTCCGCCAGCACCGCATTGGTGCTGGTATCCTGCCCATACGTGCCGTCTATGATGAAAATATTTTTGGCGACTTGGAAAATGCTCAAGCTGACATCCTCTGGCGGGCAAGGCAGCGGTGCCAGCAGCCCGCCGTTCCGCCCCGGCAGCATCTCCCAATACGTCCCATGCGGCGGCAAATCCGCCGGCGAAACCAACTTCAATCCCAGCGCTTCCGTCGTCAGTTGCACGATGCTGTCCGGTGCGGGGGACACTATTTGACCGTGAAGCTCATTTGCCGTTATTACCAACCCAGCCATCATGCCAGCGGCCACCCATGTCAATCGTTTCATTTTTTCCTTCTATGATTTTTCAGATTTCATCTTCCGGCCCGCCGCGTTTTAACGGTTTGGCCGGGTTTTGGAAAGACGCTTTCCCTTGTCTCTTATGCCCATTGGGATGGTGGCCAGCATAACGAGGAAGGCGGCTATGTGGACGCAAGGCAGCACCCTGTCCGAAGCGGGATTGTTTTCGTTGTTGGTTATGGAATTCAATGGATTGTTTTGCAGCCGAACAAGCCCGTCAATTGGGACAGGCGACAATAATTATCAATACATTGGTAAAAAGCAACAATTTTCTGCCGGCGTTTTATGATGTTCTTTGAATGGGCAGAAAACCGAAAACGCGCCGCGACTCCTACGGGGCATGGCTGTTGCATCTCCGCACGGAAAAGGGTTTGTCGCAAGACGAGCTTTCCGAACTGACGGGCGTCCCCCAGTCCACTTGGGCGTATTGGGAGCGGACGGGAAAATTGGTCGGACGGGAAACCATCATAAAAACCGCCAAGGCGTTGGGCGTTTCCGTGCCAACCTTGCTGCGACTGGACAAGTAGCGCGGACTTCCTCGGCGAAAGCCTCCCGCGCCATCTGCCGCCTGCTTGAAATTCTCAATGGGTATTCTCATGGCGGGGACCATCATCGGAGATGGCGCGGGAAAATGCAAGCGCAAAATGCAGTGCATATACGGTAGTCCGTATATGCTGGATGAGGTTCCATGAGATAGTGGCAAAAGTCTCGCATTACAGGAAAATCCTCGGCGGCAACATTCGGGCGCATCGCCGCGCGCTCGGATGGAGCCAGGAAAAGCTGGCGGAGAAGGCCGAGCTTCATCGCAACTACATTGGCGACATTGAGCGGGGAGAGGAGAACGTGTCGGTGGACGCTCTTGTGAGAATCGCTGCCGCGTTGAAAGTCCAAGTGGGCGACCTCGTGCGCGGATTTTGACACGGCAGCTTCTCTGGTATGATGGCCGCATGGCAGAATGGTTCGTCTGCCATCTGGTTGAAATTCTCAACGGATGTTTTTATCAAATGGCATCGTCAAGTTATCGGGAGCGTTTGCTGAAAAATATACAAGCCCGAAAATATTCAATATATTATTGACTTTTAGATTGTGACATAATAAAAATTATTACAAGCATCCAATCATAAAAGTTACAGGCAATCATCTCCGCACTTCGCAACCAAAACCAGAAAAGTAAAATGAACACACTCTTTCCTGTGAACATGGCCGGCTTCAATCCGCCGGCCTGGGTTAAATCAGTCAAATATTTGTTTGCATTCAATTTGGCGCTTTGTGCTTTTTTGAGCGGAGCGATCCAAGGTCATTCACAAACCACGGTTTTGATTGACCCCGCCAAATCATGGGCTGGATATATGAACTGGCAGCCGGTTGACCCTAATTCAGCTTATGGAAGCTACGGTGCCAGTAGTTGGAGCACAACTGATCTACAGGCTAATTTTGCCGGAACGAATTTAACCCTGGCCCCGAACATCAGTGGTTACGAGAATAATCCGGGCGATCCTACATGGATCAACCTCGACGACAACACGGGTGCCAACCTCATGGAAGCTAATTTTTATGTGACCGATGACACGTTGGTGAACATGCCCGTGACCTTTACCGGCTTTTGCCAGAGCAATTCGCTGGTGGCCGGCTACACGTCGCAAGCCTTTATCAAAGTTTTCAACAGTGATTACAGCGGTTATCTGGGCAACGCCGTGGTTGACCTGGTTCCCGGCCAAAATTTCACGGTCACTCTGGACACGACTTTCGACGGCGCGGCTCATGTTCAGTATGGGTTTAACATGGTTGGACCCAATGCCAACCCGGACGATGTGGATAGTCTTGGCCAGGTCGTATTGACATCAATATCTCCGGTCGTTCCACCGCCGGTATTGCAAGTGCCAACCACGGATGCTCCCATCCCGACGCTTCCGGCGGACAGCGTGTTGTCCATGTATAATAGCGGTGGCATGTATGCCGACAGCCCAGGCATAAATTGGTATGAAACATGGGGCAATGTTGCCAGTCAGGGTGATTATGTAATAACAAACACCGGCAGCAGCGTGAAGAAGTATGCGGGCCTTCAGTATTGCGGCATAACATTTTATGTCAATCCGATCAATGTTACGGGCTTTAATACATTCCACATGGATATTTGGACCCCAAACGCCAATCAGTTGGGAATTAAATTGGTAAGCCTGACCGCTGGAACTCAAGATCCGCAAATTAGCATCCCGCCCACCAGCGGCCTGATCGTCTCCAATCAATGGATTGGCATTGATATACCGTTGAGCGAATTTCAAGCTGCGCGGGCGGATTGGGATCCATCCAATCTTCAGCAAATGCTGCTCGTTGATGACTCAACGCCGGGACCGGGCGTCACGGGGGGCACTTTCTACGTTGATAACGTTTATTTCTACAATAGCTCGGTCGTGGCACCGCCCGCTATCACAGCTAGCATTTTGGATGGTAACATCAGCCTGAGTTTTCCCACGCAAAACGGATCAAGTTATACGGTGCAATACAAAGATAACCTGACGGACGACACCTGGCAGACGTTGACCACGTTGACGGGTGACGGCTCCATTCAAACGACAACTGATCCGGCCGATCAAACCCAGCGTTTTTATCGTGTGTCAGTTCAATGACGAGCATCGGCCCGGTGAACCAAAGTTGAAAATGGAAATCAAAAAACGAGCGGGCCGGAAAGGGTTCACGCTGATCGAACTCCTCGTCGTCATTGCGATCATCGCCATTCTCGCGGCCATGCTGCTGCCCGCCTTGAGCAAGGCGAAAGAAAAGGCCAAGGCCATCAACTGCACCAATAACAACCGGCAGATCGCGCTGGCATTGGTGATGTATGCCGGTGACAACAACGACAGCCTGCCGCCGCTGAACACCGGCACCTGGCCGGCCATCACCACCAACTGGTGGTTCAAGGTCATTGACAGCGGCAAATACATCACCAGCAGTTCGGTTTCAAACAATGTCTGGCGTTGTCCGGCGGTGACAGATAATGACATAAGCCCGGCGACGGTGAATTATTACAAGTCTCCTTGTGAAGGCTACGGCCCGCTGGAAGGCAATTCCATCACCACGGGAATTTTCCGCTATGCGTTGAACGGCGCCGCGCCCTTGGGCAGCATGAAGCTGACCCAAATCCATCGTGCCAGCCAGATATGGATGATCGGTGATGTGGGTTCGCCGAAGACCGGAGGAAACACTTCCAGACAGCCCACGGCTTATTTCACCGAGGTGACAACCAAGCAGCCCAATCCGGGTTCCGGCTGGGCAACCCAGTCTGCGACCAATTACAAGCAGCCTGCCTGCCGCCATAATGGACGGGCGACGTTGTCATTTTGCGACGGCCACGTCGAAGCTTGGAAATGGGCGGATCTGAAGGCCGACAAGGACGACGTTTTCGCCGTAAATTCTTATTGATTTTGCGAAGCTGAAAGGCATTGTCACCTCGGAGCCGCCGGAAATTTTATCAACACATGAATTCATCACTAAACCCATCAAACTATCTTGGATTTTTCGCGCGGCGGTTGACGCAGCCGATGCTCGGCGCCGGACTGGCCATCGTGGGAATTTTGAATCTTGCGGCCTTTAACGCCAGAGCGGACGCGGCCAGCCAGGCCGATGAATTGCTGGCCAAAATGACCTTGGACGAAAAAATCGGCCAGATGGTGCAGGCGGACATGAACGCGTTGAAGGACAAGAGCGATGTCAAAAAATACTTCCTCGGCTCGGTCTTGAGCGGCGGCAATTCCAACCCCGCCAACAACCGCCCGGAAACTTGGTTGAAGGCGGTCAATGAATTTCAAGCACAGGCGCTGCAAACCCGGCTGAAAATTCCAATCCTCTACGGCGTGGACGCAGTGCATGGCCACAACAACATTCTCGGCGCGGTGATTTTTCCTCATCATGTCGGACTGGGCGCGACGCATGATCCGAAGCTCGTCGAGGCGGCGGAACACGTCACGGCGCAGGAAGTGGAAGGCACGGGCATCCGCTGGGCGTTTGCGCCGTGCGTCGCGGTGTCGCAGGACATCCGCTGGGGCCGCTCCTACGAAAGTTTCGGACAATCCACCGAACTGGTTTCGGAACTCGGCGCGGCCGGCGTGCGCGGTTTTCAAGGCGACGAATTGGGGCCGGATTCGGTGCTCGCCTGCGCGAAACATTTTGCCGGCGACGGCGGCACGGAAAACGGCAAGGATCAAGGCAACGTGATTTGCGACGAGGCCACGTTCCGCAAATTATATCTGCCGCCTTACGCCGCCGCCATCAAGGCCGGCGTCGGCTCCATCATGGTTTCCTACAGCAGTTGGAACGGCGTGAAAATGCACGGCAACAAATATCTGCTGACCGACGTGCTCAAAAAAGAAATGGGCTTTCAAGGTTTTCTCGTATCGGACTGGGCGGCGATTGACCAGCTTTCGCCGGACTATAA
>Ga0164241_10004383_pt1 | contig 13708 bp, 13 predicted proteins | sample OricomyardsoilBY_FD_108780 | JGI IMG/M metagenome (GOLD analysis project Ga0164241, IMG submission 108780) | Backyard soil microbial communities from Emeryville, California, USA - Original compost - Back yard soil (BY) | ecosystem: Environmental > Terrestrial > Soil > Unclassified | place: USA...
AATGGCACAGTTAACCGACAACGTACGGGCGCGGGCGGCGCAGGTCGCCCGCGCCTCGTACGGGCGGCTCATCGCGCTGCTCGCTGCGCCGACACGCGACATCGCGGCCGCCGAAGACGCCCTCTCCGACGCGTTCGAAGAGGCGCTCAGACGCTGGCCGGATGCTGGCATTCCGACGAATCCGGAGGGCTGGCTACTCACGGTCGCGCGCAACAGACAGCGAGACGGATATCGGTCAGCCGCGTCTCGAACCTCGGTGCCGCTCGAGAACACACCGGAGCCGGTCGCGCACGAAGTCGACCTCGACGAATGGTCAGACGCCGATGTCATCGAAGATAAAAGGCTGGCCTTGATGTTCGTGTGCGCCCATCCGGCGATCGACAGGGCCGTGCGCGCGCCCCTGATGCTGCAGGTGGTGCTCGGCTTCTCGACGGATCAGATCGCGCGTGCGTTCTCTATGCCGACCCCGACAATGGCGCAACGACTCGTTCGGGCGAAACGACGCATCCGCGACACGGGCATCCGATTTACCGTGCCCGAGCGCACCGTGGTCGCGCAGCGGCTGACCGACGTGCAGGAGGCGGTCTATGGAACTTACGCGATCGACTGGCAGGGGATCGAGGGTGCGCATGAGCGCGACTCGTTGTCTAGCGAGGCCCTCTACCTCGCCGAAACGCTTGTCGAGCTGACCGGCGGCGACCCTGAATCTCTCGGGCTTTCCGCACTGATCTGCCTGTCGATGGCTCGCGCGGCGGCACGAACGGATGCGGACGGTCGATTCGTTCCGCTCGGTGAACAAGACACGTCACTGTGGAACGCAGACCTGATTGCGCGCGGTGAGGCGCACCTGCTGCGGGCGCTCGCGAGAGCCGATATCGGGCGGTTTCAGCTTGAGGCGGCCATCCAGTCGGCTCATTGCGCGCGCCGATCGACGGGTGCGACCGATTGGCCGGCGGTGCGCGGCTTGTACGACGCATTGATTACGCTCGCACCAACGCTTGGCGCGCTTGTGTCGCGTGCGGCAGTGATCGGTGAAATTGATGGACCTGAAGCTGGTCTTGCCGCACTCGATGATGTCGTCATGATGTCCGGCGCCGACGCGGCCGTCACCCGGTTTCAGCCTGCGTGGGCGACGCGCGCGCATCTCCTGGCGCTGGCAGGACAGACGACAGATGCCACTGCAGCATTTCAGCGGGCGATCTCGCTGACGACGGATGCCGCAGCGCGCGACTATCTGCTGCGTGCGCTGGCGAGCCTGGATTGATCCGGCTCGTCACTTTCGCGTGTGGCCGTCGGCGGCCACCGCCGTGAGATCCAGATCACACCGGATGCCACGAGTCCGATCACCGCGGCGATCAGGATGATGTAGAACGCGACGGTGACGTATCCCTCGGGCGAATTATTCGGATCCAGGAACGGGTACGGGTACCAGTAGTCGTGGTTTCTGACCGGATCATTCGCACGTGGGCCCCGGATCATGGTGTAGACGACCCATACGATCGGGAACACCAGCACGGCCCAGATGCGCTTCATCGGCAGCGCAGGTCGCCCCGGCGCGAAGAGCCAGTCGATCAGCAAGTAGGCCGGGCCGACCACGTGCAGAATCTCGTTAGACCATTCAACGGTCACACCCTGCTCCAATTGAATTCCGCGAAGCAGCAGGTTGTACACGATTCCGGTGACCACCATGTACGAGACGACGCAGGCGCGCGCGGTGGCAAACCAGTCCGGATCCATGCCCGAGCGAGCCACGAGCATCCCGGCTCCGATCAGCAGCACGATCGCCGAGAACAGGTTCGAGTCAATCGTGAAGAAGCTGAAGAAGTTGGTGTAGACACCCGTGAGGTCGCGAATTCCGATGCTCCTCCAGAATCCGGTACTGGCAACAAGCTGTGCCACTATCGCGACGATGATCGCGACGCCGAACACGAATCTGAGTAGTGCAAACAGGATTCTCACCGAGCAGTCCTTTCGCCGGGGCGTACGCCAGGGACAGTATTTCAGGTGCGGTGGTCGATTGGGAGGAGGTCGCGCCCAACCGTCGACGCGCAGTCTCCTCCGGTCGACGCGCGCGAACTGTCGTTCCCGCGCCGTCGTAGTGACGGTTTCTGCACGTCCGGTGAGCGGCGTGTAGTTTACGCACTGATATGAATTCATACGCAGGGGGCCGTGCAGGCCCGACCGATCCGGCCACGATCGTCACACGCTTGCGTGCAGCAGGATGTGTGTTCGCTGAAGATGAGGCGCGCATTCTGATCGCCGAAGCACGCACGCCAGCTCAGCTCGCCGACATGGTCGAGCGCCGAATTGCAGGTTTCCCGCTCGAGACCATCGTGGGCTGGGTCGAATTCTGCGGCCTGCGTATCGCCGTCGACGCTGGAGTATTCGTTCCGCGGCGCCGCACCGAGTTTCTCGTCGAGGTGGCGGCGAGGCTGACGAAGCAGGGCAGCGTTGTGCTCGATCTGTGCTGCGGCTCTGGAGCGCTTGGAGTGGCGCTCGCCGCATCCGTTCATCCGATTCAGCTGCACGCTGCTGACATAGAGCCGGCGGCCGTGCGGTGCGCTCGGCGCAATCTCGAGCCCGTGGGCGGGCGTGTCTACGAGGGTGACCTTTTCGACGCGCTGCCGGATGCTCTGCGCGGCCGAATCGACACGGTGCTGGCGAATACGCCGTATGTGCCGACGGAGGCGATCGACATGATGCCTCCCGAGGCGCGGGATCATGAGCCGCATGTGACGCTCGATGGGGGAGCGGACGGGTTGGATGTGCAGCGACGAGTGGCGGCTTCCGCCTGGGACTGGCTTGCAGACGATGGCCACATCCTGGTGGAAGCAAGCAGCGCTCAGGCGCACGCGTCGGTTCTAATCTTCACCGAAGCCGGGTTCGCGGCACGAGCAGCCCATTCCGACGAGTACGACGCGACTGTGGTCATCGCAACGCGGCGCACCTAATCCGTGCCAACTGGTGCGGGGCTAGCCGGTGCGGCTGGCCCAGTGCGACGGCCGGTCGAGTGTGGCGGGCAATGCCGTAGCGGCGTCACCGTTGGCTGCGCTGACCTGGAATTGAGTCAGATAGAGAGCGGTTGACAGGTTGGCGCCGCTCACGTTCGCGTCCCTGAAGTCGGCACCGATCACATCCGCCCGCCTGAGGTCCGCCCCGCGCAGATCGGCGGCGATCAGCAGCGCGCCGCGGAGGTTCGCGCCTCGCAGGTCATGGTTGGCGAGGTCGGCACCGATGAGGTCGGCACCGGCTCGGATGCGTGATGAGACATCCGGTGAGCCGCCGGCCCGAACCACGTCACTGACGTCAGCGAGTACCGGGTTCACCCTGGCGCGCACGGCGTCAACGTCGATCGCGAGGATGTCCGCAGGAGCGCCGTCGGCCAACATTTCAATTTCGGCGAACGCACGCTTGACATCGGCGCGGATGTCGGCCGCCTCTGGCCGACCGGCGGCATCGTTCAGGTACCACAGCATCTCGTGCAACTGGCGCATGACCGGAAAGACCGCGAACATCGGCTCGCGCGCTTCTACGGATTCACGCCAGCTCGTCCCACCGAACGTCGATTGGGTCACTTTCTGCCCGGCGCCGAAGCAGTCGAACACGGTGCAGCCTTTGAATCCGAGTTCGCGTAATTGAGGGTGGATGCCGCAGCGAAAGTCATCCTGCAGGTTCACGCACTCTTCGCCCGCCTCTTTGTTGAACGCGAAGTCGGCCGACCGTGCGAAAGCGAGGGCGACGCAGCACAGTCCCACGCACTGCGCGCAGTCGGCTGTGAGCATCGTGCTGCGCCCGCGCGCCGATACCGTGGTGTCATTCATGCGCGTGCTCCGTGATCCCGAGGCGATGTAGCTTGCCCTTCAGTGTGCCACCCACGCGCCCACCCGCCCTCCCACCCCGCCATCGCGGGTGGAGACGGAATGGGAGTTCCGCAAATGCGGAGCTAAAGTTAGAAGCGTGACGCATTATCGGATCAGTCAGGCAGCGGAACTGCTTGGTGTGAGCGACGACACCATCCGACGCTGGGTGAGCGATGGCATCCTTGTCGTGACGAAGGATGACGCAGGCAGACAGGTCGTCAACGGCGCTGAGCTGGCGAAACATGCCAAAGACATCGCAACGCCGCCGGATGACACGACGGCGGTGCAGCGCAGCGCGCGCAATCATTTTGTCGGCTTGGTCACCGCGATCGTCACCGACACCGTGATGGCACAGGTCGAGCTGCAGTGCGGGCCGCACCGAGTGGTGTCGTTGATGTCGAGCGAGGCCGTGCGCGATCTTGGCCTCGAGGTCGGATCGCGCGCCGTCGCGGTGGTCAAGGCGACCATGGTCGTCGTCGAGACCGAGGCAGAGGCAGCAGGATGACTCGCTGGGCTCGCACGATCGCGATCCTCATCGCCGCTCCGCTTGCCGCCGTTCTGCTGTTGGCAGGCTGCGCATCGAGTCAGCCGGCCGCATCCTCCGCCACGACGACGCACACGGATGCCCTGACCGGCGACCTCACGATTTACGCGGCGGCGTCGCTGACCGCATCCTTCAACGACCTGGCGAAGCAGTTCCACGCACTCCACCCTCACGTGACGGTCAAGCCGATCGACTACGACGGGTCGTCCACGCTTGCCACCCAGCTGCAGCAGGGTGCACCCGCCGACGTCTTCGCATCAGCCGATCAGGCCAACATGAAGAAGGTCTCGAGTCTGATCGCCGGCACATCGACCGTTTTTGCCAGCAACACCCTGGAAATCGCGGTGGAGCCGCACAACCCCAAGAAGGTCAGGAACCTTGCCGATCTTGCGGCGGCCGATCTGAAGGTCGTGCTGTGCGCCCCGCAGGTGCCGTGCGGAACCGCGTCACACAAACTGCTCGAGGCCGACGGCATCGCCGTGAGACCGGTCAGTGAGGAACAAAACGTCAGCGCCGTCGTCACCAAGGTGAAGGCCGGTGAAGCGGATGCCGGACTCGTGTACGTGACCGATATCGCGGCGGCGGCGGGCGCTGTCGACGGGGTGCGCATCCCCGACGCCGACAAGGCCGTCAACGAGTATCCGATCGCCGCGATGAAAGCAGCTCCGAACCCGGTTGCAGCCAAGGCGTTCACCACTTTCGTGCTTTCGAAAGCAGGACAGAAGGTTCTGGCGAAGTACGGCTTCGGCGCGCCATGACAGGCAGGGTTCCCCGGATATTGCTCATCCCGGCCGCGATCGGGCTTGCGTTCTTGATCTTGCCGATCATCGGGCTGCTCTTCCGTCTTGATTGGGCCACGATGCCGGCGGCGATCACGTCGCAGGCGGCACGTGACGCTCTGTCGTTGTCGCTGCGGACGGCCACGGTCGCCACCCTGATCTGCATCGTGATCGGTGTTCCCCTTGCACTCGTCATTGCGCGCAGCGGTTCGCGGGTCGGTGGCGTGCTGCGGGCGTTCACCACGTTGCCGCTAGTGCTGCCGCCATTGGTCGGCGGCATCGCGCTGCTCTACCTGCTGGGGCGCACGGGCCTGATCGGCGCCTCGTTGGTCGCGTTCGGCATTGAGATTCCGTTCACCACGGCCGCCGTCGTGATCGCGCAGTCGTTTGTGGCATTGCCGTTCCTGGTGATTTCGGTCGAAGGCGCTTTACGTACGTCCGGCACGCGGTACGAAGCGGTTGCGGCGACGCTGGGCGCCGGCCGCTGGACGACGTTCCGCCGCGTCACGCTGCCGCTGGTGACGCCAGGGCTCATCGCCGGTATTGTGCTCTGTTTCGCGCGCGCTCTCGGCGAATTCGGGGCCACCGCACTCTTCGCCGGCAACGCTGCAGGCGTCACTCGCACTATGCCGCTTGCTATCTACACCGCCTTCAACGGTGCGGGCGTCAGTCAGGATTCGGCCATCGCACTGTCGGTGCTTCTCGTGATCGTTGCCATCGTGATTCTGCTGCTGATGCGCAGCTGGCGAGCGGATGTGCCGCGATGACCTCAGCGCTTGAAGCTCAGATCGTGGTTCGGCGCGGCACGTTCACGCTCGACGTTGACTTCAGCGTCGCCGACGGAGAGACGATCGCGCTGCTCGGACCCAACGGTGCGGGCAAATCGACACTGCTCGCCGCGCTGAGCGGGCTCATCCGGCCGGACTCCGGCCGTGTCGTAGTCGCAGGCCGGGTCGTGGCGCAGCGCACAGCATCCGCTCGCTCTTGGGTGCCGTCCGAGCGGCGCCGCGTTGGCCTGCTCAGCCAGGACCCGCTGTTGTTCCCGCATCTGACGGCCATCGAGAATGTCGCGTTCGGGCCGAGCGCTCAGGGGCGTCCGCGCGCGGATGCCCGGCGTGACGCTGGTGAGTGGCTGGATGCTGTCGGGCTGGCTGAGTTCGCCCACCGCAAACCCGCGGCCTTGTCGGGTGGCCAGCAGCAACGGGTCGCAATCGCCCGCGCATTGGCCGCCCGCCCCGACGTGCTGCTGCTCGACGAACCGTTGGCAGCACTCGACGTGCAAACCGCCGAACACATTCGTCGGCTCTTGTCGGAACGGCTTGCCGCGCGTTCGACGACAACAATTGTGGTAACGCATGACGTGCTCGATGCCATCGTGTTGGCCGACCGGTGCGCAATCGTCAACGACGGTCGCATCATCGATGACGGCCCGAAGTCGAGGGTGCTCGGGCATCCCAAAAACCAGTTCATCGCTGCCCTCGCCGGCGTCAACCTGGTCGAGGGCGTCTCCGACGGTTCGGATGGCCTGGTGCGTGCAGATGGCCGGGTGATGCGCGGCCGGGTCGACGGCGGCGCGCTCGCCTCTGGCGCGCGAGCATCCGCCGTTTTCACCCCATCAGCGGTGACGATCACGCCGTCGCACGACGTCGACCACGCGGGGCCAGTACCTACCCGGCCCGAGCAAGACCGGCCAGAACACGCAGTGGGCGGCAACCGGTGGCGTGCCACGATTGCCGCCCTTGAGCCGGCCGCCGCCGGCGTGCGCATTCGTACGCGCGAAGATGCCGACGTCGTGATTGACGTCTCGCCTGCGGCTGCCGTTGATCTCGACCTGCGTTCTGGTGCCACGATCGTCGCATCCGTGGATCCGGCAGATGTCAGCATCCGCACCCTCTGAATGAACGCCCCGCGGATGCGCCGGCCCGGGTAGCCTACTGGTCTGAGGCGCTGAGCTTTCCCTCAAGGGTGATGTTCGCGCCCGCGAACAACCGCGAGATCGGGCAGAGTTTGCCGGCCTCCTGCAGGATGGCCTGGAACGCGGCGTCGTCGGCACCGGGGATCTGTGCGTCAACGGTGAGAGCTGACGTGGTGATCGTCGGCACGCCATCGACCTCGTCGAGCGTGACGGTCGCCGATACCGTCAGCTTATCGGCAGTCAATTTGTGCTGCCCCAGCACCAGCGAAAGCGCCATCGAGTAGCACGAAGAGTGCGCGGCGGCGGCAAGTTCTTCTGGGCTTGTTTTGCCACCGGGCTGTTCCGTGCGCGCAACCCAGGTCACCGGCAGATCCGAAAGAGCCCCGGTCGCCCCGTTGACAACACCGTTGCCCGAGGCAAGTGATCCGGTCCAAATGGTTGAGGCGGTGCGTTCTGCGATGCTCATGGCAAGGGCTCCTTTGAAGAAATTATTTGAGAGGATATCTATGCTCTAAAACTAGCAGGGGCGGGTGCGGCCTCGGGGTAGATTGAAGATACCGTTGTAGTCGTCGGTAACACCCGACAATGCACGTAGTGAAATGAGGCTGGTCCATGTCAAGTCGCCTCCCGACCGGTGAGTCGGGCCAGACGGGCCTACGCGATCGGCTGGATCGTCCGCTGCGCGACCTGCGAATCTCGGTGACCGATCGGTGCAACTTCCGCTGCGTGTACTGCATGCCGAAAGAAGTATTCGGTCGTGATTTCGCGTTCCTTCCTCGCGACGAACTGCTGACCTTTGAAGAGATCACCCGACTGGCACGCATCGCTGCAGCGCACGGTGTCGAGAAGATTCGGCTGACCGGTGGCGAACCCCTCCTGCGACGCGGCTTGGAAGACCTTATTGCGATGCTCAGTGAACTGCGCACGACAGAGGGCGCCCCGCTGGACATCGCCCTGACGACGAACGGCTCTGCGCTCGCGGTCAAGGCGCAAGCGCTGAAGGATGCCGGTCTGAAGCGGGTCACGGTGTCGGTGGATTCGCTGGACGACGCGACCTTCCGACGCATGAATGACGTCAACTTTCCGTTGGAGAAGATCCTGCACGGGCTCGAAGTCGCCCACGAGGTGGGGCTGGGGCCCATCAAGATCAACATGGTCGTGAAGAAGGGCCAGAACGATCAAGACATCGTGTCGATGGCCCGCTACTTCAAAGAGACGCCATACGTCTTGCGTTTCATCGAGTACATGGATGTGGGCACCACCAATGCTGGCAGCTGGGCGAGGTCGTGCCCAGCGATGAGGTCATCAAGCGCATCGACGCCGAGTTACCTCTCGAGCCGATTGATCCCAACTACCCGGGGGAGACATCCGCACGTTGGCGTTATCGTGACGGCAGCGGTGAAATCGGCGTGATCTCCAGTGTCACGCACGCGTTCTGCTCGTCGTGCAATCGCGCCCGCATTTCGACAGAGGGCAAGCTCTTCACCTGCCTGTTCGCCACGCACGGGCACGATCTTCGCCAGCTCATGCGTGATGGGCACAGCGACGATGAGATCTCAGAGGCGATGGCGCACATCTGGCGTACGCGCAGTGACCGCTATTCCGAGTTGCGCAGTTCGCTGACGCCAGGACTGCGGGCCAAGCGTCACAAGGTGGAGATGTCGTACATCGGCGGCTGACGGCTGCGCGAGAAGCGCCGCGCGTTCACATGTCGTACATCGAGGCCGTGGCGTGTCTCAGCCGATCGGCACAACGACGCCGCGGTCCGCGTCGACCAACACACGCTGGCCGGTTGTCAGCACGCGGGTGCCGTTACGGGTTCCCATGATGGCGGGGATGCCGTGCTCGCGTGCCACGATGGCGGCGTGCGAGGCCATTCCGCCGCTATCGACGACAACAGCCCCTGCCACTGCGAACAGCGGGGTCCACGTTGGATTGGTGTACGGGCATACCAGAACCTCTCCGTCAGCGAGCGCGGCGAACTCGGATTCGTCGTTCACCACGCGCACCAGACCGACGAATGTTCCACGGCTGGCGGGTGTTCCCTGAACGTGCTCGCTGCCGCCGGCGCGCTCGAGCAGTTCGGCCGGCACCGCTGTGTAGTGGTCGAGCGCTGAGCCTCGGGCTGCCTTGCGCCGTTCGACCAGCGACCGCAGTCGGTCCGCGGACGTGGCATCCCATTCGTCGAGTTCGAGATAGACGATGTCGTCTGGATTCCTGAGCACACCACGCTCGGCCAAACGCCGGCCGAGCTCAAGAATCATCCGTCGCACGACAGCAATGACCGTGACGATGAGGTAATAACTGTCTTCGCGAAGAGCCGTCGCCGCGCGGGCAGACGTGTACAGACGCGCCAGCGGGCGACGGAGCAGTCGTGCACGCAGACCGTGTTGGGATGCAACCAGAGATCGCGCTCTCTCCAAGCGGTCGTTGGCGCTCGGCTCGCCGCGCTCTTCACGCCGGGCGAGCGCGGTGAGGGTTCCGTGCACGACCCATGGGACATCCTTGAGCGGCGGCAGCCCGACGGTGATGATCGAGAGTTCCCGGAATCCGTACGCGTCAAGGTGTGCGTCGATCTGCGTGAGCAACTCTCGGCCTCGTGCCGATCGGCGCAGGCGGGCGGGAATGTCCTCCGGTGCGGTGTTCCGATAGATCTCGCGCAACGAGGAGGACTCGCGCACAATCGCACCGATCCGTTCAAGATCGGCGTTAGCGGCCGTCATCTACTGCTTGGCCTGACCGTCGCGCGCTATGGCATGCGAATCGAGCCGCTGGCATCCACGTCGGCGGACACGATTGTTGCGTGGCTGGCGCCGACCGTGCAGCAATACATCGCGGGCCCGGCGCCCGAGAGGCCAACCGGCGTCACAGGCCGACCCACTCCGACGCGCCGTCGGTGAACTGCTGGCGCTTCCAGATCGGCACGGTGTGCTTGATCAGCTCGACCAGACGCTGGCACGCATCGAATGCCTCGGCGCGGTGCGGGGCGGACGCTGCCGCGTACAGCGCGACATCGCCGATCGCCAGGCTTCCGATCCGATGGGTGGCCGCGACCGCACGTCCGGTCTCAGCGGTGATTGTCGCGCAGCACTCGGCGAGGAATCGCTGTGCATCGGGGTGCGCCTGGTAGTCGAGGGAGACGACCGAACGCCCTTGGTCGTGATCGCGCACGATGCCGCAAAACATGACGACGGCCCCGCAGTCGTCCGCTTCGACGCTGGCACGCACGGCTGCTTCATCGATGACGTCCGACGTGATGACGGAGATCGGCTGTGTCATTGGGGGCCTTTCGACGTTCGGGTTTCACTGTTCGAGGTTCACGGGGGCGGCTCAATAGCGCACCAAGCTAGGATCCGCGTCCGCGAACGCGTCGATCCCGCCGACGAGGTACGACACGTTTGCGTGCCCGAGTCGTTGCAGCAGACTCGCGGCCTGCACGGACCGGGAATCGTGATGGCAGTACACGACGACGGGGATGTCATCGCGCACCAGAGCTTCGGATGCCTCCAACTGGCCGAGCGGTATCGGCTCGGCACCGGGAAGGACGGTGATTGCCACCTCTGCCGGTTCCCGCACGTCGATCAGTTGCATCGGCGACCCGTCGCGCATCCGCTGCGCAAGCTCATGCACGTCGACGGCCGACAGGCCATGTGTAGCCGCGTCATCGCGTACAACACCACAGAACTGCTCGTAGTCGATCAGTTCGGTGATCGGGTCCGCGTCGTCAATCGCCTGGTATTCAATCTCCCGATAGCGGCCGGTGAGGGCGTCGTAGGTGGTGACGCGCCCCAGTAGCGGCTGGCCGACACCGGTGATCACCTTGACCACTTCGGTCGACAGGATCGCCCCGATCGCTGCACACACGCCGGGCAAGACGCCGCCGAGCTCGCACGAGAGCACCTCATCGGCAGCGGGAGGTTCGGGGAAGAGGTCGCGATAGGTGGGGCCGTGCCCTGCCCACGCCACTCCGGCCTGGCCGCTGTAGCGCAGAATGGCACCCCACACCAGCGGTTTGCCTGCGATGGCCGCGGCGTCGTTGCTGAGGTACCGAGTCGGAAAGTTGTCACTGCCGTCAACGATCAAATCGTAATCGGCGAGGATGCCGAGGATATTCGCTGACGACAGGCGGACCGGCAGCCGATTGACGACGATGTCAGGGTCGATTGCAGCGATCGTTTCGGCGAGGGAGTCCACCTTGAGTCGCCCGATGTCGCGCATGCTGTGTGCGGTTTGACGGTGCAGGTTCGACAGCTCGACGGTGTCGGCGTCGGCGATGCCGATGGTGCCGATGCCGGCGGACGCCAGGTAGGGAATGGCGGCGCTACCGAGCCCGCCTGCGCCGACCACGAGCACCCGCGCGGCCTGCAGCCTGCGCTGTGCCGTGTCGCCGAATCCAGGAAGCAGCAGTTGCCGGCTGTACCGCGCTAATCGCGTTCCGCTACTGCTCTGCGACGGTTCGACCAAAGGTGGAATGGATGTGGTGGGGGATGCCACGGATGCCTCCCGATCGTGCACGACTGTCTCAGGGCAGAAATGCCGCCCCTCGTTCGAGTCTACGTGCGCCGCGGTGCCTTGTATTCGTACTGCAATGCTGTTAGGCCTGAGGTATGAGCAGGGTAACGGCGAGGCGGCGGATAACCCGGATGACCGTCGGTGTGCGTGCGGTCACGCGCGAAGATGTTCTCGCGGCAGAGGAGCCGCTGGAGATCCGCGTTGGCGGACGATCATTCGCGGTCACAATGCGTACGCCAGGAGACGACCTCGACCTGGCCGCGGGCTTCCTCGTCTCGGAGGGTGTAATCTCTCGCGGCGAGCAATTCGCGTCGGCACGCTTCTGTGCTGGCGAGCCCGGCACCGTCGAGAACACGTACAACGTGCTGGATGTCACGCTCGGGGCGGGCGCGGTACCACCGGATCCTGCACTGGCGCGTGAATTCTTCACCTCCAGTTCGTGTGGGCTCTGTGGCAAAGCCAGCATCGACGCGGTGCGCACGAAGTCGGTCTATGAGGTGCGCGACGACCCGCTCGTGGTCGATGCTGGGATGCTGGTCGGGTTCCCCGACCAGCTCCGCCACGCGCAGGCCGTGTTCGAGAAGACCGGTGGACTTCACGCCGCCGGACTGTTCGACGGCGTGTCCGGCAAACTGCTGGTTGTCAGAGAAGACGTGGGCAGACACAACGCCGTCGACAAGGTGGTCGGGTGGGCGGTCAAACGCGGCATGCTGCCACTGCGCGAAACCGTGCTGATGGTGTCGGGTCGCGCCAGCTTCGAGCTGACCCAGAAAGCTTTGATGGCCGGCATCCCGATGCTGGCAGCAGTCTCCGCGCCGTCGTCGCTCGCCGCGGAACTCGCTAGCGAGACCGGGATGACTCTTGTCGGCTTTCTGCGCGGCGATTCGATGGTCGTTTACGCCGGTGCGCAGCGCATTCTCGACCCGGCGACCCTGCACGACACCGGTCGGCCGGTCACAACAGAAGAAGGTAATGCGGCATGACTATCGACGAAAACAAACTGAAGGTCATCGAAGACCAGAAGATTGAGGTATCCGCGCCCAAGGATTGGGCGGCCGGGATTCCCGGCATCACACACTCCCTCATCCCCGCGGTGAAGGTCATGGGCGTCGGTCGGTCAGCAAAGTTGCTGACATCGATGAACCACAAAGACGGCTTCGACTGCATGAGCTGCGCATGGCCAGACCCGTCGCACCGCAAAGTTGCCGAATTCTGCGAGAACGGCGCGAAGGCCGTCACGTGGGAGGCGACGCCGGTCACGGTGCCGACCAGCTTCTGGGCGGAGCATCCGATCACCGATCTGCTCACCAGAAGCGAGTACTGGCTCGGTATGCAGGGCCGGCTGATCGAGCCCGTATACAAGCCGGCCGACAGCGATCATTACCAGCCGATCAGCTGGGACAAAGCGTTCACGTTGATCGCCGACAAGCTGAAGAGCTTGGATTCGCCGAACGAAGCCGCCTTTTACACGAGTGGTCGCGCATCCAACGAGGTGGCATTCGAATACCAGTTGTTCGCGCGAGCGTTCGGAACGAACAACCTGCCGGACTGCTCGAACATGTGCCACGAGTCCACCGGTGCAGCACTCGGTGAGGTGATCGGCGTCGGCAAGTGCACGGTCACCTACGACGATTTCGAAAAGGCCGATCTGATCATCATCATGGGGCAGAACCCGGGCACCAATCACCCGCGGATGTTGACGGCACTGGAAGACGCGAAACGTGCCGGAGCGCAGATCGTCGCGATCAACCCGCTGCCAGAAGCCGGGCTGATGCGTTACAAGAACCCGCAAAAGGTGCGTGGGCTGATCGGCAAAGGCACCGATCTGGCCGACCAGTACATGCAGATTCGATTGAGCGGCGACATGGCGCTGATGCAGGCCGTCTCCAAGCGCGTGCTCGATGCGGAGAAGGCGCGGCCGGGCACGGTGCTGGATCACGCGTTCATCGACACATACTGCCAGGGGCTCGACGAGTTCAGCGCACACCTGGAGAACCTCGACGAGCAGACCGTTCGCGAGGCAACCGGACTCACCAGTCGCGAGATCGATGAGCTTGCCGACCGCTACCTGGCAGCAGACAAGGTCATCATCACCTGG
>Ga0164241_10004384_pt1 | contig 13705 bp, 12 predicted proteins | sample OricomyardsoilBY_FD_108780 | JGI IMG/M metagenome (GOLD analysis project Ga0164241, IMG submission 108780) | Backyard soil microbial communities from Emeryville, California, USA - Original compost - Back yard soil (BY) | ecosystem: Environmental > Terrestrial > Soil > Unclassified | place: USA...
AAAACAAATGGCAATCAGTGGCTTTGGAATTTTTATAAACCGCAAAAGGCAGGTTTAATTTTTGCATCGATCTTCTTTCCCATCCCTATGTTGCCCCTTTATTTTTTATATCGGAATAATCTAAAGAAATACAGGGATATGCCTCGCCAGTGCAAACAGTGCGGTGGTCAATCAGAAAAGCTAAATGATGACAACGAGGATGCCTTCCTGAAACCAGGGCAGCTCGCTGAAGAGAAAGTAGGTTCAGTAGATTACGATGTATGGAAATGTACTTCCTGCGCTGCGATTGAATTACTCATTTATCCCAACAGCAATACAAAGTACAAAGCATGTCCGAAATGCAAGGCAGTTACGTGGCACCTCAGTAAAGAAAGAACAATTAAGAAGGCTACGTATAGCGATTACGGCAGTCGTGAAGAGATTCATTTTTGCGAGAACTGTAGTCACAAACTCAGTCAAACATTTACCATTCCTATCCTGGTCGCCTCTTCTTCATCCGATAGCGGAAGCAGTAGCAGTAGCTCTTCGTCAGATAGTGGTGGAAGTTGGGGAGGAGGAAGCTCCAGCGGAGGTGGAGCAAGCAGCAGTTGGTAACTTCTAAACCTTGTTCATTACTCCTATCTTATTGCCCTTCCAGTCCGGAAACATAACTGCATCATTCTGAATTTTCAGATGCGCATCTGCTACTTCGCTAAACACACTTCTAAAGTCGGTAGTCACTGCCAAATCTCTTCCATCTTCCAGGTTTTCGATAGCAAGTGGTTTGACCATTCCATGCACAAGGCCACCCTTTACATCGTTACCTAATATAAAAGAGCACGAAGCCCGGCCATGATCAGTGCCCCCGGTACCATTTTGTTTTACAGTTCGACCAAATTCGGTCATAGTCATTATAGTCACATCATCCTGTAAAACGCCCAGATCTGACCAGAGCGCAGTAATACTTTTGCTTAAATCATTCACATTCCGCGCAAACACTCCATTCTCAGCACCCTGATTAAAGTGTGTATCCCAACCACCTGATTCTGCGAAAGCAACTTCCAATCCGACATCCATTTTAATTAGTTGAGCAATCTGTTTCAATGAATTTCCTAAAGGACTAGCCGGATACACTGCATTATTTGCCGGAGTATAATTAGTTACATCTGTCTTCAGTAACATCTTCACGGCATCAAAGCTTTCTTTTCCTGTTTCTTTTAATAGTGAAGAAGAAGTCTGATCATACAATTCTTCAAAACTTCGTGCCGCCATGTTCGATCCTGTTGGATTGCCTTTAAGTTGCACTGCAAAATCTTTCAGGTCACGAATAGCAATGGCAGGCTGGTCACCATAAAAAGATCGTGGCATCGAAGAAGTTAAACTTACTGCTCTGAATGGAGTAGCGTCATGGCCCAATAAACCAACAGCACGATTCAACCAACCACTGGAGGTTCCTTTATTAAAAGGAGTTCCTGACTCCATGTAGTCCTGGGCATCAAAATGAGAGCGAGTGGTGTTAGGTGATCCTAATCCATGCACAATAGCTAATCGTTTTTCGCGAAACAAAGGCTCAAAAACATTCATTGACGGATGCAGACCAAAGCGACCATCCAAATCAATAAGCGATTTTGCTGAATCCAACTTTGCGGCAGATATAAATAAGTTAGGTCGTGCTTGTTTCAGATGCTCGTCAGTAAAAGGAGTAACAGCCATTAATCCATCCATGGCTCCACGTTGAAAAATGCAAACCAGAATTTTGTTTTTATTATAAAGTTGATACTGCTTTACACTTTCAGCCGCACGTGCAACGAAGGAAGGCACTCCTCCCAGTCCAATCCCAAATAGCGCCAACCCTCCTGCTTTTAAAAATGCCCTTCTTGACGTCATCATTTAGAGTTTTATCTACGTTGAAATTCGGGTGAACCAATAATAATCCCTATCACTTGCGACAACCGGTACTTACTCTTGTCATCTGCGGGTTTACTTTTCTTATGTGAAGCCTGAACGGAATCACCTAACAACCTATTCTCATCCATCACTTCTTTATCTTCTTTTGTGTTCACTAAGGGAACATTTGTATTAGCTGCTGCCTCATTTACTTTCTTTTGCAATTCAGGATCGTTCAATAAAGGTGTAAGACGTTCAATTGTTTCTTTTATGTCTCGCTCTGGCATCATCAGTTTGGTATAGGTTAGCAAGGCAGCATTGGCACTTTCAGGTTCATGATTTTTATTCAACGCCAGAAGATCAAACGAAATGCCCTTCACTTTACCAGCTGCAATGGCCAAACCAAAATTCATCCGGTTCAATAATGAACCGGTGTTGATCCAATATTGACCTTTATCAGGAAACCCGGTAGGTGCCTGGTAGTAATACATCTTTTGCCCCATGCGGGTAATCCAGTCATTAAGTGGCTTTGGATCTCTTACGTCTGCATGAAGACTTCTTACCGTTCCAATGGCCAGCTCAAAAGGAGATTTTGTTTTTTCACGAACAGACGAAGACGACCAAAATTCAGGTGACGACACTAAAGTGATCATCATTTCTTTAATGTCTCCGTTCTTCTTTGTAAACGTATTGACAAGTTTATCAATCAAACTCTGTGGTGGATCATCATTCACAAAACGTATGGCTATCTTCCTTGAAATAAATTTTGCAGTCGCTGGATGATGGGCCAGCATTGTCAATAGTTTCTCACCTTCTTCGTACCCACTACCTACATCAAATCTTTTTCCTAAGACCATTTTTTCTCCATCATCATGACGATTGGGTGTAAACAGAAAATCACCTTCATGGACAAAACCACGTGCCTTCATTTTATCTTCACCTATCTTATCCAGCATTTTCTTCACCCCACTGCCGTATCCCTCTTTTCCCATTGGATACACTGTCCAGCCAGTGAGCACCCTTGCTGCTTCTGTTACATCCTTTTGGGTATATCCACCATCAACGCCTAACGTGTGTAATTCCATCACTTCACGAGCATAGTTTTCATTCAAACCCTTTACTTTTTTAACATGAGTATCCTTCTTATTCGGATTCTCTTGCTTCATTGCTTTTCGCTCAGCCTGCATCACCTGATCTGCATTCACTCCGGTACTACTAAAGTTATCCAGGTACATCAGCATAGCCGGAGATTGGGCCGTGGCTAATAACAAGTTCTCAAAACTACCCAACACATGTGGACGAATCGTTTCTCTTTCATAAACGGGAATGAATAAACTGCAATCATTCTTTGTAAAAGACACATTAAAATGATTGAACCAGAACTCGGTCAATACTTCCTGTAATTGATTTTTTGCATAGACCGACCGAAGAATTTTCTGATTGATAAACTGCTGAATCAATTCCTTCTCGGGCCGGAGCCCCTTCTCCTTCATGTATGCCTCCAGTTGCTGGCGATAGGCTTTCTTGTCCGTTTTATTAACAGCGTCTTTATCAATGACTCCTTCTTTAATAGCCCTGCGTAGAAGTTGTCCACCTTTCACATACTTATCAACTATTTCTGTGTTGGTGAGATGTGCTGCATCGTTATCCTTAAGCAATTGCCCTAACGTGTCTTCATTAATTTTAGCATTCAATTGTTCAGTGAACCATTTCTCTAATCCATGGTCAATTACCTGATCAATTTGCCCTGGAGTTGCCCCGTAGGTAAAACGGCTAATTAAATGTGCCGCAGCCTGATGTTCTGTTAGACCAGCCTGTTGATAGGGAAACGACCGAGTACCAACGGACGAAGTGAATGTGAAAAATGAAAAGAATAACAATCCACTTAGTAAAATTCCAACACAACAAATGTTTTTGTATCGACTCATCTTTGCCAATAGATCTTACATTAGCTCCATCTACCTTTTACCCACACATAACCTCGTGGCGCATTTCGCCAATGACCAGGCACCCAAACACGCGCACGGTTCGCTTTAACGTAATGTGGTGCTACGTATACATATCGCCCTCTCCTCCAGCGCCATTCATCACCAACAAGTACTGCACCGTGATAAGGTGCCGCAGGAACTACCACAACAGGAGTCGCGGGCTGTTGCTTAACCACCGCTCTCGAAGCACAGCCACTTAGTAATGATGCGCCTGTAGCACACAAAAGAAAGACGCTAATCAGTTTCATACGATTTCTTACTATTGTCGTTAGACAATTAAAACGGCAAAAGGTTTAACAGCGAATTGTACTTCCTTTCAAGTTAAATATCCGTGCCTGAGTAAAGATTACCCTTAAATCAATCCTAATACCTCCCTAACGATAGGCAGTGTAGAAATACTTCACTATAAAACATCATAACCCTTTTTATAATAGTACCTTACAAATCGGAACAAGACATTGCAGGAACTCATGCTCAAATTCAATAAAGATTATACTGGTTTCTATCAGGCTACAAGAGATCGGGTAGATCAATACTTTAACGAAAATCAACTTTCAAGGCATGCCAATAGTATGATGATTTTTAAATCTGTTTTCTTTCTTGGAGGAGCTGCACTATTCTATCTGCTTATTCTGTCAGGTTTGTTTTCGGTATGGGCTATGTTTGCAATGTGCATTGCCTTAGGGATGTTTTCAGCTTTTATCGGATTTAATGTTTGTCACGATGCACTGCATGGTTCTTACTCTTCCATTCCATTGGTCAATCATACATTGGGAGGAGTTTTTCACTTATTAGGGGCCAATACATACAATTGGACCATTTCCCATAACATTGTGCATCACACGTATACCAACATACATGAACACGATGATGATCTCGTTATTGTGCCTGGATTAGTAAGCGTTTGCCCGCAGGATCGCCCCAACTATATTCAACGCTACCAGCAGTACTATGCTTTTTTGTTTTATGGAATGGCTGCATTGGCGTGGGTATTCACCAAAGATTTTGTTCGCTTCGCAAAGAATAAAGTAGGGGGGATTGATACTTTACGTCATCCGCGTATCGAATTATTTAAACTATTTTTCTTTAAAATCCTGTATTACTTTATAGTCATCGCCTTACCACTATTGCTGCTTCCGATTACCTGGTGGCAATTTCTTATTGGATTCATCGCGATGCAGATGGCAAAAGGTTTTGTGCTAGGCTTGGTATTTCAATTAGCCCATATTGTAGAAAGGCTTGAGTTTCCGGAACCCGATAATGCCGGGCTGATGGAAGATAACTGGGCGAGTCACCAGATGCGCACTACTGCTAACTTCGGAGTAAACAATACACTCACTTCTTTTCTATGCGGAGGATTGAACATGCAGATTGAACATCACTTGTTTCCGAAAGTATGCCACACACATTATCCCGCACTATCCAAAATTGTAAAGAAGACCGCTGTAGAATACGGACTGCCTTACTACGAAAATACTTCATTCTTCACCGCACTGGTTTCTCATTTCAAAGTGTTGAAGAAGTTCGGCAAAGAAGAACTGGTTTCCGCATCAGTGATGTAGCTGATCTGGCTCCATACAATCATCATATCTTCTTGTTTCCTCGGCAAAAAACTCATGGAGTTATATATGGATTTCCTCAAACAATGCGGATATAAAAAATCCTATCTACTGACTACTCATGAATTACCTACAGTGCCCATCTTTACAAAAATTATGGATTTCAATTAGTGAGTGAAAGCGAATGGACCGCTTTCGGAAAACCGTTGATTGAGCAGCGCTACGAGTTGAATCTTTAGATTTGGTTCCTTTTAGCCCGGAAAGCAGTACCTCAAGGTTGCATTTTTTTTTAAATATTTAAATTTTTCTTTTTTGAATCCTTTCCGGCACCCCTCCGTTCTTGGTCATATATTTTTTTAAAAGCCACCCCAATGAAGATAGTGTTCCACGAACAGTTCGGACAAGTATGGACTGATGATGTTTCTCCCTATGTGTTTACATTGATTACTAAAATTCCTCCTTCTTCTGTACTTGCTGTAAAATTTTTTCAGGCGCAAATTGATCTAGCTCAGTCATTGCAAAAAAAATTTAAAGAAGCGTATTTGATTTCTGATTTTTCTGAAACCACAGAAGAGACAAGAGAACTGTTGTGCTATTACTATATGGAATTCATTCCTAAGCTGGTGAAGAATAAAATTTCTTACATCTCATTCATTTGTCCGCCTAGCTCCTTTGAGTCACTTCCAAAAGAAAAAAAGGAAATGCTTAGCCAGGCTCCGCTCGGAGTGTTTCCTACTTTTGTCGAGGCATTAGCCGCAACGAATCTAAAACGCTCAATGCAATTAGCGCAGCGTTTCGAAGACGCTTACTAAGGCGGATTAACCGTTAGGAATCAGTAATAAATCATCCTTTCTTATGGCCTATAAGGAGAATCAGATTAATAGGTAACTTATTACGAAGTGAAAATTCGGTTAGATCGAAATCATGATCTTAAATACGAATCCTGGTCAAATGCGGGCCTGGTAAGTGTACAACTCAAAGTAGCGGCCTTTTGCTGCGATGAGCTCTTCATGCTTGCCACGCTCCTGAATGATTCCGTTTTCGATAACCAGTATTTGATCGGCCTGACGAATGGTGCTCAACCGGTGAGCGATCACAAATGTGGTTCTCCCCTGCAACAGATTCCTTAAACTGTCCTGAATAAAAGATTCGCTTTCGGTATCCAGGTTGGAAGTAGCTTCATCTAAGATCAATACTCTTGGATTGGCAAGAATGGCTCTTGCAATAGCAATACGCTGCCGTTGACCTCCTGAAAGTTTTACTCCACGTTCACCAATAACAGTATCCAACCCTTTTTCAAAACGTTCAGTAAACTCGCTGACATAAGCAGCCTTTACTGCTCGCTGTAATTCTTCCTCAGAGGAGCCAGGTCGTGGAAATAAAATATTCTCGCGAATGGTGCCTTCAAAAAGAAAATCATCCTGAAGTACTACACCTAGTTGATTACGATAACTATTTAAAGAAACTTTAGAGAGATCAGTACCATCGATAGTAATTGTGCCTTGAACTGGATTTAAGAAAGATGCTGCTAAACCAGCAATGGTAGATTTTCCAGAACCAGAAGTTCCGACCAAAGCAGTGACTGTCCCAGCTGGGGCTGTAAAACTTATATTTTTAATCACTTCTTTTCCTTCTTCGTACGAGAATGTAACGTTCTCAAAAGCAACATCCCCCTTGATGGCTCCAATCCTAATTGGTCGTTCTACCCCATCATCTTCCGGCTTCATATTCATCAGCTCTTCGGTGCGATCCAATCCTGCAAAGGCTTCTGTCAATTGACTTCCAATATTGCTCATCTGCAAAATAGGAGCGACTAGAAATCCTAAATAAAGAGTGAACGACAACAATTCACCAGGCGTCAATTGATGTTTGATGATCATATATCCACCAATACCCAAAATTCCGGTTGATGCTAATCCTAAAAGAAAACTGCCTGCACTGGTTACCACACTGGTTGCCGTTAAGCTCTTCTTTACATTTAAGAAAAGTTTTTCAACTCCCGCTTCAAATGTTTTGATCTCCTGTTGTTCTGCGTTGAATCCTTTGATCACCCGAACGCCATTCAATGTTTCCGTTAATCTTCCGGTTACTTCAGCAGTAATGGCGCCTCGTTCTCTGAAAACAGGTCGAATAATTTTAAACGCTTTTAACGCAATGAAACCGAAGATAGCAACAGGAACTAATACGTATAACGTCATCATCGGACTGATACGAATAAGCAGTACAAGACAAATCACAGACGTCAGCACACCACCTACCAGTTGTACGAGACCCGTTCCCACAATATTGCGTACGCCCTCCACATCGTTCATAACTCTGGAAACCAATGCGCCTGATTTATTATTATCAAAGAAGCGAATCGGTAAACGAAGCAATTGTTTCTGTACATCTGCACGAAGAATAGAAATCAATCGTTGCGCTTCAACGCTGAGAAGTTTAGTTAATAAATAAGATGTAACTGCCTGAATCGAAATCGACACACAAATAGCAACCAATATCAGTTTCAATGTATAATAATCTCCCTGAGCAATTACCTTATCAATTAAATATTGCGCAGAAAAGGGAAGTGCCAATCCGGAAACGCGGCTAATGACAATCAGGAAAAGTCCGAAAAGCAAAATATATCTTCGTGGCCATACAATGGTGCGGAAAACCTGGCCAATGGAAATTTTAGGCTTTGTTTTTTTAGTAGAATCAGACATAGATTATTGAAATGTGAAGCAATTTAAGAAGGTTCTCCTCCACAGACGGATGGAGTACTGGTTTATTTTATATCCTCACCTGAAGTTCTGTATTTAGTTCTTATTCGCCTTTCGCGCATAGAAATTCGTTAGCAGCGACATCAGTTCAGGGGCAGTAAGATAATACATGACGGTATAGTTTCGTTGATTGAATTCTGCCAGAATAGTATAATATTGGGCTTCCGTGAGATTGTGCTTCTTCATCAGACTACTTTTTGTCTCTGGATTTTTAATCACCACATTCACATACGTTTGTGCCTTAAGGTTTTCCGCACGTGCCCGGCTCAAATTTACTTTCTGCTTCTTGCTTTTATTATAATAAAACGGTGGCGGCTTATGTGTTCGCTTCCATTCTGCATTTTGCTCATCAAATAATCCATCATACGGATTTATCTCCTGCCCTTCAATAGTAATTGTTTTAAGTAAGGTGGGGCGTTCCGCTAAGCGAATGACACTTGCTTCCCAATCATAGAGCGGTATCTCAATCGTCTCATAGCCAATGAAGGAGAGTATTAACGTATCCTGTTTTGCAGCCATGACGCTAAACTTTCCCTTTCCATCAGTGCTTGTTCCCCGATAAGTTCCTTTTATAACCACATTCACATAAGGCAAGGGAGCGAAAGTAGCCGAATCGACTACAATACCACTCATGATCTCCTGCGTTTGAGCAAAACTTATTAAAGAGAAAAGCAGAAAAGGAAATAGTAATGCTTTCATTCCCGGGTCAGAAGTTCTATGATGCTCTGATGCTGGGGAAAAGTTTTAAGAAGCGTTTTTCTTTCGGCTAATTCAAAGTCAGTGAAATCAAATCCCGGAGCTACCGCACAACTACACAAAGTGTATGTTTCTTCTTCATCCACTTTCGCTCCAAACCAACTATTGGCAGGAACCATTACTTGCAATTCTTCGCCTCGCTCCGGATCGTCCCCCAGGCACCGGACAGTGAGACGATCTCCTTCTATAATATAAATGGAAAGTGAACCTCCTTTATGATAGTACCAAAGTTCATCAGACTTGATCCGGTGAAACGTAGAGATATCCTCCGATCGAAGTAGGAAATAAATAGACGTTAAAAAATGGCGGGGACCTGAAAATCGATCGGGCAAGCCGGAAGAGATACTTTCTGCAGATCGGTAGATTTCTTTATAAAATCCTCCTTCAGGATGTGGCTGAAGTTGCATTTTATCGATCCAATTTTCGGCACTTATCATATAATATCGCGGGTTCATCGCACAATGGAACAAAGTTACACAAATGAAAAATTAAATCTGGCAGGAACGGCCAGGGAGGGAATACCTGAGATGAATGCACTCATTTCAGAGATTGACATGAATGATTTTGCTATTATTCATATTTTAATTTCATTTAAGGCTACCGGATACGAAATTTAAACAGATGAAAATCGGCCTGCTCTCTGATACACACAGCTTTCTCGATCCGAAAGTCTTTGAACATTTCAAAAATGTGGATGAAATATGGCATGGTGGTGATATTGGCGATCCTTCAGTGGCAAACGAATTAGAAAAGTTTAAACCATTACGAGCAGTATTTGGAAACATCGATGATAAAGATTTGCAGGTGAGGTATCCGGAAGATCTGTGGTGGAATTGCGAAGACCTGACCATCTGGATGACACATATTGGAGGTGCTCCACCTAATTATAATCCAAGAGTTAAAAAATTACTGAAGGTAAAAGCACCAGATATTTTCATCTGTGGCCATTCACATATCTTGCGAATCAAAAAAGATCCGGCTTTTGGTAATATGCTTTACCTCAACCCTGGCGCTGCCGGCAATCACGGATTTCATTCTATCAAAACACTGGTACGTTTTGAAATCAACGACAAAAAAATTGAAAATATGGAAGTGATTGAAATTGGGAAACGGGGTACAATTAGTTGATTTGAAGAGAGATTCCATTTGGAGTGGATAAACCACTCCAAATGGAATTTATTGTTTTTACTTTATACCTCCTTAAGCTCCAACACTACTGTCATGACTTTACTTCAAAAAACTACCCATGTAATCCAGTATTGTTTTCGTCTGCATCATTAGGCTCATATGGCCTTGCGAAGGAAGAATGGCAAGCTGCGATTTCGGCATCGGTGCAAAATCAGCAATGACATCCCCTCCCAATAGTCGATACGTTTTTATCAACTCAATTTTATCCAGGCCATCATTGTCGCCCACAATCAGTAATACCGGTGAAGTAATTTTAGCAATATTGGTTTCACCCAAATCAAATGGTTGTCCGGCAAAAGCAATCATATGTTCTAAGAACTTCGTCCACTTTGTTTTGTCAGGCGCTACTGCATCGTATGCCGTTTTCATTGGTGTATCCGCAAATAATTCAGGCTTCATGTTTTTAAATGCATTCGTGATCTCGGGCATCCAGCCACTACTTTTATAAGTAGAAGAAATGATCACTAAGTCTGTTACGCGTTTAGGACTTTGTATGGCTAACTGGTAAGCGACATAACCACCCATGCTATACCCGGCAACAGCTGCACTGTCAATTTTTAAGTGATTCATTACTCCCTCCACATCACTGGCCAGGGTAGAATAGTTTAATTTCCGCTCTGAAAATGGTGTACGTCCATGTCCCTGCAATTCAATGGCAATTACTTTCCTTGTTTTTGATAGTTCAGGTATTAATTGGCCCCAGTTCATTTCAATGGTCATGAAAGCACCATGCAATAAAATGAGTGGTTTTCCCTTACCATATACTTCATAATAAACTTTGAGCCCATTAACAGGTGCGTAGCCATTGGTGGTCGGTTTAATTTGTTGTGCGTTTGATTGAGATGCTGCAAATAGTATTGCAATGAGTAGCATTGATTTAAGAGAGTTCGGTGTTTTGAATACGGTTTTCATAGCGCTGTTTGAATTTTAGTTTTTAATTTTCATTGACAATACAAAACTAAAGTCCTTTTCAGGGTTTGATGTGGTGTAAAAACGACAACCTTAGGGGTGAATCATGACTCTTTTTCTGAAAGTACTATTTTTAAGATAGAGAGATGACACCCAGCGTTATCAAAGTGATTGAAGAAATCACAGAATGATCAGAAGCTTGAAAATAAAAAAGGGTTGAACCTATGAGGTAATCTCGTTCAATATGTGGCGAGACAGGTATTCGTAAATAATCTGTACAATAACTTAAGATCAGGATAAGTTGGGTGGGACCTTACAAATCATCCTACAAAACCCTGTCCTCAGAACTAGGCTATAAAAACAAAAGCCAACGGGACGTATCCCATTGGCTAATTTTCAAATTCATTAATTATCACATTCTCAATTATTCAAAATTGGAATGAAAACTTATTTCGTCATTGCAAAGGTATGGGTTCCTTTCACGGATGAAGCTCTTCCTGCACCTAAAGTCGTCTTATCCCAGGTCAATGTGAATACAAAATTGGTAGTAGAAATAGAGGAGATGGTGATCACCACTCCATCACTACGTTTGACAGTAGTGGCAGTAGCATCCGTAAAAGACCAACTACCGCTTGCCGGCCAGACAGGATCTCCGTTTGTGGTGGTGTAAGAGCTGGATGTAAACTGCAGGGTAAAACCTGTAAACAATGAAGACTGGTCTACTCCATCCACTTTTACACTACTTACCTTCCAGTTACCGGATGACAAAAATTGAGTATTGGTCTCTGTTGCAGATGGAGTCGGGGTAGTAGGAGTGGGATCATCTCCTCCCCCTCCGCCACAAGAGCTAATGGTCAAGCCTGCCATTAAAAGTAAGAGGGCATATAAAATAGAAATTGACTTTTTCATAAAAAGGACGGTTAAGGTTTTGGGGATTTAATCTTTTGCTATTTGTTTGGTTATCACTTTACTTTCGCTCTTTACTCTAAGCACATAGTTGCCTCTTTCATAGGAGGAAATATCAATTAATACTACTCCACTTCCCGTGGATGAATAAAGGGCTCTTCCTAACAAATCGTGAATAACGATTTCTGCCGGTGCTTCTTTTCCAAGGCCGGTTAAATCAACCCGTATCTCTTTCTGTGAAGGATTAGGAGATACCGTCACTAGTGAATTAATGTCTTCCAACGCGGTGATTACAAAAGGTTGCGGGTCCGAAGGAACGCTGGAGCAGCCATCAACACTAACAACCAGTGTATATATCCCGGGTTCAGTCACGCCAAAACTTGAAGCAGTACTGATCGCAATCCCATCCTTATACCATTGACTGCTTCCCTGGTTACCACCTGTAAGAACAGGAGCGCCTGTACTCATTCCGCCAACAGAAATTTGAGGTTTAGCTGGATTAATACAAAAAGTCTGGCTTACCTCTTCAGCGCTTAAATAATTAGCATCACCCGCCTGAGAACTTCTAATTGTTGCTCGTCCAGGTTTCAATAGCGTAACCTGAGATTCATTCAAAGAAATTTTATCGGATGTTGTTGACAATGAAACAGGCAGCATTGATGATGAAGTAGCAGATATTGAAAAAGGCGCATCACCTATCGTTTTCGTTGGAATGGCGTCAAATGTTATAATTTGAATTCCCAGGTCCACTGTGAGTGTCTGATCCACATGGAAAGCAGCTTGATAAGTCTCATCGCCATCTTGAGAAGCAGTTACAGTAGTAAATCCAACTCCAACAATCTTGACTGTTTTGCCTGAAATTACAGCGACAGAAGTATTAGAACTTGTATAGCTGACTGGAAGTTGAGAATCTGAAGTTGCCGTTAAATCAAAATCGGGATCTCCATACTTTTTGGATGTTAATGCAGAAAAAGTAATTGTTTGCGTAGCCTTAGCTGGAAGCACAGTCAATGTGCGGGTTGCGCTTACCGGGTTATAAAGACCACCGGATTGGGAAACAGTAATTTCTGTTGTACCCTCTCCTACAAGGGTTACCTGCCCACCTACTATAGTAGCGACAGAAGGATTGGAACTGGTAAAACCAAGCGACAATCCACTGGACGCACTTGCACTAACGGAAAAAGATCTATCACCTAATCGCTTAACTGGTATTTCATCGAAGGCCATTGTTTGATGGCCCTGAATTACTATCAATTGGTGATCAACTGGTGTTGCTGCATTATAATTCGCATTACCAGGTTGCGATGCCGTGATAGTAGTAGGCCCAAGCCCCTTAAAAGTTAACTGATCTCCATTGATTGTTGCCGCAGCCGTATTCGAGCTGCTATACGAAATGGGCAATCCGGATGGTGTTGTTGCCGTTAGTGTGAAAGTAGTGGCGCGATACTCCTGATCAGGAATAGCATTGAAGGTAATAGTTTGATCTGCCTTATTCACCGTTAGAGTTCTCACCACTCCTGTTGCTGCAAGATAATTGTCATTACCTGCTTGATTCGCTGTAATATCTGTAGTACCTACTCCTACTGCCGTTATAGTAGTTCCTGATACGGTCGCTACAGCAGTGTTATTACTTGAGTAGGTTACAGTTAATCCTGAATTAGAAGTTGCTCCAGGATCAAATGAGTCTCCTGTAAACTTCGTTATTGGTCCGGCTGCAAATGTGATGGCCTGTCCTTTCTTGTTTACAGTTAGTTGTTGTAGCACTGCTACTGCG
>Ga0164241_10004385_pt1 | contig 13705 bp, 13 predicted proteins | sample OricomyardsoilBY_FD_108780 | JGI IMG/M metagenome (GOLD analysis project Ga0164241, IMG submission 108780) | Backyard soil microbial communities from Emeryville, California, USA - Original compost - Back yard soil (BY) | ecosystem: Environmental > Terrestrial > Soil > Unclassified | place: USA...
GACCTCAAAGCAACCGGCGCGCTCAGGCGCTCACGCGCGCTCCGCCTTCATGCGCTTGGCCGCATCGAGCGCAGCCAGCACGATGCCCTGGTAGCCGGTACAGCGGCAGAGGTTGCCGGACAGAGCCGCCTCCAGGCTGTGGCGGTCTGCCCCGCCCTGCCCGGTTTTCGCGGCGTGCCACCAGCCGAACAGGGACATGACCACACCGGGCGTGCAAAACCCGCACTGGGAAGCGTGGCTATCCACCATGGATTGTTGCAGCGGATGCAACCGGCCATCCCGCGCCAGGTGCTCCACCGTCAGCAATTGTTTGCCGTGCAACGAACCCACAGGAGTGATGCACGCGTTAATGGCTTGATAACGCAGCCTGCCCTCTTCCAGTTCACCGATCACCACAGTGCAAGCGCCACAGTCCCCAGCCGCGCACCCCTCCTTTGTGCCGGTCAAAACTGCATGACCCCGCAGATACTGCAGTACACTCAAATGAGGAGGCACCTGATTGAGGCGGACGGGTTGATCGTTGAGCAAAAAACAAATCATTTTTGGATTCCGAGGGACGAAAAGCCGTCGCTTAAAAACATTCTGCGCATGTCTCTGCACATTATCTGCCAATCGCCAATCAAAAAATGGGATGTTTCCTGAAGCAAATTTAGCCACTATGGCGCAATTACGGCTTTAATTGGAGCATGGACAGCAAAAGCCGAACATAGACACAAGCTAGACCTTTTACAAATTAAATAATCACAAACAGAGGCACAGCGAATGGGCGATACCACCCTCACCTACACCATGCGGGGCCATCTTAAAATTCATCCGCTGCTGGATCATTTCGTCAGCGAGCAGTTGTTGCCGGGAACCGGGGTCGCGGTGGACCGTTTTTGGAGTGCCTGCGGCCGTATCGTGGATTTGCTGGCGCCGCGTAACCGCGCGCTGCTGGCCAGACGCGATTTTCTACAACAGCAGATTGATCAATGGCATAAACAAAATCCCCAACCGGACCCTCTCGCTTACCGGCAATTACTGCAGCGCATAGGCTATCTCGTACCCAGGGGAGAGCCGTTACAAATCCAAACTCAAAATGTAGACGCGGAAATCCGTCTCGCCGGACCGCAATTGGTGGTGCCCGTTACTAATGCGCGTTTTGCGTTGAACGCCTGCAACGCCCGCTGGGGCAGTCTCTACGACGCGCTTTACGCTTCCGATGTGATCGAAGATGAGGAAGGCGCCGGCCGTGGCAACGAATACAACCCGTTGCGCGGTGCACGCGTCGTGGATTTTGGCCGGGATTTTCTGGATGTGTATTTTCCCCTCGCCGAGGGATCGCATCACACACTTAAAAATCTCGCGGTGGTTGACGGCCTACTGCAAGTCGAATTGATCGACGGCAGCCAGACCACTGTTGCCAACTCCCACCAATTTTGTGGATTCAAAGGCACTGCCGCACATCCGGAATCAATACTTTTGCGTCACCACAACGGCCTGCATGTGGAAATCCAGATAGACGCCGAACATCCTGTGGGCGCAAAAGACGCCGCCGGTATAAAAGATTTGCTGCTGGAATCCGCCCTCACCACCATCATGGATTGCGAGGATTCCGTTGCAACCGTGGACGCTGAGGACAAGGTGCTGGCCTACCGGAATTGGCTCGGCCTGATGCAGGGCAATCTGCAGGAGGAGGTAACCAAAAGCGGTAAAACCTTTACCCGTAAAATGAATTCCGATCGCATTTTCACAAATCCCATGGGCGTTGATTTTTCCCTGCCGGGCCGCAGTTTGATGCTGGTGCGCAATGTGGGTCTGCACATGATGACCGACGCGGTGCTCGACCGCGACGGCGAAGCCACTCCCGAAGGCATTCTGGACGCATTGATCACCAGCGCCGCCGCGCTGCATGATCTGAAAAAAGAAAATCCCCCCGCCCGTGAAGACACCAGTCTGATAAGAAACAGCCGCAGCGGCAGTATTTATATCGTTAAACCCAAATTGCACGGCCCAGAAGAAGTGGCATTTACCGACACACTTTTCTCCTTAATAGAGGAAGCCCTGGACCTGCCGCAATACGCACTCAAAATCGGCATCATGGACGAAGAGCGCCGCACCACCGTCAATCTCACCGAATGCATCCGCGCTGCAAAAAATCGCGCGGTGTTTATCAACACCGGATTTCTCGATCGCACCGGCGACGAAATTCACACCAGCATGGAAGCCGGCCCGTTCGCACCGAAAAATCAACTGAAAAATAAACCCTGGATCACCGCTTACGAACGCTGGAATGTCGCCACCGGACTCGCCTGCGGCCTGTTTCGAAAAGCGCAAATCGGCAAAGGCATGTGGGCACAGCCGGACAACATGGAAGCGATGCTCACCCAAAAAATCGCGCACCCAAAATCCGGCGCCAATACCGCCTGGGTCCCCTCCCCCACCGCCGCCACCCTGCACACCATTCACTATCACGAAGTGGATGTGGACCAAGTGCAAAAAAGCATTCTGGCGCAATTGGAAAATTACGATTGGGAACATGAACTCAACGCAATTCTCGACATTCCACTCCTCGGCGAACAAGCGCTTTCCACAGAGGAAATCCAGGCGGAACTGGAAAACAACTGCCAAGGTATTCTCGGTTATGTGGTGCGCTGGATCGACCAGGGTATCGGCTGCTCCAAAGTGCCGGACATTCACAACGTACAATTAATGGAAGACCGCGCCACCCTGCGCATTTCCAGTCAACATATCGCTAACTGGTTGCACCATGGAATTTGCAATGAACAACAAATCATTACCACATTGCAAAACATGGCAAAAATCGTGGACGAACAAAACTGCAACGACCCGCTCTACCAGCCCATGTCAGCGGATTTTGATAAAAGCATCGCTTTCTCCGCCGCGCGGGATTTGATTTTACGCGGGCGGGAACAGCCGAACGGTTATACGGAATTTTTGTTGCAGCGCTATCGAAAGGAGAAAAAATCTCCGGCGCCAAAAAAAATCATTTTTGCGGCACCGGGTTCCAGAAAGTCCTGTGGTGTCGATTTTGGATGAGGGACTGCGTTAAGCGCGCCCGTCTATCAAAAGATGAAAGCTGTTATAAAAGCCGTGCGCGAAAGCTTTTCCCTTTCAATTTGCCATTGCTAATCCGATGCAACGCATCGGAGGCGGCGTTTCTTTTTATGGCGACGTATGCGGTCTGCTCCGCAACGGTGATTTTGCCGATGTCATCGGCGGATAAGCCGCCTTCCCCGGTCAATGCGCCGACGATATCGCCGGGACGCAGTTTCTGTTTTTTGCCCGCGTCGATTTGCAATGTTGCCATGGGCGGTTTGAAGCCGGGCTGATTGAGCTGCGCGGCGGGCGGGAGGTTTTGCAGGGTGAGTGTTTGCTGCAGGAATTCACCAAGTCGCTCCAGTTTGAACCGTTCTTTTTCGCTCACCAGCGTAATGGCTTCACCCGTGCTGCCCGCTCTGCCGGTGCGGCCGATGCGGTGCACGTGCACTTCCATTTCCCGTGCGATTTGGTAATTGATAACGAGGTCCACCGCGTCAATATCCAGACCGCGCGCGGCCACATCGGTGGCCACCAGAACGGAGGCGCTTTTGTTGGCGAACAGCACGAGCGTTTGGTCGCGGACTTTTTGTTCCAGGTCGCCGTGCAACGCCAATGCGCTAAAACCGTGGCGTTTTAATTCGTCGGCAATTTCCTGGGTTTCGATTTTGGTGTTGCAGAATACGAGGGTGGAATCGGGTCGGCGGGTGAGCAACAAAAGGCGCAGCGCGGCGAGGCGTGCAGGTGCATCTCCCTCCACACGAAAAAATGTTTGCGCAATAGTAGTTTGATCGTGGGTGGATTCCAGTTCGACTGTAGCCGGATCTGTCATCAATTGCTGGGCGATAGCGCGAATTGGCGGTGCGATCGTCGCGCTGAACAATAGATTTTGCCGACGCGCCGGCAGATAACCGACGATGGCGTCGAGGGCGGGTTGAAAGCCCATATCCAGCATGCGATCGGCCTCGTCCAGCACGAAGGTATTAATGTCTTCCAGCTTCAGCGAACCCTTCACCAGATGCTCTTCAATTCGGCCCGGTGTGCCCACCACTATATGGGCGCCGTGTTCCAAAGAGCCCAATTGCGGGCCAAAGGGTGCGCCGCCGCATAATGTGAGCACTTTGATGTTGTGCACCGCACGGGCGAGGCGGCGAATTTCCTGCGCGACTTGATCCGCCAGCTCCCGCGTAGGGCACAGCACCAAGGCCTGCACGCGGAAGCGTTTCACATCCAGGTTATGCAGCAGGCCCAAAGCAAAAGCAGCGGTTTTGCCGGAGCCTGTTTTGGCCTGGGCGATGACATCTTTGCCGTCAATAATCAACGGCAGTGCGCGAGCCTGCACCTGGGTCATGGAGTGGAAATCCAGCGTCGCCAGATTTTCCAGCAATTCGGGGCGAAGGTTTAACGAGGAAAAATCAGAGTTGTTCAAGGGTTGGCCTTATTAAGGTGCGTCATGATGTTGATGTAGGTATCGGTCCAGTAGATATCGCGATTATCCGAGAGGTATTTCAATAGCTGTTCATGGGCCTCAGGCATGACACTCAAGTGATCGCCGCCGACACCGTGGAACAGTATGTGAATGAGCTTGGCTTTTTTTGCATTTTTCTTCACATAGTTGATCAGTGCTTTTCCGTCGTGGCCATCGGGCATCAGGAGTACGGAAAATCCTTTGGGGAAATTCTCGCCAGTTTTGATGGCGACAAAATCCTTGGCGATCGCGTCTAAATAATTGCCATCGGCAACCTGCGCGTCCAGACAGGGTGGCGTATAAGTGCGCAGGGTGCGGCCATCGATGGCTTTCAGAAACGCATTGGCGGTATTCACTTCCTCTTGAATCCGCACCAGGGTGTATTTATCCAGATTATTGTGCGGCAGCACCCAATCGCGGCCGGGCTGAGAGGTGGAACAGGGATGGAACAGTGTGTGATTGCCCAGTTCGTGGCCGCTCAAAGCGGCTTTGCGCCACTCATCCAGACGGGCGGCCAGCACGGGCGAAGATAATATGGGATAGAAACTGGCTTTGATCCCGTATTTATCCAATGCAGGTATCGCGTTATCCAACTGGGAGGCAAGCGCATCGTCATAGGAAAGACTTACCGCCACTTTGGCATTACCAGGCCAGAGGGGCGTTGCCGCCTGAATGGTGTGGCAGAAAAATGCGCCGCAGAAAATAAAAAAGACTGCAAGAGTACGATGCGCCATAGAGAATTCCTCATAAATTGAAGCGGTGCCCATCATAAGAAATAAATCAGTGGCTGAATATCGCCAGGGGGTGGCAAGGCTCTTTGAGGCATGAAAAGATTGCGGCCTTCGACGGCGGAGCATTACCGGGGGCCCTAGGATGTTGAACCAGATTGCCATCATCTACCATCAGGAAGCGCGCCGGGTGTTTGCCACGCTGGTGCGCTTGCTGCGCGATTTTGATCTGGCGGAAGACGCGTTGCAGGAGGCTTTCACCGCCGCCATGCAACAGTGGCCCCGAGACGGGCTGCCCCATAATCCCCGCGCCTGGCTGGTGTCCGCCGCGCGCTTCAAAGCCATAGACAGGCTGAGACGGGAGGCGCGGCTGGAATCATTGGAGGGGCTGGAAGAGGAGCCTGTCGCCCCGCCGGAAAAAGAACAGGAAACAATCGTCGATGACCAGCTGCGGCTGATCTTCACCTGTTGCCACCCGGCATTGGCGCCGGAACTGCAGATCGCCCTCACCTTGCGTGAAGTCTGCGGCCTGACCACCGAAGCCATAGCCACGGCATTTCTCGTCGCTCCCGCCACCATGGCCCAGCGCCTCGTCCGCGGGAAAGCCAAAATCCGCCACGCGGGCATACCCTACGAAGTTCCGGGGCCGAAACGCCTATCCGAGCGCCTCCAAACCGTGTTGACGGTGATTTACCTGGTCTTTAACGAGGGCTATCACGCATCCTCGGGCGACAGCATTCACCGGCCTGATTTGGTCCAGGAGGCCATACGCCTGGGGCGGTTGTTGGTGGAGCTGCTGCCGGAGGCGGAGGTAAAAGGCCTGTTGGCTTTGATGCTGCTGCACCACGCGCGCCGCGCCACCCGCATTTCCGCCGAGGGCGATCTGCTCCTACTGGAAGATCAGGACCGCACACAATGGGACCAGGCATTGATTTGCGAAGGGCAGACGCTGCTGGAAAGCGCCCTGCTCTCCCGCCAGTTCGGCGCCTTCAGTGTGCAGGCCGCCATTGCGGCGGTACATGCGGAAGCACCCACCGCAGCCGCAACCGATTGGACCCAGATAGTCGCCCTCTATGAAGTTCTGCTGCGCCTGGCGCCCTCCCCGATTGTGGAATTGAACCGCGCCGTGGCCGTGGCCATGCGCGAGGGGCCTGCGGCGGGTTTGGCTTTGGTGGATGAGCTGCTCAATCGCGGGGAATTGCAGCATTACCACCTGGCCCACGCCGCCAAGGCGGATCTGCACCGCCGATTGGACCAGCAGCAGGCCGCACGCGCGTGCTACCTGCGCGCGCTGGAATTGGCGCAACAGGAGGTTGAGAAGAAATTTTTGCGCAAGCGTCTGGATGAGATCGATATTCAGCGCGCGTAACCGCATCAAAAGTTTGTCTCTTTGTCGATTTTGCTTGCCGCCCTGCGACTAAATAGTGAAAACCAACCTCTATTCAAAGGTATGCCAATGAAATACATGATGCTGATCTACAGCGACGAATCCATTTGGACCGAAGATGAACGTGAGAAATGCATGGCAGAATCCGTGGCCCTGTGCCATGACCTGAACGCCCAGGGCCAATATGTGAGCGCTTCGCCTCTTCATTACGTCAACACTGCCACCAGCGTACGCGTACGCGAAGGCAAAGCCTTGGTTACCGATGGGCCTTTTGCTGAAACTCGCGAACAATTGGGAGGTTATTACATAGTGGATGTGGCCAATCTGGACGAGGCCCTGGAAATTGCCGGCCGCATTCCGGGTGCGCGCATGGGTACCGTTGAAGTGCGCCCCATCTTTGAACTCGACAACCTGCCCATCGCCGCCAAATAAGGAGCTGCCATGAAAGTCATCGTATTTGTGAAAGCCACCGCAGCCTCGGAAGCCGGCGAAATGCCGAGCCAGGAATTGCTCACGGCCATGATGCAGTACAACCAGCAGCTGATCGACGCGGGCATTATGCTCGGCGGAGACGGATTGCACCCCAGCGGCAAAGGCGCGCGCGTGCTGTTTTCCGGCACAAACCGCACGGTAAAAAGAGGACCGTTTCCTCACACCAGTGAAATTGTGGCCGGCTACTGGCTATGGCAGGTGAAATCCCTTGAGGAAGCCATCGAATGGGTAAGACGCTGTCCCAATCCCATGCTGGAGGATTCCGAAATCGAAATCCGCCCGATTTTTGGCCCCGAGGATTTTGGCGAAGCCATGACACCGGAAATGCGCGACCAGGAAGCCCAGATGCGCGCCCTGGTGCCAGAGCCCGACCGCTGGGAGAAAAAGCCCGCGCGTTTATTCACCGGCATTCAACGCCACTACACCTACAATGACCGCAACAATATTCCGCTCCATTGGAAGGAATTCGAACCAGCGATCGGCAAAGTAGCCAATCAGATTGGCACCGACAGCTTCGGCATATGCGCCAACGCGAACGCCGAGAGGTTCGATTACATGACCGCGGTGGAAATCCGCTCCAAGGAAAACCTGCCCGTCGGATTCACCAGCCTGGAACTGCCAGCCGGCCACTATGCCGTATTCCTCCACACGGGCCATGTTTCCGCCATCCCGCAAACCATCTGCGCCATCTGGGACAAATGGCTGCCCGCCTCCGGTCTAAGTGCGGCACCTTCGCCGTGTTACGAACGCTATACCGAGGAATTCAATCCCAATACCGGGTTTGGCGGGATGGAAATCTGGATACCGATTCAAAACTGAAATAAACGAGGGGAATTTATGCGTCAGAAAGGCAGTTGCCATTGCGGCAAAATAGCGTTTGAGGTGGAGGGTCAACCGGGTGATCTTTTGGAATGCAATTGTTCCCATTGCGAGCGCAAGGGCTATCTCTTGTGGTTCACGGGACGGGACCAGGTAAAACTGGCGACACCAGAAGCGGATATGGCCACCTACACCTTCAATCGCCATGTGATTCAACATCATTTCTGCCCCACCTGCGGCTGCGCGCCTTTTGGATTTGGTACGGATCCTTCTGGCAATAAAACAGCAGCCATCAACGTGCGCTGCCTGGAGAATATCGACATCAATCAACTGAAACGCATTCCCTATGACGGCCGCAATTCTTAGCCGAATTTGCAAGAGGTGCCCCATGGGCAGGATCGCGTCAAGACGTTGAACCATTGATTCTGTCTATAACCACCGCAGCCGCTCTCCCCCAAAAGCCATAGAATTTGCGGCTTTTCTGCACGTAGACTCCGGCCTTTATCACATCGGGTTTGTTGATTAGAGGTTTCGGAGTCTTCATGTCTCAACAAGTAAAAAAAGTGGTGATCGCTGGTGGCGGCACTTCAGGCTGGTGCATGGCGATGGCTTTGTCGCGACAGTTTGGCACCTTGCTGGATATCACCCTGATCGAATCCAGCGAGATCGGAACGGTCGGTGTAGGCGAGGCGACCTTCCCGACAATTTGCACGTTTCATCGTATGCATGGCATCGACGAAAAAGAATTTTTAGCCGCTACTGCTGGCAGCATCAAACTGGGTATTTCTTTCGAGAATTGGACCCGTAAGGGCGATCGCTACATTCACCCGTTCGGCAAGGCCGGTAATTCCAGATGGCTCGGTGATTTTTATCACTATTGGCTAGCTGCAAAAACGCATGGTTACCGGGGCAGTCTCGATGATTTTTGCTTCGAATTGCAGGCGGCAAAACATCACAAGTTCGCTGTCACGGAAAATCCGAAGCTCAATTATGCCTACCATTTCGACGCAAGCCGTTACGCGCGTTTCCTGCGTGGCATCAGTGAGAAAAATGGCGTTAAGAAAATCGAGGGCAAGATTACCGAAGTCAAGCAGAATACCGACACGGGTTTTATCGAAGCGGTAGTATTGGAATCTGGCGCACGCGTCAATGGTGATTTCTTTATCGATTGCACGGGATTTCGCGGCCTGCTGATCGAAGAAACATTAAAAACCGGTTACGAGGAGTGGGGCCGCTGGCTGCGCAATGACAGCGCTGTCGCTTTACAAACGGAGTTTTCCGGCAGTCTTCCACCCTATACACGCGCTATCGCCCATGATAGCGGCTGGCAGTGGAAGATCCCGCTGCAGCATCGCCAGGGCACCGGCCACGTTTATTCGAGCGCCTATATTTCCGACGAAGATGCTCGCAATACATTGTTGAAGCACCTCGACGGCGATATTCGCGCGGAATTGCGTCTGCTCAAATTTAAGACCGGCCGCCGCAAAAAAACATGGGTTAAAAATTGCGTTGCTATAGGCTTGGCTAGTGGGTTTGTAGAACCTTTGGAATCGACCAGTATCCACCTGATTCAAATCGGCATAACGAGATTATTGCAACTGTTTCCGTTCGGTGGGTGCAACGACGCATTGGCGAATCGTTACAACGAACAATTGCGAACTGAATACGAGCGCATTCGGGATTTTATCGTGTTGCACTATAAGGCTACCGAGCGTGACGACACACCCTACTGGCGCGATTGCCGGGATATGGAAATTCCTGATTCACTCGCATCCAAGATAGCGTTGTTCCGAGAGACTGGAATGGTATCTCCGTGCCCGGATGACATTTTTCCGGTAAATTCCTGGGTGTATGTGATGCTGGGCCAAAGAATCGAGCCTCGAAGCTACCATCATTTCCCACACGCCATGGGGAAGAAAGAAATGCTCACGAATCTCGAAACCCTAAAAACAAAAATAGCAAAAACGGTTGAGAAGCTGCCCTCACATGAAGATTTTTTAAAAACCTATTGCCCAATGGAAGATCTGGCGACCCAATCGCGATAGAAAATCACGCAAGTTCGGAATGCACCAGGGTTTTTACCTGTGTCATCAGTTTGTGTACCGGGCATTTATCGGCAATCTGAAACAGGCGTTGTTTTTCATCCTCTGTCAGATTGCCGATAAATTTTAAGCGCACACGCAGTTCATATTCCCCTTGGCGCTCGCGGCTGTTGTCGCTTTCCATCTCGATCTCGACGCTCTCCAGCGCTATCTTTTTATGTTCCGCATACATCATCACCGTAATTGCTTTACAGGCAGCCAGGGAAGCATCGTAAAGGTCATGCGGGTCGGGTGCGGAGTTTTCCGCAGAAGCGTCGGCAAAAATCGTGTGTGAACCAATTTGAATCCGCTGGCGGAATTTGCCTTGGCTGTCTTTGCTTAATTGAATTTTCATATCAGGATTTCCAGGGAATAGGTGGTGGCATAAGTCGCTGGGTACTGCCGGACACCGCGCCAAAACGCGGACCGCCCTGCTCCCAATCCTGCTGCGCCTGAATGATGGCTGCTCGACTGTGGCTGACAAAATTCCACCAGATCACCACTTCATCGCGCACGGGCACACCACCTACCAGCAGCGCGCGGCCAGTCGCCTTGCACGCCACCTGTAACTGGTGTCGACCGCATCCCAGGTAGGCCAATTCATTTTCCACAAAAGATTCTCCCTCGATAGTGAAGGAACCCTGCAACGGCAAAATGCCGTACTCAAAGTCTTCACGCAAATTCAAATCCAAAATACCGGCCTGCAACACGGAAATATCCAAGGCGACCAAAGGTGAAAAAGACAGCGTGGGAGCGATTTTATCGGCGTATTCGCCTATCAATAAAGTGATGTCCGAGCCCTGTTCATGCCAGCGGGGCAGAACCGGATAATGATCGAAACGCGGCGGTGTATCCGCGTGCTCTTTTGGTAGGGCAATCCACAATTGCGCTGCATGCAGATCACTCTGTTCCGATGGGGTGTCTTCCGTGTGGGCTATACCGCGCCCGGCGGTCATTAAATTCACCTGTCCCGGGCGGATCATCTGTTCCGTACCCAAGCTGTCCCGGTGCAGGATTTCGCCTTGCATCATCCAGGTAAAAGTTTGCAGGCCGATATGTGGATGAGCGCCCACATGCAGCTCCATACCCGCACCGGAAACCGGACCTATGTGATCTAGAAAACACCAGGCGCCGATCAACCGCCGCTGGCGTCGTGGCAAGGCGCGGTTTACCGCTATGCCACCCACATCAGTGGCATGGGAAATTACCTTCTCCACCACAGGGTGCGCTATAGAGGCACAATCGAGGGAAGAGGCCAGAGTATTGGGAATTTCAAGGTTGCTCATAGTGTTCTCCGCCGGTTGCTCATAGCGCTCTCCACAGATTGTGCCATCAAGGGCGCTCAGCGACTTTTGTGAATTTTTTGAAATTGCTTTTGCACAATCAACACCATAATCACGGTGAGACGTTTAATCAGCTCGCGATTTTCCGCAGAATCTGCACACAGCAAGCGTTGACGGATAATCTCCTGGAAACGCGCAAAAACCTGGGCCTTATCCTTCTCCAGATCCGGAATCTCGCGGGTGACGGCGGCGAGCATCGGCGAATACTCCGCGCCGAATTTATGCAAAAGTTTGCCGGCATGCCGTTCAAGCTCCTTGATTTTCATCTGCCGCAATAACGGCACCAGCTCGGATTCGGCAGCGGCGATCAATTCATGGGTTTTCATTATTCATTACCAACAGCATTTGGCGCCCAACTGATATTCCTGCGCCAGTGAGCGACTGTAGCGGAATAACTGTTGCAGCACGATTTTCTGGTCTTTGTTGAGATTGCCAGCTTCGTCGATCTGACGAATGCGATCCTGCAACTGCGCCACGGACAAAATGCCTTCGTCACCGTTTTCCAAACGATCGCGACAGAACTCCAGCCACTGGCCTTTTTCCACAGGATTGAGAATCTGCGGGAAATTACGCGCCTTGTAGCGCCAGAACATTTCGCGCAAGCGTTTATCCTGGAAGGCAAAATTCTGTTGCACCAATTGTGTGGCATCGGCGGCCCGTACCTGAGCCGCCGTTTTTTTGTCCGCATCAGAGATAAAACCTTCGTATAGCTGCCGCTCCGGATCATTGCGCGGGGGAAATTCATTGCGTCCCATCACCTGCTGGACCTTGGATTTCAAATCCACCGCCAGCAGTTGCTGCCAATGGCGTTCACAAAGGCTTTTATCGATGTTAAGACGCCCTGCGGCTTTATCATCCAATAGCTTTGGCGTGGCCAACACCGGGCACTTGTTGAGATGAATGAGTTTCAATGGAATCCGGTCTTCGCCTTCCGGCAAATCCGCCTGACTGGTAAAAACACGCTCGGCGATCTGGTCCGCGTCCAGGTTTATCAAATCCGATGGGTCTGCCGATAAATTAAATACGATCACCGCATTTTTATTCACCGGATGCATGGCCAGTGGCATCACCAATGCGGCACAGCCATTGTCTGCGGAAAATCTCGAGGAAATATGCAACAGCGGTTTGCGGTTTAGCAGATCGATCAGCGCAGCCACTTTGCTTTTGTGTTTGTGCTGAACCACATAGTCGTAAAGTTGCGGCTGGCGGGATTTTACGAGTCGCGCGAGATTGATTGTGGCTTCCACATCGGAGTAGGCATCGTGGGCGGCTTGATGCTGAATGCCATTGGCCTGGGTCAGCAATTCGAGGCGGAAAGAGACTTTGCCGTCCACCACCGGCCACTCGATTCCTTCAGGCCGCAGGGCATAACACAGGCGCACCATATCGATGATGTCCCAACGGCCGTTGCCATTGGCCCACTCACGTTCGTATGGGTCAAAAAAATTACGGTAAAGCGTATAACGGGTGACTTCATCATCAAAGCGAATGGAGTTATAACCGACACTGCAGGTGCCGGGCGTGATCATTTCCTGATGGATACGTGCAATGAATTCCGCCTCGCTTAAACCTTCATTCAAGGCCTTTTGCGGTGCTATGCCCGTCACCAGACAAGCCTCCGGATGCGGCAATATATCCGGCGCCGGACGGCAATAAAGCCGCAGGGGCTCGCCGATGATATTCAGCTCCTCGTCCGTGCGCACACCCGCAAATTGCGCAGGACGATCCACAGAGGGATCGATACCCCAGGTTTCATAATCATGCCAATAGAAGGTGCCCATAGGTTTGGCTCAATTTGTGCGGGTTTTTACAAGAGGCGCAGCTTAACATGGGCTGTCCAATTTCGTTATACTCCGCCCCGATCCTGAATTTGAGGCCAACCAGCATGACCGATCTACGTTTTTTGTTTGACAACAACGCTCGTTGGGCCGAAGAGATCAAGGCTGAGGACCCGCGATTTTTCGAGAAACTCGCGACGCAGCAAGCACCGGAATTCCTGTGGATTGGATGCTCGGACAGCCGCGTGCCGGCGAATGAAATTGTCGGACTGCTGCCAGGTGAGCTCTTCGTTCACCGCAATGTAGCCAATGCGGTGGTGCATACGGATTTAAATTGTCTTTCAGTTTTGCACTACGCCGTATCGGTACTGAAAATCAAACATATTATTGTGTGTGGTCATTATGGCTGCGGTGGTGTGCAGGCGGCACTCGGCGATCGCCAATATGGACTCGTGGACAATTGGCTGCGCAATATTCGCGATGTTTACTACAACAACCGCGAACTGTTTGGCGACTCCCTGGGCATTCGCGAAAAGGTCAATTTATTGTGCGAACTCAATGTGGCCCAAC
>Ga0164241_10004386_pt1 | contig 13705 bp, 10 predicted proteins | sample OricomyardsoilBY_FD_108780 | JGI IMG/M metagenome (GOLD analysis project Ga0164241, IMG submission 108780) | Backyard soil microbial communities from Emeryville, California, USA - Original compost - Back yard soil (BY) | ecosystem: Environmental > Terrestrial > Soil > Unclassified | place: USA...
GTTCACCGCTGCCCAGCTATTCGAGCCGCAATCGGTACGCAACGGTCGCCGAGGTGACGGGGTTCAGCGCGACGCCGACGATGACCTTGCCGTTCTGGCTGGCGTCCTCGGCGCTCACCAAAGAGAGGCCCTGGAAGTCTGCCCCGGCAGACTTGGGCCACTGTGTCCCAACCAACCCCGTCGATGTCGTACGGGCCCTGGCCATTCACGACGACGCAAGCGCGGCTATTCACGAAGACGTCGCAGGCTCCGACCGCGAGCCAGTTCGTCTGGCTTCCGACGATGGCGTTCGGGTAGAAGTCGCTCCCGTCGCCGGAGTAGAGGATCGTCGGACCAGGAAGAGCCCAGACGACGAGGTGCGAGTCGACGTAGCCCGCGACGACGGTCCCGGTCGCGTTGACGGCGTACGCCGAGCCTGGCGTCCCCGGCAGCGCGACAGGAGTACCGATCACTCCGTCCGTCGCGACGTTCCAGGCCTCTGGCTGCGCGGGTGACGTGCTTTCTCCGCCCACGATGACGCCGCCATTCCCGGACATCTCCCAGGCGAGCCCCGTCGTCTGCCCCAGCGGAGCTGCGCCCGCGGGCATCGTCGGAAAGAGGAGCGCGTGGTCGAGGCTCATCACCAAGAGCCGTTGGCCCTTCGTGTCGCAGTCCACCGCGGTGGTCTCGGCCGTGAGGCTCGAGGTGAACGCCGTGTCGTAGGTGTTCGTTCCGGTGTTCCAGCGCCACGCCTTCGCGACGTTCTGGCCGCCCGCCTTCTCGGCCCCGACGACGAGCTCACCCGTGCCGCAAGCTTCCCGCCCCATCCCGGCTGCGGTGCCGAGCACGTGCGCCGTATCGTCACGCCACGCGACGGGGCGGGTCGTCTGCGCAGGAAGGGTCGCGACGCCGACGACGATCTCCCCGTCGTCACTCACCCCAAACGCCCGCGTCGACGCGTTGGCCGAGGGAGGCGGCAGCACCTCGAACGTCGCGTTGCCCCCGCCCGCGCCGCCAGAGCCGCCGTTTCCTCCCACGCCGCCGCCCCCCACCGAGGCGGAGGCGGTCACGCCCCCGCCGGCTCCCGCGCTGGGGTTGCATTCGTTGCCGACGCAGACCGTCTCGGCCGAGACGCAGGCAGGCTTTCCTGCCTGGACCACGCAGGTCTCTTCTTCTCCGCACACGACGCCAGCGCAGCTGCGGTCGAGCAAGATCGGGACGTGGAGATCCTCGTGCTCGATGAACGCGACGCTGCGCTTCGCGATGATGCAGCTCGTCACATCGGGCGAGCCACTCCGGATGCGCTCCAAACAGTCTTCTGCCGTGACGTTGCCGATCGCACCGACGACGACGAGGGAGGCGAACCGAGCGTCGTCGCGCGGATAGAGCACCATCGAGCCGACCGTCGCGATGCCGTTCGATCCCTCGGTGCACGCATCAGTCGACGTCTGAAGCGCTGCGGAGCGGACGACTTGGGACGTGCCGGCCACGAGACCCGCTTCGTGGAACGCCTGCGCGTCACTCGCGGCGCCGCCCTCACCGCCGCACGTGGCGTTGGTCGTGATCTCGATCGTGGCTTGCGTCGGATCGAGGCACCCGCCGAGCGAGGCGACGGCAATCCAGCCGATGACGAGTCGCGCGATCAAACCGCCATGATACGTCGGTCAGAGCGTGTATCGGCCGCGCAAATACCCGAGCGAGCCGCCCGCGGCGGGGTCACCGAATTTCGTATAGGTCTTGCCGAGGTTGAAGAGCGCGCCTGCGCCGAGCTCGAGGCCGTTGCCGAAGTTGTAAGAGAACTCCGGGAAGACCGACGCGCTGAAGCCGTCGGCTGTGTAGAACGGGAGGCTCTCTTTCACGCGCTCGTTCGTCTTCGTGTCGACCGTCGATTCTTCATAGCCGCTCATCTCGAGGATCGTGAAGAGCCGCAAGAGCGCTTGGTCGTCGAGCATGTGGATGTCGACGCCCGCGATGAGGAAGTCGCCCAGGCGTGGACGAAGGATTTCGCGCGCGCATTTCGAGCCGTCTCTCGGGAGCGCGCACGTCGTCGCCGTCGAGATGCCACCGAGCACAGTCCCGCTTTCTCGGACCGCGGACGTGCCACCGATCCAATCGCCTGCGCCGTACTCGTCCGCCAGGCCATGGACCCACATGAGGTTCACGTACACATTCGAGCCGAACGTGTAGTCGAGGCCGAGCGTCCACTTCAGGAAAGGCTCGTCGTCGACGACGGTGGGGCGCGGGCCGCCGGGCACGTTGTCGGCGTCGTAATCGTATTCGCCCGCCGGGATCGCGAAGCCCGCGACCTTCAGGTCGTCGTTCGTCAGTTTGATCTTCGTCTTCGTCGGGACGATGAGCGCGCCCTCGAGGCGGTACCCAATACCTGGAATGTCCTCGTCGATGCCCTTGAACGGGTTGAACTCGCCCGTGATGTTCAAGCCGTACACGTGCATGCGCGGGTAGCCGAGCGTCACGTCGGTGAGGAGCGCGCCCTGCGAGCAGACCTGGTCCGAGAACCTGGCGCAGAGAGGCTTCGTCGACTGATGGGTATGGTTCGCGAGCGGCTGCGGGAAGTCGGTGCGGCCGTTGTAGTAGCTGAGCGCCCAGTCCTGCTCTGCGATGGTTCCGGCGATGCGAAACGCCGCCTGCATGTTGTCGAACGCCGGCTCGGGCAACTGCGTCGTCACCTGATCGACGACCGTCGGGTTCTGGCTGAGCACGCTGGCCGCGGCTGCACGCTCGGACGTGATTCGCCAGCGTAAGCCTTCGTCGAGGAACGGCAGGCGATCGATCGCCGCGAGCCCGAGCTTGGCCGTCGGCGGCAGACGCGCGGGCTTGAAGAGAGGGACCAGCACGGCCGAGATGGAGAACTCTTCGGTGACCCAGAAGTCGCCCTTCACCATGAAATTGCCGAGCTGCTTGCCGAACTGGAGCGGGTCGACCAGGTCGTCCGGGTTCAGGTTGTTCGTCGGGTTGAACTGATCCGCGACGCCCCATAGGACCAGCTGCTGGCCGACCCGAAGATCGAATCCATCGACGACCAATCCACGCGCCTCGACGTAGAGCTCGTTGATGTCGAGTCGATACGGTTGCGTCTCGTTCGTGTCGCTGATCGCGTCGAAACCGTGCAGCTCGGTCTGGTAGCCGAAGACCACGAGATCTGCCTGCGCGACGGCCTTGAACGAGTCGTAGGCCGCCGAGACCTGCGCGCCGAAGAGGTTCTGGTTTCGTTCGACGCCCGCGGGGACCGACTGCTCCGTGAGCGCCGTCCCGATCGACTTCGACTCCAATCGAAAGCGCAGATCGCTCTCGATCTTGAACTTCATGTCCCACTTGATCTCATCGTCGTCGGCGTGCGCCACGCTCGAGACGGAGACGCCGCCGACGACGAGCGTCGCGGCGGCGAGGAACTTCAGCATCGGAGAGTGCCGCGCGGACGAGACACGTCGCGCGCGCGAGACCGATCGGGCCAGGATCATCGCGGCCGAGCCTATCATCGGCTCGGCGTCGTCCGCGACGATCTGTCCCGTCGGGTCGAACGTCGGACAGCGAAGACGCGGACGGTCAGCCTGCTTCGAGGGCGCGCTTCGAGAACCGGGAGTCCGGCATGTCGACGTTGAGCTTCCACACCTTGCGCGTCAGCGTCGTCGACTGGCCGCCCTTCGTGTGGTCGACCATCTTCAGCTCGACCGGCGTGCACATGTCCTTCTCGCAGGTGTAGTTCGTGCGCGTCTCGGTCTTGAGGAGCGCTCCGGTGTCGCTCAGGTAGTGCACCTCGGTCAGGTGCGTCGCCGCCTTGTCGATGAGGAGCTCGAGCTTCGTGTACGGGGCGTCCGTGTTCGGCTTCGCGGTGAGGGCGAGCTTCTGGATCTTGCCGTCGTCACTCGCGACCGTCGCCGTGTACATCTTGCTGTACGTCGAGATCGACATGTCGTCCTGCGTGAAGTTCATGCCCATGAACCCCTGATCGGTCACGTGGCTGGCGATGCGTCGCACCTTCCCGAACGCCGGGAGATACACGTACATCTGCGTGGGTGACAGGATGAGGACCTTCGTCCCTTTCACGTCGCTCGGCGCGAGGAACTCGGAGAGTCTCCAGTCGCCCTTCATCGCGACCGAGAGCCCGAGCTTGCGGTCGGGCTTGTCGGGCGTCTTGATGACGGCGTCGTACTCCAAGTACTGCGTCTTGACCTTCAGGTAGGTGTTCGCGTCGAGGGCGGCGAGCGCCTTGTCGCCGGCTGCGTCCGCGTGGGCCGTGGCTGGGGCGCCCACCGCGCCGACTGCAAGCCCGAGTCCCAACATCCACGCCCAAAGAGAACGCCTCATACCGACCTCGCTCCGTGTCTTTAGGGGGCGCGCGCGCCCGACTGGACTATCCATAGCGCAAGGCTGCGCACGGCGGCAGCCGGAGCCGTAGGACGGTGCGCACCGTCCGCGATTCAGCCCGAATGGGCGCGAAAGCTTCTTCGCGCTGAAACGAGGCGGTCGATCGGCGCGGGTTTCGTGGTCACGCGCCCGGCTCTTCTTCGCCGCCGACCTCGCGGTCGAGCATCGGGCCCGCGTCCGAGACATCGTGGTGGATTGCCTCGGGAGAGCCGCCCGGCGCGTAGTGTCGCTTCCGCGCGAGGAGGGGACATACGATGAACGTCGCGAGCGCTGCGGCGAGCATGGCGACCGACGTGAGACCACCGACGTTCTTCAACGGACGCGCGTCGCCGAGCGTCAGCACGAAGAAGCCGGCGGCCACCATGATCGCGTTCGTCCAAATGCCCGGCCCCGTCTCGAGCCCGGCGCCCAGCGCGGCGCGCGAGAGCTTCACGCCTTCCGGAACCGACCAGCTCCACATGTATTGAACGGCGTAGTCGTCGCCGGCGCCGATGATCAGGCTGGCGAGCATCGAGGTGCCGATGTCGAGATGCACGCCCAGGATCCCCATGCCGCCGTAGATGAGCAGCAGCGTCAGGAGGGTCGGGATCGACGTGAGCACGCCGGTCCAGAAGCTCCGGAAGAGCAGGGCCTTCAGGGCGATGACCAAGAGGAGCGCGAACCAGAGGCTGTTCCACTGGTTGTTGAAGACGCTGTCGGAGAGCCCGCGGTAGAGGACGGGCAGGCCGGTGACGAGCGCGTCCATCTTCTGCGCACCGTCGCCCGCGGACGCGTCTCGAACCAGGACCGTCGGCGCTCCGAGATCGAGCAGCGTGTGACCGAGGAGCTTTCGGAAGCGTTCTCCCTTCTTCCCGTCGGGGATCGAGAGGCCGGCGGCTTCGGCGACTCGGTTCGATTCGGTCTCGGCGCGTGCGATCGCCCAGATGTCGCCGACGGACTGCTCGAGCGAGAGCGCGGCATCGTCGACGGTCGGATCGGTCGGATCTTTGCCGAGGGCCGTGCCGATCGCGGGGCCGATCCGCTTCGCGAACTCCTTCTTCGCGGCAAGGTCCGAGGGCGGTGCGCCGAGCGCCGCGACCGCCTTCGCGATGCGGTCTGGAGCGTCCGAGCCCGCGTCCGCTGGCAGCGGCACGCCGAACGCCTCGGAGCGGACGAAGCGTGCGATGGCGTGCTCGACGTCAGCGACCGCGGGCGCGCGCTGCGGCGCGCCGATCGCGCGCTCGAGGGCCGCCTCGTCCTCGACGCTCTCGCCGAGCTCTTTCGCGAGGGCGCTGACGTGCGCGGCGACGATCTTCGCGCGGCGCGCGCTGCCGTCCTCCGAGGACGCCTCGGCGACGCGATACGTGCCGGGGACGTCTTTCGTGATCTGCTCGATATCGGCGAGGACGCGGTCGACTTCGTCGACTGTGCTTGGCGTGATCTTCACCAAGATCAGGGCGCGGGTGTGGTCGTCGGTGATCGTCTGGCTGACCGCGCGCTTGCCGGTGAGGAAGCCGTAGAGCAGGCGAACCTTCGCCGTCGTGTCGGGGATGCGACGGACGTCCTCCATCGCTTCGTTCGTCTGCGCGACGATCGCGCCGACGTGCGCGACGCTCGAGACGCCAGGCCGCACGGCGATGCGATCCGCGAGGTACTGCACCTCGCGAAGCACGGCCGGATCGTTCAGGTCGCCCATGACCTCGACCTGGAGGAACTGCGAGCCCCCGAAGTGGCGATGCATGAGGTCGTCCGCTTCGGCGGGCGGGCTGCCCTTGTCGAAGAACGCCGTCGTGTCGAGGCGCGAGTCGACGCGCGAGGTGAAGAACGACGCGGCGATCGCGACCGCAGCGCAGCCGATCCCGAACGCGACGCGTTTCTCGGCCGAGGCGGCCGAGAGGCGTCCCATCATGCGCGCGAGCCAGGGAATCGTCGCCTCGGGCTTACCCTTCATCGGCATGAGGACGAGGACGGCCGGCACGAACGTCAACGCCAAGACGAGCGACAGCGTCAGGCCGATCGACGTGAACAGGCCGAAGGTCCGCATCGGCTTGATGTCCATCATCATGAAGGACAGCGTGCCGAAGACCGTGGTGATGCCGGACCCGAGCACGCTCGGGCCGACGTCGATCAGCGCCTGTCGCAGCGCGTCCTGACGATGTCTGCCGGGTAAGAGCGTGTAGAACCGAGAGAGGAGGTGCACGCCGTACGCGCTGCCGAGCGCGAACAAGATGACAGGCATGCTGCCGAGCACGATGTTCGTGTGCACGCCGAGCGCGCCCATCATGCCGAGCGGGATGACGATGCCGATGATCGTCGACAAGAGCGCCAGGCCCGTCCCGAGCAGATCGCGGAACGAGAGCAGCACGATGATCGCGATCGCGGCGCAAGCCCACGGCGCGAGCCTGCGCAGATCGGCTTGCGTGACGTCGTAGATGTACGTCGAGACGAACGGCGCGCCGCCCCAGTACTTCTTCTCGTGCGGAAACTCTTCGTCGACGATCTCTCGGATGTGGCTCGCCGTGTTGCGCGGCTGCGCGCCAGGGACGGCGAAGCAGTAGATCATGACGGCGTGGCCGTCGGACGAGACCAGGTTGCCGACGACGTGGTCGCGGCTCATCACCTTCTCGCGCAACGCATCCAGGCCGGCTGCATCGCTCGGGATCTCGCGGACGAGGTAGTCGGTGCTGACGCCGCCCCGCTGGGGATCCGGCGTGAAGTCCTCGACGCTCGTGATGCTGAGCGCGTACTGCATGCCCTCGCGTTCGTTCAGGCGCTTCGTCGCGCGCTTCAGGCGAGTGAGGAAGTCCTCCGAGAAGACGTCGTCCGACTCGACGCCCACGAGCGCGACGTCCATGCTTCCGAAACGCTTCGCGACGTCGTTGAACGTCGCGACGTCCTTGTTCCCCGTGGGGAGGAACGCGAGGACGTCGTCGTCCTGAATGACGCTTCTTGCGTAGAGGGCCGAGAGCCCCGTCACGAACGCGACGGTGAGGACGATGATCCAGGCGACGTGTCGCTGGACGAGGAACGAGGCGATCGACTTCATCGCGTGAAAATCCGCACGGCCTAGCCGATCTTCAGCGTGGCAGTGCCGCGCTGCTTGCCGCGAAGCTCGCTCACCTCGACCCGATACACGCCCTTGATCGACGGGACGAACTCGACCGGTGGGGCGCTCTGCGGCAGACCCGTCGGAAGCTCGCGGATCACGCGGTCGAGGATCTTTTGGCCGTTCGGCGAGTGAACCACGACGCCGATGGGCGGGCTGGGATCGTCGATCGCTCGAAAGACGAGGAGCACCCGATCGCCCACGCTGAGGACGACGTGAGCCTGGTCGCCGTGCAACATGGTCTCGATCTCACCGTGACTATCGACGCGTCCACCCATGGCTCGGCCTCGCAGGGTCGCAACAAACGGGCGCGCTTGGCGAGCCCAAAAAAAACCAGGCGCCGGGTTCGCCGGCCCTTCCGGCGTCCGATCGTGGTAGGGCCGCCGCATGGGCGATCTGGGTCATGACGTGGTCGTCACCGGCGTCGGCGTGTGCTGCAACATGGGCGACGACACGACCGAGATCCTCGGTCGGCTCCGCGAAGGTCGAAATGTGCCCTTCGAGCGGTGGGACGTCGCCGTCGAAATGCAGGCGCGCTGCCAGATCATCGGAAAATACAACGGCGACGTCTCCGACGCGGGCCTCGGCATCCCGAAGAAGCTCTCGCGGTTCATGGGACGGGCCTCGCGCCTCGCGCTCCGCGCGACGCAGCTCGCGACGGCGCAATCGGCGCTCTTCGACGCAAAGCTCGGCCATCTCGAGCGGCGAGAGGTCGCGGTCGTCTACGGCGTCGGCACCGGCGACGTCGACACGCACCTCGAGATCCGACGCAAGCTCGACGACACGCACGACGCAAAGCGCGTCGTCCCGACGGTCATCCCGAAGCTCATGGCGTCGACCGTTTCCGCGAACCTCGTCAACGTCCTGCGCACGACGGGCCCGTCCTTCACCGCGACCGCGGCGTGCGCCGGCGGGACGTACAACATCCTCCTCGCGTGCCAGCTCATTCAATCCGGCCACGTGCGCGCGGCGATCGCCGGCGGCGTCGAGGCGATCGACCCGCACTTCTTCGCCGGCTTCGACGCGATGGGGGCCTACAACGGCAAGGACAACGACCGACCCGAGCGCGCGTCGCGACCCTATGCGGCGGATCGGGCCGGCTTCATCTTCGGCGAGGGCTCCGGCTCCGTCGTGCTCGAGCGACGCGACGACGCGGAGAAGCGCGGCGCGAAGATCCTCGGCGTCGTCCGCGGCTTCGGCATGTCGAGCGACGGCCTCGGCGAGATGGTCGCGCCCGCCGCCAGCGGCGCGGCCCGAGCGATGCGCATCGCCTGCGAGACGAGCGGCGTCCCGGTCGAGGAGATCGACTACGTCAACACGCACGGCACCTCGACGCCGCTCGGCGACATCTCCGAGGTGCGGGCCATGCGCGAGGTCTTCAATGGCCGCCACGTCCCGTATTCGTCGACGAAGGGCTACACGGGCCACACCATCAGCGCCGCTGGCGTCATCGAGGGCATCTTCACGATGGCGATGGCGCAGGGCGGGTGGATCGCGCCGTGCGTGAACGCGACGCCGCTCGATCCCGAGGTCGAGACGTATGCGCCAGTCACGGCGCCGCGGACGACGCCGCTCCGCTACGCGATGAGCAACTCCTTCGGATTCGGCGGCACGAACGCCGCCCTCCTCGTGTCGGCGAGCTGACGATGCGAGCGACGGACGCACGTCTCGCCGAGGTTCGCCGCGCCGTCGGCTCGTTCGTCGTCGATGGCTTCTTCCGTGGCAGCTCGCGCCTCGCGCGTCTCCACCCGGGCGCCAAGCTCGAGCGTCACCACGTCTCGGTCGAGCGCGACATCGCGTATGGCGACTCGGGACAAGGCCACCACCTGCTCGACGTCTACCGCCCCACGCGCGCGCAGGGCCCGCTGCCGGTCGTCCTCTACGTCCACGGCGGGGGCTTCCGCATCCTGTCGAAGGACTCGCACTGGATCATGGGCCTCGCCTTCGCGCGCCGCGGCTACCTGGTCTTCGTCGTCAACTATCGCCTGGCGCCGAAGCATCGATTTCCGGCCGCGCTCGAGGACTGCGCCCAGGCCTACGCCTGGGTCGCGAAGAACGCGGCGCGCTTCGGCGGCGACACGTCACGCCTGATCCTCGCAGGGGAGAGCGCAGGCGCGAACCTCGTGACGGCCATGACGATCGCCGCCTGCTTCGCGCGCGACGAGCCGTATGCGCGCGCGATCCACGACGTCGGCCTCGTCCCGAAGGCCGTCGTGCCCGCGTGCGGCATCCTCCAAGTGACCGACGTCGAGCGCTTCGAGCGGCGGCGCAAGCTGCCGGCCTACCTCGCCGATCGACTCCACGAGGTCTCTGCGGCTTATCTTCCGACGGAGCCGGCGTCGGTGCCGCTCGATCTCGCCGATCCGCTCTGCGTGCTCGAGCGCGGCGCGTCACCCGACCGGCCGCTGCCGCCGTTCTTCATTCCGTGCGGTACGAAAGACCTCTTGCTCGACGACACGCGTCGTCTCGGCAAGACGCTCGATGTTTTGGGCGTGAAAAACGAGGTCGCGATTTATCCCGGCGGCGTGCACGCGTTCCACGCGATGGTGTTCCGCGCGCAGGCGAAGCAGTGCTGGCGGGACACGTATCGATTTCTCGACGAGGTCGTGGGCCCGCCAGCCGCGTCCCGAGATCTCAGCGCTTCTTCGACTTCTTCTCGCGCACCGTGACGAGCGGCTCGGCCTCTTCGGCTTCGATCTCGAAGTCGGAAGAGGCAGGTGCGGGCGGCGCTGCGTCCGCCCACGCGGCGGGCTCGGAGCTCGCCGTGGCCTCTGCCGCGGTGGGCTCCCCCGCGGGCGACTCGGTCGCAGTTGCCGGCTCGGCGACGGCGATGGACGCATCGGCCTCTCCGGGCTCGAGCTTGTCCGCCAGCCCATCCAGACGGGTGGCCGTGGTCGCGAGCGCACCGGCGCCTCGGCGCAGGGCGATCACGCCGACCTTGCGGCCTCGCGCGCCGAGCTCCCCACCCATCTGCAGTACTCGCTCACGAAAAACCTCGACCGGTCGCGTCATGCTCTCGAGCTCCATGGAAGAACTCCTTTCCGATGACGCACAGAGTAACCCGATGATGCCGCGTGTCAACGCAATGCGTTAAGTTGTCGAAATGGCCGGCAAAGTGCTCTGCCGCGACGCGATCACCTGGCCTAACGCGAAGCATCAATGCCGACCTGTGGCTCCGCTTCCTGCGTCACGTCGTGGTAGACCGCGGCGGTCATGCTCGTGATGAAGTTCGGCGGAACCTCGGTCGCCAACCGGGGCCAGATCGAGAAGGTGCTCGGGATCGTTCGCGAAGCCGCGCCGAGGCGTCCCGTCGTGGTGAGCTCCGCGCACAAAGGCGTGACGAACGCGCTCGTCGCAGCCGCACGGGATGCGGTGGCGGGGCGCTTCGATCCGAGCGGACCGATCCAAAAGCAGCGCGGCATCGCCGCGACGCTCGGATGCGCGCCCGACCTGCTCGATCCGCTCTTCGAAGAGCTCACCAGTCTGCTTCGCGGCGTGCACCTCGTCCGCGAGCTCAGCCCTCGCAGCCTCGACTTCGTCTCGAGCTTCGGCGAGCGCTGGAGCGTCCGCGTCCTGGCCGACTTTTTCCGTCGCGAGGGCCTGCCTTCGACGGCGCACGACGTCTGGGACCTCGGCTTCATCACGGACGCGGTGTTCGGTGGCGCGCGACCGCTCCCTGGCTTCCACGAGCGTGTCCGCGCCGCGTTCGACGCCCTCGAGCCGAACACCGTGCCGATCGTCACGGGGTTCATCGGCAAGACGGCGAATGGCGACGTGACGACAGTCGGTCGCAACGGGAGCGATCTGACCGCGACCCTCCTCGGCGCCGCGCTCGGCGTCGGAGAGGTGCAGATCTGGAGCGACACGGACGGCGTCATGAGCGCCGATCCGAGCCTCGTGGCCGACGCGCAGAGCATCCCCGAGATGCGCTTCGACGAGGCCGCCGAGCTCGCGTACTTCGGCAGCCGCGTCCTTCACCCCTCGACGCTCCTCCCGGCCATGGAAGCGGACATTCCAGTCCGCGTCCTCAACACGAATCGGCCGGACCATCCCGGGACCGTCATCGCGAAGGGCGCGGGCGAGACCCCACGGGGCGTGACGAGCATCGCCTACAAGGAAGGGCAGGTCGTCCTCTCGATCCAGTCCGCGCGGATGTTTGGAGAGTCGGGCTTCCTGGGTCAGGTCTTCGAGATCTGCGCCAGACATGGCGTCGTCGTCGACGTCGTCGCCACCTCCGAGGTCAGCGTCTCGCTCACGGCCAGCGAGCGCGAGCCCGTGGACAGCGCGGTGGCCGAGCTGGCGAAGCTCGGCGACGTACAGGTGCTTGGAGGCCGCAGCGTCTTGGTCGTCGTCGGGCGTGACCTGGCGCGCCAGCCGGGCCTCGGCGCGACCGCCCTCGGCGCGATCGCGAGCGCCGGCGTCAACGTCGAGATGATCAGCCACGCTTTCGGATCGATCAACTTGTCGTTCGTGGTCCGCGATGAGGACGTCGCGAAGTCGGTCGATGTGCTCCACTCGGTGCTCTTCGGCTGACCTGAAGAAAAGCGGGAATCAACGCGCCGGTCAGGGGTTTCCTCGGCCAAGCGCGTGGAACTATCCTTGGAGCCCAACCCGACGCCTCGCAAACCTCAACCCGGAGGATTCGCCGTGAAGCCTCGCATCCTGGTCGTCGACGACGAAGTGGCGATGTGCGAGCTGATCGTGGTCGGCCTCGCCAAGACGTTCGACGTGCTGTTTCGTACCTCGCCGCTCGAGGCGCTCGAGGTCGCGAAGCACGAGCCGATCGAGGCCGTCGTCACCGACATTCGCATGAAGGGGATGTCGGGCACCGAGCTCTGCCGGGCCCTCGGAGAGTGCCGACCGGACCTCCCCGTCATCGTCATGACCGCCTTCGGCTCGATGGAGTCGGCGATCGAGGCGATGCACTCCGGCGCCTACGACTACCTGCCGAAGCCCGTGCAGATGGACTCGCTCGGCTTCGCCATCCAGCGCGCCGTCGAGGCCAGGCGACTGAAGGAAGAGCTGCGCCTCCTCAAGCGAGACACCGTCCAGGCCGCGACGATGGGCTCCATCGTCGGCGGCAGCGTCGCGATCCTCGCCATGAAGGACCTCATCCGACGCGTAGCCGGCTCGGACGCGACGATCTTGGTGACCGGCGAGAGCGGCACTGGCAAAGAGGTGGTCGCCCGCGCGATCCACGAGGCGGGTCCGCGCGCGCATCGACCGTTCGTCGCCGTCAACTGTGCGGCGATGCCAGAGGCCCTCCTCGAGAGCGAGCTCTTCGGTCACACGAAGGGCGCGTTCACGGACGCAAAGGCAGCGAGCCCGGGTCTCTTCGTCGAGGCGCACGGCGGGACGCTCTTGCTCGACGAGATCGGCGACATGCCCCTCTCGCTCCAGCCAAAGCTGCTCCGCGCGCTTCAAGAGCGCAGGATCCGCCCTGTCGGTGGCTCGAACGAGATCCCCATCGACGTGCGCGTCATCGCGGCGACACACCGAGATCTCGAAGAGTCGGTCGCGCAGAAGACCTTTCGCGAGGACCTGTACTACCGGCTCAATGTCGTCGAGATCGTCATCCCGCCGCTTCGCGCGCGCGGCGACGACGTCCTCCTCCTCGCCCAGCATTTTCTCCGACACTTCGCCGAGACGTCCTCGAAGGCCGTCACGGGCATGTCGCCGGCGGTCGCCGAGCGTCTGCGCGGGTACGCGTGGCCCGGCAACGTTCGCGAGCTCGCGAACTGCATGGAGCGCGCCGTCGCGCTGACTCGCTTCGACGAGCTCGTCGTGGACGACTTGCCCGAGCGGGTGAAGGGCGCGCGGCGCAAGGAAGGCGCCGCAGACACCTCGCCGCACGAAGAGGTCCTCCCTCTCGAAGAGATCGAGCGTCGGTACATCCTGCGCGTGTTCGACATGCTCGGGCACAACCGCTCGATGACAGCGCAGCTTCTCGGCATCGATCGCAAGACGCTGTACCGCAAACTCGAGCGTTGGAACTCGAGCACGGGCCCGTCCGGCTCCGGCGCCTCCAGCAGCTGAATCTGCCTCTGGGCGCTCGCCGGTCGACCTATCCACGTCGGCCGGGGTAGATGCGGCATCTCCCCCCGAGTTTGTGGACTCGCATCGGCGTGGCGACACCCCAGCACCTCGCCACCTCGCGACACCGGTCGACCCATCCACGTCGGCCGGGGTAGATGCGGCATCTCCCCCCGAGTTTGTGGACTCGCATCGGCGTGGCGACGTTCACGTGCCTCGCCA
>Ga0164241_10004387_pt1 | contig 13705 bp, 11 predicted proteins | sample OricomyardsoilBY_FD_108780 | JGI IMG/M metagenome (GOLD analysis project Ga0164241, IMG submission 108780) | Backyard soil microbial communities from Emeryville, California, USA - Original compost - Back yard soil (BY) | ecosystem: Environmental > Terrestrial > Soil > Unclassified | place: USA...
AGCAACCAGTCCGAATCCAGCTTTGCCCACAACTTCCGTAAGGAGGTGAAGGGGAAGACCTGCGAGGTCGTATTGAACCTGGAAGAAGTGCAGGCTGAAGGCCTTAGCCAAACCATTTCCACCCGTTTTTTTGGTCCCAGCGATAAACCCGCCGGTGACAAGTTGTGGAAAATGTATCTCACAAACTCAAAGCCTTATCTCCTTGAACTCAACTATGGCGTCGGAAATGCCAACATTGACCTGTCTGGCCTTGCCGTTAAAAAGCTGAAGATCAGCACCGGAAGTGCCGACGTAAACGTGGGATATAACTCGGGACTGGAAAACCAGGTTGACATGGATACTTTCTTCGTAAAGGTAGATCTGGGATCCGTGAACGTTAAGAACCTGAGTCTCTCCCGCACACACTGCGTCATGGCTGACGTTGGCTTTGGAAACATGACCCTCGATTTCAGCAATAAACCGGTTGTATCGAACAGGATCAAAGGCAGCGTGGGCGCCGGCAATCTTACCATCATCCTCCCTAAAGAAGAAACTCCCGTGCTTGTAAAAATTCAGGACTCCTGGCTTTGCAGTGTAAAAGTACCTTCCGGCTTGAAAAAAGTGGGGGAAAACACGTTTGCTAACAGTGCCTATTCAAAGAACGCCAAGAATTCGTTGGTGTTCGACCTGGATGTTTCCATGGGAAATATCGTCTTTAAATAGCCCCTGTCCGAAAATCTCATTCAGCGAAATTCACAACCGCCTCTCGACCATTGTGAAAGGGTGCTTTCCGCCAGACGAGGATTATTAACAGCTCAGCTTAGGGAACAACAAACATCCCTTTGTTGAGCAGAATGCCCAACGCCATAGCGCACAGCAAGGTTTCCGGAGACTCAGATGGTTAGCCAACTGAGGTTACTACTAAATAGACTCCGGCCACAATTCCCGCTATCGTGTCGATCCTAAGGAGGCTGTGCACGAATCCGGAGCGATGAATATTTCTGAACAGAATCCAGACAAATATTGAGAATAGGATAATTCCAAAAATTAGTCTCGTGTAGTCCATGATCTAATTTACTCCATTCCGTGGTTTCTATGCATCCGCTTTTGCACAATAAGTGATGGGTCTTCTGAAGAGAGAACCAGCATGGCAGTTACTCCCACCCTGATTTCCGGAGGTGCATTCGGATTCCCTTTTTTTCACACAACATCACTTCCCGTTGTAATTCCATTGCTTATTTTGTCACTAATTGGAATAAACAACCTCCTGTGGACGCACTCGTCGCGAATCGTATAACCAAGCGCTACACCAATCACATTGCCTTGGATGATGTAAGCCTGAACATTCCGGAGAAGACGATTTTTGGTTTACTCGGACCCAACGGTGCAGGCAAAACGACCTTGATACGCATCATCAATCAGATCATCAACGCCGATGAAGGCGAAATCACCTTGTTCGGAGAACGACTGGAGGCCAGGCACATTGGAAGCATCGGTTATCTTCCAGAAGAACGAGGCCTGTATAAAAAGCTTAAAGTTGGAGAACAGTTAATCTACCTGGCGCGTCTGAAGGGTCTGAGTCGCCGGGAGGCTGTCGACAAGAGCAGGGCCTGGGTGAAAAAGTTTGAGGTGACCGATTGGTGGAACAAGAAGGTAGAGGACCTCAGCAAAGGTATGGCTCAGAAAGTACAGTTTATCAGTACAGTAATGCACGAGCCGCGTCTCATCATCCTGGACGAACCATTCTCTGGCTTTGATCCGGTGAATGCTCAGTTGATCACGAAAGAGATTCTCGAATTGAAGGAGCGTGGATGTACGATCATTTTCTCTACTCACCGCATGGAGACTGTTGAGGACCTTTGTGATCACATCGCCCTCATCAACAGGTCCAAAAAGATTCTTGAAGGCTCCAAAAAGCAAGTGAAGCAAACATACCGGAATAACAGTTATTGGGTGGAGCACAAAGGAGCAATTCGGGATGCGGGTCAGCACTTTGAAGTGCTTGATCAGAAGCTGATAGAAGACGACTACTATCGATCGGTGATTAAGAGCCGCGAAGCCGTGACGCCAAATCACCTGATCCGGACACTCACCGACGTAACGGAAGTACACAGCTTTGTTGAAAAAATACCGACCATGAGTGAAATCTTTATTAGTCTGGTGAAAGGAGGCAGCGATGAATAAGGTATGGTTAATTGTTCAACGCGAGTTCCTGAATCGTGTTCAGAAGAAGTCGTTCGTTGTTGCCACGATCCTGGTGCCGTTGATATTCCCGGCTATCATGGCCGTTCTGATTTGGGTTGCCGTTGAACAGAAAAAGAACGCTGCGAAAGAAACGGTGTATTACATCGACGAAAGCGGGTACTTTTCACCCGATACCACCAAATTCATTTTCAAGTCATTTAACGGTTCGCTTGAAGATGCCAAGCGTGCCATTGTGGCCATTGAAAGCTTCGGCCTCTTGTACATTCCGGCCGTCGACCTGTCGCATCCATCGGGGATTTCACTTTACACCAACGTAGACCCTACACCGGGCCAGGTGGGCGACCTGGAGGGATTGATTGCCAATCAGCTGCGCGATCAGAAAATGAAGAAATTTCACATCGAACAAAAACTCCTTGATAGCTTAAAGACAGAAGTCAGCATTCAGCGGTTAAGTCTCGCCGGTGGACAGGAAAAGGAATCGGATTCCAGAATTCTCGCGGGCGTCGGTATGGCGAGTGGCATTCTGATGTACATGTTCATCTTCATCTATGGTGCGCAAATCATGCAGGGTGTCATTGAGGAAAAGACCAGTAAAGTGGTCGAAGTGATAGTTTCCTCTGTTCGGCCTTTTCAGCTGATGTTGGGCAAGATCATTGGCCTCGCCTCGGTGGGACTGCTTCAGTTCATCATTTGGATCGTGCTCATTTCGACGGTATCCACCGTCATCTTGGGAGCATTTGGCGTGGCGCAGTCGCCGGAAATGGCAAGTCCGGAAGCGGCAGCGATGCAGAATCAGGGTGCTCTTCAAGCCATTAAGATGATGAGTCAGATCCCTTTCGGATACGTCATCTTTAATTTTCTTTTCTACTTTCTGGGTGGCTACTTGCTTTACGGCGCATTGTTTGCAGCCGTTGGCTCGGCTGTCGACAGTCCTGCAGAGGCGCAACAGTTCATGTTCCCCATAACCATCCCGTTGCTTATCTCCTATTTCGGACTTTTCACCTTTGTGCTGGATAACCCCAACGGTACGGCCAGCGTGTGGCTTTCGCTCATTCCGTTCACTTCTCCGATTGCGATGATGGGCCGACTCGCGTTCAGTCCTCCGTGGTGGCAGGTTGCACTCTCCATGGCCTTACTCGTGGCCGGGTTTATTTTTACCGCATGGGTAGCGGGGCGGATTTACCGCGTGGGTATTCTCATGCATGGCACCAAGATCAATTACAAGGTGATGGCAAAGTGGTTCATGCAAAAGAACTAGAGCAATTAATAATTAGTAATTAATAATTAATAATTGCGGTGGCGGCTTGCGCCGTTCGATGTGTTAGTACACCCGATGTGCAACGCGCACTAATCAATGCGCCGAAGGCGGCCAGCCCAATTATTAATTATTAATTACTAATTATTAATTGCCCCCGTATCTTTCTGATCCGATGAGTAAGAAGGCTGTAATTCCCTCCGTCAATTTTTACAAGAACAACTCGAACCTGAAATGGGTTGTTCTGGCGCTATCTGTGCTCATCAGCATTGGGTCTATCTATTACACCGACATTCTGGTCCATCAGCTCAAACAACGGGAACGGCAACAGGTGCAGCTTTACGCGCGCGCGATAGAGTACACGGCCAATGGAGATGACACCTTCGGCGACGTGAATTTCATCGCGACGGAGATCCTCTTTGAGAATAATTCCATACCCACCATTCAGGTGGGTGACGGCGGACGCGTGCTGGCATCACGCAACGTAGACCTTGACGAATCGTGGTCAGACGAAAGACGGGATGCGTTTCTTCAGGCCGAGTTGAAGCTGATGAAGGAAACGTACGAGCCCATCAAAGTAACGCTGCGCGATCCGCATACCGGAGAAGTGCTCGGTACGCAGTTCATTTACTACAAGAACTCGCTGTTGCTGAAACAACTCATTTCCTATCCCTACATTCAATTATCGGTGATCGCTGTCTTCGGGTTTATTGCCTACCTGGCCTTCAACTATTCAAAAGCGGCGGAGCAGAATCGGGTGTGGGTCGGACTTGCCAAAGAGACTGCTCATCAACTAGGCACACCGTTGTCGTCGCTAATGGCGTGGGTGGAAGTAATCAAAGATGACCCCGACATGAAACAGAAAGGCATGGTCGAGGAATTGGAGAAGGACATTCAAAAGCTGCGCATTGTCACTGAGCGTTTTTCCAGCATTGGCTCTGTCCCCGCCCTGAAGACAGAAAATGTAGTGTCGCTTATTAACAACGTGGTGAATTATCTGAGACCCCGAGTTTCCTCAAAGGTTCACATGGAGGTGTTCACGCTGTCGGAGAACATCACGGCAAATGTGCATGCGCCGCTCTTTGAATGGGTGATCGAGAACCTGTCTAAGAACGCCGTCGACGCCATGGGAAACACCGGGACGATTGCTATCAAAATCCTGCGCGGAAATGAAGGGAAGATCTTTATAGACATCTCGGACACCGGCAAGGGGATTCCCCGTTCTAAAATTGACCACGTCTTCCGGCCGGGCTACACCACTAAAAAACGCGGTTGGGGCCTTGGGTTAACCCTGGCCAAGCGTATCATTGAAACCTACCACAACGGGAAGATCTTTGTTAAATCCTCGGAGGAAAACCTGGGCACGACTTTCCGCATCGTGCTGAATGCGGCCTGATTCCACCGCTGCTACCTGTGATCAATTGCTTCTGAAACCTCCATCGGCTGACATACCCAGGTGTCCCAAGCCTTGGCCCATTCAATAGAGGGTACGCTTTACGTTGAAACTAAACCTGGGCACGACTTTCCGCATCGTGCTGAACGCGGCGTGATTTCATCGCTGCTGCCTGCGATCAGTTGCTTCTGAAGGCCTCCATCAGCTGACACCCAGATGTCCCAAGCCTTGCTCCATTCGATTGAGAGTACTCTTTACGGTGAATCTACTAACTCAGGGTTATCTGCGCCCATTAGCTCCCGCCGTCGGGCCCCGGGGCAAAACATCAACAAGTTTCTGAAAAACAGCAAAACCGGCGACCTGGAGCTGCCTTGCGCAAAAACGGCATGCACGGCTCTTTTAGCGCTCCAATTATGGTGTGTCGTGTGCGTGCAAAAGACCTGAAATGAACGCAAAATCGAACATTTTAGAATGCGCTAAAACTTCCAATAATTCGCAGACGCGTCCTTTGTTCTTCATCCATTATCGGCTACTTTTGCGGTCGATTTTCAGACCTTTAATTCTCAAACCAGACAGATAAATGGCAAATATTGGTAAGATCACTCAGGTAATCGGACCCGTAGTGGATGTGGCCTTTGAAAATGATGCAAAGCTGCCCAACATTCTCGATTCTTTAATAGTTACTAAGGCCGATGGCACCAAAGTCGTGCTGGAATGCCAGCAACACCTTGGCGAAGACCGTGTCCGCACCATATCTATGGAAGGAACGGAAGGCCTTGTGCGCGGCATGAAGGTTATCGACACTGGCGCGCCAATTAAAATGCCTGTCGGAGAGGATATCAAAGGTCGTCTGTTCAACGTGGTTGGTGATGCGATTGATGGTTTAAAGCAACCAAAAGGTACTTCCAGCCTTCCTATCCACCGCCATGCGCCTGCTTTTGAAGATCTTTCTACTGCGACCGAGGTTCTTTTTACGGGTATCAAGGTTATCGACCTGATCGAACCCTATGCAAAGGGTGGTAAAATCGGATTGTTCGGTGGTGCCGGCGTGGGTAAGACCGTATTGATCCAGGAACTTATCAACAACATCGCGAAGGCATATTCTGGTTTGTCTGTGTTTGCCGGTGTTGGTGAGCGTACCCGCGAAGGGAACGACCTCCTCCGCGAAATGATCGAAGCAGGTATCGTTAACTACGGTGAAGAATTCCTCAAGTCGCTGCACGCTGGCGGCTGGGATCTTTCTAAAGTGGACGAGGAGAAGCTTAAAGATTCTAAAGCGACCTTCGTTTTTGGACAGATGAATGAACCTCCCGGAGCCCGTGCTCGCGTGGCCTTGTCAGGTTTGACTATTGCTGAATATTTCCGTGACGGAGATGGCTCTGGCAAAGGCCGGGACATCCTCTTCTTCGTCGATAACATTTTCCGTTTCACACAGGCAGGTTCTGAAGTGTCGGCCCTTTTGGGACGTATGCCTTCTGCCGTGGGTTACCAGCCGACGCTCGCTACCGAAATGGGTGCGATGCAGGAGCGTATCACTTCTACCAAGAACGGATCAATTACTTCGGTGCAGGCTGTTTACGTTCCTGCCGATGACCTTACCGACCCTGCGCCGGCAACTACGTTTGCTCACTTGGATGCGACAACGGTATTGTCCCGTAAGATTTCTGAATTGGGTATCTATCCCGCTGTGGATCCTTTGGATTCTACTTCGCGGATCCTTCGTCCCGAGATCGTGGGCGAAGAACACTACAACACTGCTCAACGCGTGAAGAACATCCTCCAGCGTTACAAGGAGTTGCAGGATATCATCGCCATCCTCGGCATGGATGAACTTTCCGACGAAGACAAGCAAGTGGTTCACCGCGCACGTCGCGTGCAGCGCTTCCTGTCACAACCTTTCCACGTGGCAGAAGCTTTCACAGGCCTGAAGGGTGTATTGGTAGATATTAAAGACACGATCAAAGGATTCAACGCTATTATGGATGGTGAATACGATCACCTCCCTGAAATGGCCTTCAACCTGGTAGGTAGCATTGAACAGGCTGCCGAGAAGGGCGAGAAGATGCTCGCGGATGCAAGAAAATAATCTCGCACAGGAGTAAAAATCTATAGTGTCTCATAAAAGACTAGCATGCACCTCGAAATATTGACACCTGAGAAGAAAGTTTTTGACGGAGAGGTCTCCGTGGTGACTTTCCCTGGCGCTGAAGGCTCATTTCAGGTTTTGGACCACCATGCTCCAATGATCAGCCTGCTCAAGGAAGGAGCTGTTGAATACAAGGGCAAGGCGGGGTCGCAAAACGTGAGAATCTCCGGAGGCGTTGTTGAAGTTTTGAAAAATAAGGTCATTGTACTGGCAACAGGCCTGGCAGGATAAGCGCAAGCATTACCACAAAATTTACCGAACACCTTCGGTTGAGATAAAGAGGCCGCCTAAAGAGCGGCCTCTTATCGTTTGCCAGTCGGCCTATCGAATCCATCGGAGTCTTCCGAACCTCATTGTATATTGAGCGGCTATTCACCCAGACTCAATAAAGCGGCGCATGTCAGCAGAAGTGAACGGATTTAGTGTGATTTACGAAGATAACCACCTGCTTATCGTCAATAAGAAGGCCGGTGTTCTTGTGCAGGGCGATGCCACCGGAGACGTTCCTCTGGCAGAACGAGCGAAGCAGTATATTAAGGACCGTTTCAACAAGCCAGGCGACGTGTTCCTTGGCGTCGTTCACAGGCTGGACAGGCCTGTTAGCGGTGTCGTTGTTTTGGCACGCACCACAAAAGCACTCGAGCGGATGAATGCCCTCTTTCGGGAAAAGGAAACAAAGAAGATTTATTGGGCCATGGTAAAAGAACCTCCGCTGCTTTCGGAAGGCACGCTGGTGCATTGGCTGTTGAAGGATGAAAAGAAAAACAAAACCACCGCATACAAGCAGGAAACTACGGGCGCGCTCAGGTCAGAACTCAATTTTAAAGTATTGGCCTCTGTGGACGGTGGATGGCTACTAGAAGTAAATCCCATAACCGGGAGACCCCATCAAATCCGTGTTCAGCTTGCGTCCATGGGTTGCGTAATTCGCGGCGATGTGAAGTACGGAGACAAAACGCCAAATGCCGACGGCAGTATTTACCTTCACGCGCGAAAGCTTTCATTTGTTCATCCCGTAAAGAAGGAATCGATGACATTTGTGGCTGACGTGCCGGATATGGGCTTGTGGAAAAATGTCAGGGATTTCGAAAAGTGACCAGTAACAGCGTCCTGGAACGTGTGATTACACACCATACGCGATATATTGCAGCGCACTAGCTCAGCGCGAATGGAACAAACTTCCTGGATTAATCGACTCAAAGACCGGTGGAAACTGGGAAGCGCCTACCAGGTAGTTATTGTTCTTGTCGTATTTGCATGCACCGGATTCACAGTTCTGTTTATCAAACGCCCCATATTGAATTTCCTTGCCGGGCCCGCGGGGAACTCCACTACCGCCTCGGTTCTTTATTACATTTTCATTCTCCCGCTCTACAATGTGATCCTGCTGGCATACGGTTTTGTGTTCGGACAATTCAACTTTTTATGGGAATTTGAGAAGCGTAGCTTTAACCGGATATTTCGAAGAGGAAAGAAAGAAGAAGAAAAGGAACCGAAATGAACAAAGTAATTCTGCTTGTCGCTGCACTATGGCTGTGCGCTTGCTCATCGCCGAAATACACCTACTATTTTGATCATTACTCCACTTCGCCTTTGGTTAATGAATCCAAACGCGAGATACCGGGAGTGGCCGTTTCGCCGCTGACACTACAGAAAGACGCTGTGTTGGCCAGTGCGCCTTACGCCGCCCCTGTTTCCACTTCAGCAGGGAATGGCAATAATAGAAAAGATGCAAGTGCCATCACGTCGCGATCGGCTAAGGGAGCTATCGCATCCGATGCTCAGGTTAAATCATCCACAGCGCCCTTGGCAAGTATTGACCGCACAAAGCTTCGCCAAGCGATAAAACTTGCACGGAAAAATGTACGCGCACAACGCGCACAAGGACTCAACCATTCGTTCAACGACCAGGCTACACAAAAGCTCGATAATGAAGTGATAGTAGCCATCGCATTTGGTGCGGTGGGTATTACCCTTGCCCTGCTCGGAGGATTAGGCGCCGGGTTCTGGATCTCCGGTGTACTTCTTTTGGGTATTGGCCTCTACTTCTTCATCGATTGGTTATCAAAACGATAAGCGCGCCACTAATTCTTCTGCGAGTTCTACCGGGTGATTCTGTTGCCTCCACAATTCATAGTACGTTCCTTTTTTGTCCATAAGGTGTTGGTGAGTGCCTTCTTCCTGAACCGCCCCATTGCCCAGCACGACGATCTTATCGGCTCGCATTATAGAGCTGAGCCGGTGAGCCACAATAATGACAGTCTTTTGCCCACGCCTCATTATTTCGATCATACGCTGAACATATTGCTCCGCGCCTGCATCCAGCGCTGACGTTGCCTCGTCAAGGGCCAGAATTTCGGGATCGCGGTACAGGGCCCGCGCTATCGCAATGCGTTGCTTCTGTCCACCACTCAAAGAAACCCCCTGCTCCCCAAGCCAGGTATACAGACCTTGTGGAAGACGCTCGATGAATGGAAGAATATTCAGCGACTCACAAATTGAAATGATGCGTGCGATATTTGGGCTGGGTATTCCAACGGCGATGTTGTCTATAACGGTGCCTGCGAACAGGTCAACACGCTGTGGAACTACGGATATTATTGTGCGCAGTGATGTGAGGTCAACATAACGCAGATCACACGATCCGATCTTCACCGATCCTCCGTCTGTCGCATAGACCCGCTGGAGGACTGACAGCACAGTGGACTTTCCGCATCCACTTTCTCCAACAATCGCCGTAACCTGATGCTTTCTGATAACCAGGTCAAGATTATTAAAAACTGTAATGGCTGCATCGTAACGAAAAAGGACTTTACTGAATACAATGTCACCTACCAGCGCGGGTGTTAAGACGACCTTCTCCCCGACTTGTTCAGGCTCAAGGTCCATGATATCAAACAGGCGATCAGCAGCGATCAACGCATTCTGCACAGTTTTGTTCAACGATATCAGGCTGGTTGCAGGACCGCTGAAGTATTCAATCAGGGCGAAAAAAGACAGTAATTCTCCAGGAGTGATCTCATGATCGAGTGCGAATCCAGCACCCATCCACAGCACAGCGATGGTAAATAATTTGGACACAAACTCCCCGGCCTGACCCAAGGCGATGGTGTTGCTTCCCGATGCGTACACTGACTGCAACAAACTCACAAAACGCGATTCCGCTTTTCGGTCAGCATAGTGCTCCATGCAAAAGCACTTCAGTGTTTGAATACCGTGCAGCGACTCCACCAGCTGCGCTTCAAGGTCCGCCGCCCGCTCCATGAGACTTCTTTCCACGCGCCGATTCAGGCGATTGGCTAACCAATATAATAGCGTATAGACAGGCAACGCGCTGATCATTGCCAACGCGAGCCTCCAGTGATGTGTGAACATTAACGCAAACGACAGCAAGACGATAAGTAAGTTTACGGCGACGTTCACTGCCGCGTCATTCACAAATTCCCGAATTTTCATCGCATCGCCCACCCTTGAAGTGATTTCCCCCACACGCATCCTATCAAAAAAAGTCTGGGGCAGACGCAACAAGTGAGAATAATATCCAAGAATAAGTTTCGCATCGAGACGCTGACCTGTTTTCAACACCATTTTGCTTCTGCATACTGCAATGAAGGATTGCACTACCAGCAATCCGAGCATCAGTATGCCCATCAGGTTCAGCAGATTTCTATTTCCATCGGGAAGTACGTGATCAACAATCTTCTGCACAAAAATTGAGGTTGACAATCCGATCATCGTGAAGACTACTGATCCGACAAGCGCCTGCAACAGCACTGCTTTGTAAACACGAGCAAGTTGCCATAACCTCAACCAAACAGACGTTGTTCTGTCGCCGGATGAGAACGATTCTGCCGGTAACGCGACCACGATTACTCCAGTCCATTGCTGAAGAAATTCTTCATGACTGTAATGGTGAATCCGCCCATCTGCGGGATCCATCAATTCGATGAGGTTTCCATCGGCACCATATATCACGACGTAGTGATGAAGACGTGCCGGTGTGACCAGGTGGGCTATCGCAGGTTTAGATATATTCATCAGTGTGGACAGGTCGCCACGTCCCGCTTTGGCATCGAAGCCCAGCGCCCTGAACGCCTCCAAAATGCCTGCAATGGTCGTTCCCTTCTTACCTGTGCTTGCCAACTGTCTGATTCGCGCGATGGGCAATACCAATTTATAATGTCCTGCAACGGACGCAATACACGCCGCGCCACAGTCCGTATAATCGTGCTGTTTAACTTTAATCGCCATCGTTGTCTGTTGTTAGTTCGCTCGCGGTGGGATTTAGCCAGTTGTCTGCTTTGTCAAACAGTAATTGCCACAGGCTCCTGCGTCCTACAATAAACCGCGCATGAAGTGACATGCCTTTGCGTAAATCGCCGCGATAGCCACCAGGCAGCTCCAGATAGCTCCTGGAGATCGAGCAGATTACTACATAGTAAGCATCGTTCTCCGGTGCGATCACATCCTCTGATACGTCAGTAACTTGGCCCGAAACCAGTCCCCATTGCGTGTAGTTAAATGCTGCCACCTGAAACCGAACCGGCATGTTCCTGCGAAGAAAGCCGATATCCCCTGGGGCTACGTGCACTTCAGCCACCAGGGTTGTATCGGGTGATATATATCCAATCGTCTGTCCTGAAAACACGGGACTTCCAGCGTAAAGACCCGCTATCTGATGAAGCGTTCCGTTGACGGGAGACACAATCTCGTTCAAAGACTCCTGATGAGTTACCTCAGACAATTCTTTCGTGAGATCATCAATCTCCCTTTCATAATCCAATGCCGTCTTTCTCCATTCTGTGAGATGCGTTTGAATGACACGCGCCACATCTTCTTCACTCCTCCGCAACAGCTCTTCAGCTTGCTCCATTTCATTCGCCGCTATCACGTCGCTGCTGAAAAGCACCTGATTCCTATCGTGATCCCTCCGTGCTTTTCGTTCCGCCCCCAGGGCATCGCGATATCGCTGCCGAAAGTCAGACAGCCACTGGCGGTACAAGGGCGTAACAGGTTCCCAGCGTGATCCCTCGTTGTCACCAGATTTTTCCACAAGCGCGCTGAGTTGCTCTATATCGCGCAAGCCTTGAGTCAGTTCCGTGAGCCTCTTACGGGAATAAACCTTCCGCTCTTCAAGTTCCACGGAATGCACGCGAACCAAAAGCTCGCCTTTTGCTACCCTCAGATTTTCACGGGTACGAGCCTCATCCACGACACCGGATGAGGGGGCCTTGATTGCCGTACTGATCAGCACAGACCTCAGAACTCCCGGACTACCTACACTTACCTCTGTTGTTACCAACGGCAGGCAAACGAACGCTATCAACATCGCACACACTGCGGTGAGGTAAATCGGATAGCGCACGCCACTTTGATCCAGATAAACAGCAAGAGAAATCGCAACACTATCGGCTCGGTGCATACAGACGAAGATTGACGGCATGAAATATTAACACAACGAAAACAATGGCCAGCTGACAATTCGAAGGTAGGGCCTCTGCACGACTCCATGATAAATTATAGGGAGAAGAAATCCTGACAAAATATCATCCGTAGTGCTGGATCGTATCTTACGTCCGCACTTACCGCGGAAAAATCATGACTCGGCATTCCAACCATCGGACTTGACAAATAGTGCGATAATGATGCGTCAACCTTCCCTCCGCACCTGACTACTCATCGCATTCAAATAAACCCCGTCAATTGCTTAACAAATGTGAAAGAAATATTACATTCACATTTGTTAAGAAAATTGAACATGCAACGAACGATAGGAGAATTTGAAGAACTGATTCTTTTAATGGTGGCAGCCCTTCAGGGCGATGCGTATGGTGTGTCCATACTGGAGAATTTGGAACTACGGGCTCAAAAGAAATTTAATATCAGTGCAGTGCACGTAGCCCTGAAGCGCCTCGAAGACAAGGGTTTTTTGAAATCAAAATTCGGAGGCATCTCACCCGAGCGAGGTGGCCGTCGTAAGAAGCTATACGTCGTCACGGCACTCGGCAAACGTATGCTCGACGAAACTTACGCCCTGCGTACCGGATTGTATAAAGAGATTTCCAGGCTATCATTCAACTAGTACACCATCGCAAATTAAATGAACAGCACCTATCAGCTAAATCACAGTGAACTAACCGAATAACCAAGAAATTATGTACAGCTATTTTTGCTATGGTGCACAGTACTACATCGCAAAAATTCGTAATAGTATAATCGTTTTGAAATTGATCGTAACGAGACTCTTAAGTCGAATAATTCAGGAAAGTTAATTACGCAAACTTTTGCTAAGTAGTACTAGCCGACAAGAAATGATGACTCCACTTCCTCCTCCTAAGCGTGCCTTAAAGGTGTTTCGATGGATCTGCCGCGAAGATCTCCATGAGGAGCTCGAAGGCGACCTCTATGAAATATTCCTGAAGCTTCAGAAAGCGCATCCACGGACCGCGACACTGCGATTCTACGCGCTGATGCCACGATACTTACGACCTGAATTTGTAAGACTTCCCGACCTCAGACGATATAACCTCTTTCGCATGTTATCCCATAATCTGACACTTTCATACCGGAATTACGTCCGAAACAAAACCACCTTTATCATCAATTTGACAGGGCTATCGACCGGATTGGCCTGTGCGCTTCTCATATGGCTTTGGATTGCCGATGAATACAAGACGGATCGCTCTTTCGAACATAGTGATCGTGTGTACCAGGTGATCAAAACGGC
>Ga0164241_10004388_pt1 | contig 13700 bp, 10 predicted proteins | sample OricomyardsoilBY_FD_108780 | JGI IMG/M metagenome (GOLD analysis project Ga0164241, IMG submission 108780) | Backyard soil microbial communities from Emeryville, California, USA - Original compost - Back yard soil (BY) | ecosystem: Environmental > Terrestrial > Soil > Unclassified | place: USA...
CCCAGGAAGCCGAAGACCTCACCCAGGAAACCTTCGCCCGGCTGATCGGCTCGAACACCTTCGAGGATGTCCAGGAAGCGCACGCCTTTGTCTTTCGGGTGGCGGGCAACCTGCTGCGCGACCGCGCCCGGGCCTCCACCCGGCTGCGCAGCTTCCAGAACCTGCCACTCGACGCCATGGCGGAAACCAGCTTCGAGCCCCGCCTGGTTGAGGGAATCGATCCCGAGCGCGTCTTTATTGCCAGGGAGAACCTGACCCGGGTCCTGGCCTGCCTGGACGAACTGGGCGAACGGGCCAGGAACGTTTTCATCCTGTTTCGTCTCGAGGGCAGGAAACAGAAGGATATCGCGGCCCTGTACGGCATCAGCGTTTCGGCGGTAGAAAAGCATATCATGGCGGCCATGCTCCATCTGATGAAGCGGTTCGGGTCGGCCTGATGAACGACGTTCACGATTCGAACGACGGGGCCGGCCGGCGGCTGGAAGAAGCGGTGGCATGGCGCCTGCGGCTGGCGGAGAATGACGACCGTCCTTCCCTGGAATTCGAATTCTGGCTGCGGCAGACGGGCAACCAGGCGGCCTGGGACCAGGTCTGCCACCGCTGGGACGCCTTCGACCGGCTGGCCGACATGCCGGATATGGTCGCGGCGCGCCAGACCGCCCTGGCCGACGCGGCACGCGCCGGCAAGCGGCTGACGCTGCGGCGGCTGGCCCGCCCGCTTCAGGCCCTGGCGGCGGTCCTGCTTCTGGCCTGCCTCGCCGGCGGTACCGCCTGGTGGCTGAACAGCCCGGACGACTATCAGACCGGCGCCGGTGAACGCCGCGTGGTGACGCTGGAAGACGGCTCCCGGCTCTCGCTCGATTCCAACAGCGAGGTCACCGTCAAGTATGCCCGGCGCCAGCGCCTGCTGCATCTGCTGCACGGTCAGGCGCGCTTCGACGTCGCCCATGACCGCAGCCGGCCTTTCTCGGTCATCGCCGGGAACCAGCGCGTCATCGCCACCGGCACGGCCTTCAACATCGACATGGCCGGTCCCCGGGTGCTGGTCACCCTGATCGAAGGCCATGTCGTGGTCCTGAACGAAGAGGATGGCGGCGCCCGCGACCTATTCTGGCCCGGCCGCATCGAACTCAAGGCCGGCCAGCAGCTCGATGCCGCCGCCGGCGTCCGCCCCCGCATTCTCCAGGCCAGCATCCCGCGCGTCACGGCCTGGACCGCCGGCCAGCTTATTTTCGACAACGAGCCCCTCGCCTCGGTCGTGGCGCGGGTCAACCGCTACAGCGACACCCAGATCACGGTCGATCCCGCCATCGGCGGCCTCAAGATCAGCGGCGTGTTCGATACCGGCGACGCGCAGGGCTTCGTCAATATCGTCACCCGGTATCTGCGTGTCCGCGCTGTCGCGGAAGACCCCCACACCATCGCGCTGCGAAGCGCGACCTGATCGAGGGAGCAACCAGCGATCCGGCGGGCGCGCAAACGGAAAAGCCCTTCGCCCGCAGACAGAACAAGGCCGCGCCACGACGGCCGCACAACCAATGAGGGATGCCATTTTGAGGGGATATGCGAGGCACTGGCTGCTGCGCACCGTTTCGCTCGGCGGTCTCTGCGCCGGGCTTTGCGGCGGCATGGCCCAGGCCCAGCAACAGAGCTACGATTTCGACCTGCCGCGGCAGTCCCTGTCCGCCTCGTTGCGGGAATATGCCCATCTTTCCGGCCAGCAGATCATCTTCACCGACGATCTGGTCCGGGGCCTGGTCGCCCGCCCCCTGCACGGATGGCTGAACGCGGACGCGGCCTTGGCGCAATTGCTGGCCGGCACCGGCCTGTTCGTGGAGCGGGCCGGGCCCCGCGCCATCATGGTGCGCCGCGAGCAGCAGGCCCGCGCCGCGCCGCCGCCACCCAGAATGGCGGAACCGCCGCCACCAGACGACGCATTTCCGATAGAGCAGGTCTTCGTCACCGGCCTGCTCTATTCGCTGCAGACCAGCCTCAACATCAAGATGGACGCGCCCGGCCTGGTGGATGCGGTTTCCGCCGAGGATATCGGCAAGTTCCCCGACATCGACCTGGCCGCCGCCATGCAGCGCATCCCCGGCGTCACCGCCAGCCGCGGCCTCTCCAGCCTGGGCGGCGTGCCCACCTCCATCGGCAGCGCCACCGAAATCACGGTGCGCGGCTTCGGCCCCGCCTTCAACGAGACGCTGTTCGGCGGCCGCCGCACGGCATCGGGCATCGGCCGCGACTTCGACTTCAGTTCCATCGGCGCCGACTTCGTCAGCGAGGTGGCGGTGATGAAGACGCCGGACGCGACGCTGTCTTCCGGCGCCATCGGCGCGACGGTGAACATCAAGTTTCCCCTGCCTTTCGACCATCCCGGCTTGCGCCTGGTCGGCTCCACCTCGGCCACGGTCTCGCCGGAGCAGGGCAATGTCACGCCCAATGTGAAAGCCCTGATCAGCGATACCTTCGACGGCGACCGCTTCGGCATCCTGCTCGATGGCGGCTATTCGATGGGCCGCACGCGCGGCAACCATGTCAACATCCAGGGCTGGGAAGGCACACAGATCAGCGCCGCCCAGCTTGCCGGCGCCGCGCCCGGCGCTTCCACCACCCCAGACACCAACGCCTGGTTCATCCAGGATTACGGCATTTACCACGAGACCACCACCGAGACCCGCATCAACGGCCGCGCCGCCATCCAATGGCGCCCGGCGGACGGGCTGCAGATCACGCTCGACGACAATTTCTCCCGCAGCAGCCTGCACGCGATCCAGTACGGCTATACCGCCTGGTTCAACGGCACCAGCCTGCGCAACGTCGCCCAGAGCCCGGACGGCACCATCGTCGATTTCGTGCAGCCGGGCACGCCCACCGATTTCCAGTCCCAGATCAACGGCTCGGTGATCCAGAACAACGATACCGGGCTCAATGTCGTCTGGACGCGGGACGACCACCTCACCCTCACATTCGACTATGACGTCTCCCAGGGCTGGCTCAATCCCGGCGGCCAGCTCAACTCGCTCGACGCCGATGTCGGCTATGGCGCCTCCACGGCGGGCGGGACCAACAGCAGCGATCTGGGCATCGTCGTGCCGGGCGGGCACAGCCTGCCCTATCCCACCGGTTACGGGCCTTACGGCAACGGCGCCGCCTTCATCGGCAACGGCCTGATCGGCAGCCATGTGCTGCCGATCATCGCGGTCCAGCGCTACGACCGCGTGCAGCAGGCCCGCCTGGAAGCCGGCTGGGCGAAAGATGCCAACCTGCGCGTCACCATCGGCTACCAATATGTCGGCGACCACCGCACCACCCGCAACAGCAACGACTTCGTCAACAACAACTGGCAGGCCTATGCCGGTTACGGGCCGGCCTCGAACAATACAGGCAGCCATGGCGTCGCCCTGCCCCAGTCGCTGTTCGCCAACGCCTTCGCCACCGGCGATTTCATCCAGGGCTTCGGCGGCAGCCGGATGCTGCCGCCCCACATCCTGGCCTTCGACGCCATGGGTGTGGTCAATTATCTGCAGGGGTTGGGCAATCCGCAGAGCCAGGCGATTCCCGGCTTCAACACCGGCTGCTGCACCCCGCCGTTCGACGGCGTCTATCGCCTCGCCGCGGTGGCGGCCGCCAATACCCAGACCATCGAGAACAGTCATGCCGGCTATATCGGCTTCTTCACCCGCACAGCGCTGGCCGGGATGCCGCTTCGGATCAACGCCGGGCTGCGGGGCGAACTGACAGACGTCACCACCATCGGGCTGCGCCAGAATCCGACTTCGCTGACGGTCCAGCCTTCCGACCATACCGCTTTCGCCGTGACCTTCACGCCGATCACGCCGGTCGCCGCCACCAACAGCTATGAATCGCTGCTGCCCAGCCTCGACCTGGCGCTGGACGTGACCGATGCCTGGCAGGTGCGCTTCGATGTTTCGCGCACCGCGACAAAGCCGCCGCTGAACGCCATCGCGCCGGTCCTTTCCATGGGCAACATCCAGCGGGTCGGCTCGCTGGTCGCCAGTACGGGCAATCCCGGGCTGACGCCTTACGAGTCCGTCAATATCGATCTGAGCGCCGCCTGGTATTACGGGCCGAATTCCTATGCCTCGATCAACGCCTTCACCAAGCAGGTGACCAATTTCATCGTGCAGGAATCGGTGCGTCAGACCATCAACGGCGTGATCGACCCTTCCACCGGCCAGCCCGCGCTGTTCACCGTCACCACCAGCGTCAACGGGCCCGCCGCCAATGTCTATGGCGCCGAATTCGCCGTGCAGCACCTGTTCGACGACAGCGGTTTCGGCTTCCAGGCCAACGCCACCCTGGTCGGCACCGACACGCCTTACAACCCGCACAACCTGGCGGTGAGCGGCTTCGCCGTCACCGGCCTGGCCGATTCCGCCAACATCGTCGCCTTCTACGACAAGGACCGTTTCCAGGCGCGGCTGGCGCTCAACTGGCGCGACCAGTATCTCGACCATTTCGGCCAGTTGCAGAACAATTCGCGCTTCGGCACCGAGCCCACCTTCGTCAACACCGCCCTGCAACTGGATTTCAGCACCAGCTTCGCCATCACGCCGCGTTTCGATGTCTATTTCTCGGCGCTGAATCTCACCGACGCGACCTTCAGCACCCATGGCCGCTTTTCGGAACAGTTGCTGGACGTGGTGGATTACGGCCGCCACCTCACGCTCGGCTTCCGCTACAGTTATTAGCGGATCCGGCCCTATTCCGTGGCGCGCAGGCGGTAGCCGACGCCTTGCTCCGTCAGGATCAGGGCCGGCCGTTCGGGATCGGCTTCCAGCTTCTGGCGCAGGGTGCGGACATAGATCCGCAGATATTGCACGTCGCTTTCACCGCCCCAGACTTCCTTCAGGATATGCCGGTGGGTCAGCACCTTGCCGGCATGGGCCACCAGCAGCCGCAGCAGGTCATATTCGCGCGGCGTCAGCTTCACCTCCTGTTCGCGCACCGTGACCAGGCGGCGCACCAGATCGACCGTCAGATCGCCGCTGCGGAAGACCGGCTTCTCGCCATGCGTCTGCAGGCGGTGGCGCAGCGCGGCGCGGATGCGGGCCGACAATTCCTCCATGCCGAACGGCTTGGCGACATAATCGTCGGCGCCCAGATCGAGCGCCGCCACCTTGCCCGCCTCGTCGTCGCGGCTGGACAGGATGACGATCGGCACGGCCGAGCCGCCATCGCGCAAGGCGCGCACGACCGCCAGCCCGTCCATTCCCGGCAGCCCCAGGTCGAGCACGACCAGGTCCACCGCATTGCGTTTAAGGAAATCCAGCGCCGCCTCGCCGCTCTCGGCCTCCTCGACGCGATAGGTTTGCGCCGCCAGAGCCGTGCGCAGGAAGCGCCGGATCGGCGGTTCATCGTCCACGATCAGGATGCGCAGCGGGGTCATGCCCCGGAATCCGCCAATGGCACCGTCACGGTGAAAATCGCGCCCCCTTCGGGTCGATTGGCGGCGGTGACCGTGCCGTCCATCGCCTCCATGAAGCCGCGCGCGATGGAAAGGCCCAGGCCGGTCCCGGCGAGCCTGCGGTCGGCGGCGGCGACACGGTAGAATTTGTCGAACACGCGCTCGCGATCCTCTTGCGGCAGGCCCTCGCCCTGGTCCTCGACGCTGATGCGGACATGATCGCCGGCGCGGCGGCCGCGCACCACCACTTCGCTGCCTTGTGGCGTGTATTTCCCGGCATTGTCCAGCAGGTTGAACAGCACCTGCTCGAACAGGACGGGATCGAGCCGAACCAGGGGAAGATCACCGTCCAGCGCCAGTGTCAGGCGATGCCCCGACAGCAGCTTGGCGGTGCGCCGGACCACGCTGCCGGCGATGTCGGTCACGTCCACCGCTTCCAGCCGCGGCGCCAGCGCACCGGATTCCAGCCGCGTCATATCCAGCAGATTGGCGATGAAATGGTTCAGCCGCTCCGCCTCGTCCTGGATGGTCGCGAGCAGCATGTCCTGGTCGGCATCGCCGATCCGCGCGCGATACTGTCTGAGGCTGGTGGCCGAGCCCAGGATCGACGCCAGGGGCGTGCGCAGATCGTGGCTGATGGAGGTGAACAGCGCCGAGCGCAGCTTTTCCGCTTCCGCCGCGGCACGGGCCCGGTCGGCCGCTTCCGCCAGATGCAGACGCTCGATGGCGAGCGCGGCCTGGTCGGTCAGCGAATCGAGAAGCCGCCGCCGGTCGGGCGTCAGCAGCGGGTGTTGTGGGCCTTCAGGGGCGTGGTTGGAATCCAGGCCGACAATGGCCACGATGCCGCGTGCCGTGCGCATGGGCAGGAACAGCCGGCGCGCGCCCGGCAGGGTGTCCGACCCGCGTCCCGCCGCGCTGCCATGCGCATAGGCCCAGTGGGCGGCAGCCAGATCCTCCTCGCCCAGTATGTCTTCCGGCGGATAGCCCGCCCGCACCTCCAGCTTTTCGCCGTCCGGCAGAAGCAGCACCACATGCACCTTCAGCATGTGCGCCACCTGATAGGCGGTGGCCCAGAGCAGATCGTCCAGCATCGCCACGCCCGCCAGCTTGCGGGCGAAGAGATAGAGGTCTTCGGTGGTGGCGGCGCGGTCGCGCGCCACGATGGCCTGGATGCGCACCCGGGCCGTCAGGTTGCTGGCGATGGCCGCGACCAGCAGGAACACCAGCAGGGTGATGATGTTTTCCGGCTGCGTGATGGAGAAAGTATAGAGCGGCGGCAGGAAGAAGAAATTGTAGGCCAGCGCCAGGCCGACACAGGCGAGCAATGACGGCCACAGCCCGAAGGTGACGGCGCTGGCCAGCACCGCCACCAGCAGCACCAGCGCGACGTTGGAGACCGCGAGCGTCTGGCGCAACAGCAGCGCCGCGCCCAGCGCCGCCAGGCTGTAGGCCGCCGCGCCCAGGAACTCCCGTGCCTGCGGCCGGCGTGACGGCGCCGCCACCGGCTCCGGCTTTTGCCGGACGCCGCCACGGTCGGGCACGACATGCACGCTGATGTCGGGCGCGCGCCGGATGATGGCAACCGCCAGCGGCGGACGCAGCAGGTCCAGCCAGCGGTTGCCGCGACCCGCCACGGTCACGATATGGGTGATGTTGCCGGCGCGGGCGAATTGCAGCACGCCGTCCACCGCATTGGCGGCGGGCACGGTGACGGCAGCGGCGCCCATGCGTTCGGCCAGGCGCAAACCTTGGGCCACACGGTCGCGTTCGGCTTCGCGTTCCTTGCCGGTTTCGACATGGATGGCGGTCCAGGGCGCACGCAGCCGGTCGGCCAGCCGCCGCGCCTGGCGGATCGCGGCCGCCGTGCCGGGGCGGGCATCGACCGTCACCAGCAGGCGCTCGCCCGCTTCCCACGGCCCCTGGATGGCATGGGCGCGCATATAGTCCAGCACCTGCGCATCCACCCGCTGCGCCGTGCGCCGCAGCGCCAGTTCGCGCAGCGCCGCCAGGTTGCCGGGCAGGAAGAAGTTCTGTTGGGCCCGTTCCGCCGCCTCGGGCAGATAGACCTTGCCGTCCTTCATGCGCTGCAACAGGTCTTCCGGCGTCAGGTCCACCAGTTCGATATCGTCGGCGCGGTCGAGGATGGAATCGGGCACCGTCTCGCGCACCCGCACGCGCGTGATCTTCGCCACCACATCGTTGAGACTCTCGATATGCTGCACGTTCAGCGTGGTGTAGACGTCCACGCCCGCCGCCAGCAATTCCTCGACATCGAGATAGCGCCTGGAATGGCGGCTGCCCGGCGCGTTCTCATGCGCCAGCTCGTCCACCAGCACCAGGCGGGGCCGGCGCTGCAAAATGGCGTCCAGGTCCATCTCCGCCAGCACGCGGCCCTTGTAGGGAAAGCGCCGCTTGGGGATCGTCTCGATGCCCTTGGTGAGGAGATCGGTCTCGACCCGTCCATGGGTTTCGACCACGCCGATCACGGCGTCGATGCCGTCCAGCCTGCGGCGGCGGGCCTGCACCAGCATCTCATAGGTCTTGCCGACGCCGGGGGCGGCCCCCAGGAATATCTTGAGCCGGCCACGCCCTTCCTGTCCCGCCGCCTTGAGCAGGGCATCCGGTGAAGGTCTGGCGTCGGCGTCGGTCATCCGGTCGGGAGATTATGCCTTTTCGTCGCGCCCTGCTTGGCTGTCGTCGCCCTCCCCCTCTGCGCGAAGCGCATGGAGGAGGAGCCCTTCAAAGCGTCAAGCGCAAGGTTCAGCTTGAGGACATTGACGCGCGGCTCGCCCAGGATGCCGAAAAGGCGCGCTTCGACATGGGCTTGCACCAGCCGGGCCAGGTCGCTCTCGGCCATGCCGCGCGCCCTGGCCACGCGTGGCACCTGGAAGCGGGCCGCCGCGGGCGAAATGTCCGGGTCGAGGCCGCTGCCCGAGGCCATCACCAGGTCCGCCGGGATGGGCGTGCCGGGATTCTCCGTCTTGAGTCTGGCCACATCGGCGGCGATGCGCGCTTCCAGCTTTTTTGCCGTGGGCGCCAGGTTGGAGCCGGAGGAGTTGGCGGCGTCATAGCCGTTGCCCGCCGCGGATGGACGGCCATGGAAATAACCGGCGCGGCGGAAATTCTGGCCGATCAGTTCCGAGCCGATCACCGTGCCACGCTGGCGGATCAGGCTGCCTTCGGCCTGGTGGGGAAAGAGCGCCCGCGCCAGGCCGGTGATGCCGAGCGGATAGACCAGGCCCGTCAGCAGGGTGAAGAGCACGAGCAGGACGATGGCGGGACGAACGTGTTGCATAATCACCTCCTCAAACCAGGCCGATGGCGGTAACGGCGATGTCGATGAGCTTGATGCCGATGAACGGCACGATCAGCCCGCCCAGGCCATAGAGCAGCAAATTGCGGCGCAGGATGCCGGCCGCTCCCGCCGCGCGATACGCCACGCCTTTCAGCGCCAGCGGGATCAGCGCCACGATGATCAGCGCGTTGAAGATGATGGCGGAGAGGATGGCGCTTTGCGGCGAATGCAGCCCCATGACGTTCAGCGCCTGCAATTGCGGATAGAAAGCCAGGAACATGGCGGGAATGATGGCGAAGTATTTCGCCACGTCATTGGCGATGGAGAAAGTGGTGAGCGCGCCGCGCGTCATCAGCAATTGCTTGCCGATCTCCACGATCTCGATCAGCTTGGTGGGATCGCTGTCCAGGTCGACCATGTTGCCGGCCTCGCGCGCCGCCATGGTGCCGGTGTTCATGGCCACGCCGACATCCGCCTGCGCCAGCGCAGGGGCATCGTTGGTGCCGTCGCCGCACATCGCCACCAGCTTGCCGGCGCCTTGTTCTTGGCGGATCAGGGCCAGCTTGTTTTCCGGGGTCGCCTGGGCGAGGAAGTCGTCCACCCCAGCTTCCGCCGCGATGGCCGCCGCCGTCAGCGGATTATCACCCGTAATCATGACGGTGCGGATGCCCATCCGGCGCAGGGCCGCGAACCGCGCGGCGATGCCGCCCTTGACGATATCCTTGAGATGGATGACGCCCAGGAGGCGCTTGCCTTCCGTCACGGCCAGCGGCGTGCCGCCGGTCTTGGCGATGCGGTCGGCGATCAAATTCAGCGCCGCGCCCGGCGATGACGGGATGTTTGCTTTCTGGCCGCTCCAGGCCAGCACCGCATCCACCGCGCCCTTGCGGATGGCGCCGGCGGCGGAATCGATGCCCGACAGCCGCGTCTGCGCCGTGAAGGGAACGAAGCGGCCCATCGCCGCCATGCCCATGATGCCGTATCGGCTTTGCGCCAGGGCGACGATGGAGCGGCCTTCCGGCGTCTCGTCGGCCTGGCTGGCCAGGAAAGCGGCCTCGGCCAGTTCGTGCTCGCCGACGCCTTCCAGCGGCAGGAAAGCGGTGGCCTGGCGATTGCCCAGGGTGATGGTGCCGGTCTTGTCCAGCAGCAGCGTATCGACGTCGCCCGCCGCCTCCACCGCGCGGCCCGACATCGCCAGCACGTTGAAGCGCACCAGCCGGTCCATGCCCGCGATGCCGATAGCCGACAGCAACGCGCCGATGGTGGTGGGGATCAACGTCACGAACAGCGCCACCAGCACCAGCACCGGCAGCGCCCCGCCCGCATAGGCGGAAAAAGCCGGGATCGTCACCACCGCGAAGACGAAAATCAGCGTCAGGCCCGCCAGCAGGATGTTGAGCGCGATCTCGTTGGGTGTTTTCTGCCGCTCCGCCCCTTCCACCAGCGCGATCATGCGGTCCAGGAAGGTGGAACCGCGCGTCGCGGTGATGCGCACCACGATATAATCGGACAGAACCTTCGTGCCGCCGGTCACCGCCGAACGGTCGCCACCGCTTTCGCGGATCACCGGCGCGCTTTCGCCGGTGATGGCGCTTTCGTCCACCGAGGCGACGCCTTCGACGATCTCGCCGTCCGAGGGAATGATGTCGCCCGGCTCGGCCAGAACCAGATCGCCTTTTTCCAGAAGCTGGGCGGCGCGGCCTTCCCAGATTTTGGAATTGCGGTCGATCAGCACCTTGGCGACGGTGTCGCTGCGGGTGCGGCGCAGCGCGTCGGCCTGGGCCTTGCCACGCCCTTCCGCCACCGCTTCGGCAAAATTGGCGAACAGCACCGTGAACCAGAGCCAGAGATTGATCTGGAAAGAAAAGCCGAGGTGCGGCTTGCCGGCCAGTCCGTCGCGCAGGAACAGGAAGGTGGTGAGGCTGGCGACGATCTCCACCACGAACATCACCGGGTTCTTCGCCATCACCCTGGGATCGAGCTTGGCGAAAGCGCCGCCGATGGCGGAAACCAGGATAGTAGTGTCGAACAGGCTCACATGATGCTTGCGCATGGCATCTCTCAGAAAAATCTGCTCGCGCGCATCGCCAGATGATCGGCGATGGGGCCGAGCGAAAGCGCGGGGAAGAACGTAAGGCCGCCCACGATCAGGATCACCCCGATCAGAAGCCCGACGAAAAGCGGCCCATGGGTGGGAAAGGTACCGGCGGAAGCCGGGACGATCTTCTTGCCCGCCAGCGATCCGGCGACCGCCAGCATCGGCACGATCATCAGGAAGCGGCCCATCAGCATCGCCAGTCCCAGTGTCGTGTTATAGAAAGGCGTGTTGGCGCTCAGCCCCGCGAAGGCGCTGCCATTGTTGGCGGTGGCCGAGGTGAAGGCATAGAGAATTTCGCTGAAGCCATGCGGCCCGGCATTGAGCGGCCCGGCCAGGCCCGCCCTGGTGACGGCTGCCAGCGCGGTGAAACCCAGCATCGCCAGCGGCAGCACCAGGATGGCGAGCATGGCCATCTTGACCTCGCGCGCCTCGATCTTCTTGCCCAGATATTCCGGTGTGCGGCCCACCATCAGGCCCGCCACGAACATGGCGATGACGGCGAACAGCAGCATGCCGTAGAGCCCGGAGCCGACGCCGCCAAAGACGATCTCGCCCAGTTCCATGTTGATGAGCGGGATCATCCCGCCCAGCGGCGTCAGGCTGTCATGCATGGCGTTGACCGCGCCGCAGGACACCGCCGTGGTGACGGCGGCGAAGAGAGAAGAGGCAGCGATGCCGAAACGCACCTCCTTGCCTTCCATGTTTCCTGGCATATTCCCCACCTGCGCGACCTGCGCGGCGGCGGCGTTGCCCTGGCTCTCATTCCAATAGGTGATGCCGATGCCGGCCATCAGCAGCAGGCCCATGACGGCGAAGATGGCCCAGCCCTGGCGCTGGTCCTTCACCATCCGCCCGAATGTGTAGGTGAGCGAAGCCGCCAGCACGATCAGCGCCCACATCTCGATCAGGTTGCTCAGTGCCGTGGGATTCTCGAAGGGATGGGCCGAGTTGGCGTTGAAGAAGCCGCCGCCATTGGTGCCCAGCATCTTGATCGCTTCCTGGCTGGCCACCGGCCCCTGCGCGATCGTCTGCCGGACGCCTTCCAGGCCGGTGGCGGCGGTGTAAGCGCCCAGATTCTGCGGCACGCCCTGCCAGACCAGCACCAGCGCAATCACGATAGCCAGCGGCAGCAGCACATAGAGTGTGGCGCGGGTCATATCGACCCAGAAATTGCCCACTGTTTTCGCCGAGCGCCGCGCGAAGCCGCGGATCAGCGCCAGGGCCAGGGCGATGCCGGTGGCCGCCGAGAGGAAATTGTGCACCGTCAGGCCCAGCATCTGCACGAGATAGGACATGGTGGTTTCGCCGGCATAATTCTGCCAGTTGGTATTGGTGACGAAGCTGATCGCGGTGTTGAAGGCGAGGTCCGGCGCCACGGCCGTCATGCCCTGCGGGTTGCCCCACTTCAACATGAAAAACGGCAGCACGGCCTGCAGCCGCTGGATCAGGTAGAGCAGCACGAAACCCGCAAGGCTGAAGGCCAGCATGGCGATGGCATAGCCGGTCCAATGCTGCTCTTCCTGGCGCACGCCGCCGATGCGGTAGATCAGCCGTTCGACGGGCGAAAGAAACGCCCATTCGCCTTCGAACACCTTGGCCATGTAAAGGCCCAGCGGCTTCACGCAGGCGAGTACCGCCAGGCAGAACAGCGCGATCTGCGTCCAGCCATTGAGGGTCATCAGAACCGCTCCGGCCGGATCAGGGCATAGACGAGATAGACAAGGATCGCCGCCGCGACCAACGCGGCCAGCCCATAATCGCCGCCCATCACAGCCGCTCGCAGATCAGGGCATAGCCGATGGCGGCGGCGAAGAACGCCACGCCCGCGCCCAGGAAAATCGCATCCCACATCGAGACCTCCTATTCAGGAGGCTCGATCTATTGCGCCCGGCATAAGCGTTCGATGGGGCGCAAGGGCCACAAAAATATAGAAGACATATAGGCGCGGGCGATGCCAACCCGTCACCTTTTGTACAACTTCAGGGCCGCGCCAAGTTCAAGCTGAGCCTTGGTCTGGGATTCGATCCTCGTTTGCCGGAAAACCGTCGAGGCATGGAGGATTGGTTCTAGCCAAAACGCGTCGAACCGGGCCGGTCCCCACGCCCCCAGCCCCAAGACCGGCCCGGGGAGATGTCGCATACCCCTGCCGTCATCAGCGCTTTCGACAAACCCGTTGCCGGAGCAGACTCGCGCTAGCGGTCCATGTCGTGGCGCGCGGAGTAGAGCAGCAGGACCGAGAGCCCTCCGCCGACAACGACAGAAATCACGATGCCCAGGATCAGCATTCCCCAGCCCCAGCCGCTCATCTGGGCGTCGATGCTCGTCCACACATTCACCGCATAGACGACCGTCGCCGTCAGGAGCGCGAACAGGGCCGCCAGGGTCAGCTTTCCCGCCAACGAAAGTTTCTCACGAGATTTGCTCATCGCTTTTTGCCCTGGCTTTCACCCGAAGTTGCGCCCATCCCGGCGGAACTTCAAGGCGACAAGGTTGCTCAGGGCGAAAGGAAGAAACCGGGGTTGTGCGGGGCTGCCTGGCTGCCCACTCGCCGAGCTATGCGCGGCTCGGTGGCGCTCAGTTTTTCTAAGCTCGCTGCGCTCGCTAAGAAAAACTGGCGCTCCCAAGGGGAATCGAACCCCTGTTTCAGCCTTGAGAGGGCCGCGTCCTGACCGCTAGACGATGGGAGCATCCATCAGGGCCGGGCTTATAGGGGGCCGCGCCGCGCCCCGCAAGTTCCCGTCCCTGGCATCGCTAACCTCCGGTTTCATCCGGCAAATATGGCGAACGGGACCGGAACGGCAAGGCCCTCTCGCCGTTCCTTCCTTGCAATGATGGACGCCGTGTGACGCCATGCCCCGCTTCTTCTTTAACATTCG